>Ga0137409_10004799_pt1 | contig 14167 bp, 9 predicted proteins | sample CZODoug1_16funga_FD_122059 | JGI IMG/M metagenome (GOLD analysis project Ga0137409, IMG submission 122059) | Vadose zone soil fungal communities from Angelo Coast Range Reserve, California, USA - CZODoug1_16fungal (Hybrid Assembly) | ecosystem: Environmental > Terrestrial > Soil > Vadose zone... | reverse complement strand
CATTCTTATTCAACTCTTGACCTCTCCCGCGTCGGGCCGACCGAGCGCCGGCTCACGAACCGAGATGCTGCAGCACCAAGCGCGAGAGCTCGATTGCCTGCTGCCTCGCACCGGGATCGCGCTGACCCAGCTCCCGCAACAGGCGCGGACAAGTGACCAAAGACACTCGCCTCGCTGCGCAGCTACCGGCCGCTTCCCACCCGAAGGCCTCAATCGCGTCGGAAAGTCGGGAGCGCAGGGGGAGCTTGGGGACAATGCCTGCAAGCTAAAGTAGTCAGGCGTGGATGGTCGAGGGCTTAGGACCGGTGCCGCGCACGGCGCGGCACCGGTGGGGTAGCCTCAGTAGGCGGGACCTTCGTCTTGACACCACAGGGCATAAGTCCCCGTGAGCGAGCAGTACGAGATCGGGCTCGTACCGGGCTTCATGGTGATGTTATAGCTCGTCGTGCCGGCGGGGCCGGACCCCGGGTAGAAATAATTTCCACCACTGTAGGCGTAGTTGAAATTGGCGGCCGTCGCAATGTAATTGCTCAACGTGGCCTGACTGCCGCTCACCGACGGGGCCTCCACAATCCATTCCACGCTATTGGCGGCATACACGGTTCCGCTCGGAATGTTGAAGGCCAGCGACACCGATTGTTGAGTGTCATAGTTGATGATATAGGCATGGCCGTTCGGGGCAGCGGTCGTGTACCACACTTCCACACCCATCATGTTGCCCGGATTCACCGCGACGTTGCTGATGCGCACCGACCCGGCGGGATACCATTCGTACCATGCCGAGTAGTAGGTGGACTTGGTCTGTCCGAATATCCCATTGGAGCAATACGCATCGGCTTCGATGCCGGCTTGCAGCACGTCACCGGAGCCCCACCCGTCGAAGCCCGTCCAGATGGAAGAGTAATCCCAGGTGCCGTTGCAGACGCCGAAAGCTTGCTGGACCGCCGGTACGATAAACTCGCTGAACGTGAAGGCATAGTTGGTGGCAAAGGTTCCGTAGGGGGCGTACAAGGCGAACCCGCTCCAGTTGCCGGAATTGCTATTGATACTATTGCCCGCTGCGGGGGGCGCTGCCGCCAAGTCTTTGACGTTCGAGGCTGGGCGGTTTTCGACGGTGCTGCGCTGCAGTTCCGGCTTCTCGACGCGCACCTGGTGAGCGGTCACCATTTTCTTCCAATGCTTGTGCGCCTCAGGCGCCTTGAGCGGATCAGGCCGGGGCGGGAAGCCGGCGAGTTCCAGTTCCCGGTCGCTGGCCGACACCGGATCGAAACCGGACGCGGGCTTCGAGTACGCGAATACATCGGGCTCGTTGGTCTGGACCAGCGTGACTCCGGCTTTCGAGACCGGCTCCGCCGCAAGGGCCGGCGCGCTCCCTGCGAGCAGGGCTAATGCAGCGCCCACGACGAATATCGTAGTGAGTTCCACACCGGCCATCAGAGAATTGACATTTTCATGTGACATGATCGTGCTCCAAATAAAGATGAGTTGAGGTTGATTGCATACGCGGCGGATTCCGCCGCTGACGATCACAGTGTTGATCGAAGCCGCTAACGGGACTATTCGTACGATGTCTAAACCAAAGGCTTAGGGGCTTTCGAATTGGCGAGTGGAGACCGGTAGCTGACGCAGGTGCGGCGAGCGGGGACGCGGGTGCGGCGGCAACTTGGTTGCTCGCCTCGCTTCATCAAACGCCGGGCTCGTCTCACCCTAGGCGAATTCTGGAATATCCGATTCGCAGAGCTGCGACGTACGCGGCATCCGCTCGAGGGTGTGAACTCGACTGGACGTCGAGATCGATCCGCCGCCCATGTGCTCGGCTTGAATGCCGCTCTTGGCCGCGATGATGACCGCCTCGACCCGGCTCCTGGCGCCGACGACTTGGAAAATCGCCGACACATGGGCCTTCACCGTGCCTTCGGAGAGCGCCAGGCGCCTGGCGATGACCTTGTTCGATTGACCCTGCAGCAACAGCGTGGCCACTTCCTGTTGGCGGGGCGACAGACGAGCGAATGCGGCCGCGACGGCACCCGCGGGCGCCGCAGAGGGCTTCCCCATGTCACCCTCGTCGTGTAGAAGCGTGGGGGGCAGATAAATGCCGCCCGCGAGCACGAAGCGCAGCGCCGCGATCATCAATTTCGAGGTATGCGCCTTGGGTATGAAGCCCACGGCGCCCAGATCAATGGCGCCCTTGATATAGCGTGGATTTTCCTCGCCCGAGAGAACGATCACCGGGACTTCAGGTATCGCGACCCTAAAGGCCTCGAGCGTGCCGAGTCCGTCCGTGGTGGCCAGGCCCAAATCCAACAGCACCATCTGAAAGCGCGTCGTCGTGCATTCCGCGATCGCGCCCTTGACGCAGGCGGCCTCGCGAAGGTTGACTCCGGGACTAATGCCTGCCAGTAACGCGCGAAGACCCTCTCGAAACAGCGCGTGGTCGTCGACGAGGAGGAGATTCATGGGCGCTCGACGCGGCAATCCGCGTCAACGCGAGTCACCAGCCTTGGGGCACGTCGCGAGAATAACCGCCAAATATCCAATTCCATGGACTCTCCCAAAAAAACTACCGACGCGTTTCTACCCGCGGGAAGCCGGGTCCACAAAGACCGACCATGCACGCAAGTCCGGGTCAATCGAGAGCCTGCGGGCGGCGTTGAATGTCTTTGCGGATCCCCGGTTCCATGGCTGTGGACATTACACGCACTCGGAGGAATTGGCAGATGCCGAAAGTCATACAGCGCGACGGTCGCACGTCGCGTGATGCCGTCATCGCCCGCGAGTGGGCTCTACGGACGTTGGGCGCCAGATGACTTGGTCGCCGGTATATGCATTTCGCTCCCCGACACCGAGGATAGGCGGCGGCGTTGCTCGTTTGACAGGCGGGCAATCACGGACGGCACATCCGATGCCGGAATTGGGCGGGCAAAGAGATAGCCCTGCGCCTGGTCGCATTTGGCCAGGCGCAGCATCTGCAACTGCTCTGAAGTCTCGACTCCCTCCGCGACGGTTCGCATACTGAAGGCTCTCGCGAGTGAGACGACGGTCGACACCAATGTCATGACGTTTGGGGTATCGGTGATGCTTTGAATGAACGAACGATCAATTTTGAGGGTATCGACCGGAAGTCTGGCAAGCAGGCGCAATGAGGAATAACCGGTACCAAAGTCATCGATCGCTACATCAATGCCCGCCTCTCGCAGTTGGGAGAGCTTGCGGATGGATAACTCCAAATCCTGCATCAGCATGCTTTCCGTGATCTCGATATCGACCCCTGCGGTCAGTTCGATTGTGGGTTCTATGGCGGAAACCACTCGTTCCACAAAGTCCCGGCGCCGAAGTTGCAACGGCGAGACGTTGACCGCCACCCGAATGGTTGGAATGCCGGCCATGACAAAATCGCGAATGTCTCGGACCGCCTGGAGCAGAACCCATTCTCCTACCTCCACGATGGCGCCGGAACGCTCCAGCAGTGGAATGAAAATGGATGGGGGCACCAGACCTTCCTCGGTGTCCTGCCAGCGCAGGAGCGCCTCAAACCCCTCTACTTGGCCACTTTCAACATTGACCTTCGGTTGGTAGTGGAGCAGGTATTCTTGACGATCGAGGGCCCGCGCCAACCTTGCCTCCAGCGCTATACTCCGCGACGTCGGGCGCTGCGTAACGAACCCGTACAGCATGTACTGCTCGTTATCTTCGCGAGCAGCCTTGAGCGCTGCCTCGGCATTCTGCACCAAAACATCGGCGTTATCAGCGTCGTGCGGATAGAATGCGACTCCGCAACGGATTGCCGGCCGCAATTCCTGTCCCTCGATACTGAAGGATTCGACGAATACCTGCGCCGCCGCGTTCTGCAGCAACCGACCGGTATCTTCCGTACTTGCTATGCTTTGGAGCATCAAGGCGAATGTTCCGCCGCCGAAATATGCCGCGCAGTCAGGATCCGCGAATGTCTGTTTAAGCCGCACTGATATTTGTTCGATGAGCCGGTCGCCCATATAGCGGCCGAACGTGTCATTGATCGCGCCGAGTTTCTGCACATCAAATACCAGGACGGGGCGGTTGCCGCTGTCCGCCGCATTGGCGTTGAGTACCCGCGCCAAGCGTTGACAGAAGAGCGGTCGTTTGGCAAGTCCTGTCAGACTGTCGAAGTAGGAAAGAAAGTGAACGGCCTCGTCTTTCTCGAGGTATTGAAGCGCAAACCCGAGATTGGCCGTCAACTCGAGCAACACGCCCACTTCCGCCTCGTCGAAAACGCCGCTTTGAGCACTAAAAAGCATAATCATGCCGACTGCGGTACCGTCGACCTGCAGAGGCAGGGCCGCAACGGCTCTATAGCCCTGGACGATCAGCGTCCTATGTTGTGCAATAGATTGCTGGCCGTCCGCAAGATCATTGAGAATAGCCGGCGCCTCAGAGCGGATTGCACGTTCCGCCAAGCTGACGTCAATCGAGGAACCCAAGTTGTCATGCTCTGCGCCCGCGAACCCGAAATCGGGTCCCGCACTCGCTCGCGGCCGAAGACTCGTCGTGCCGGGATCCATCAGACTGATGGCCACGCGTTCGTAGCCGCCCTGATGAACACCGATGCGGCATACTTCATCGAGCAACTCGATCCGATTGCGTAAGCGCAGGATCGCCGAACTCATACTGCTCAACATTCGGTAAGTTCGCGTCAGTCGCTGCAGCCGGACGCCCTGTTCTTGTTGACGCTTCTCTGACTTAACCTTTGCCGCTCGGACCGACGCCTCGCGCAATGCACGCTCAATGGCGGTAGGCAGGCGCGCCAAATTGGTCTTGAGCACGTAGTCGGTCGCACCGCGTCGCAGCGCCTCTATGGCCCGTTCCTCGCCGATTGTCCCCGAAACATAAATAAAGGGTATTTCCGGGGCGTGGGCAACGGCAAGCTCCAGCGCTTGTAGTCCGTCGAATTCGGGCAAGGAAAAATCCGAGAGAATGAGATCAGGCGTTCTGTCTTGCAGAGCTGACACAAAGTCATGCTCCGTCTGCACACGCCGAATATCAACGATCAGCCCCGCCTTGAGCAGATATCTCGCGAGCACTTCGACGTCAGGCTCGCTATCTTCGACGACCAACAGTTGCAACTTGGGATTCATGGCTATACCCATATCGGCCGGATTGACCGAATCATGAGGGTTTTGCCGCAAAGGGCAATGCAAATTGAAAGCTCGCACCGGCATCCGGCGTGCCCTGTGCCCAAATGCGGCCGCCATGGCGTGCTATGATGCGATGCACAATCGCCAGACCGACTCCCGTTCCATTGAATTCCTCTGCTCTGTGCAGGCGTTGGAAGACGCCAAAGAGCTTGTCCGCATAGCGCATGTCGAATCCGGCCCCATTGTCGTCCACTTGATAGATGGCCTCGCCGCCTTCGATTCGGCCACTGATCTTGATTCGCGGTTGAGGGCGCTTCGCGCTGTACTTCAGGGCGTTGCCGATGAGATTGCACCAGACCTGACGCATGATAATCGCATCGCCCAAGATAACCGGCAGCTCGGTAATCTCAATAACCGGACAAGGTCCCGTGTACAGCGACCTCACCTCGGCTGCCGCCGCATCTGCGAGTGCTGTCATGTCGATTCGATCGAGATCGAGAGGCTGTCTGCCAATACGCGAGAATTCCAACAAACCGACGATGAGCTGGTCCATTTTCTGGCTGCCGGTTCGAATAACACCAATGAGACGATCTCCCTCCTCCCCCAGCTGCTCTGCAAAATCCTCCTTCAGGATCTGTGCGAAGCTATCGATGGTGCGAAGCGGAGCTCGCAGATCGTGCGAGATGGAGTAGGAGAAGGATTCGAGGTCTTGATATGCGGCAGCAAGTTCTTCGGACCGGCGTCGTTCGCGCTCCTGCAGCTCCGCGTTCTCGCGGCGCAATCGCTGCACGTCCAGCGCTCGCGAGATCACCGGCAAGATCACATTGAGCTTGAATGGCTTGAGAATGTAATCGAGCGCGCCCCGCTGCATCGCTTGCACGGCGGTATCGATGGTGCCGTGGCCGGTCATCACGATCGCCCCGAGTGTTTCATCAATCTCTCTCGCGGCATTGATCAGGGTGATGCCGTCCATCTCCGGCATCATCAAGTCGGTCAGCAACAAGTCGAACTGGCCGGGGCGTATCGCCTTCAAGGCGTCCCGTGCCGAACTGAAGCCGCGGGTGGCGTATCCCTCCACACTCAACGTGTCGCACAGCGCACGCATCTGGGCCGACTCGTCGTCCACGATGAGCAGCTTGGCCGCCGTAGGAGTCACGAAGCCAACTCCAACAGCGCCGCCCGCAATTCGTGCAGCCGAGGCGGCTTGCTCAGAAGCTTGTCGACGTGAGGCACGATGTCATTCGCCGCCATGAGCCGCTGGCCCCAGCCCGTGAGCAGAATGACGGGCGTGGTGGATGACAGCATTTTGATCATCGACGCGACCTTGCGGCCATCCACATGTGGCATACCGAGATCCGTAACGACAATATCGAAGCCGTCGCCACGCTTCTGGGCGGTGGCAAAGGCGTCGATGCCGGCCTGACCGCCATGGGTTGCCGTGATCTGATGTCCGTCCTCCTGCAAAGTGTCCTGCAGTGATTTGATGAGCATCGGATCGTCGTCCACCAAGAGGATACGCAGCCGCCGACACACAGCCGAAAGCTTGGACGGCTGGGTCGTCGAAACAGCGGAAGCGGTGTAGGCGGGAAAACTCAGTCGCACAGTCGTCCCTTTACCGGTCGCGCTCGCGATTTCCAGTTCAGCGCTGTGGCGCTGGATCATGCCGTACACCATCGCGAGGCCAAGGCCCGTCCCGCGCTCGCCTTTTGTGGTAAAGAACGGTTCCAGGCAGCGGCGACGCGTGTCTTCATCCATGCCGACCCCGGTATCGCTCACATCGATCAGGACACGGTCTTCCCCGTCGACTTCCACGGATTTGCGGGTGTGGACGGTTAGCATGCCTCCGCTGGGCATCGCGTCGACGGCGTTGAAAATCAGGTTTGTGAGCGCATCGCGGATCTCGTGCTCCGCACCCATGATATCCGGTACGCCATCGGTCAGCTCCGTCGTAAGATCCACCATCACCCCGCGCTGCTGCGGAAGGTCGCTCCATCGAGGCTTGGTTAGCTCAACGACTTGCCGAACAGCGCGATTAAGGTCGACGCGTTCGAGCGTGAGCTGCGCCTCGCGCTCGCGATAAAATTCGCGCATCCGCGCCACTGTTCTTGCCACATCTTCGATGGCGCGCTGAATGGTGGTCAAATAGCCGCGTGCGCGATCGCTGAGATTCGGTTCGCGCTCGAGCAATGATTCGGTGTACAGCGAAACAGGCGAGATCGCGTTGTTGATGTCGTGGGCGATACCGCTGGCCATCTGTCCGAGCGCCCGTAGTCTTTCCTGTTGCAGCACAGTGTGCTGACTCTGGCGCAGGTCGTCATACGCCTGTTGCAAAGCGCCGTTCAGTTGGGCCTGGTGACCGGCCAGGGCAACGTGTTCACTCAGCTGTTTGAGAAACTCACACTCGCCACTGCTGAAGGCCTGATCCTTGCGGCGACCGCACACCAGCACTCCAAATACCTGGTTCTCCACGATCAGGGGTGCGATGACCATCGACCGTAGCCCTGCGGCGGCCAGTCGCTGCGGAAACGGGAAGGGAACCAGCAGAACGTCCGGTTCGTAGACCAGGTGCCCTGCCACACATCGAGACAGCCCGTTCGCATCGAGCGGCACGTTCACCTGTTCCGTCAAAGCGACTGCTTCCGCAAACCCTCTGCCGGCGACACCGAGCACACTGACGGTCAGTGATTGCGCGGCAGCGTCGTGCAAAAGAAAGCAGCCAAAATCGACCGGGAGATTCTGCTCGAGACTGTCAAGCACGACCTGAAAGATGCTCGGCAGGTCCTGGCGCTCTCCCGTGGCGCGCGTGATGTGCTGCAGCAAGCTCAGGCGCTCCAGCTGAGCGTGCAATTTACCTTCGGACTGCTGTATCTGTGTCAGCATTTGGTTGAAGGTATCGGTAAACAGGTCGAATTCGTACGCACCCGTCCTGACCGCACGTACCGTGTAGTCGTGACGTTCCGAGACTGCCCGCGTCGTCTCCGCGAGTGCGAGGATGGGTTGTAACAACCGGTGCTGTAGACGCCGGGAAATCAGATAGGCCAGCGGCAGGGATATGCCGATCACCAGGAGAACAATCAGAGCATATAGCCGGACTCGTGCGTACATGGCGCCGAGGTCCGATTCAACAAACAGCGTGCCCAGGCGCCTCGAACCCTCCGCAACCGGCTGGAAGCCGACCAGTTCAGTGGGTCCAAAGGTATAACCCGACGCGCCGGGTCGCACTGGAAAGTGCGTCTCGGGCTGTCCTCGCGGATACGTCGCGAATACCTTTCCTTGAGAATCGTATAGCGCCGCCGCGGCGATATGCGGGTCAGCCTTGAACGCCGCCAGAATCACCGTGGCATCGTCCGCATTGTCAAACGCCAGCGCGGCTGTGCTGTTGCTGGCAATCGCCTGGCTCAATATTTGCAATTGCTGAACGCTGGATTGTCGAAAGGTCAGGAACTCGTATGCACAAAAACCCGTCGTGGTCACAGCGAGCACTGCGCCGGAAGAGAGAAATATCATCCGCATCAATGTGCGGCGAATGGGTGTGGTTGAGATAGGCATGAGTCAATTCCCGGTACGCGTGCTGACGATTTCAGCCGACCGCAGTAGCTTTGAACTTATCGTCAAGCCCGCGGCGCGTGCCGATTCGACATTGATGCGCAGCCGAATCCGATTGTTTTCCGTCGTAAACTGAACCATGACGCCACGCTCCGAGGATTGATCCAGCTCGGACACCGTCAGCGTACTGCGGTGATCCATCGCAAGGAGAATCTGTTGCAGTTGCGCGCGTTCGGAGCGATCGATGTACAGAATCTGACAATTGTCGATCTCACCCATGTTGCGAAAGCGGCGTACCACCATCGGATGTTGGTCGATCTGCTCGCCGCGCACGGCTTCTTCCATACGCGCTCCGAACGGGTCGTCGCCCAGGATCCCAATGACAAAGGGTGCATTGGGCGCGGTGAACGCCTGGGGAGACCATTCCAGGAAGCGCGAGAAATTGAAAACGAAGACCGCCTTGACCTGGTACTCGGTGGGCACCTCCGCGCCGCTAGCGCCGCGGCACATTACTGTCAGTCCCAGCGTGCCGCACAGCAACGCCCATAGGGTCTTCCTTAGTACCGCCACGCGAGCCTTCCATACAGACTGCGCTGAATTTCCACCCGCGTCGGGTCAGGGAAGCCATACTCGGCATGATGGTTGTGCAGCAGATTCTGTCCGACCAGAGAAAGCTCGAGACGCTCGCTGGCATGCCATGCCAATCGCGTATTCAGTTCGAAATAGGCAGGCACAGTGCCGGCCGTCGGCCCATTGTTTGTGAGCAATGAGTCGACCCAGCGCAAGCCACTATCGAGTTCGACATGTCCCGGCAGGTTCAACGAATAGCGAATTGAGAACTGATGCTTGGGGTCCGCTGTTTCGTTGATCCCGTTAGAGAGGTCGAACTGACCAGGCTTGACGCGCAGGTGTTCCCTGAGCAACGTATAGCCCGCGTGCAGCGACCAAGCTCCCGTCGACTGGTAATTGCCGCTGAACTCCAGCCCATAGGTATCTCCCTGCAGATTATTGGCGAAGTACAACGGCAGGATGGTCGCCGGGGTGAAGCTCGTGCTCCGGACATCGTTGTACTCATTGTAAAAGCCGGAGACGGAGGTGGTGAATCTTGAATTCAGCTGGGCGCGATAGCCGAGTTCATAGGCAATCACTGATTCGGAGGTGAAGTCAGATCCTCCCTTTAGAACAACCAGGTAAGGCGGCGTCCCCGCTGAAAGATCATGATCGATGCGCGAGGGAGTGCGGACGGCGCGGGAGACGGCGGCCCACAGATTCTGCGTCGAGTTCAGGCTCCAACTCAAACGCGCATCGGGTTCGAATTCAAAGCCGGTGTAGTCATTGTGCTCCAGCTTCGTGCCGAGAGCGAATGACAGATCCTCTCTCAGGTGTACTTCATCCCGGAGAAACAGACTGTACAGGTTTTGATCCAATACGGCGGGTAAAAAGCCCAGCGAGGGTGCGTTGATACCCGCATCGTGCGTGTGGCGAAATCCCGCGCCCCAGATCAGGCGGTTACGCGCGTCAAGCCGGAATCGATGCTGGAAATCGACGTCGTAGGTCGTCAGATCATCGTAGAAAGTTCCGGCCGGACTGAATTGCATTCCGCCAATCAGCAACGGCGACACTGGAAGGGACAGATGAGTCTGGTCAAAGTACGACTGAAGGCTCAGGTCCGACTCGTCCGACAGAGCACGCGTCCAGCGGCCCAGGATGTTGCCGCCGCTTGTATCGGCGGTGCCGCCGCTCTGCTGATCTTCGCGACCTTGGTAGAAGTCGCCCTGCACGGTCAGTTTGTCCTGCACGGAGACCTCCGAGTCGGCGCGAAAACCCGCCTGGCCTTGCCGCCAAGAGTCCGTTTCCAAGTTTCCGTTGCCCAGAACTTCATGACCGCGATCGAAGTACTTACCGTAGACACGAAATTGAGTTTCGGAGCCCACCTGGCCGCCGTAGCGCCCGCCGACAAAATCCCGAGGCTGCGATCCGCCGCCAACCTCCGCGAAAGCCCCTTGCGTGTCTCTGGCGCTCTTGGTAATGATGTTGATCACCCCATTGACCGCATTAGCGCCCCACAGCGCGCCCCCCGGCCCGCTGATGACCTCGATCCGATCGATGTCTCCGAGCAAGTAGTCTTGCATGTCCCAGAACACCCCAGAATACAGCGGGGTGTAGACTGTTCGTCCATCAATCATGACCAGCAGCTTATTGCCCAGGTTGGTATTGAACCCGCGTGCGCTGATGGCCCAATCATGTGAGTTCTTTTGCGCGACTTGCAGATTGTCCGCCAACCGCAATGCCTCCGGGATGCTCGTGGCGCCCGAACGCCGTATTTCCTCCTGCGTAATGACTTGGATCGCGGAAGGGACGTCAATCAGTTTCTCCGGATGCCGGGCAACCGATGTCACCTCAAGATTCATGAGGTCTTCGAGGTTTAATCGCTTGAGTTCGCTGATGGTCGGCATGTCGCCCGCCTTGGCGGGCGCGACGCCAATGCAGAGCAATAGAAGCGCCACCGCGGCAACGTCAATCACACTCACAACTCGGCCCATCGCGCGCCCAAGCGGTATCGCCCCGAAGACTTGGCGAACGATCCGAGTCGTTGCCACGGATCCATTCCTTGTCCGTTGCGCATCTGATCGTCCTTGTCGAGTTACGATTCTTCAGCTATCGGACGCAGCTTCTCCTGGTAAAGCCGGAACGCAGGGAAACCACTAGACTTGTGAAAGCCGTCCCACAATCTGAGTTTGGACGTACCCCCGGCCAGTGAGCGGACCCACTTCACACTTCGAGGATCCGACCGCGTGATGGGCAGATACATTTCTAAAGAAATCTTGCGCAAGCACGATACCTCTAAATTAGGGACATCTGGGAACCGCATTGTCTGCATAGCGGATATGCAGAGTTTCTCGCATCCCGAATGCCTCTATTCTCGCAAGGACACCGACAATGACCGCGGGCCGACGATCGGATGACAATTCAGCGGACGCGGTCGAATCTGTCTCACCCGCACATCGGGCATTGAAGCTCGAATCCCAGGTAGCGGCGCTGCGCGCCGACAACGCCGCGCTTCAAGAACAGCTGGCGCTGCGCGATCACGCACTTGACGCGACCACGACTTTTTTTGTGATTACTCAATTTACGGCCCCGGAGCCCCTGATTGTCTACTGCAACAAGGCGGTGGCAGATCAGCACGGCTTTACCCGCGAAGAATTGATCGGCCGTCCCGTACGTATCCTGACGCAGTGGGTCGGCAGCAATTCCAATTACGCGTCTGATGTTGCTGCCGCGATGCGCGCCGGCCACACCTTTCACTACGAAGACGAAGTAGCTCGTCGAGATGGCAGTACATTCTGGCTGGGCGTGGCGATCCGTCCCCTATTCGACCACACCGGTCGCTTGACGCACTCCGTGGCAGTAGGCGCCGACATTACCGCCAAGCGTGAGGAAAGCCGCAAGAAAGAAGAGCTGCAACACAAACTCCTGGAGAAAATGAAGGAGCGCGAACGCATGGTCATTGAACTGCAGTTGGCGCAGAAACTCGAGTCCGTCGGTCGACTTGCCGCCGGCGTTGCTCACGAAATCAACACCCCCATTCAGTACGTGGGCGATGGCGTGCACTTCCTGCGCAGCGCCTATGACGACTTCAATCACCTGCTCGATAGTTGGCGAGAGGCGATCGACAGTGTGCCTGACGATCCGATACGCAATGCGCTTGGATTAAAAATCGCGGAATCCACGAAAAAATACGATTTGGACTTTCTCCGCGCCCAGATGCCCAAGGCGTTCGAAAGAACATTCGACGGCGTTGAGCGCGTGACAAATATCGTCAAGGCAATGAAGGAATTCGCCCATCCGGACGCGGACGAACAGAGCCCCTCCGACCTCAATCGTGCATTGCAAAATACGCTGCTCGTCGCATCCAATGAGTATAAATATCTGGCGACGGTTCACACTGATCTGGCGGAGCTACCTCATATAGTCTGCAATATCGGCGAACTCAACCAGGTCTTCTTGAATCTCATTGTGAACGCAGCCCATGCGATTCATGACGCCGGCAAGGACGTGAACAGCGGCGAGATCAAAATAAGCACAGCTCTTGTAGGCGATGCGGCGGTGGTCCGCATTAGCGACAACGGCTGCGGCGTTCCGGCGGAGAATCTCTCCAAACTTTACGATCCCTTCTTCACTACCAAAGAAGTAGGTCGGGGCACCGGTCAGGGTCTCGCCATCACCCACTCGATCTTGGTCGACAGACATGGCGGCGATATCAGCGTTCAGAGCAGCGTCGGGGTCGGCACCGAATTCACACTGAGGCTGCCCGTTGGCGGGCGAGGCCCGCGGGCGAGCCTGTGAAGAACATAGTATTCGTCGACGACGAGCGCGCGTTACTCGACGGTCTGCGCGCACGCCTCTACAAGCATCGGCACGATTGGAACATGCAATTCCTGGTCAGCGGCGATGAGGCCATTGCCGCATTCGAACAGCAACATGTAGATTTGATAGTCTCCGACGTACGCATGCCGGGAATGAGCGGATTGGACGTGACGCGGATCGTGCATGAAAAATATCCTGCGTTGCCGATCATCGTCATGACCGCTTTCGGATCCATCGAAACCGCCGTTGAGGCGATCCATGAGGGCGCCTTCGATTTTATATCTAAGCCGATGAATCTGGCGGAGCTCAAAAACATCGTCTCGCGCGCTTTAGCGCAGCGATCGTTGCAGCGCCGCGTCGAGAAAACCGCTGCGCCCGATGGCGAATATCCATCGCAGCTCGGTAAGATCATCGGCAAGAGCCCGCCCATGCTCGAGGTTTACAAGACCGTAGCGCGGGTGGCGCCGACAAAGAGCACGGTCCTGATCCTCGGCGAAAGCGGGACAGGCAAGGAACTCATTGCCCGCGCCATACACGAACACAGCCCCCGCGCCAACGGTCCGTTCGTCGCCGTGGATTGTGGCGCCTTGACGGAAACGCTTCTCGAAAGCGAGCTCTTCGGCCACATGCGCGGTTCGTTCACGGGAGCGGTCGCGGATAAGAAGGGAGTCTTCGAAGAGGCCCAAGGCGGAACCTGTTTTCTTGACGAGATCGGCGGGATCAGCCCGAGCATGCAGGCGCGCTTGTTACGAGTCCTGCAGGAGCATGAGATCCGCCGTGTCGGCGGCAAAGAATGGATGGCGGTCGACGTGCGCGTGCTCGCCGCCACCAATCAAGATTTGGCGGAAGCCGTCACTAACGGTGAGTTCCGCCAAGACCTCTTCTATCGCCTCGACGTCGTCACCATCAATCTTCCACCCCTGCGGCAGCGCGCCGATGACATCCCGCTACTGACGCAGCATTTTTTGAAATACTACAGCCAGGATTGCGGCAAGCCCGTATCGGCGATTTCCGACAGGGCTATGGAGCTCCTCTGTTCCTACCGCTGGCCTGGGAACATTCGCGAGCTCGACCATGCGGCCGAGCAAGCGCTGGGGCTCCCCTACCAACCCGTCCTCACGCCCGAAGATCTTCCGCGTGCA
>Ga0137409_10004798_pt1 | contig 14167 bp, 15 predicted proteins | sample CZODoug1_16funga_FD_122059 | JGI IMG/M metagenome (GOLD analysis project Ga0137409, IMG submission 122059) | Vadose zone soil fungal communities from Angelo Coast Range Reserve, California, USA - CZODoug1_16fungal (Hybrid Assembly) | ecosystem: Environmental > Terrestrial > Soil > Vadose zone... | reverse complement strand
AGAAGATCGCGGTTGGGCAACGACCATGGGGAGTGGCGGTGGTCGACGGTCGATGAACGATGGAGGTGCGGGGTGCGACGTGCGAGGTGCGACGTGCGAGGTGCGAGGTGCGACGGACGAGGTGCGACGTGCGGGGGGCGACGGGCGAGGTGCGAGGTGCGGGAGTCGAGAGTGCAGAATGCGACGCCGGCGTACGAACTGTTAGTGAGTGAGGCCGACGAGGTACTTGTCGCCGGTCGGGGCGGGGCGACCGCCTTCGGGTTCGAGCGTCACCGCCAACGCCACTGGTGTGGGCAGATCGGCGGGCGTATCGAGGACGGCGCTCAGACGGCCTGCCTCATCTGGTTTCAGCAAGCCCGCGCTGATCGGAGCCTGAGCAGTGACGAACCACAATTGATAGACGCGGCCAGCGGGGAGCGGCGGGAGATTCGATCCGGTGAGGACCAGCCCCCGGCTGCGGCTCCAGAACGCGCGTGCGGACGCCCGCGGCGCCGGCGGCTGACCGGCGAGATCGATTCGTTGAAGGTCCGGCGCGGTGAGCACGGCGAGCGGCGCTTCCGCGGCCGCCGCCGCCCGCAGCGCGACCGCGACCCTTCGCTCGCCGTCGTCCACGCGCACCAGCGCGTCGCGGAGCCGGACTTCAAGGCTGCGGACGCGGTCCCGCAGTTGACCGACGTAAAACCCCAGGCCGACGGTCAGCAGGAACATCGCCGCCGTCGCAAGCCAGGGCACGAACGCACGCGTCACGCGTGGCGATGCCGGCTGCCCGCGCGCGTCGGCGAGGACCCGTTCGCGCACCGACGGCGGCGGATCGTGCAGCGGAACGACCTGCGCCAACGCGATGCCGACCGGAAGAAAGGCGGCCACCTCCGCCGCACAGTCCGCGCAGACTTTCAGATGCGATTCGAACGCCTCGCGCTCCGGCGCGGTGAGCGCACCGATGGCATGAAGTGCGGCCCGCTCGCGGAGCACGTCGTGGCTCTCCGGCTGACTCGTCATCGCACCTCACCTGCGAGGGCTTCACGCAGACGAAGCAGCGCCTGCCGCATCCGCGTCTTGATGGTGCCGAGCGGCACGTTCAGCCGGTTCGCAATCGCGGATTGCGAAAGCCCTTCGTAGTACGCCAGCTCCAGCGGAATGCGCTGGCCGTCCGGCAGCGCGTCGAGCGCTGCCCGCACCTGGGACGCCTGCTGCTCGGTGACCAGTTGACGATCGGCGGCGGGCGCTGCGTCTGGAATGTCGGCCGCGATCATCTCGTCGGGCGCCGCCTGCGGCTCGGAGCGCGCGCGCCTCAGCCGATCGAGCGCGCGGCTTCTGGTCAGCGTCACCAGCCAACCCCCGACCGAGCCGCGGCTCGCATCGTAGCGGGCGGCCTGCCGCCACGCCTGGGAAAACACCTCCTGCAGCACGTCCTCGGCATCGGCCTGGCGGCCGACGATCCGCAGCGCAAGGGAGTACATCAGGCGCGCGTGCCTGTCATACAGCTCCGCGAGCGCGTCGTGATCGCCCCGGGCCAGCCGGGAGACGGTGTCCTCATCCAGAGCCGCCGCCGGCCCGCCAAACTTCACGATTACCCCAAGGAGCCACATGAGATCTACGCGGTGGCGCGGGCGGCAGATGTCCTGGTATCGAAGCGTCGCCTGAAACCGCCAAGGAAACGGCCGGCTGGCGGGAGCGGCGACTCTTCGTTACCGGGGACGGACCTTCGTGTACACATCTTTGCCCGTGCCGTAGTTCTTGGCGCCTTTCAGCGTGTATCCATGCTGCACTTCGACCACGGTGTCAACGCTCATCTCGGCGCCGCCGGCGTCGAGACTCCGCGACTCCCTGGTGGTGACCGACACGCCCTGGATGTCCCGCACCGATTCAACCACGAGCGCCGGCCCGTCCCAGCGGGCGGTCGCCGTACCGTTGGAGACCTTGCTCTCCGAGCCGTCGAGCTTGATGACTTCCGTCGTCGTGACCTGCGCGCGTGTGGTCGCGATCTTCAGCTCGGTCGGCGTCTGCGTGATGACGACGGTTACTGGGCCTATTGGCTCGTTTTGAACCTGCGACGCGCTGCGCGTCGGATCCATCGACCATGTCCCTGAGAAGTTGGTCCTGCTCTGGGCGAGCGCCGTCGAGGACAGAGCGAAAGGCAGAACGAACGAGGCACAAAGTACGCGCTTCATAGACCGCCCTCCTCGCGGGGCAGCATAGCTCAACACAAAGGACGCGAAGGACACAAAGGTAAGGCCGGTTCATCGAATCAAGCAAGTCGCACGCGGAAACATGTATCAGCGGTCGTACGTCGGAATAAAGGTGATCGGCCGCTCATCGGTAAACAACCGCTGAAACAGATCGGTGCGCGCGTAGCCGTCCATGTCGCGGCCGATCGGCAGCCCAAGAAAATAGAGAATCGTCGGCACGACGTCGACTACCGCGGCGCGCGCCTGCTGGCGGCCGCGCGCAACCGACGCGCCGTACGCAAGCAGGAAACCGTCGGGCGCGCCTTCGTGCGTCCCGCTGATGTCGGGATCGCCGATGACCCGCTCGACGAGCCGCTTGCCGAATCCCAGCGGCTCCATGCCGTAGCCGGACACGACGATGAGGAGATCGTCCCGGCCGAGGGCCGCCATCGCCCGGCCGATCGCTTCGTCGATGACGCCGTAATGGCGTTCGAGCACAGTGCCCAGCCGGCGCCGCTCATCGTCGGTGACATCGCCGAACTCCGACGGCTGCGCGTAACGGAGAAAGTAATGACCGATCGGATCGAGGGCCTGGTACCGCATCAGCGTGACCTGCGTCGGGCGCGCGCGCGCCATCGCCTGCGCGATGCGATTGTAGATGCGATCGGTCCGGGCCGGCGTCTCCTCTCGCGGATCGGCGGACGCCGGCATCGAGCCGCCGATCGACGCGTTCACGACGGGCGATGGCTCGTTCGTCGCGCTTTCCATCGCCGCCAGCGCGTCGGCCTGAAGCTCCAGCGGATAAATCGCCGACGGGTCGTCGATGCCGGACGGGGTGAGCGCAACGCGGTGATACGAATCGCTGATGAGGTACCCGCGGACGACGGGCGCGGGCTGCGTCAGCGGCCAGCCGACCACGCCGACCGAATACCCGTTCGTGCTGACGATGCTCCACAAGGTTCGCGTGCGGAACGTGGCCGAGGTGTGAGGCTGGTCGACGAGAAATCCAAAGCGCTCGAGCCCGTGCGCGAAGCAGTAGTCCGGCAGCAGCTGCACCGCGCCGCCGCCGCCGGCAATCTGATAGATCCCGGCCGAGCGGACGCCGTTCTTCTGCGGAAGCTTCCCCGTGGCGACCGCGGCCCATACGGCTTCCGCCGACGTCGGATGCAAGGTCGCGAGATGACGCGCGGCGCCCGCGTCGAGAATGCGCCCGAAGTTCGGCAGGCGCCCTTCGGCCGTCGCTCTCGTGACGAGGTCGAGCGACCCCGCATCGATCGCGATCACCGTCACGCGCCCGCTCCGTTCGGGCCGCGCGGTGTCGAAGGCCGTATCGATGGGTCGCGCTTCGAGCACCGGTGGCGTCCCGCGCCCGCGCAACGCCAGCGGCGCCGCGACGGACGCCACCATCGTGGCGACGAACAGCGGCGCCCACGCCGCACGCGCGCCCGGCGCGCTTTGTCGAATCAGCGCCAGCAGCGCGCACAGCACGGTGGTTGCGGCCAGCACAGCCGCGCTGCGATTGAGCGCCGTGGCCGTCGCCGCATCGAGGACGAGCGCGAAGGTGTTGAGATTCCGCCACATCAGCGTGGCGCCGGCCCCCGACGCCAGTGCGCCGAGCCACGTCAGCACGCCGACGCTGATCCAGGCCGGCGAGAACACTTCGCGCGCGAGCAGCTGCCGCAGGACGAGCAGGATGTAGAAGATCACCGTGAGGTGGATGACGTAAAACAGGCCGACCGTCGCGACGAGCGGCATCAGCCGCGTCGGATGCAACGGCAGATTCGGATTCAGATGCAGCACCAGCGCAATCACGTACGCGGTGGCGAGTGCGGCCGCCGCCATCGAGTTGCAGAGCATCCGGAGGTACCGCATTTCGCACGGAGTATACTGCCGCGATGCCGATCGATGTCGCCGCGCACGTCATCGCGAACCGGCGCTTGTCGAGCGACTACAACGTGGTCGCGCTGGAAGCGCCGGCCATCGCCGCGGCCGCCGCGCCGGGTCAGTTCGTGATGGTGAAGGCGGGCGCCGGCCTCGATCCGCTCCTGCGCCGGCCGTTTTCGGTGTTCGAAATAATGCGGGACGCGCATGGCGCAGCGACCGCCCTCACGATTCTCAGCAAACGGATTGGGCCCTCGACGGCGCTCATTTACGACGCGCGGCCGGGGCAGCGGTTCGATTGCCTCGGGCCGCTCGGCCGCCCGTTCACACCGGTCGATCCGCCGGCCGACGCGTGGATGGTGGCAGGCGGCGTCGGACTGGCCCCGTTCGCCACGCTCGCGCAGGCGCTGCACACGCGCGGCGTGACGTCGACGCTCTTCTACGGCGCGCGCTGCGCCGCCGAGCTCTTCTACCTCGATTTCTTCCGCGCGCTCCGCGTCGACCTCGCGTTGACGACCGAAGACGGCAGCGCCGGCGAGCGTGGGCGTGTCGTGGCGCCGCTCGAACGCGCGCTGGCGTCGCGCGCCGCCTCGTCCGCCGTGATGCTGTACGCGTGCGGACCGGAGGGGATGCTGGCCGCAACGGCGCGCATCGCCATGAAATACTCCCGGCCGTGCCAGGTGTCGGTCGAGCGCATCATGGGATGCGGTCTCGGTGGCTGCTACAGCTGCGTCGTGCCGATGCGCGCCGCGGACGGCGGGTTCCACCACGTGCGATCGTGCATCGCGGGGCCGGTGCTGGCGGCGGATCGGATCGTGTGGGACACATAGGCAACGGGTTGAGAGTTGATGAAATGGACCTCTCTGTCCGGATCGGCTCTCTCATTCTCAAGAATCCGCTGATCGCGGCGAGCGGCTGCTTCGGTTACGGCGTCGAGTACGCCGACCTCATCGACCTGGCGTCGCTCGGCGGCATCGTGTCCAAGGGTCTGTTTCTCAAGGAGCGCGAAGGCCACCCGGCGCCGCGCATCGTGGAGACGCCGGCCGGCATGTTGAACGCGATCGGGCTGCAGGGGATCGGGGCGCGGCGATTCGTGGACGAGAAGCTGCCGGAGCTGCGCGCGCGCGGCGCGACGGTCATCGTCAACGTCTGCGGTACGACGCTCGACGAGTACGTCGAGGTGTCGCGCGTGCTCTCCGAGGCCGAGGGTGTCGCCGCCCTCGAGCTGAACATCTCCTGCCCCAACATCAAGGAAGGCGGCATCCAGTTCGGCTGCAGCCTGAACGGCACGTTCGACGTGGTCAGCGCCGTCCGCAAAGTGACGACACTGCCATTGATCCCCAAACTGACGCCGAACGTCACCGACGTCGCGTCGTTCGCGCGCGCGGCGGAAGAGGCTGGGGCCGACGCTGTCTCGCTGGTCAACACGTTTCTGGCGATGGTGCTCGACGTCGAGACGCGCCGGCCGAGAATCTCGAATGTGGTCGGCGGGTTGAGCGGCCCGGCCATCCGCCCGATCGCGGTCCGCATGGTCTACGAGTGCCGGCAGACGGTGAAGATTCCGATCATCGGGATGGGCGGCATCGCCGACGCGCGCGATGCGATCGAGTTCATGATCGCGGGCGCTGACGCCGTGCAGGTCGGCACCGCGAACTTCGTCGATCCCCTCATCTGGTCGAAGCTTCTCGACGGGATCGGCGACTATATGCGGCGCCACAGCCTGGCCCGGATCGCGGACCTGGTCGGCACGGTCGACACGCGGGAGAAAGACAAGGAATGGATCAGCTCCTAGTCGCGTTGGACGTCGATACGGTATCCGAGGCGCGCGCGCTTGCCGACCGGCTGCGCGGCGTCGTCGGAGGATTCAAGATCGGGATCCGCCTCTTCACGAGCGAAGGACCGGGATTCGTCGAGGAGCTTGCGTCGCGCGGAGACCGCGTCTTCCTCGATCTGAAGTTCCACGACATCCCCAACACAGTCGCCGGCGCGGTGACCGCCGCGACCCGTCTAGGCGTCTGGATGTTGAATGTCCACGCGTCCGGCGGCAGCGTGATGATGCGCGCGGCGCGCGCGGCCGCCAACGAAGAAGCGGCCCGCAGCGGGCGGCCGCCCCCGCTCGTCGTCGCGGTGACGATGCTGACCAGCCTCGATCAGCAGGCATTGTCGGACATCGGGCTGCACGCGAGCGTCGCCGAGCAGGTCGGGCGTCTGGCGGCGCTGACCGAGTCGTCCGGGCTCGACGGCGTCGTGGCATCGCCGCACGAGATCGAGATCATCCGGCGGCGATGCGGCGGCCGTTTCACGATCGTGACGCCCGGGATCCGCAGCGCCGGCGACGTACGCGGCGATCAGTCGCGTACGCTGAGCGCCGCCGAGGCGCTCGCCGCCGGGGCGAGCTATCTCGTCGTCGGACGGCCGATCATTGCCGCCGCCGATCCCGGCAAAGCGGCCGAAAAGATCGCCGCCGAGTGCCGCGGCGCCCACGCCTCGTGATCGCGATCACGATCTACTCGCGCCCCGGCTGCCATCTGTGCGACGAGATGAAGGCAATCGTTCAGCGCGCGGCCCGCGCATCGCGCGCGCCGGTGACGATCGAGGCGATCGACATCTCGACCGACGCCGACCTCGAGGCGCGCTACGGCGTGGAGATTCCAGTGCTGCTGATTGACGGGCGGAAGGCCGCCAAGTATCGGGTGACGGAAGAGGAGGTGACGCGAATGCTGATTTCGAGGGCGGGTGGGTCAGCTGGGGCAGGTGGGCGGGGTGGGTAGAACGCTCTCCCCTACCCGCCCTACTCGGCCTGCCTGCCCTGTCTGCCCTACCTGCCCTACCTGCCGTACCTGCCGTACCTGCCGTACCTGCCGTACCTGCCCTACCTGACCTACCCGACCTACCTGATCTACTTTCCCGTGATCATGAAGTGTCCGCGTCGGTTCTGCTGCCAGCAGGACTCGGTCTCCTCGTTGCAGAACGGCTGTTCCTTGCCTTTGCTGACGACCGTGACGCGGCCCGCCGGCACGCCGAGGCTCACCAGGTACTCCCTCACTGCCGTCGCGCGGCGTGATCCCAGCCCGAGGTTGTACTCGGCGCTGCCCCGCGAGTCGCAGTGCCCTTCCAGGGTTATTTGCGTGGTGCCCCACTTCTTCAACCAGTCGGCATTCTTCTGGAGCGCCGGGCGCGCGTCGTCGCGAATCTCCGACTTGTCGAGATCGAAGTAGACGTCGTCGAGCGGCCGCTCGGAATTCAGCTGGTCGACCGACTTGCGCGCGAAGATTTCTTCGTCGGTCAGCGGCCGCGGCGCGGGCGCAGCCGGGGGTGGCGGAGGCGGTGGTGGCGGCGCAGGCGGAGGCGCCGGTGCGGCCGGGGGCGGCGGCGGCGGTGGTGCAGGCGCGGCCTGCGGAACCTTTTTGTGGCAGCCGGCCACCGCGATCGCGAGAGACGAGCATAGGGCGATAGTCGAAACAAGCCGGCGAACGCGAATCATCGTGTGCTCCTCGGTGGTGGCAGCTTACAAAGTTGAATTCAGGCTGTCAATCAACGCGCGGCCAAGACGATACAATGCGCCGCGTGGAACACCTGCTGCGCGCGACCGCGAGAGCGGAAGCGCGCCACTTCTGGTTCCGCGGCCTTCGCGCATTCGTCACCCCTCTCCTCCGGTCTGCGACAGCGGGCCTCACCAGTCCACTGCTGCTCGATTGCGGGTGCGGCACCGGCGCCAACGTGGAGCTGCTGGAGGCCTTCGGCCGCGCGTACGGCTTCGATATCACCGAGGTCGGGCTGCGCATCGGCCGTGAAGCCGGACGCAGGCGGCTCGCCCGCGCGACGGCGGTTGCCGCGCCCTTTCCCACCGCTTCCTTCGACGTCGTCACCTCGTTCGACGTGCTCTACGCGCTCGACGACGCGGATGAGCGGCAGGCCATCGCAGAGATGTATCGGCTGTTGAAGCCCGGAGGATTCGCCATCGTCAATGTGGCGGCAATGAACGTGCTGCGCGGCGACCATTCGGTCCTGAGCCGGGAGATTCGGCGGTACACCCGCGCAGATCTGCGCAGGCGCCTGCAGGCGGCCGGCTTCACGATCGTGCGGCTGACCTACACGAACGCGACGTTGTTCCTGCCGCTGGCCGTCGCCCGTTCGATGCAACGCCGCCGAGGGCTGCGCCAGGAACGCGAAGCCGAGCGCGAGATCTCGGTTCCAGCCGGACCGGTCAACGCGATTTTGTCGGGTGTTCTCAGCGTCGAGAGCATGTGGCTGAGGTTCTTCGACGCCCCGTTCGGTAGCTCCCTGCTGTGCCTGGCGCGCAAGCCCATGTAGAGGGTCCGATATCTCCGCCCGGCGGCCGGTCCGTCCCGTTCGCAGGGGCAGACCCGTGTGTCCGCCCGGCAGTCGACTCGTTCGGGCCGTCAGGGTAAGACGCATAGTGTGGCCTTGAAAATCCGAAGACCCAGGTGACGGCGATCCGCGCTCCGAGTGCTCCGATCCGCCGGCGCGAACACCTGATCGGTTTCGAGCACGATCGTGTCGGCGGCGTTCGCGATCGGCACGTCCAGCGAAAAATCGGCCGAAAGCACGTCGTCGAAGACCACGCGATCGCCGGTTCGAAGGACGAGGCGCGAGCCGCGCGAAAAATAGGTGCGCGGCGACTCCCCCTCCAGGTGCAGGGTGAACCGGGACGTTCGCGTGCGAAGACGCAGCTCGCCGCGCTCGCTCAGCCAGCGCCAGCGAAGCCCCGTGCGAGGATTGAATTCCTGCTCGTGCCAGCCTTCGCCAAAACCGATGAGAGGCCGTTCGAAGGACGCCTCGAACTGTTCGATCGCGACCCGAGCGCCCGCTGACGTGGTCACGGTCACCCCGGAATAATCGGACGCGCCTGGATCTCGTGGCAGCGTCGCGAAGCGCAAAAATGGACCCGGCATCAGCGTCTCGTCGAGCACGGATCGGCCATCGACGAGCACCGACAGCCGCGGGCGGAGCGTCGGCTCGAAGCTCCGGCCGCCGATCATGAGGAAGCCGCCGAAGGTGCGGCGATTGATCCAGCCGCTGATGGGTCCGTGGGCGAGATCGTGCCGGTCCGCATCGGCGACACCGGCGGCCTCCGGCGTCAGCGCCCACCCTTCGCCGACATACCACTCCGGCCGATCGACGCGATACCAGTCCATCTCGTTCGGCCGCGCGCCGCTCACGAGGACGGGATACGGCAGCGTCCAGCGATATACCGACGGCTGGCCGTGCTGGACCAGATCGATGCTCGTCCGCATCGGATCGACGACGAACCAAACAGGTGCGCGGCCGCCGCCGTTCCAGTACCTCACCGCCTCGAGCCACTCGTGTTGCGGCGGCGCCGGGAGCGTCTGCGCGAAGCGAGGCATGGCGTCGCCGAGCCACGCGATCGGGCGGCGGAAATCGAACGCGTTGCGCCTGTCCATCGCGAGGACTGCGGGCTCAGGCGCGAGACGCGCGGCGCTGCGCATGTCGTCGATCAGCCGGAATGCCGGTGCGTGCTCGCGCGCGTACGCCGCGATTGAGGTGCCACCGGCATGCGCGTCGAACATCGCGATCGCCGCGGCGACGGCCAGGCCGGACTGTCGTGGCAGCATCCGCAGGCCCGAAACGGCGAGGTAGGCGGCCGGCACCACGAGCGGCAGCGCGTATCGGCTGGTGAAGGTCTCCTGAAACAACAGATCGAAGATGAGATATGGACCGAACGCCGCCGCGAGCAGCACCAGCGCTTGCCGCGCGTGACGATACAACCAAGCCGTCCCGAGCGCGACGCACACAAGCACGACAGCGGCGACCGGCCAGGTGGCCCACGGCGCGACCAACGCGTAATACAGCGCGTCGGCGATATCGCGCGCGGCGTGGCGGGTCCACAACATCTGGATGTTGCCGATGTCCTCGGCGCCCTGGTTGAACAGCGCGCGCCAGTACGCGGCCGGGCCGCCGGTGATCACGATCAGCGGGACAAACCAGAGCAGGACGCCGGCCAAGAACGAGACAACGACAGGGGCCAGGAGCTGGGTGTCAGGGGCAAGATGCGCAGGACGTGAACGGTCGTCCCGAACAGCTAGCCCCCAGCGTCTGGCGCCTGGCCCCTGCAGAATCAGCAAAGGCACCGTGAGCCAGAGCACCTGCGATCGCAACCCGCCTGCGAGCCCCGCGCAAAAACCGGCGAGCGCCAGCGCGCGCGCGCTCGTGGCGCCGAGGGCCATGGCCTGGACCGCGAGCGCGGCGGCCAGGCCGCTCATGTCGCTGAGGGGCCTGACGGCAGTCACCCAGTAAAGCGGCGCGGTCATCGCGACGGCCACGGCCGCAAGCGGCCACGCGCTCGGCCGCGCCGCGCCATGCAGCCGCCAGAACAGCACCGCCATCGCCATCACGCCGAGGCCGCCGGCGATCGCGCTGAGCAGGCCCAGGGCCGTCGCCTCAGCCGGCACCGCCGCGTGGATCGCCTTGGCGATCGCGATGTAGACGGGATATCCCGGCGGGTGCGGCTGATGGCGGGCGATGTCGAACTGGCGGATACCGAGCGCGAAGTTGATGGAGTCGAGATCTTCGAGCGAGGATGGAAGGTATGGGAGGTGCAGCGCGATGAAGACGATGGCAAGAACGACGACGCTCACCTGAAAGGCTCGCGCTCGTCGCATGGGCGGTCCCTCGAGCGCGGGGCCTTCACCCGACCGATGGAGCGCGACGCTTTCAGCCGACTGCTGGAGCGCGAGGCTTTCAAACGAGCGATCGTCTGACTTCACGCGGGCCGCAGAAACAGCCCTTCGTTGAGGCTGCCCATGCGGTAGCCCTGCAGATCGAGGCTCACGTAGCGATACCCCACCGCCTTGAGCGAGCGGACGATGGCCGCGGCGGTGTCGGCCTCGAGGGCGCTCGGCATTTCGTCGCGCGCGATCTCGATGCGCGCCAGCTCGTCGTGATGGCGCACGCGGAATACGCGGAAGCCGAGTGCGCGCAGCGCCTCTTCGGCGCGCTCGATCATCCGCAGCTTCTCGTCGGTCACTTCCGCATAGTAGGGAATCCGCGACGAGAGGCACGCCGACGCCGGCTCGTCCCATGTCGGCAGGCCGGCGCGGCGCGACAGCGCTCGAATCTCGTCTTTCGTCAGGTCGACTTCGTCGAGCGGGCTGCGCACGCCGAACTCGCGCGCGGCCTGCCGGCCCGGACGGTAGTCGCCGCGGTCGTCGGCGTTGTTGCCATCGACCACGATGGCGTGACGCGACGCGGCCAGGCGCGACAGATGGGTATACAGCTCGTGCTTGCAGTAGTAGCAGCGGTTCGACGGGTTCGCGCGGTACTCCGGGCGCTCGAGCTCGTTGGTGTGAATGATCTCGTGGCGCAGCCCGAAGTCGCGCGCGATCTGAGCGGCGAGGCTGCGGTGGCGCTCCGGATAGCTCGGGCTGTCGGCGGTGACGGCCACCGCGCGATCACCGAGCGTGAGATGCGCGATGTAGGCGAGGTACGCGCTGTCCACACCGCCACTGTAGGCGACGATGACCGACTCGAGCGAGGCGAGGGTCTCGCACAGAGCCTGTTCCTTTTCGATCATTCTTCCCAGCCTTCGTCCTCCTCGTCATCGTCTTCTTCCTCGTCGTCGTCCTCGCCGTCCTCCACTTCGTCGTCGTCTTCGAGATCGTCGTCGTCGTCATCCTCGGGCGCGAGGTCGAGCTCGATGGGAGACAGGCCTACGACTTCGAGATTGGAGCCGCAGTCGGGGCAACTGAGCTGATCGCCCTTGTCGACATCGAACTCGTCGACTTCGATTTCGGCGTCGCATTCAGGACAGGTGGCCATACGGGTCTCCGATCACTTAGAATCCCGCTCGGGACGATCGCGAGTATAGCGACATCCTGCGCAGATCTGCAACGCGGCCGAAGGGCTGCAGTGACACGTACCGATAGCTAATACGATGGCCAGCACCTCGGTCACCACGAAGACCGTCGTCATCGCCGACGACACCGCGTTCGTGCGCGATCGCTTCCGTGCCGCAATCGAGAACGCCGGCCACAAGGCGATCATCGTCAAGAGCGCGGCGGAGCTGCTGGCGCGCGTGCGCGCCGACCTGAACCAGATCGACCTGATCGTCGTCGACCTGCGGCTGCCGCACGCGCCGGGCGTCGATCTGGTGCGGTCGATCCGGAAGCTCGACGACGGGCGGCTGCCGGTGCTGATCTTCAGCGGCACGATTGCGAACGCCGACGAGGTGCGCGAGCTGGCGGCGCTCGGCGTGGCCGGGTACGTGAACGAGTACAGCGCCGTGCAGCACATCCTGCCGTCGCTCGCGCCCCATCTGTTCCCCGACAACTTCAACCGGCGCGGCAGCCCGCGGGTCGTGCTCGGCATCCCCATTCAATACCGGTTCGGCAACACCATCGCCGCGGCTTTGACGCTGAACCTCAGTCACGGCGGCATCGCCATCCGCACCACCAGCCCGCTCGACGGCGGCGCCAAGATCAAGGTTCGCTTCCGCATGCCCGGCTCGAAGAAGGACATCGACGGCGAGGGACGCGTCGCCTGGAGCGACCGCCGCGTCGGGATGGGCATTCAATTCGAAAGGGTCGATCCGGCGAACCAGGCGATCATCGACAACTTCGTCGACGCGCATTTCTTCAGCAATAGAAAAGCTTAAGATTCAGCCATGGAGCAGTCGCTCGCGGCCACGCTGTGGCGGCTGGCGGGGCTGTTGGCGCTCGTGTTCGCCAACGGCTTCTTCGTCGCCGCGGAGTTCTCGATCGTCACGGTGCGCAAGACGCGCATCGATCAGCTGATCACGGAGGGACATCGCGGCGCGCGATCGGTGCGCCGCGCCATCTCCGCGCCCGATCGATACATCGCCGCGACGCAGCTCGGGATCACGATGGCGAGCCTGGCCCTCGGATGGATGGCCGAGCCGGCGCTTGCGTCGATCTTCGAGCCCGCGCTCACCTTCATGCCGGCGTATCTCGCCGCCGCCACCGCGCACAGCATCGCTGTGGCCATCGCCTTCGCCATCATCACCGCGGCCGAAATCATCTTCGGCGAGCTGACACCGAAATGGATCGCGCTCGAGCGGCCGGAACAGACGGCCATGTGGCTGGTCAAGCCGCTCGAAGTCTTCATGCGTGTGTTCTGGCCGTTCATCCGGGTCGTCCACGGAACGGCGCAGGGCGTCATCAAGGCGCTGGGCATGCGGGGCGGCGACCGCCGTGCGATGGTCCATTCGGAAGAAGAGCTGAAGATGCTGGTCACGGCAAGCCAGGAAGCGGGCGTGCTCGAAGAGCAGGAGGAACAGATGCTCCACCGCGTCTTCGGCTTCGCCGATCTCACCGCGGGCCAGGTGATGATCCCGCGCACGGAGCTGATCGCGCTCGCCGCCGAGACGCCGCTGCGCGAGCTCATCGTGCACATCGGCCAGGGGCGCCACACGCGGCTGCCGGTCTACCGCGGCGATCTCGACGATGTGCTCGGCATGCTGCACGTGAACGATGTGCTGAAAGCCCTGTCGTCAGGCGACGACACGGTGACCGCCGGCGCGCTCGCCCGCGAGGTGCTCACGGTCCCCGAGACGCTGCGCGCCGACGACCTGCTCGGCGAGATGCGGCGGCGGCGCGCGCGCGAAGCGCTGGTCATCGACGAGTACGGCGGCACGGCGGGGCTCGTCACCTTCGAGTCGCTCATGGAACGCATCGTCGGCGAGATTCCGGGCGAGACGGGCGCGCAGGCTCGGACTACCGCCCGGCCCGACGGAACATGCGACGTCGACGGCCTCGCGCTCGTCACCGACATCAACGAGCAGTTCGGGCTGCACATCGACGAATCGACCTACACGACGATCGGCGGGTACGTGCTGGGCCGTCTGGGCCGCCGCGCGCGCGTGGGCGATACGATCGAGGTCGAAGGACGAAGGATGCGAGTGGAGGCGCTCGACGGGCTGCGGGTGGCGAAGGTGTGGGTGTCGAAGCCGAAACGAGCACCGCAACCTGAGCCCGCCGCCGAATAAACACAAACCCTGGTGTCCTTAGTGCTGACTTTCATAAATACGGTGGCATTCGGCCAGCGATGCATCCCGACTGGCGGCGTTGCTCGTCGCTCACATATTCCCGATATGCTCGCTCCTCGCGCCTTGCCAGGCG
>Ga0137409_10004797_pt1 | contig 14167 bp, 14 predicted proteins | sample CZODoug1_16funga_FD_122059 | JGI IMG/M metagenome (GOLD analysis project Ga0137409, IMG submission 122059) | Vadose zone soil fungal communities from Angelo Coast Range Reserve, California, USA - CZODoug1_16fungal (Hybrid Assembly) | ecosystem: Environmental > Terrestrial > Soil > Vadose zone... | reverse complement strand
ATGGGGCCCGTGAGCGAACGAGTCTGTCCGGTGGCGGGATCGGCGACCCAGAGCGCCAGCCCCGAGTCCTGCGTCTGCACGAAGGCGATCGAACGGCTATCGGGCGACCAACTGACGAAGGAGAGCGCTGCGGGTGCGGGGACGGAGATGCGCCGCTCCGATCCGTCGGCCACGCGCTTCACGACGAGTCCCGTAATCGGCCCGGGCAGCTGCGGCCCCGTTGTCCGCGGGTTGATGCGGTTCCCCGCGAGGCGGAGCATCGGTTCCGCCAACTCGGCGATCGTGGGCATGCTGCGCTGCTCGAGCAGCAGCAACCATTGGCGATCGGGGGACACGGTCGCGCCCGGGAGGGGCGGCGTGTCGAGGATGTCCACGATCACGCGCGGCGGCAGTTTGTACGGCTCCTGCGCCGACAGGCTGGCGCACAAGAGGCAGGCGAACGTGACGGCCGTGACGGCCGTGACGGTGAAGACGCGGCGCATAATCACCCTCCAGTCTGTTCCCACAACTCGATCCGATTGCCTTCGGGATCCACGATCCATCCGAACTTTCCGAACTCCGACTCCTCGGTGTGTGGGTCCACCGTCACGCCTGCGGCGCGGAGCCGGGCGAGGATGCCGGCCAGGTTCGGGACCCGGTAGTTGATCATGTAGCGCTGCTCGCCGGGCCCGAAGTACTTCGAATCCTGCTTGAAGACGGTCCACGTCGTGGGTCCATCGCTCGTAAACGTCGCGCCACCCCAGTCCTGCACGTCGACCCCCAAATGCTCGCGATACCACGCGATCATCCGGTCCTTGTTCTTGGCCTTGAAAAAGATCCCGCCGATGCCGGTGACGCGATCGTCCACAAATCCTCCGTCATTCGTCATTTGAAGGGCACGATGAACCGCACGGTAACGCACTCGGCGGTCTGGGGGCTCACGGTACACGAGCAGTCGCGGCCGATCAGCCGCTTCACACCCTGCAGCTCGGCATCGGCGATCCCGGCGACGTCGCGATAGGTCACCTCGAGGGTCTGGCCATCGATCACGCGGTAACTGACGGGCCGCCCGTGCAGCCGGTGATGCGGGTCGATCCGCGCCAGCCCATCGGCGAGCCGCCGCTGGAGGTCGTTGATCGTCTCACTCACCGTGACCCGCTCCGTCGAGGACGGCGCCGGCGTTGCGGCGCATCCCCGCGAGGCCGGGCCGCGCGAACGGCGTGTCGCCGTAACGGCGCGCGAATCCATCTTCGCTCAGCGCGAGCAACGCCGTCAAATCGGGGGCTTGTACATCGGGACGCGGTGCGAAGCCCGCATCGGTCGTCGCCTGCGCAAAGCTGACATTCCAGGGACAGACGTCCTGGCACACGTCACAACCGAACACCCACTCCCCTACGTCCCCGCGCTGCTGTGCGTTGAAGGCTCCACGGTGCTCGATCGTGAGATACGAAATGCAGCGGGTGGCGTCGAGGACGTGGGGCTCGGGAAATGCGTCGGTGGGGCAGGCATCGAGGCAGCGGCGGCACGTCCCGCAGCGATCGGCGTCGAATGGGAGGTCGGGCGCGAGGTCGGCGTCCGTCAGGACCACACCGATGAGCGTGAACGACCCGATCTCGGGATGGATGAGCATCATGTTCTTGGCGATCCAGCCGAGCCCTGCGCGTTGGGCCAGCTCGCGCTCGGGAACGGGGCCGGCGTCGACATAACAACGCGTCGAGGCACCGGGCACCACGTCGCGGATGGCGTCGGCGAGACGCTCGAGTCGCGCGCCGAGGACGTCGTGGTAGTCGGCGGACCAGGCATATTGCGCAACCCCATGCTGCGCAGTGCCGTGGTAGTAATTCGTCAGCGTCACCACAGCCACCCGAGCCTCGGGCATGATACGCGCCGGCTCTTTTCTCTTCTCGGCTTGTCGATGCAGGTACGTCATCGTGCCGGCGTACCCGGCCTCGAGCCAGCGGTCGAGCTCTTCCGCGTGTGCATTCGGCTCGAGCGTCGTGATCCCGACCGCATCGAATCCCAACGCCGTTGCACGACGCTTGACCTCGACGGGGTTCATAAGCCCATCGTCTCTCGGCGCCAGCGCGCGAAGTTGACGACATCGGCGACCGGCGGGACGGCGTCCTCGTCTCCGTACGCGGTGAACATGCGCCAGCGCATGTACTCGCGCGGCGGCAGAGGCAGGAAGGGTGGGCGTCGCCACCAGTCGCGCGCGCGAAAGCTCCACGCCAGCCTGAGGAGATCGAAAGCGAGCCGCGGGCGCACGAGCGCGCGTAGCGTCAATTGCAGATACAGCGCGGACCAACTCGCGATAGTCTGGATTCCTTCTGTATATTCAGCGCCTATGACGCTCGCCGGCAGCCTCGCCGTGCACGGCCAGGCCCAGCATCCGCTCGCCCGTTACCGCAGCGAGTTCCCGATCTTCCGGGAGCGCCGTTACCTGAACACGTGTTCGCTCGGAGCGCTGGGGGAGCGCACGCGTCGCAAAGTAGCCGAATTCCTGGACCTCTGGCAGAGCCGCGGCGCCTCCGCCTGGTACGACGTCTGGTGGGCGGCGCTCGGCGAGTTGCGCACGCGCTACGCGGCCGTCATCGGTGCCGCGCCCGCGGAAATCGCCCTGGCGCCAAGCATCTCGGTGGCCGTGAGCACCGTGGCCGAAGCGCTCGATTACAGTAAGCGGCCCAAGGTCGTCGTCACATCGCTCGATTTCCCCACCGTCGCCTACCAGTGGCTCGCCAAAGAGCGGCGCGGCATCGAGGTCGTCGTGGTCGAAAGCCCCGACGGCGTGACGGTGCCGGTCGAGGCCATCGCGCGCGCGGTCGACGATCGGACGGCACTGGTCGCGACATCGCATGTCTACTTCACCAGCGGCGCCATCCAGGACATCCGCGCCGTGGCCGAGCTGGCCCACGCCCGAGGCGCCTTGTGCCTCGTGGATGCGTACCAGTCGGTCGGCCAGATCCCCGTGGACGCTCACGCCGCCGGCGTCGACTTCCTCACTGCCGGCGGCCTCAAATGGCTCCTGGGCGGAACGGGGATCGTGTTCTTGTACGTGCGCGAGGACCTGGCGCGGCGCCTCGAGCCCACGACGGCCGGCTGGTTCGGGCACCGGCAGCAATTCGCTTTCGATCCCCACGCGCTCGAATTCCACGACGACGCCCGCCGCTTCGAGCTGGGGACGCCGGCCCTCGCCGCGATCTACGCGCAGCTCGGCGGCCTCGAGTACATCGAGGAGATCGGGGTCGCCAAGATCCGCGAAGTGACGGCGGCGCTGACCGAAGATCTCATCGGTCGCGCCCGGGCCGCCGGATTCGCGCCCAAGGTCGCGGCGGATGCGGCCAAGCGCTCGGCGATCGTCATGCTCCCAATGTCCGACCCACCGGCCGCCGTGCGGCACCTTGCCGAGGGGGGCGTGGTCGCCGATGCGCGTCCCGGCCACGTGCGTCTCTCGCCCTTCTTCTATAACGTCCAGGACGACCATGTCACAGCGCTCGAGCGGCTCGCCACGCACCGCGGTCACTGAGGACGAACGGCTCCTCACGCCCCTCCCGCCGCCGCACCCGGCGGAGCGGCGCGCCAGCTTCACGAGCACCGATCCCTGGCGCGTGCTCCGCATCATGGGGGAGTTCGTCGAGGGGTTCGACACGCTCGCGGACGTGCGCAACGCCGTGTGCATATTCGGCTCGGCGCGCACGCAGGCGAACGACACGTACTACCAGCGGAGCGTCGAGACCGCGCGCCTCCTCGCCAAAGAAGGGTTTCCGATCATCACCGGGGGCGGCCCCGGGATCATGGAGGCCGCGAACCGCGGCGCGCAGGAAGGCAACGGCCTCTCCATCGGGTGCAACATCGAGCTGCCGTTCGAGCAGGGCACGAACCCTTACGTGCAGCGGTCGATCAATTTCCGGTACTTCTTTGTCCGTAAGACGATGTTCGTGAAGTACTCCACCGCGTTCGTCGTCTTCCCGGGCGGCTACGGCACGATGGACGAGCTGTTCGAGGCCTTGACCCTCGTGCAGACGGGAAAGGTCAAGCAGTTTCCGGTGGTGCTCTTCGGCCGGGCCTACTGGCAGGGCCTCGTCGACTGGCTGCGCGACCGGGTGGCGGCCGAGGGGAAGATCGCGGTCGAGGACCTCCAGCTGATCCGCGTCACCGATCAGCCCGACGAGGCGGTCCGGTGGATCGTCGACGCCCGCGAGCGGCGCAGCCGCGCCCATCAAGCCATCGACCCCTAACTGCCGAGCCAATGACGAACGAGTTCCTGCGCGGACCGCGCATCAACCCGAAGCCCATCACCGGCAAGGAAACCGCGGCCGAGCTGGTGGAGAACGCGTTTCTCGCCTACAACGCCGGCCGGCTGGCGGAAGGGTGCCGCCTCTATGCCGAGCGGATGCTCGAGGACGACGTGACGGTCGGGATGAGCCTGACGGGCGCGATGACGCCGGCGGGTCTCGGCATGTCCACGATCATCCCGTTGATCGAGGCGGGATTCCTGGACTGGATCGTCTCCACGGGCGCGAATCTCTATCACGACGCGCACTTCGGCCTCGGGATGGCGATGCACAAGGGGACGCCCTTCGCCGACGACGTGGTGCTGCGCGAGGAGGGTGTCGTCCGCATCTATGACATCTTCTTCCACTACGACGTGCTGCTGTCGACCGACCGCTTCATTCGCGAAGTCTCAGCGCATCCCGAGTTCCAGCGTCCCATGAGCACGGCGGAGTATCACTACCTGCTGGGCGGCTACGTCGTCGAGCGCGAGAAGGCGCTCGGCATCTCGCGCAAGTCGGTGCTCGGCGTCGCCCACACGTGCGGCGTGCCCATCTACACGTCCTCGCCGGGGGACTCGTCCATCGGCATGAACGTGGCCGAGCAGGCGCTGAGCGGCAGTCTGCTGCGCTTCGACGTCAGCGCCGACGTGAACGAGACCTCGGCGATCGTGTTCGGCGCGAAGACACACGGCGGCAAGAGCGGTGTGTTGATCATCGGCGGCGGCAGCCCCAAGAACTTCGTGCTGCAAACGGAGCCCCAGATTCAGGAAGTGCTGGGGATCAGCGAGAAGGGCCACGACTATTACCTGCAGCTCACCGACGCGCGCCCCGACACCGGCGGTCTCTCCGGGGCGACCCCCTCGGAGGCGGTGAGCTGGGGGAAAGTGGATCCCGACAAGCTGCCGGACACCGTCGTCTGCTATCTCGACAACACCGTCGCTTTCCCGATCCTCGCGTCGTACGCCCTCGCCCGGCGCAAGCCGCGGAAGCTGCGGCGCTTGTACCAGCAGCGTGGCGAGCTGATGCGCGCGTTGACCGAGTCGTATCTCGAGGCGAAGGCCGATCGCGACGCCCGCGCGGAGGCAGCCACTGGCGGGCGCGCCTCCTAACGGCGAAGGCTCTGTGGCGGGGTCCCGGACGTACGCGGCGTACGTCCTGGGTCTTCTCACGCTGATCAACTTCCTCAACTACCTCGACCGCAACGTCGTGTTCGCGGTCTTCGAGCCGATCAAGCAGGACCTGCACCTCACCGACGTGCAGCTGGGATGGCTCGGCACCGCCTACATCATCGTCTTGTCGCTCGCCGCCCTGCCGCTCGGCGTCATCGGGGACCTGCGGTCACGCCGCAGCGTCATCACCTGGGGCGTCGCGATGTGGAGTGTCGCGACTGCGCTCGGCGGCGTCGCGCGGCGGTTCTGGGAGCTGTTCGCGTGTCGCGCCCTGGTGGGCGTCGGCGAGGCCGGCTACGCGCCAGCGTCGCAGGCGATCATCGCGCAGTACTACAAGGGCCGGCGCCGGGCCTTCGCCATCGGCATCTACTCCGTGGGGATGGCGCTCGGCGGCGTGCTCGGCATCTGGCTCGGCGGCGTCATCGCGGAGCGCTACGGCTGGCGCTGGGCATTCATCGTTATGGGCGCGCCCGGTCTCGTGCTCGCGTTGATGGCCTCGCGCATCCGCGAGCTCGATCGGCGGCCGCCGCCCCCAATCGCCGTCGAGCTGCGCCTCTGGTGGAAGCGCGGGGTCCGCGGCGTGATCCAGTATGTGCTGCCGCTCGCGGTGTGCGCCGGGGTCGGCGCGCTGCTCGCCGGTGTGCTCGCCCTCATCCAGGGGATTCCGTCCGAGGTGGACGCCGCGGTGTTCGGCGTCTGCATCAGCGCCGGTGTCGCCTGGACCGTCTGGCGCCTCGTGCCCGCCGCGGTGCGCCGCACCACCGAGGCCGGTGAAGTCGCGGCCGGCGCGCTCGACGAATTCCAGCACGCGGCGGCGCTGGTGCTGCGCACGCCGACGCTGATCTGGGTCTTCGTGGGCGGCGCGATGGTCACGTTCACGGCGAACGGTCTCATCGCCTGGGCGGCCGCGTTCATGCAACGGCAACACGGGATCTCGGTGGCGCAGGTGGGCGCCCAGTTCGGCACCTGGGGGCTCGCCGGCGGCATGCTGGGGGCGCTCTTCGGCGGCCGGGTCGCGGACCGCCTGCAGCAGCGGTGGAAGGGCGGCCGCGTGTTCGCGTCCGGCGCGGGGTTCGTGCTCGGCGGTCCGGTGTGCGTCGCGCTGATCATGGTGGACGATCTGCGCTGGTTCGCGCCCTTGGTGATGGCCACCTACTTCCTCTATACCTGGTACAATGGCCCCCTCGCCGCGGTGATCCTCGACGTCGTGCCGCCAGCCGTGCAAGCGTCCGTGCTCGGCGCGTTCGTGTTGTTCTCCCATCTCGCGGGCGATGCCCTGGCCCCGCCGCTCATCGGGTACCTCTCCGACAAGACCGGGAGCCTGCGCACCGCGATGCTCCTGCTTCCGGCGGTCGGTGTGCTCGGCGGCGCGGTGATCCTCATCGCCCTGAGGACCATCAAACGGGACATGGGGCGGGTGCGCGCGTGAAGATCGCCGTCGTGTTCGACTCCCTGCATCCCGAGTGGACCGATGCGGACTACAAACGCGAGATCGAGGCGAAGGTCGAGGAGGCCGAGTACGACGTCGCGCGCGCGCTGCTCGCCAACGGGCACGACGTGGCGATGGTGGGGATTGGGAGCGAGCTTGGCCCGCTGCTCGAGCGGCTCACCGCGTTCGGGCCCAAGGTCGTCTTCAACGGCTGCGAGGCGTTCCGCGGCAACGCGCGTCATGAGTACGCCGTGGCGGCGGTGCTCGAGATGCACGGGTACGTCCACACCGGCTCGCCGCCCACGGCGTTGCTGGTCGCGCGCAACAAGTCGCTCACCAAGAAGGTCCTGGCGTATCACGGCATCCGCGTGCCGGCGTTCGCCGAGTTCCATGCGGGTGACGAGCTGGTGCGGCCGTCCGAGCTGCGCTTCCCGCTCATCGTGAAGCCGCTGCTCGAGGATGCGTCGGTGGGCATCGCTCAGGCGTCCGTGGTGGAGAACGACGAGTCCCTCGCCGAGCGGGTGCACTTCATTCATGAGAAGTTCACCCAGGCCGCCATCGTGGAGGAGCTCGTCGAAGGGCGCGAGCTGTACGCCGGCCTGATCGGCAACGACAAGGTCGAGGTGCTCCCCCTGGTCGAGCTCACCTTTGGCGAGCCCGACACCGGCGAGCACCGCATCGCGACGTACAAGGCCAAGTGGGACGAGGAGTATCGCAAGCGGAAGAAGATCCGGAATGTCTTCGCCAAGGGCTTACCAGAGCCGCTGACGGCGAAGATCAGCGACATTTGTACCACGGCGTTCCACGCCCTCTGGCTGCAGGACTACGGGCGCGTGGATCTCCGGCTGGCGCATGACGACGAGGTGTATGTGCTCGAGGTGAACCCCAACCCCTTCCTCGCGGCGGAGAACGAGATGGCCGACGCCGCCGAGAAAGCCGGCATGAAGTACAACGAGTTCATCCAGCGGATCGTGGATGAGGCGGTGGCTCGTGGCCGTCGCTAGGCGTCGTCGCGAGGTCCCGACGCCCGAGCTACGCTGCCCGACGTGCAAGGCGGAGCTCGAGCGCTTCTGGTCCTACTGCTCCGACTGCGGCCGCCATCTCGACTGGCGTGACACGCAGAAGGTGACGGGCGCGGAGTGCTACTACTGCGGCTGGATCGTGTCGGACGCATTCTCGACGTGTCCCTGGTGCGGCCGCGACATCGAAGACTCACACTCGAGCGAGGAGCCGCTCAAGGCGCCGAAAGGGTTCAAGTACGACCGGCGCTGCCGCTGGGGATGCGGCGGCGGCGTGATGTACCCGATGCGCTACTGCCCGTGGTGCGGGCGGCCCGAGAAATGGCGCTACGAGTCTTTTCAGAACATCTGTCCGCACTGCAACAAAGGCGTCGATGACTGGATGAACGCGTGTCCCTGGTGCGGGGAGGACGCGACCGGTCGCGATCTCATCGCGCGGGCGCTGCGGCGGGTGCGGCGACTGCTCGTCGTGTCGCGCATCAAGGATTGGGATTATCGGGTGTTGTTACGTCCCGGCGTCTCCGGCGTGACGCACCTCTCGCCCAAGGTCATCGAGGTCGAGGCCAAATATGTGACGGGGAAGCGCTTCCGCGACGAGATCTCCTGGAACATGCTGACGGGCCTGATCCTGCACGAGCTGGGCCACTCGTTTCTCTTCCATCATTGGTCCTTCACGCGGACGGGGCGGTTCCGGCGCGCCTTCGGCGAAGTGCGCAAGGCGTACCGCGTCGCAGACTCGAAATGGGTGGACTTCGAGCGGCGCGGCGTCACGACGACGCTCCCCGACTACGTGACCGCGTACGCCGCGACCCATCCACAGGAAGACTTCGCCGAGACATTCCGGTACTATGTCACGCGCCGCGGACGCCTGCGCGAGCTGTTCTCGGAGTTCGGGCGGAAGCGGAAGGGCGTCCCGGTCTTCGAGAAGTTCCTGGTGATCGGTGATTTCGTGCGGACCCTCAGGGGGTGGCGCTAAACGCGCCCACCCCCGTCGGTCTGGAGCTCAGTACAGCGTGATGTTGATTCCGAACAACACCTGAAATGTCGACCCATTGTGGAAGAGGCCGCGTCCCTCGATGTACGGGTGCGTCCGGCCGTACCGCGTCTCGAATCCGCCGAACAGGTCGGGACCTGTTTCGGGGTTGCCGCCCCCGCTCAGGACGTTGAGGCCGCCACCAAAGTACAGCGGTGTGCCCGGCGTCCGAAACTTGAGGTCGAGGTTGAAGCCGACAAGCGATCCGGCGTCGACCAGGTAGTAGTCAAACGAGGGATACAGCTCGATCCCGGGCGATAGCGGCATGTGCAGCTGCGCGCCGATCAGCCCCTCTTTCAAGTCGAAGTTGTAGCCGCCGTGCAGGCCGAAATGCGAGCGCTGCGCCGCGGCGCGGGAGACGCCGGCCGTGCCCAGCAGCAGCACGACCGCCGTCAGGATATGTCGAATCATGATGCGATCCTCCGGTTGCGGTGCGTCGGTGTGTACCCCGCCCGCAACCGGAGTTCGCCCATCCTGCGCCACGACCCGCGTGCCCGTGATTCAGGTCACGCGCCGCGACAACGCCTCACCCCGCGAAGCAGTAAGCGCAGCCGTGCTCCTGTGTGCGACTCACGGCCAACACACCCGACGGCACGACCTGGCAACCGGGGATGAGGCCCGCGATCCACTCCGCCTTCACGGTCGCGGCATCCAATCCCATCTTCTGCGCGACGGCGCCGCTGTAAATCGACAGCGCGACGTTGCACACGCCGAACATCACGCCCTTGGCGAGGAGCTGCTCGACGCCGGTCCCGGGCAGCGGCAACGGCAGCGGCTTCGCGAAAATGTTGCGCGTCGCCGGCGCATCCCCGTCCTTGAGGTCGAACACTTGGCCGAGATTGTATTTCGCCCACAGCGCGTCCACCATCGCGAGCGGGATCGACGCGTGGCGCAGGATCACCACGCCGGAATTCTGCGCGTCGGTCGTGCCGTAGTTGTCGTTGTTCGTGTTGAGCCAGACGCGCGGCCAGACGACAGGCATGCCGCTGTTCACCTCGGGCGCGTCGAACACCATCTTGTGCCTGCCCGTGATGCGGTTCAGCCACGCTTCGAACGCGGGGTCCGCGGCGGCGCTTCCCGGAGAGGCGCGGCGTGGCGCCGCCTCGGCTTCGGCGCGCAGCGGCGTCAGACTGGCGAGGCCGGTGGCCGCGGCGGCCGCCAGGGTGCCGAGGAATCCACGGCGGTGCGTCTTGATCTGCTCGATGCTGAACATCGGATAACCTCCTGTAAGTGAACTAACGGGGCTTCTTCTGCTGAGCCGCGCGCGTGGGATACGCCACGTCGGGCGGGGGATCACCGTTGGGCCAATCGTTCTCCTTGCCGCGGTAGTCGGGACGAGGACGCGCGTTCACGTACGCCGCGACGTCGAACGCCTGCTGATCGGTGAGCGTTCCGGGTTGATCGAATGGCATGTTGCGGCGGATGAACTCCGCCGCGGTCCGCACGCGCGCCATGCCGGCACCGACGTTGTACGACTGCGTACCCCACACGGGCGGCGCGCCGACCGAACCCTGACCGTCGGGCCCATGACAACCAACGCACGTCGTCCCGAATACCCGCCGGCCCGCCGCCGTGTCGGCCTTGAAGGCGGCCCACTGCTGGAGGCGCGCGCCTGGCTGTGGGGGCCCGACGGGCGTGCCGCGTGATAGAAACGCGAAGTACGCGACGATGTCGGCCATGTCGCGGCTCGCGAGGTCGAGTGCCGCGCCGTTCATGCTGCGCCGGAAGCAGTCGTTCACCCGGTACTCGATCGTCTCGATCGCACCACTGCGCGGTCGATACTGCGGGTAGCGGGCGAACACCCCGACCCACGTGCCGGTCTCCCGCCGCCCTTCATCTAGATGACAACTGACGCAGCGCAGCCGATTACCGACGTGCGCCGGGAGGCTGTCTCGCGTCGCGACCAGCAGCGCGCGTCCGCGGCGCACGGCATCGCCGTACGGACCCTCCGGAATGATGCCGGCGCCCGGGGGAGCAGGAGGCCCCGGTTGTTTTGAAGGCTCCTGCCGGCAGCCCAGGAGGCTCGCAACGAGCGACACGACAAGTAGCAGGGGAGTGCGGCGACGGGGGCGGTGGCTCACTAGGCCTGAACCTACCGGCATTCCCGGACGCGGCAACCATTCTCCCGGCGTGGTCATCCAATCAGTTGGCGTCCCAACAGTTGCCGACACCATTCCCGTCGAGGTCGTCATGAGTGTTCCACTTCTAATCGCCGTGTCGCTCGTGTTACAGGGCCCTACCCGCCTCGATTCCGCGGAGGTGGCCCGTGTCCTCGGGTTGCTGAAGGTGAGCGACTCCGTCGTGTGCGACCTCGCGGGGCAGTCGCTGACGAACTACGGCGATTTCTGGGTCCGCGACTTCTCCTACACGTCCATGCCGATGCCGCGGCCGATGCCGACGCCGATGCCGATGCCGGGGGGCGGAGGGGGGGGCGCCGTGGCCGGCATCATGGGCGACGTGATGCGTGGCGATCACGGTCACAAACACGGCATCGACACACCGACGCTTGGTGCTTTCCGCGCCGTGTTGCGCGACGACAACCGCTGCATCCGCAACATCGCCGCTCGCGTATTGGGCAATCACGCGTCGGCTGGGACGTACGAGCTGTTTCTTGGACTGCTGCGCGACGCCAAGCCAGGCTTGCGGGAAACGGGGGCCATCGGGCTCGGCGAGCTCGAGGATTCGCGCGCCATCGGTCCGCTCGCGGACGCGCTCAATGACGTCGAGGCGACCGTGCGGGCCCGCGCGGCGTGGGCGCTCGGAGAAATCGAAGAATCCGCCGCGATCGAGCCCTTGAGCCGCGCCCTCAAAGACCGGGCGCCCGAAGTACGTCGCGTCGCGGCGTGGGGACTCGGTCAGATCGAGAATGCGCGCGCCGTCCGTCCGTTGGGCGAGGCGTTGAGCGACGCGTCGCTCGACGTGCGGCTCACGGCCGTGTGGGCGCTGGGTCAGATCGAAGACGAATCCGCCGTCCCGCTGCTCACGACCGCGGCGAAGGATCGTGAGCCCAGGGTTCGCCAGGCGGCGGCATGGGCGCTCGGCGAGATCGAAAGCTCGCAGGGCGTCGCGGTGCTGGGGCCGCTGGTGCGCGACCCGGCCATCGACGTGCGGAAGTCCGCCATCTGGGCGCTCGGGGAGATCGAGTCGGGGAGCGGGGTGACGGCAGTCGCGGCCGGCCTACAGGACGATGACGTCGATGTGCGCGTGTTGTCGGCGTGGGCGCTCGGTGAAATCGAAGACGCGAGCGCCGTGGAGCCACTGGCGGCGGCCCTGAAGGACGCCGACATCGACGTGCGCGTGGCGGCCGCGTGGGCCCTCGGCCAGATCGAAAGCCCGCTCGCGCTGGAACCCCTGAAAGCCGCTCAGACCGATGCGTCGGGCGCGGTGCGCCGCGCCGCGGGATGGGCCCTGCGCCAGATCGACGACGACGATAACCCGCGGGTCCGCGTGCGCGTGCGGCCGCACGTCAAGATCAAATCGTAACCTCGCGGCTGCCGCGCCCGATCTCAGCGCGGAATGCCCGGGCGCGTTCCACCAACTTGAAGTAGTCCACCAGCTCCTCGGCCTCGCGGATCTCGTCCCAGCCGAGGAGCTTTTTCATCCGCTGTGCGACCGGGGCCGCCACCGCGGTTCCGTGTTGCTCGAACTCGTAGAACAGGTGCAGGCGCCTCACCAGCACGTCCTGCACGCGCAGCGCCATTTCGCGCTCGACGGCATGCGCGACCTCCGCCCAGATCTCCGGCCGGCCCAGCGCGACCGGCTCGCCGAGTGATCGATCGCGATCCACGAGGTTCAGCACCGCCGCCATTTCACTGCCATAACTCGCGACGAGATGGCGTGCGGTCGCGTCCGAGACGCCACGCGCGCGCGCCGTCTCCCGCAGCACGTCGAGCTCCGCGGCCTCGCCGCCGGGAAGCGGCAGTCGATCCGTGGGGGGCCGCGGGGCGACGGGCCGGCCATCCAGCTCGTGCAGCCGTGCCGCCACGCGATCGACGACATCCCGCGCCATCACGCGATAGGTGGTGAGCTTGCCCCCCGCGATGCTGATCAAACCCTGGGCGCTCTCGACGACGCGGTGCTCGCGCGAGATCTGCGACGGCGCTGTCGTGGACGTCCCGCCCTCGGGGCCCAGCAGGGGCCGCAATCCCACCCACACCGAGACGACGTCGTTCGGGCTCAGGTGCGCTTCCGGAAACGCGGCGTTCGCCGAGCGCAACAGATAGGTGACGTCCGCAGCCGTGACGCGCACGGCGTCGGGCGACGCATCGGCGTCGGTATCGGTCGTGCCGATGTACGACAGCTCGCCCCACGGCAACACGAACATCACGCGGCCGTCGATCGGCGAGAACAGCGTGATGGCGCGCTCGTTGCCGATGCGCCGCCGCGGCACCGCGACGTGCGCTCCCTTGGTCGGCCGCAGCAGGGGGGGCGCCGCGGGGTCGTCCATGCGTCGCAGCGCATCGACCCAGGGACCGCCGGCGTTCACGACGACCAGCGCGCGCACCGTGCGCGTCTCGCCGCTCAACACGTCGCGCACGGCCGCGCCCCGGACCCGGCCGTCGGGCGTGAGCAGGCTCGTGACTTCGGCGTAATTCGCGATCAGGGCACCGGCCCGGGCGGCGCTGCGTGCCGTCGCCAGCACGAGGCGCGCGTCGTCGGTCTGTGCGTCCCAGTACAGCGCCGCACCCGTGAGCCCGCGGTCCTTGAGCGCCGGCTCGGCGCGGCGCACCTGCTTGGGACTGAGCCAGCGGTGGCTCTTGACGTTGCGGAACGCCGCGAGCAGGTCGTAGAGCCACATGCCGGCGCGCAACTTCCACCCGGGGACGCGCGAACCGCGATAGACGGGAAACACGAACGGCAGGGGCCGCACGAGATGGGGCGCGATGCGCAGCAAGACGCGCCGCTCCCGGCTCGCCTCGAACACCAGACGAAAGTTGCGCTGCTCGAGATAGCGGATGCCGCCGTGGATCAGGCGCGAAGAGTGGGACGACGTGCCGGAGCCGAAGTCTCCCTTCTCCACCAGCGCGACCCGAAAGCCGCGCAACGCCGCGTCGCGCGCGATGCCGGCGCCCGTGATCCCGCCGCCGATCACGAGAACGTCGACCGGCTCCGCCGCCATCGACGCCAATGCGGCGGCGCGCGTCTGATGCGAGAACGGTGTCTCCGCGGCCAACTCCCCTCCACTTGGGGGTGGTGGTAGGTTTCGAGCCTGCAACGGGAGGGGTCAATCTAATGCCGGTTGGGAACGGACGGCGCGTCGCGGTGAT
>Ga0137409_10004795_pt1 | contig 14169 bp, 13 predicted proteins | sample CZODoug1_16funga_FD_122059 | JGI IMG/M metagenome (GOLD analysis project Ga0137409, IMG submission 122059) | Vadose zone soil fungal communities from Angelo Coast Range Reserve, California, USA - CZODoug1_16fungal (Hybrid Assembly) | ecosystem: Environmental > Terrestrial > Soil > Vadose zone... | reverse complement strand
GTCGGCACCGCGATGAGCGCGCCCCAGGCCGCGAGGCGCTTGGTCACTTCGGTCTCGCCGAAGGTGATCATGGCCACGTTCACCTGGATCGCGGTGGTCACGGTGTCGCGCTGGCTGTTGATCGTCTGGCTGATCCGAACGAGGTGATCGTAGACGTCCCGGTAATACTCTTGCATGCCGGTGCACACCTGCGGAACGCGTCCGCCGTAGAGCTTGCCGACCGCCTCGAGCAGCGGAACGACCGCGTGCTGCAGCGTGGTGAGCTTCTGCCTCACGTAGTAGAGCCCCTCGATGTTGGCGCGCAGCGACTTGCCGGAGAAGATCTGCTCCTCGAACTTCTCGAACTCGTCCTCGATCGCGTCGAGCACCGGAAAATAACGGTCGACGACCGCGTCGATCAGCGCGTAGAACACGAAGCCCGCCCCGTGCTTGAGCAATTCGGGCTCGCGCTCGCAGCGCGCGCGCACCTCCTTGAAGCCCGGCTCGGCGTGGTTGCGTACCGAGAGCACGTAGTTCTTGCCGACGAACAGATCGACTTCTCCGACCTTGAGCTCTCCTCCGGCGACGGCGACGTTGTGCAGCACCGCGAACACGGAGTCGCGGTACTCGTCGATCTTGGGCCGCTGATGGCCGTGGCGCGCGTCCTCGACCGCGAGCTCGTGCAGGTCGAATTCATTCTGCAGGGCGGCGAGCTCTCCGGGTCCAGGATCCTTGAGCGCGACCCAGACGAAGCACTCGGGCCGGCTGAGGTATTTCTTGATGTCCTCGACCAGGATGTCGGCGAGTTTCTTTCCTTCCTGGTAGGCGGCGCAGTTGACCAGCATCAATGTTCTCCGAACTCTCTGCCGAAATGATAGTGCCCCGGAGGGGTCTCCGGCTAGGATAAAATGGCGTCCCTTAAGATCACCTGACGTCGCCGCAATGCCCAAGATCAGCCGCCGCACCGAGAACCTCGGCACGGAGAACGCCTTCGTGGTCCTCGCAGAGGTGAACGAGCTCGCCCGCAAGGGGAAGGACCTCATCTCCTTCTGCATCGGCCAGCCGGACTTCCACACCCCGGTCAATATCCAGGACGCGGCGGTGCGCGCCGTGCACGAGGGCAAGCACGGCTACACGCCTTCGGCCGGCATCGCCGAGCTGCGCGAGGCCGCCGCCCGCTACATGGGAGCGATGCGCGGGCTGTCGATCCGGCCCGAGGACGTGGTGATCGGCGGCGGGGCGAAGCCCTTCATCGCCTACGCCATCCTCTCCACGACCGACTACGGCGTGGGCGACGAGGTGATCTATCCGAACCCGGGCTTCCCGATCTACGAGTCCCAGATCGTGGCCAACGGCGCGGTGCCGGTGCCGCTGCACCTTCGCGAGGCGCGCAATTTCGCCTTCGATCCGGCCGAGCTCGAGTCGAAGATCACGAAGAAGACCAGGCTCCTCATCCTCAATTCGCCGCAGAACCCGACCGGCGGGATCCTTGCGAAAAAGGATCTCGAGGCGATCGCGGCGATCCTCAGACGCCATCCGGATATCTGGATCTACGCGGACGAGATCTACTCGCGGCTCTGTTACGAAGGCGAGTTCTGCTCGATCGCCTCGCTCCCCGGAATGGTCGAGCGCACCATCGTCTCCGACGGTGCCTCCAAGACCTGGGCGATGACCGGCTGGCGGATCGGCTTTGCCTCGAACCCGGCGCTGGCGCCGCAGTTCGTGCGCTGGGTGACCAACACCGATTCCTGCGCCTCGCACATCAGCCAGTGGGCAGCGGTCGAGGCGATCAACGGGCCGCAGGACGACGCGGAACGGATGCGCGCCTCCTTCCTCGCGCGTCGGGACCTGATCGTGGGGCTCCTGAACAAGGTGCCGGGCGTTTTCTGCAAGACTCCCGGAGGCGCCTTTTACGCCTGGCCCAACGTGACCGAGGCCTGCCGCATGGTAGGCGCGCCGGACTCCGAGGAGTTCAGGAAACGGCTGCTGAACGAGGCCGGCGTCGCGGTGCTCGCCGACATCCACTTCGGCGCGCGCGTGCCCGGCGAAGGCCAGCACATCCGTTTCTCCTACGCGGCCTCCAACGCCGCGATCGAGCAAGGTGTCGCGCGCATGGCGGAGTTCATCCGGAAGAACCAGCTCCGCGTGGCGTAGGTCCGTCGATGGCGGGCGAAAAAATCGTAGTGGGCATGTCGGGCGGCGTCGATTCGTCGGTCGCCGCGCTGCTCCTGAAGCGCCAGGGCTACGAGGTCGTCGGTCTGTTCATGAAGAACTGGGAGGACGACGACGATGACGAGTACTGCTCCACGCGAGCGGACCTGATCGACTGCGCCTCGGTCGCCGAGGTGATCGGGATCGAGCTCGAGGTCGTGAATTTCTCGGCCGAATACAAGGAGCGCGTGTTCAGCGCCTTCCTCGCCGAATACGCGGCCGGCCGCACGCCCAACCCGGACGTGCTGTGCAACGCCGAGATCAAGTTCAAAGCGTTTCTCGATCACGCGATGGCGCTCGGGGCCGAGCGCATCGCCACGGGACATTACGCCCGGCTTCGGAAGAGCGAGGGCGGTTTCGAGCTGCTCAAGGCCCGCGATCTGTCGAAGGACCAGAGCTACTTCCTGCACCGGCTCAACCAGGGGCAGCTCGCGCGCGTGCTGTTTCCCATCGGGGAAATGAAGAAGTCCGATGTCAGGAACATCGCCAAAGAGGCCGGCCTGCACAATTTCGCGAAGCGCGATTCGACCGGTATCTGCTTTATCGGCGAGCGTCCCTTCCGCGAGTTCCTCAACCGCTATCTGAAGACGAACCCCGGCCCGATGCGCACGCCCGAGGGCAGGACGGTCGGCGAGCACATCGGCCTTTCCTTCTACACCATCGGCCAGAGGAAGGGCGTTGGAATCGGCGGATTGAAGAACACCGCCGGCGGCGCGTGGTATGTGTGCGGCAAGAACCGGGAGGCGAACGAGCTCATCGTTGTGCAGGGGCACGATCATCCGCTGCTGCTTTCGAGCAAGCTCCGCGCCGGGGATCTCGCCTGGGTGAGCGGCGTGCCACCCCGGATGGTTGAGTCCTACGGGGCCAAGACGCGCTACCGGCAGGCCGATGCGGCCTGCCGCATCCGAGAGGCGGGCGGGGACGGACTCGACGTAGAGTTCACCGCGCCCCAGTGGGCGGTGACGCCGGGCCAGTCGGTTGTTCTATACAGCGGCGAGGCCTGCCTCGGCGGCGGCGTGATCCAGTAGGAAAGCTGCCGGCCGGCGGCTCAGATCTCGCGCCCGATGCGCCGGTCGACCGAATACTCGCCGCCGCCTCGGATCAAGACCAACAGGGACAGGACCAGAAGAAGGAGCGGCATTTCCATACCGCGGCTGGTCCAAAAATAACCTGCCTTCATGTTGACATGGAACGCGGCGACGAACATGAACCCGAAGAAGAGCGCCGCGACGGGCCGCGTCAGAAAGCCGACGGCGAGTAGGAGACCGCCCACCAGCTCGAGAGTCCCGATGTAGTACGCCCAAAACATTGCGGGCTCGATTCCCGCTGCCGCCATCCCCTTCGCCGTGCCGGCGATATTCCCGTCGAACCAGCCGAACAACTTCTGGCATCCGTGCGGAACGAACCACAGGCCGAGCGCCACGCGGAAAATCGGCCAGGTGAAGCGCTGGCACCGCTCGTAAAACGTGCCGAGAGCCGGGAATACGTATCGCGAGCCTTGCTGGGCAGTTTGCATGCAGGGTCTCCTCCTTTAGGTTCGACAGGATCAGGTCCGCTCATTCCCTGGGAAGCGTCTCGGCGAACGACGGGCGCTCCGAGAGCTTGGCGAAATGCCGCGCGAGATTCGAATGATCCTTCCGCCAGTCCATCTTGGGATAGCGGAAGTCGAGCCAGCCCAGGCACACGCCCGAGGCGATGTCGGCGAGCGTATAGCTGCTTCCTGCGCACCAGGGCTTGTCCGCGAGCTCCGAGTCCATCGCCGTCAGGCCGGAGCGGACCTTGCCCATCTGGCGATCGATCCAGGCGGTATTCCTGGTCTTCGCCTCGCGCTGGTTTTCCAGGCGCGCTGTGACTCCGGCGTCGAGTATGCCGTCGGCAAGCGCTTCCCAGCGGCGCACCTCGACCCGTTCGCGGGGATCCGCGGGAACCAGACGCGACAGCGGCGAGGCGCTGTCGAGGAAAGCGACGATCACGCGCGAATCGAACAGCGCCGTACCGTCGTCGAGCACCAGCACCGGCACCTTGCCGAGCGGATTGAATTTCGCTGTGACCGCATCCGCTTTCCAGGGGTCGTCGATCTCGAAGTCGTAGTCGATCTTCTTTTCCGCGAGCACGATGCGGACCTTGCGCACGAAGGGACTGGGAAGCGAGCCGATGAGTTTCATGCCGTGGATTTTACCTGTTCCGAGGAGAAACCTCGGGGATCGGCGCGCAAGCAGGACTTGACTCGCTCCCTCAGCTGCGGCAGTACGTCGCGCTCGAACCAGGGGTTGTTCCTCAGCCACAGCCGGTTGCGGGGACTGGGATGGGGCAGCGGGAAGAACTCGGGCAGATATTCGCTTCGCGCGCGCACGGTTTCCGCGAGGGTCTTCTTCCTCCTCGCACCGAGGTAGTAGTTTTGAGCGTAGTTGCCCACGAGGAGGGTCAACCGGATGGCGGGCAGCAGCGCACGCAGCCTCGGATGCCAGTGTGGGGCGCATTCGGGCCGCGGCGGAAGGTCGCCCGAGTCGCCGGTTCCCGGATAGCAGAAGCCCACGGGGATGATTGCGATGCGGCGCTCGTCGTAGAAATCATCGCGCTCCAGGCGCAGCCACTTTCGCAGGAGGTCGCCGGACGGGTCGTTCCAGGGAACGCCGCTCTGGTGCACGCGCCGCCCGGGCGCCTGCCCGACGATCAGCAGGCTCGCCGTCGGCGAAGCGCGCAGCACCGGCCTGGGCGGGTTGGGGAGATGGGCTTCGCAGATTCTGCAGGAGCGAACTTCCGCGAGGAGGCGCTTGAATTGGGCGGGCTTCAGCCGCATGTTAAAATTGGCACTGTCCGCCATACGGGCTCCGTTGATGCAGCCGCTTTCACCGCCGTCACCGCTCAACGCATTATCTCCTCTGGACGGACGCTACCACAAGCAACTCGAGCCGCTCCGGTCCTGCTTCAGCGAAGCCGCTCTGTTCCGTCACCGCATCGCGATCGAGATCCGCTGGCTGCTTGCGCTCGCCGGTGACGCCGCGATCGCCGAGATCAAGCCCTTCTCGAAGAACACGGACCAGGCGCTCGAGCGCCTCATCGCGGGGTTCTCGGATGAGGACGCAGAGCAAGTGAAGGCGATCGAGGCCGAAACCAACCACGACGTCAAGGCGATCGAGTACTGGCTGAAGCAGCGCCTCGGCGGAAATCCCGAAGCTTCGCGCGTCGCCGGATTCGTGCATTTCGCCTGCACTTCCGAGGACATCAACAATCTCGCCTACGCGCTGATGCTGAAGGACGGGCGCGATCGCGTGCTGCTGCCCGCGCTCGACCGCGTGATCGAGACGCTCGCCGCGATGGCGAAATCGCTCGCCGACGCGGCCATGCTGTCGCGCACCCACGGCCAGCCGGCGACGCCGACGACGATGGGCAAGGAAATCGCGAACTTCGCGCACCGCCTTCGCCGCGCGCGCCGCTCGATCGTCGCCGTCTCGCTCACGGGAAAGATCAACGGCGCGGTCGGCAACTACAACGCCCACCTCGCGGCATATCCGGACTTCGACTGGGAGCGCTTCGCCAAGCGCTTCGTCGAGTCGCTCGGCCTCGAATTCAATGCCTACACCACCCAGATCGAGCCGCACGACAGCTTCGCCGAGCAGTTCGACGCGTTCGCTCGCGTGAACACCGTGCTCCTCGACCTGGACCGCGACCTGTGGGGCTATGTCTCTCTGGGCTACTTCAAACAGAAGACGAAGGCGGGCGAGGTGGGCTCCTCGACCATGCCGCACAAGGTGAATCCCATCGACTTCGAGAACTCCGAGGGCAATCTCGGCATCGCCAACGCGCTGCTCCGCCATCTTTCCGAGAAGTTGCCGGTGTCGCGCTGGCAGCGTGACCTTTCCGATTCGACCGTGCTCCGGAACGTCGGCGTCGCGCTCGGCCACAGCCTGCTCGCGTATGAATCCTGCCTCAAGGGCCTCGGGAAACTCGAAGCTGATTCTTCGCGCATGCGCGAGGACCTCGATGCGAACTGGGAAGTGCTCGCGGAAGCGGTGCAGACGGTGATGCGCCGCCACGGGCTGCCCGATCCCTACGAGCAGCTGAAGGCGCTGACGCGCGGCAAGCGGGTCGACGGAGAGGCGATGCGGGCCTTCATCCGAGGCCTCGCGCTGCCAGAGGCCGAGAAGGCGAGGCTGGTGAAACTCACGCCGGCCACCTACACCGGCAAGGCCGCCGAGCTCGCTCGCAAGCTTTGACACCGCCTTCTTTCCGCCGGGCGCTCTCGGACTTCGGCGGCGTCTACTTCACCAACGGCCTGGTCGCGTTTCTGTTCGCGGCTTCGGGCCCGGTGGCGATCATTCTCGCGGTCGGCACGCGCGGCGGCCTCACGCCTTCGGATCTGTCCTCGTGGATCTTCGGCGCGTTCTTCATCAACGGCCTCATCAGCATCGCTTTTTGCTTTTTCTACCGGCAGCCGCTCGTCTTTTTTTGGACTATTCCCGGCGCGGTGCTGGTCGGACCGGCGCTGGGGCACCTGGACTGGGCGGAGGTGATCGGCGCGTTCGTCGCGACTGGGGTCCTGATGCTCGCGCTCGGGCTCACCGGCTGGGTGCGCCGCGCGATGGAGGCGGTGCCCATGCCGATCGTGATGGGCATGGTGGCCGGCGTATTCCTGCGCTTCGGACTGGATCTCGTCTTCGCCATCCGCGACGACGTATGGATCGCCGCCCCCATGGTCGTCGCTTTCTTTGCGCTCGGCGCCTCAATGCGTCTGTCGCGGCTTCTGCCGCCCCTGATCGGCGCGCTCGCGGTCGGGGTCATGATGATCTGGGCGCTCGGACGCTTCGAGGCCGGACCGGAGGCGTGGGCCGTGGTCCGGCCGAATCTCTATGCGCCCGCGTTCTCGTGGCGCGCGATGGTCGAGCTGGTGGTGCCGCTCGCGATCACGGTCCTGGTGGTGCAGAACGGGCAGGGCATCACGGTGCTGCGCTCGACCGGCCACCAGCCGCCCGTGAACGCGATCGCCGTCGCCTGCGGCGCAGGCGCTGTCGTCACCGCCTTCGTCGGCGCGGTCCCGACCTGCCTCACGGGACCGGTGAACGCGATCATCTCGTCCTCGGGGGACAGGCGGCGGCACTACACCGCGGGAATTTTTGTCGGACTGCTCGCTCTCGCCTTCGGGTTGTTCGCGCCCGTCTTCACGCGCCTCATGCTCGGCACGCCCGGGGCTTTCATCGCCGCGCTGGCGGGCCTGGCGATGCTGCGCGTCCTACAGAGCGCATTCACAGTGAGCTTCAGGGACCGCTTCGCCCTGGGCGCGCTCGTCACCTTTCTCGTCACCGTGGCCGACATCCCGATCTTCAATGTCGGCGCGCCCTTCTGGGGCCTGGTTTTCGGCTACGCCGTTTCGCGTCTCCTGGAGCGCGAGGACTTCGCGGTCAAAGTCTGAGATGAGGGTCTGAGGTGACCGCCGCTGGTCTCCCGGTTGCGCTGCGCGGCGCGCTGTGGATGGTAGGTGCGCTCGTATCGTTCTCGATCATGGCGGTCTCGGTGCGCGAGCTGCTGCACAGCATGGGCAGCTTCGAAATCCTCTTCATCCGGAGCTTCATGTCTCTCGCGTTCCTGCTCCTGCTCCTGCTGCTGCCGCGCCATGGCCTGGCGGCGCTGCGCACGCGCCACTTCGGGCTGCACCTGCTGCGCAACGTGTTTCACTTCGGCGGCCAATACGCGTGGGTATACGCGATTTCCCTGCTGCCTCTCGCGACCGTCTTCGCCATCGAGTTCACCATGCCGGTCTGGGCCGCGCTGCTCGCCATGCTGTTCCTGGGCGAGCGCCTGAACCAGGGCAGGATCGTGATGCTCGCGCTGGGCATCGTCGGCGTCTGCGTGATGCTCAGGCCGGGCGTGGCGGTGATACAGCCTGCGGCCCTGGTGATGCTGCTCGGCGCTTTCGCTTATGCCTCGACCATGATCGCCACCAAGCGCCTCTCCGGCCAGGACTCGGCGTTCGCGATTCTTTTCTACATGGCGGTGATCCAGCTGCCGCTCGGCCTTGTCCCCGCGCTGCCCCAGTGGGCCTGGCCGGGGATGCGCGACCTGCCCTGGGTGATCGCGCTGGGAGTCGTTGGCCTCACCGCGCACTACTGCATGACGCGCGCGTTTCGCATCGCCGACGCGATGGTGGTGGTGCCGATCGATTTCCTGAGGCTGCCCCTGATCGCCGTCGTGGGTATGCTGTTCTATGGCGAGTCGCCCGACCTGTCGATCCTGCTCGGCGCGGCGGTGATTTTCGCGGGAACCTTCTACAGCATCCGCCGCGAGAGCATGGGGCGGCTGGAGCCGTCGCGAGGACACTAAGCCTCGCTAGCTTTTCTTCTCGCTGGGCAGCGGCGGCAGGGTGCGCAGGTAGGCGATCAGCGCGTCGAGGTCGGCCGGCGTGAGCTGGCTGGTCGTGTTCTTGATGACCTCGCCCATCGCCTCGGCGGGGACGTCTCCCTCGGGCGTGAGGCCGGTGACGAGGAAGTCCTTTATTTCCTTGTCGCTCTGCTTCTTCAGCCCGGTCGGCGTCAGGTTGGCGACGGGCTTGCCGTCCGGTCCCTTGCCACCCGCCAGGAATCGGCTCGACTTGGGGCCGCCGAGTAAGTTGCGCGGCGTATGGCATTCACCGCAGTGGCCGAGGGCCTGGACGAGATAGGCGCCGCGGTTGGCGATGTCGCTCAAGCCCGGGACGTTAGTGAAGGCGCCGGGCGTGAAGAAGAACCATTTCCAGAAGGTTACCGTCCAGCGCCAGCCGAAGAAGAACCACAGATCGTGCTCTTGGCTGGGCTTCGCGCTCGGAGGCAGTGTGCGCAGGTACGCCCACAGGTCGCGCAGGTCGGAGTCGACGATCTTGGTGAACGACGGGTAGGGGAAGGCCGGGAAGTAGTTCGCTCCGTCCGTCCGCTCGCCTTGCCGGATCGCGCGGATGAAGTCAGATTCACTCCAGTTTCCGATTCCGGCATTCTTGTCCGGGGTGATGTTCGGCCCGTAGAAGGTGCCGAAGGGGGTCTTCAGGGCGCGTCCGCCGGCGAAGGGCACCGCGCCTTCCTTTTCCTCGGTGTGGCAGCCGACGCAGCCCCCCGCCTTGGCGAGGTATTCGCCGCGCTTGGCGTCGCCCTGCGCCAGGGCGTTTTCGAGCGTCGCGGCGAGCAGCAGCGCGAGGAGGAACGAGGTGCGGAGCATTCGCGGATTATGCCAGCGAGGGAAAAAGAAGGCCCCGCCGCGGCGGGGCCTTCTTCAGGTGAGGCTCGTTTACTGCTGCTTCTCGCGGAAATTCTGGTGGCAGCCGCCGCAGGTCTTGCCGACCGCGCCGATCGCCGCCTTCTGCGCGGCTTCGTCACCGCCACGGGAAACCGCGACCAGCGCCTGGACCGCCTTCTGGAAGTTGTCCTGGGCCTCCTTGAACTTGGCACCTTCGCTCCAGATCGCCGGCAGGGCAGCGGATTTCACGTCCTTGGTCGCCTCGGTGAAACCGTCCCAGGGCATCCGGCTCAGTGCGTCGAGCAGGGCGGCGTTGAGCGCGACGGTGTCGGCGTTGTAGGGGACCTTGCCCTGGGCCATGCCGGCCAGCGGGCCGAAGTACTTGCCCTGCAGGGTCATTGCCGCCTGGCGCTGCTTGACCAGTGTCTCGGGCTTGGCCTGAGCCGACGCCGTCTGTGCGACGCCCGCGCTCAGCGCAAAGGCCAGAGCGGTCAAAAGAAGCCTCTTGTTCATGCGATTCTCCTCGTTAGATGTTTTTCAGGGGGTATGCAAGCGGCAATTGTAGCGGTATCCACCGCATGGCTTCCATAACAGTTTCCACGGGGACTTTATTCCCGTGCCCTCAGACCACCGCTTCTTCCTTCTTGTCCTTGATCGGCTTGACCAGGTCCTCGCGTTGCACGCCCAGCCAGCGCACCAGCGGCGCCATGACCAGCACCGAAGAGTAGATCCCGAAGCAGATGCCGATGGTGAGGGCGAGGGCGAAGTAGTGCAGCGCCGGCCCGCCGAACACCAGCATCGAGGACACCATGGTCTGGGTGCAGCCGTGGGTGATGATGGTGCGCGAGATAGTGCGGGTGATGGCGTTGTCGATGATCTCGGTGACCGAGGCCTTTCTCATTTTCCTGAAGTTCTCGCGGATCCGATCGGCGATCACCACCGACTCGTTCACCGAGTACCCCAGCACGGCGAGCACCGCCGCGAGCACCGGCAGCGAGAATTCCCACTGGAACAGCGCGAAGAACCCCAGGATGATCACTACGTCGTGCAGGTTGGCGATGATCGCGGCGACGCCGAACTTCCACTCGAACCGCAACGCGAGGTAGAGAACGATGCCGATGGAGGTGATGAGCAGCGCGAGCGCGCCGTTCTCCGCGAGCTCGCGCCCGACCTGCGGCCCGACGAACTCGACGCGCCGCAGTGTCGCCGTGCGGTCCTCCGCGGTCAGGCTTTCCATCACGGCCTTCGACAGGTCCGCGCTGTTCTGGCCGGGCTTCAGCGGCATGCGCACCAGCACGTCGCGCGAGGACCCGAAATTCTGCACCGAGTAGTCGTTGTAGCCGCGCGAGTCGAGCGCCTTGCGGATTTTGTCGACGTCGGCGGCCTGCTGGTAGCTCACTTCCATTACCGTGCCGCCGGTGAACTCGATCGAGAAATTCAGCCCCTTGGTGGCGAGGAAGAACACCGCGAGCAGGAACGTGACCAGCGACACGATGTTGAACGCCAGCGCATGGCGCATGAACGGGATGTCGCGGCGGATCTTGAAGAACTCCATCTGGCGATCTATTCGTTCATTTCCAGGCGGTGTTGCCGATCGACACGCCCTCGAGCCGCTTGCGCGTGCCGTAGGTGAGATTGACCATCCCGCGGCTCACCACGACCGACGAGAAGATCGAGGTGAGGATGCCCAGGCAGTGCACCACCGCGAAGCCGCGTACCGGACCCGAGCCGAAAATGAGCAGCGCCAGGCCCGCGATGAGCGTGGTGACGTTGGAGTCGAGGATGGTGCCGAAGGCGCGCTCGTAGCCCGCGTGGATGGCCGCCTGGGGCGTTGCCCCGCCGCGCAGCTCCTCGCGCACGCGCTCGTTGATGAGGACGTTCGCATCGATCGCCATGCCGAGCGTGAGCGCGATCGCCGCGATCCCCGGAAGGGTGAGGGTCGCCTGCAGCGCCGACAGCAGCCCGATCAGGAACAGGAGGTTCGCGCACAGGGCGAGGGTGGAGAACACTCCGAAGAGCGCGTAGTAGACGATGATGAAGAGGGACAGGGCGGCGAAGCCGTAGATGGTCGAGTCGAAGCCCTTCTTGATATTGTCGGCGCCGAGCGAGGGCCCGACCGTGCGCTCCTCGACGATCTCCATCGGAGCTGCGAGCGCGCCCGCGCGCAGGAGCAGGGCGACGTCGTTCGCTTCCATGGTCGTCATCCTGCCGCTGATCTGCACGCGCCCGCCGCCGATCTCGGTGCGGATCACCGGCGCGGTGACGACTTCGCCGCGGCCTTTCTCGATCAGCAGGATCGCCATGCGCTTGCCGACATTCTCGCGCGTGACTTCCTTGAAGATGCGCGCGCCGGTCGCATCCAGCGTTAGGTGCACGGCGGGCTCGTGCGTCTGGTTGTCGAACCCGGGCTGCGCGTCGGTGAGCCGATCGCCGGTGAGCACGACTTGTTTGCGCACGAGCAGGGGCTGGCCGCCGCGCTCGATGTAGAACTCGTCGCCGAAAGGCACCTGGCCTCCTCGCGCCGCCGCGAGCGCCGCGGGGTTCATGTTGTCCTCGTCGACCATGCGCACTTCCAGCGTCGCCGTGCGGCCGAGAATCTCCTTCGCCTTGGCCGTGTCCTGGACGCCCGGGAGCTGGACCACGACGCGGTCCGAGCCCTGCTGCTGGATTACCGGCTCGGCCACGCCCAACTCGTTGATGCGGTTGTGCAGGGTCTGGATGTTCTGCTTCAGAGCGAGCTCCTGCGTGCGCTTCTGCGCCTCGGGCTTGATCGACGCGACCAGGAGCAGCTCGCTTCCCGAGCTCGAGTCGGCGAGCTGGAGATCGGGGAGCTGCTCGAGGATCACCGCGCGCGCCTTGTCGCGGGTCTCCGCGTCGCGGAAGCGGACCACGATGTTGTTGCCTTCGCGGCTGATGCCCGAGTGGCGAATGCCCCTGTCGCGCAGCTGAGAGCGCATGTCGCCGGCGAGTCCCTCGGCGCGCTTGGCGATCGCCGCGCGCATGTCCACCTGCAGCAGGAAATGCACGCCGCCGCGCAGATCCAGGCCGAGGTACATGGGTTGGGCGATCGCCGCGAGCCATCGCGGCGAATTCGGCAGGAGGTTGAGCGCGACGGTGTAGGACGGGTTGGCGGTGTCCGGATTCAGCGCCTGGTCGACCACGTCCTTCGCCTTGAGCTGGGTATCGGTATCGGCGAGACGCACCTTGACGCCGACGAGGTCGAGAAACATCCCGGTCGGCTGGATTCCCGCCTTCTTGAGTGCGTCCTCGACGCGTCCCAGGATCGCGGTGTCGGCCTTCAGCGTCGCGCGCGCCGGTGACACCTGCACCGCGGGCGCTTCGCCGAAGAAATTCGGCAGCGTATACAACGCCCCGAGCAGGAGCGCCACCGCGATGGTGGCGTAGACCCAGATGGGGTAACGATTCATCTAGAGCGACTTGATCGTGCCTTTGGGCAGCAGCGTCTGGATCGCGCTCCTCTGGAGCTGCACCTCTGTGCTGGGCGCGATCTCGATCGACACGTAGGTCTCGCCGATCTTGGTGATTTTCCCGAGAACGCCGCCCGAGGTGATGACCTCGTCGCCCTTCTGCAGGGCCTCGGTCATCTGCTTGTGCTCCTTCGAGCGTTTCATCTGGGGGCGGATCATCAGGAAGTAGAGCAGGGCGAACATGCCGATGATGATGAAGAACTGCTCATAGCCGGGTCCGGCGCCCGGGGCGCCCTGCGCGAATGCGGGGGAAATCAGCACGTTGGTCTCCAAAGCGGTATTCAGCGAGCCGGGCAGTATACCATCGGGAACTTGCCGTTTATCCGGTTTTCCCGAGCTCCCCGCGCGCTTTGCGAAACGCGGCCAGATAGTCCGCGAGCCCGCCCCCGGCGATCGCGCCGCGAAGCTCGCGCATCAGAGTCTGGTAGTAGTGCAGGTTGTGCAGGGTATTGAGCCGGGCGCCGAGGATCTCGTTCACCTTCTGCAGATGGTGCAGGTAGCCGCGCGAAAAGTTCGTGCAGGTGGTGCAGCTGCAGGTGGCGTCGAGGGCGCGCGTGTCGTTGCGGTAGCGGGCGTTGCGGATCTTGATGTCGCCGAAGCGGGTGAACAGCCAGCCGTTGCGGGCGTTGCGCGTCGGCAGGACGCAGTCGAACATGTCGATCCCCGAGGCGACCGCTTCGGCGATGTCCTCGGGCGTGCCCACGCCCATCAGGTAGCGCGGCGCCTCCGCCGGCAGGCGCGGCGCGACGTGAGCGAGAATGCGCCGCATGTCGCGCTTGGGCTCGCCCACCGAGAGTCCGCCGATCGCGTAGCCGTCGAAGCCGATGCCTTTCAGCCCCGCGAGCGACTCGTCGCGCAAGTCCTCGTGCATCCCGCCCTGCACGATGCCGAACAGGGCATTGGGGTTGCCTTCATGGGCGCGCTTCGAGCGCTCAGCCCAGCGCAGCGACAGGCGCATCGACTCCATGGTTTCGCGCTCGGTGCACGGAAACGGCGTGCACTCGTCGAACACCATGACGACGTCGGCGTCGAGCACGCGCTGGATGCGCATCGACTCCTCGGGCGTGAGCAGCAGCCGGTCGCCGTTCACGGGAGAAGCGAAGCGCACGCCTTCCTCGCTGATCTTGCGCAGCTCGCCGAGGCTGAACACCTGGTAGCCCCCCGAGTCGGTGAGGATCGGGCCGCTCCAGCCCATGAAACGGTGCAGCCCGCCGTGCGCGGCGATGACCTCCAGCCCCGGGCGCAGCCACAGGTGAAAGGTGTTGCCGAGGACGATGCGCGTGCCGTTCTC
>Ga0137409_10004792_pt1 | contig 14176 bp, 9 predicted proteins | sample CZODoug1_16funga_FD_122059 | JGI IMG/M metagenome (GOLD analysis project Ga0137409, IMG submission 122059) | Vadose zone soil fungal communities from Angelo Coast Range Reserve, California, USA - CZODoug1_16fungal (Hybrid Assembly) | ecosystem: Environmental > Terrestrial > Soil > Vadose zone... | reverse complement strand
TCCCAGCGCCAGACGGGTCCGTCCTCCGGGTCGACCACCGGACCGACGTGCTCAAACCCGCACTTCTTGAGCACGTGCGTCGACGCGTTCGCCTCCGGCATGGTATGCGCCCGGAGCCGGTGGGCACCGTGAGCGAAGGCGTACGTCACCAGCGCCGCGGCGGCTTCGGTGGCGTATCCCTGGCGCTCATACTTCGGTACGACGCCGTAGGCGATTTCGACAGTCCCGTCGACGTCCGGCGGACCCTTGTAGCCTGCCGCCCCAATGACGAGCCCGTCGTCGCGATGCAGCAGGAAGAACCCGTGGCGCCACGGGTCGGCCTCGGAGTCCTTGCGCAGCGCCGCGAGCCATTTCGGCGACACCGCGTCGGACGTGTAGAAGCCGTGCAGCTCTGGCGCGACCGGGAAACCCGCGATGCGCTCGAAGGAGTCCGGGTGTTCGATGAGCGCGAGCAGGTGCTGGGGCGCACAACCCACGAGGTCGAGCCGCATCGTCGCGAGGCGCGTCACAGCCTAGGAGCGCGGCTGCAGGTGGTCGGTCAGCACCGGGAGAAACTGCACCCAGGGTCCGACTTCGTCGAGATATTGCTTGGCCATGACCCGCGCGACCTGCGCGACGTGCCCCAGATCGTGCACGACCCACGCCGCCAACAGCTGACGCAGCGTCACCGGGCCGAGACTTGGGTGCTGGCCGGGAAGATCGAGCTCGCGGGGCGTAAGGTTCCAGGATCGGAGCAGGCCCAGGTTCGCGGCGCGCAGCGTGGCGAATTCGTCGAGCAACGACTCGAGCCGCGCGCCGACGTTGCGGGTGCGGTGGCGGAAACGGTCGTAGGGCGCGAAGCGGGGATCGGGCCCCCGGGCGAGAATGATGCGCGCGCGCGGGATCCAGTCGGTTTCCTCACCGTCGATCAGATGACCCACGACATCGAATGGACTGAAGGTCTCGGGACCCTCGGTGCCGCGAATCCAGGGCTCACTGACGCCGCGGAGGAGCCCCGCCAGGGTGGCCGGGGTCCGTTGCAGCACCTGGATCGACTGGTCGAGGTCGAAGCTCATCTCCGATTCTCGAACAGCAGCAGCGGATCACTCGCGGCCACGGGACCGCCCGAGCGACGCTGCATCCTCGCGATGTTCCCGAGATTCATCGCGCCCACGATGACGTCGAGCCGTCCGTCCTTATTGAGATCTGCGGTGGCCGTCAGATTCCATTGATTCCCGGACGCGAGGCTGAACGCCGACGGCCGGAACGTGTAGTTCCCCGTGTTCTCGAAGTACATGATGCCGCGCTCCGCGTGCCGCACGAAGTCGGCGAAGTTGCTCGTCGTCAGAATGTCGAGGTCGCCGTCCCCGTCGAAATCCGCCACCTCCGCGCGGGCCGCCCCGTACACCGGGAAGAAAAAGCGCTCGACGAAGTTGTTCTGCCCGTCATTCTCCAGAATCCTGACGCCGTGATACGGCTTCAGCACGCGCGAATAGTCGAAGTTGTCGCCGTTCACGTACACGATGTCGGGATGCCCGTCACCATTGAAGTCGTGCATGGCGAAATACATCGAGCCGTACACCGGGGGGAAACGCGCCAGGATGCGCGGGGGAGCCGAGAAGTTGCCCTTCCCGTCGTTCTCGAACAGCGCGATGCGCTCGTCGCCCTGCGCCAGCAGCGCCACGACGTCGGGAATCCCATCGCCCGTCAGGTCGCGAATCTCGAACCGAATGGCGCCGGGATTGGCGTCCAGCACGCGGCGCTCGTACGTCGACCCAGTCGCGTGATACAACGCCAGACGGCCACGATTGTCACCGAACTCGCAGATGAGAAAGTCATCCCGCCCGTCGCCGTCGAAGTCGTATTGCCGGACAAAGACGGGCCGGAACAGGGAGTCGATCAACACCTTGCCGGTTCCCAGCTCCACGAGCCGCCCCTTGGGCTCGTCATTGGGATTCAGAATCCCCGACTCGAGCACGAGGACGCGCTCTTTCCCGACGATCAGGTCGGTCGGTGGGCTGGGCAGCGTCTGCGTCGACAACAGGCGCCGGTTCCAGTCGAACGTTCGCAGGTAGTTCGTGCCCGCCTCGCCCACAAAGATTCGTTCACGGACCGAATCGGTCTTCAGGAGGGTGATGATGGCGCTGCTTTGCAGCCCCGGTACAAAGGGCCCGACTCGAAAGGCCGCGGGGTCGAGCTGCGGCTCCGCCGGCAACACCTGCGCCGGCAGGCTGTCGGGGCTCTGCGCCAGGTAGTAGCTGACGATGCTTTCCCAGTCGGCCTGCGACACCGCCTGCGGCAGAACCTTCATCTGGGGATGGCGCAGCGCCTCGTTGAACGAGGACGGCGTACTCACACCCAGTCGAAGGGCCATTTGAGGAAGGACGCCCGTCCGCCAGGACGCTTTGTCCAATAGCTGCGGCTCGGGAAACGCGTGACAGGAAGCGCAGTACCCGGTGGCGAGTCGCTCGCCGGCGGACTTGCGTGGTCCGCCGCAGCCGGCCAAGGACGCGCACAAGACAACGAAGCAGATCTGAAAGTGGGAACGAGGCATTCGGTAATCTAGGCTTATCGAATCGGCACCGCCGCACTGAGCGTCGACACGCCGTCTTCGTCGAAGCTTTCGATTGCCGCCCAGTAGGCCTGCCCGACCGTCAGCGCTCGCAGCTCGATCGTCGTCCCCTGGTCCGCGAATCGCTGGTAGGTCTGGTACAACTTCGACGGCGCGATGCCCCAGCGCACGTTGTAGCCGACGGCGCCGGGCACCGGCCGCCACGTGAGACCCGCGTTGCGCGGGTCGCGGTCACGCTGCGCCGTGAGGCCGGCAGGCGTCGCCGGACGCGGGCCGCCGCCGTTCCCGAACACACGGATGTCGCTGATCGCGAGCGTCGCGGCGCCGACGTGGATGTGCTCGTAGCGCACGAAGCGCGCCCGCACGGCGGCGTCCATCTCGACGTACGCGTTGGGGCGATCGCGCTGCTCGCGGGAGAGATCGCCCACCACGGCCCACGCGCGGCCGTCCAGGGACGCCTGCAGGCGAAAGCGCGTGACCACGTTGGAGTCGGTCCCGTACAGACCGGACTTGTAGTCGGCGTAGTTCACTTGAATCGCCTTTATGTCGAACGCGCCGCCCAAATCGAGCGTGAGCCACTCGCCGGGCCGATTCTGCCCCGCGACCCAGAAGGTGCGGGGGCTCTCGTCGGTGACGTTGCTTGCCGGAAACGTGTCGAGCGTCGACGACGCCGTGGCGGCTTTGCGGTACGACAGGAGCATCCATCCCGTGAACAGCTCGCCCGTCGACTGCCGGGGCTTGGTGGGCAGCCAGTGCGGGAAGTCGCCGAAGCGGGTGTCGACGTACATCTGGCCGCTGGAGTCGAAGCCGGCGGGATGCAGGCCGATGCGGCGCTCGAAGTTCCAGTTGACCCCGATCCACGGCGTGCCCGTACTCCACCAGTTGCCGTACACGTCCTGGAACGTGTTGCCGTGTCCCGCGCCCTGCACGAAGCCGGCCGGCTTGTACGCCACCGGGTTGTACGGCGCATACGCGAAGGGGCCGAGCGGGTCCGCGGCGGTGTAGACGCCGGTCGCGTAGACGTTGTATTCCGTGCCCGGTGCGCCGTACTGCAGGTAGTAGCGCCCCGCGTACTTGGTCATCCAGGCGCCCTCGATGAAGGGCGTAACGCTCGAGTCGCGGTGGTCGCGGCCGAAGCGCTCCCACCCGTGTTTCGCAGGCTCGAGACCAAAGAGCCATTTGGGTGTCGCCCCCTCCCGATAGGCGAGCTGTTTGGTCTTGTCGAGCTCGATGACGTTCAGTGGATAGGCGTTCGACGAATTCCAGTACAGGAACCACCGCTCTGTGTCGGGATCGCGAAAGAACTGCGGATCCCAGGGACCCGGTTGCACGGAGTCGGGCTTGGCGAGCGTCTCGGTCTCGCGATAGCGCGCCATCGGCAGCCACGGCATGAGGCGATTGTAGAACTCCACTCGCCCCGTCGCGGGCTCGGTGAGCATCAGGATGGGGAGCGGGCTGGTGGTGCTCGGCATGAGGTAGATCGTGTCGCGCACCGAGAGCACCGCGGGCGCGACGACGTCGGTCAGGGGCCAGCGCGACGGCGTGATGTGCTCCCAAGTGCCGAGATCGTGCGAGCGCCAGAACCCGTCGCCGATCGTCTCGAACAGGTAGTAGTCACCACCCTGGACAACGATGACGGGATCGGCGCCAGAGCGATATGAGATCCCCTGATTCTTCTGTTCGAAGTTGTAGCGGTAGTCGATGTCGATGGGATTGGCGTACGTGCGCGGCCGGGGAGGAGGAGTGGGAGCGACGTTCCGTAACGGGGCGTACGCGGCGACGACGACCAGAAGGGAGATCGATACGAGCCAGCGATGGGTCATGCCCTAAGGTACCGCGCAACGTCAGAACGCGAATCCGACTAGGAAACGGAACGACGGCAGTGGTAAGAACGAAAACGCGTCGCGGTCGCCGTACGCCCAGCGCATGACGCCCAGTGCGCCGTCGAGGTACAAGCCGCGCCGCCCTCGTGGCCAGTCGCGCAGGCCGAATTCGAACAACCAGTAGCCGGCGGGTGCGTACTGCTGGTGACGCGGGAGCGCCAGCAGTCCGGCGGATACGTACTTCTCCTCGCGGCCCTCGCCGTCTTCGGGCGAGGGAAGGGATCCGGGGTGACGGAGCTCGGGGAGGCCAAGGTCGACGTGGGCCGCGTAGCCAAATGGACTCCCCCCCACGCCGATGAGGAACGGCGTGTGGGGGATCGCCTGATTGTACCCGATGCCCACGCCACCGTGGTTCATGGCGAAGCCGAACGTAAACGCCCGAGTGGCCTCGCCGGGTTGTGGACCGGGCCACAGCAGTTGCGCCGCCGCGGGGCACCACGAACCCGTGAGCAGGACGACGCCAAGCATCAACTCCGACCGCGTGCGCATGTGATTGAGATCTACCGTAACGAGGGCCGTTGCGACCCCGCCAGTCCGTCCCGCCCCAAACGTCATAAGGCCACCGGGTCGTGACCCAGAGCACACGCACCGGGCCCGCGCGCCGCTGCGTAACTGCTTGCTGACCGATATATTTACGCCCTCTGTGACGACCCAAACCACCAACTGCCCCCGCTGCGGCCAGGCGCTGCAGGCCGGCGCCCGCTACTGCCCAGGTTGCGGCTCCGACATCTCCGGCCAGCAGACGGCGTTCGCCACCGCCAAACTTGAAAAGATCGATGCGCCGCCGCGACAGTCCCCCGCCGCCGCCCGCGACGCCGGCGTCATCGAGGCGCTGCGCCGCGCCACCATTGGCGAGTACGAGATCATGGGTCTCCTCGGCCGGGGCGGCATGGCGACGGTGTACCTGGCGCACGACATCGCCCTCGACCGCAAGGTCGCGATCAAGGTGATGAGCCCGCACCTGCTCCAAGGCGAGGGAATGGCGGAGCGCTTTAAGCGCGAAGCCCGCACCGCCGGTTCGCTCAGTCACCCGCACATCATCCCGATCTACGCGGTGAAGGAAGCGGGCGATCTGCTCTTCTTCGTGATGAAGTTCGTCGAGGGCCGTCCCCTCGACAGCATCATTCACGAAGTCGGTCCCCTGCCCTTCCCGATGGTGCAGACGATCATGCAGCAGGTCGGGTCGGCCCTCGGCTCGGCGCACCGCCGCGGCATCATCCACCGCGACATCAAGCCCGCCAACATCATGGTCGACGTCGACGGTTGGGCGGTCGTGACGGACTTCGGGATCGCCAAGGTGGCCGACAAGCAGGGGCTCACGATGACGGGGGCGACGGTCGGGACGCCGTCGTACATGAGCCCCGAACAGTGCGCGGCGACCAAGGAGCTGGGTCCGGCGTCCGACCAATACTCGCTCGGCGTCGTCGCCTACGAGATGCTCTCGGGCCGCTTGCCCTTCGGGCAGGAATCGGTGATGGCGATCATGTACGCGCACTTCAACGAGCCACCACCGCCGATCACGACGGCTCGCGCCGACTGCCCGCCGGCGATCGCCGAAGCGGTGATGAAGATGCTGGAGAAGGATGCGGCAAACCGCTGGCCGACCGTGGAGGCCGCGGTCGCCTCGTTCGGCGCCGCCCCGCTCGCGCCCGACGATCCGGTGCGCACGCAACTGATGACACTCGCCATGAAGGGCGACGCGTCGCAAATGCTCGCCGGGATCAGCACGCCCCAAAGCCCGACACCGCCGGGACGCAGCCAGCCCGGACGGACTGCCGCCGGGCAGACCACCGGCGTTGTGGGGCTCGTGCTCAGCCCAGCCCAGGTTACGGTAGCCGTCGGCGGCGCGTTGCAGCTCACCGCGCGACCCAAGCGGGCGAGCGGCGCGACACTCATCGGGCGCGCCATTGAGTGGGCCTCGACCGACACTGATATCGCCACGGTCACCCAGGACGGGCTCGTCACCGCCATCAAGGCCGGCGAGGCGACCCTGACGGCCACCTGCGAAGGGGCGAGCGCGACGGCCACGGTGACGGTCACCGGTCACAGGAAGTCGCGCGCGCTGGCGTACGTCGGGAGCCTGGTGGTAGTCGGAGGGCTCGCCGCGGGCACCTGGATCCTCGGCCCCTGGCGCGCCAAGCCCGCGGCGCCGAAGACTGACGCACCGGTCTCAGTGGTGGCCACGCCACCGCCCCGTCCCGCGGACTCGACGGCCTCCGCGACTCCGCCCCAGGTGGCGACGCCGACCGAAACGCCGACGCGGACCCGCGGCGCCGATCGCCGTGCCGCGCTCGCCGCACTCCGCTCCGACAGCACGATCCGCGAGCTCCGCGCCAACGTGCGCGCCGCGCGGGAACGCGCCGTGACCGCCGGCGCCACACCCGCCGACCTGGCTCCCGGCGACGCGGAGCGACGTACCGCCGAGCAGCTCGTGGGCAGCGACCGCCAGACGGAAATCATCGCGCACCTGAGCGCCGCGATCGGCTTGTGGACCGGCGCCGAGCAGGCGGCGCGGACGCGAGCACAGCAGGCAGCGGCCGTGACTCCTCCGGTTACGACGGCGCCCCCCCCCCCGACGGTTGCGCCCGCGCCGGAGAACCCGAGACCCCTGATCGAGGCGGCGGTTCAAGCGTACGCCCGGGCACTCGAGTCGCGCGACGTGCAGCAGGTGCGGCGCGCGTATCCCGGCCTGACCCCGCAGCAGGCGCAGGTGTGGCGTGACTTCTTCGGCATGGTGACCGACATGAAGGTCGATCTCGCCATCAAGCAGCTGCAGGTCACCGGAGAGGTCGCGGAAGCACAGGTGGAAGGCTTCAATCAATACGTCCAAGGTCGCCGGCCGCAGCGCCAGCCTGTCAGCTTCCACGCGACGCTCGACCGCACGAGCGGCGCGTGGCGCATAGCGTCAATCAGGTGACCGGGTGAAAGCGCGTTCCTTTATTCTGGCCGGCCTCGCCGTCGGCACCGCCCTCGTATTCGCCTGTACTACCGACACCGCCATTGGCCCTGACGTCGCGCTCGACTCCCTATACATCGAGCCCGACAGCGCCGACGTCGTGCTCGACGACACGCTGCGCCTGACCGCCATCGGGATCGACAGCACGGGCCGACGCTTCGCGCACGCGGGGGTCACCTGGAGCACGAGCGACCCGACCATCACGCTCTCGCCGACCGGCGTCGTGGTGGGCAGGACCGTTGGGACGGCCACCGTGCACGCCAGCGCCGGCGGTAAAGACGCGACGGCGGACCTGAATGTCACGCCCAAGCCGATCATCGCGACCTCGCGCGACAGCGTGCCGTTCAGCGGGATCGCGAGCGGCCCCGATCCCGCGGCCCAAACGGTGACGATCACCAACGCGGGCGGCGGGACGCTGGCGCCGGTCGTCGATTCCATTCGCTATGGAGTGGGAGCCACCGGATGGCTACAGGCGGCGATTGCCACCGGCGGTCCCGACACGCTCACGCTGACGGCGACCACGGCGGGCCTGACGGTCAGCACATATACCGCGAGCGTGTTCCTCGGCGCACCCAAAGCAACCGGCAAGGCGATCAAGGTGACGCTCGACGTCACGGCCGGATCGCCGTCCACCATGGCGATCGATTCGGGCGACGCGCAGACCACCACGGTGAACACGATTGTGCCGGTGAAACCGACGGTCCTGATCCGGGACCAATACGGCAACCCCGTGCCCTCGGTGGGTGTGACGTTCGCGGTGACGGGGGGCGGCGGGAGCGTCGCTCCGGCGACCCCCGTCTCGACCGACGGCAGCGGGCGCGCCCGTGTCACGAGTTGGACCCTCGGCACTGGCGCCGGTCCGAACGCGTTGCAGGCGACCGCGTCGGGAGTCACGCCAGTCGCGTTCGCCGCGACCGGCATCGCGGGCGCGCCGGCCACGGTCACCAAGACGGCGGGCGACAGCCAATCCATCAGTGTGAACAGCGCCGTGCCCGTGGCGCCGACCGTCCGCGTCGCGGACCAGTTCGGCAACCCGGTGGAGAGCGTGACCGTCACGTTCACCGTGGCATCGGGGGGCGGCGGCCTGACGGGCGGGACGCGGAAGACCGGCAGCACGGGCCACGCCGCGGTCGGCAGCTGGACCCTGGGGACGCAGGCCGGGCAGAACACACTGACGGCGACGCCGACGGGTCTCTCGGCTGCGACGTTCTCGGCGAGCGGGACCCCCGCCGCGGCCGACAGCATCAAGCGGAACGCCGGCAATAACCAGACTGACACCGTCGGCGCGACGCTCGCCACGTACGCGGTGCGCATCGCGGATCAGTACGGCAACGCGGTTCCAGGCACGGTGGTCAGTTGGGGCGTGACCGGCGGTGGATCGATCACCCCGTCGTCGATCAGCAACGGCCTCGGTATCGCGAGCGCGACGCGCGTATTCGGCAGCGTCGCGGGACCGCAGGGCGCGACGGCCAGCGTCGGCGGGCTGACGGGGTCACCGGTGTCGTTCAGCGCCACCGCCAACCACGGCGCCGCCACAACGATTCAGAAGTTCGCCGGCGACAACCAGAGCGCCACCGCGGGCTCGAACGTCGCCATCGCGCCGACCGTCAGAGTGGTCGACCAGTTCGGCAACGTCGTATCCGGCCTGAATGTGACCTTTGCGGTGACGGGGGGCGGCGGGACCGTTTCTCCGACGAGCGCGATCGCGACCGACACGGCAGGCAAGGCCGCCGTCGCGTTCTGGACCCTCGGGCCCTCGGCGGGGACGAACAACGACTCCTTGAGCGCGAGCGCCGCAGGGCTGACGTCCGTGCAGTTCCTGGCCTCGGGTCTCTCAGGCGTGGCGAAGAATCTCGTCTACGTGAGCGGCGACGTGCAGACCGACACGATCGGCGCGAGTCTCGTGGCCTACACCGTCCGAGTGACGGATAACCTGGGCAACGGCGTGCAGGGCGTGCCCGTGAGTTGGATCGTGACGGCCGGGGGTGGCTCGGTCACGCCGTCGTCGAACACCGACGCCAGCGGCTTCGCCTCCGCCACGCGCGTCCTGGGCACCGCCGTCGGCGTGGATTCGGCGACGGCGTCGGTCGGCGGCCTCATCGGCTCGCCGCGCCCCTTCGGCGCGACGGCCCTGCACGGCAACCCGTCGCAGATCTTCAAGACCGCAGGCGATGCCCAAAGCGCGACCGTGAACACTGCCGTCACGACCGCGCTCCAGGCGCGGGTTACCGATCGCGCGGGCAACCCGATCCAAAGCGCCAACGTCACCTTCACCGCGGCGGGGGGAAGCGGCACCCTCGTGCCGGCCTCACCGGCGATACTCGCCACCGACGCCAGCGGCTTCGCGCAGATCACCTCGTGGACGCTGGGGACCAGCGCGGGCGCCAACAATGTGACCGCCACGTCGGCCGGCACTTCGGGCGCGACCTACTCGGCAACCGGGACGCCGGGCGCGCCCAGCGCGAGTCAGTCGCTTGTGGTGGACAACTCAGCGTCGATCACCGCGTGCTCGGCAAGCTGCACGGTGGCGGGCGGGCTCGCCGACAGCGTCACGGTGACGGTGCGCGATCAGTTCAACAACGTGATCAGCGGCGCGACCGTGACGGTGAGCTCCACCGGCCTGAACAATGCGTTCAGTCCTTCGGCGAGTGGCTCGTCCGGCGCCGGCGGCATATTCACGACCAAGCTCAACTCCACGACCGCGCAGGCCAAGACGATTTCGGCGACCGCGACGACGGGGCTCGGCGGTGGAGGGATCACACAGACGGCGGCGGTCACCGTCAATCCCACGGCGGCGTCGACCACGTTCTCGTCGGTCGCGGCATCCACAACCCCGATCACGGCGTGCCAGACGTCGTGCGTCGTCGGCAGCACGGCCTTGACGCTCACGGCGACGGTGCGCGACACGTTCAACAACGTCATCAACGGCGCGTCGGTCACGCTGCAGTCGAACGGCACGAACAACTACTTCAACGCGGTGCTGCAGAGCTCCGTCAGCGGCTCGTCGGCCGGGGCCGGCACGTACAGCGCCACGTTCAATTCGGGGACTGCGCAGGTCAAGAGCCTCTCGGCGACCATCACGAGCGGCGCGGTGATCGGCGAGAACACGTCGGCGACGGTCGATCCGGCGGCCCCCGCGTCGGTATCGGTGGTCAACGGGGGCTTCTCCGCGCGCGTGGGGACGGGGGTGGGGACACTGCCGACCTATACGGTGCGCGACGCGTTCTCGAACCTCGTGCCCAACGTCGCTGTCTCGTACACGTCGCTCAACAGCGGCGCGTTCGGCGGGCCCGGGACGACCGACGGCAGCGGTCAGGTCACGCTGACGAGCTGGACAATGGCTGGCAGTGCCGGCGACGATGCGTCGGGGAGAATGGCGAATCAGGTCCAGCTCAACGCCGGTGCGGCGTCAGGCGCAGCGACCGACTACGGCATCTACGTGTGGTTGAGCGACGTGAAGCCGATCATCGGCCCCACAGCCAGCTTCTGCAGCGGCTGCCACTCCTGGGATCGGAATCCCAACAACATCGTCGGTTTTGCCGGGACGGTCGGGTGCGCAGGCTTCACACGCGTCGTCGCCACGAGCTCCGGTCTCAGCATGCTTTACACCAAGGCAGCGAATGCCCCGCCGTGTGGGGGCGTGATGCCGCCGTCCAGCACCGGCCTCAGCGCGGCGAACCTCAAGATCCTGCGGGCCTGGATCAACAACGGGGCACTAAATAACTAGGCGCCTAGACGCCTAGGCGCCTAGGCATTCTAGAAGTTGTACTCCAGCCCCGCCGTCCACACCGCGCTCGGCTGCATGCCGGCGTTGCGCAGCGGGAACAGGGCATTGGTCGTAATCAGGATCCCGCGCGGCGTCTGAAACTTGAAGCCCACCGACGCACTCAAAAAATCATCGCGCTGGTCGGGGATGTTCGTGGGGCGCACGGTGCGCGGGAACGGCGCCTGGTAGGAAACGGGGCCGGGAATGGGGAGCTTGCTGTCGCCCAGCTGCCACTCGGACAGGAGGTCGAACGCCATCGTCGCCCACGTCGCGACCGCGTTGTCGAACCCGAGTGTGGCGACGATCGAGTTCGTCGCCTGCTTGGCGTCCCGGAACACGTAGCCGAGGTTCAGGTGCGGCGCCAGGGTCCCGAACCGCGCCGAGACGATGCCCAGGCCGCGGCCCGAGAACCCGCCGGAGCCCAGCAGGTTCTGGTCATCGCCGGTCCCGAATCGCCCGTCGAGTAGAAACGCCGCACCGAATGTATTCGACTGCGTCACATTCACCTTCAGGCGCGCGGCGATATCGCCGATCCCCGACGCCGAACCGTCCATGCCCGCCACGGCGGTCATGACCGGGAGGCTGTCGGTGCCACCGAACCGGTGGGGCGACGGGTACCCGGCTGGGATGATCGTCGCGACGCTCGTCCCCTGCACCGAGGTGTGCACGATGGGCACCGCCACCGAAAAGTCGACGCCGTCCACCAAGCCGTAGCTCGCAACGAACGTCGTCACGATGAGACTGACGTTCATCGCCACGCGCACGGCGATGACATCGTTTTCGAAAAAGGGCGCCCCGAGGCTGTCGACCGGCGGCGTATCCTCGTGCGTAAAGTTGAATTCAATGTCGTCCATGCGAATGCCGCGCAGCCGCTCGAAGTGCATCGCGCTGACGTTTGCCCCGATGAAGAACCGACCTCGCCCGAGCGTTTGTGAACGCTCCCCGAAGATGGGACCACCGGACGTCGCCGTCTTGACCGGGAGCCCGCCGACGAACTGGTACGTCACGCCGCTCGAGGTCGCCCCGACGGGGGTGTTGGACACGCTCGCCGCCAGCGCGTTGCCGAGCAGGTCGAGGATGTCGCCCGCGGCGGATTGCGTCGCCGGGATGAAGTGCGAGCCGTGGCCGGCGAGGGCGCCCGCGAGACACAGCGGCTGGCCGCAGTTCCCGAAGGTGAAGAGGTCGGTGCGGATCTGTTCGCGCAGCGTTTGCGCCGCGAGGGGCGGTGCAGCGAGCAGCAGGAGGGCGGCGAAGAGGCTACGGCGCACGATGCGACTCCGGAGGATAATGGGCGCGCAAATGATAGCCGCGCCTCCTAGCGCACACCATCCCCCGGGTTCTTCCACAGGTCGATCGGCTTCGCAATCCCGGCGGGCCGAAAGGGTAGCGCGATCTTTCGTCCCTGCCCCGCCGAGGCGTACGCCGCGTAGAGCACCTCCTGGACCACGCGACCCGTTTCTCCATCGGAGATCGGAGTCTCTTTGCCGCGCACACAGCGCGCGAAGTGCCGCATCTCCTGCGGGAAGCCGTAGTTCCAATGCTCGTCGAAGACCGGGTAGCTCCACCCCTTGGTCGAGGCGGCCTTCTCGACCGCGTAGCCGAATCCGACTTCCGAGTACGTCGGCAGCGCGTTGCCCATGAGCATGTCCGCGTACGTCTGTCCCTTGTCGCCGAAGATTTCGATGCAGTCGTCCATCCCGCCGGGCCGGTTCCAGCTGCTCTCGACGAGACCGACGGCTCCGTTCGCGAATTCGATGATCGTCACCGCTTCGTCCTCGCCCTTGGTGCGGTCGCCGTGCACTTGCGTCGCCATGTGCGCGTAGACGCTCTTCACTTTGGGTTTGCCGAGGAACCACCAGCAGAAGGCAATCCCGTGGCAGCCGAGGTCCATGATCGCGCCGCCGCCGGACTGCTCCACATCCCAAAACCAATCCGAGTGCGGGCCCGAATGTTTCTCGCCCTGCTTCACGAGGTGCACGCGGCCGAAAGCGCCTTCGTCCGCCATCTGCTTCGCCTTGACGTATTTGGGCGCGAAGAACAGCTCTTCGGCGTAGAGGAGCAGGACGCCCGCCTTGCGGCACGCGTCGATCATCGCGTCGGCTTCTTCGAGGGTGACGCAGAGCGGCTTCTCGCACACGACGTGCTTGCCCGCTCTCGCCGCGTCGATGGTGATCTGGGCGTGCAGCCGGTTGGGGGCCGTCACGGAGATCATTTCGACCTGGGGGTCGCGCAGCAGGTCGTGGTAATCCGTATAGGAGCGCGGAACGCCGTGCCGCTTGGCGAAGTCCGCCGCGTGCGATTTGGTCGGCGACGCGACAGCGACGACTTCGGCGTCCTCCGGCACGGCCTTCACGGCGCTCGCGATGCAGTCCGCCTGGAAGCGCGAGCCGACGATACCGATTTTAACTTTGGACATGATTGAGTTTGGCGACGCTCAGCCGCCGATCCGCCGCTCCCCGCGCGCCTGGCTGAGCATCCGTTCGGTGAAGTCGAGTCGCTCCTGCGCCTCCCCAAGCTGGTGTTGCAGGTCCTGCATACCGCTTTCGAGGGCTTCGATGCGCGCTGTGACGTCGGCCGGGAGGTCACGACGCTCGGCGCGCAGGCGCGCGATCCTGAGCACGGTGAACGCCGGGATACCCACGAATATCAAGAGTGCGGCCAGGAATACGCCGGGTTCCATGTGCGTCCCCTCGTTTAGGCCTTTCCCAATCTACGCGCCTTCGGCTCCTTCATCGGGAACCCCCTCGTCCTGGCGTGACCACGCGCAGCACGGCCTGCTGGCGAAACCGTCGCTTGTACTCCGTGATGATCGCGACGACGGCGGACTCGACTTCCGCCGACCGCGCCGGATGTACGACCTCGAGCACGAAGCTGGGCTCGCGCCGCGCTCGACCATCGCCGCCGCGCCACTGCCCCTCCGCCTTCCAAAAAGTGAATCCGTTGGGGAGTCGCGCGCTCACGACGTCAACCACAAACACCGCCCACGCCGAATCGCTGACGCCGAGGGTGTCGTCGATGTT
>Ga0137409_10004791_pt1 | contig 14176 bp, 5 predicted proteins | sample CZODoug1_16funga_FD_122059 | JGI IMG/M metagenome (GOLD analysis project Ga0137409, IMG submission 122059) | Vadose zone soil fungal communities from Angelo Coast Range Reserve, California, USA - CZODoug1_16fungal (Hybrid Assembly) | ecosystem: Environmental > Terrestrial > Soil > Vadose zone... | reverse complement strand
AGCTCGCCCCATTCCACGCTGCGCAGGAATTGCGTAATCACGCTGTGCAGCATCGGCCCGCGCCAGATCATGGGCTTGTCGCCGGGGTTCAACAGGCCCATGGAGATCATCTTCAGCCCTTGCGATTCGACGGGAATGATGTGCTTGTCGCTGGTGGCCTCTGGCTGCTGCGTCGCGCCCAGCATAATCGGCACGTTCGGCCCGTAAACGTCGGCGTCGAGCAATCCGACCTTATGGCCGAGCTTCGCCAACGCCAGCGCGAGATTCACGGCGACCGTGGTCTTGCCGACGCCGCCCTTGCCGCTGGCCACCGCGACGAGATTTTTTACGCCGGGGATTGGCTGGCGTTCCGGCATTTGCTGCGGTGCTGGTGGCATTTAGTTTCCTTTCTCTGATGCATCATGCGTTGGCGCCGTGGCATTTCTTGTATTTTTTCCCTGAGCCGCAGGGGCAAGGATCGTTGCGGCCCACTTTCGCGCCAACCTTCACTGGCTTCGGCGCTTCAGCCTGCGCGGGGCCCGTCTGATACTGCAAATCTTTTTGCTGGCGTTGTTGGCGACGCTCGATTTCACGCGCCACGGCAGGCAAATGCTGCGGCTCGCCGGCGCGGGCCGCGGCGCTGGCGGCGACGGCATCAGCGCGAGGACGCGTTGGCTGCGGCGGGGACGAAGGTTGCGGCGCACCCGCAGGCGGCTGCTCGCCCTGCTGCACCTGAATGTGGAAAAGATAGCGGATCGTTTCATTGTCGATGCGTGCCATCATGTCTTCGAAGAGCGTGAAAGCCTCTTTCTTGAACTCCACGATGGGGTCTTTTTGCGCGTAGCCGCGCAGGCCGATGCCTTCTTTCAAGTGGTCGAGCGAGAGCAAGTGGTCTTTCCATTGCGAATCGACCACGTCGAGGATGATGCGGCGCTCGAGCCAGCGCATCAGGTCCGCGCCGAACTGTTTTTCCTTTTCCTCGTAGCGCTTGGTGACGGCCGCGGCCGCGGCGTCGGCAAGCTGGTCGTGGCTGAGCGTCGCTGGGTCGGCGCCCGCAGCTTTCATTTCGATGCCGAACTGCGCGTTGCTCTCCGCGAGGAACTGCGTGGTGTTCCATTGATCGGGATGCTGCTCGCGCGGGCAAAACGTTTCAGCGAGTTCGCGCACGATGTCCTCGGCGATGCCGAGGACGTAATCGCGCTGGTCTTTTCCTTCCAGCGCGGAGCGGCGAATCGCGTAAATCGTCTCGCGCTGCTTGTTCATCACGTCGTCGTATTCGAGAAGGTGTTTGCGCGCGTCGAAGTTCTGCGCTTCGACGGTTTTTTGCGCGTTCTCGATGCGTCGCGAAATCAATCCGGATTCGATGGGCACACCCTCGGTCATGCCCAGGCGGAACATCAGCGCCTTCACACGCTCGCCGCCAAAGATGCGCATCAGGTCGTCTTCAAGTGAAAGGAAAAAACGCGAGGAGCCGGGGTCGCCTTGGCGTCCCGCGCGGCCGCGCAACTGGTTATCGATGCGCCGCGCCTCGTGGCGTTCCGTGCCCAGGATGTGCAGCCCGCCCAGCGCGACGACTTCGTCGTGTTCGGCTTTGCACTGCCCGGTGAACTGCTCGTACACCGGCTTCCACTGGTCGGCCGGAACTTGAAAGATCTTGCCTTCGTGCTGGAAAAGCACCATCGGAATCGCAGGCTGTGCACCGTTCCCACTCGCGGGATCCGCGCCGATGACCGCCGGAGCCGCCGCATAAGGCATGGCCAGCTTGTTTTTCAGAAAATGATCGCGGGTCATTTGCTCGGGGTTGCCACCGAGCAGAATGTCCGTTCCGCGGCCAGCCATGTTGGTCGCGACGGTGACCGCCCCTTTGCGGCCGGCCTGCGCCACGACGCGCGACTCGCGCTCGTGTTGCTTGGCGTTCAGCACCTGATGCGGAACGCCCCCTTTTTTCAGCAATTCCGCGATGGCCTCGGACTTTTCGATGGAAATCGTGCCCACCAGCACCGGCTGGCCCCGTTGGTGATATTGGCGGATGCCGTTGGCGAGCGAGTTGTCTTCCTGCATGATGCCGTTTACCACGGCTTCAAACTTTTCTTTTTCCGTGCGGTAAACCACGTCCGGAGATTCAATACGGATCAGCTGGCGGTTCGTAGGGATGACCGTGACGTCCAGATTATAAATCTTGCCGAACTCCGCCGCTTCCGTTTCCGCCGTACCGGTCATGCCGGAGAGTTTCTTGTACATGCGGAAATAATTCTGAAAAGTAATCGTCGCGAGCGTCTGGTTTTCGCGCTCGATCTTCACGCTTTCCTTGGCTTCCACGGCCTGGTGCAAGCCGTCGGACCAGCGACGGCCGGGCATTTGGCGGCCCGTGAATTCATCGACGATGATGACTTCACCGTCTTTTACGACGTAATCCACGTCGTTTTTATAAAGCGTGTGAGCCCGCAGCGCTTGGTAGACGTGATGCATGATATCGATGTTCGCCGGATCGGACATATTGGTAAGGGAGAGAAGGCGTTCGCACTTGGCAAACCCTTCTTCCGTGAGAGTCGCGGTGCGGTGCTTTTCGTCGAGAGTGTAGTCGAGGTCCTGAATCAACTTGGGGATGATCTTGTCGATCTTGGCGTACTTGTCGGTCGACTCTTCCGATGGGCCGGAAATGATCAGCGGGGTACGCGCCTCATCGATAAGGATGGAGTCGACTTCGTCGACGATGGCGAACTGGTGTCCGCGCTGCACGCATTGCGCGAGATCGTACTTCATATTATCGCGGAGGTAGTCGAAGCCGAATTCGTTGTTGGTGCCGTAGGTGATGTCCGCTCCATACGCCGCGCGGCGCTGGTCGTCATCGAGATCGTGAACGATCACGCCAACGCTCAATCCCAGCGCACGGTAGAGTGGACTCATCCATTCCGCGTCGCGGCGCGCCAGGTAATCGTTCACCGTAACGATGTGAACGCCGCGACCGGCCAGGGCATTCAGAACGGCAGGCAGTGTCGCGACGAGCGTCTTGCCTTCGCCGGTCTTCATTTCCGAGATTTTGCCTTCGTGCAGGACGATGCCGCCGATGAGCTGCACGTCGAAATGCCGCATGTTCAGGAAGCGGCGGCCGGCTTCGCGGACCACAGCGAATGCCGGCACGATCGCCGGCTCCAGGGCTTTCTGCAACTGCTCCTTGTAGGCAGGCTCCGCGGGATCGGCATCCTTCAACTGCTCATGCACCTGGGCGCGGAGCTCCGCAAAACGCGTTTTGAGGCCTTCATCGCTAAGCGATTGCACTTCGGCTTCGCTTGCGTTGATGGCGGCGATGATGGGCCGCAATTTCTTGATGTCGCGCTCGTGCTTGGTACCGATAAACCGAGCGACAAGCTTGTCAATGAACTTGGCTAGATCCATGAAGGGTGTCGCCGTCTCCTGACGGTTCTCTGCGTGCCCGCTTGCACGGGGCAGTACAATGCCGCGAGTGCCAACATCTTATTCTAACTGGTTGGGTGCGTCAGCGCCAAGAAACCCGACGTGGCTCTCGCCGAACAAGGGCATCGCGATCTGTGCGGCGGAATGGGACTCTACTTGGAACCAGCGACGCCAGCGGGCACGGGAGTGACGTCGCTTTCGGCGGCGTCCTGATGGTTAGAGCTGCTAGGGAGATTTCCCGCAAGCATGCGGCGGTACTTGCTGCGCTCGTCGAGGTTCATGTCTACGATCTCGAAGGCCATGTCCTGCGCACGGGAATCGCGCATGAGCGCCGTAGCCTGCAAATTCCTCATGCCAATCTGCAGCCTCAATTGTACCTGCGTCCCGGGCGTCAGGTGCCGGCTAAGGGTGGCAACGCCTCCCGTCAGACTGGCGGTTTTGATTTCCATGGAACAACTCTCTTTGAGGTTCGTGCACACCGCCCTGACCGATTTCCTCAGCCGCACGCGTGTGTGCCGGCGCTGCCGCACAAATTTCGACGTGACCGGAATCACCAGCGGTGCAAGCGTGAGGTCCTCCTTGTCGATTCCGCTCTTGGGAAGATAGTCGCGAACCCACTCCGGATCGAGTTTCTCGAGCGCCTGCAGCGCTGCGATGCGCAGTTCCTGCGGCTGGACCCAGCCAAACACTTTCTTGGCCTCGAGGAGGCGCTTTAAGGTGCTGGCCGATTCGGGCGCCTGAATCCTGCCCAGTGCTTCGATGGCTTTGACGCGCAGATACGGCCCGCCACCGGTCGGCAGGTCGCCGTCAGCGAGGGTCAGCAGTTTGCTGAGCGCCTCGCGATCCGAGGTGACGCCGATCTCGTCGATCACCAGCGGCGTCACCAGCGGATCCACGTGATCGATCAACTCGAGCAGGATGTGGCATCTTCTGGCCGCTCCACTGGCGGAAATCTGCCGCACGATGCGGTCTTGCGATGTCCGCGGAAAATCTTTCATCCGGCCCGGCAGATATACCATGACCGATTCCGGATCGAGCCTGCTCAGCAGCCCGGCCATCTCCACGGCCTCGGCCACCGGCCCGCCGCGCACCGTGCTCCGGAGATACTGAACGGCCTCTTCGCCCAGATCGCCCGCCAAATTCGCCACATGTTCGGAATCCTCACGCAGACTGCAACGATTGAAACGTGCTGAGAGCTGCTCCATGGTCGTTTGCGGCATCAGTTTGAGAACATTGGTCAGCCCTGCAGCCACCTGGCGCGCCTTCAGCGCCTCCTCGACAAACTCCGGCACGCGCTCCTCGATTCCCATTTTCGATCGCAGGCTGCGCGCGATTCCCGGCCGCTGCGACTCGACGCCGGCGACGAGGTCGAGGGCCTGCTCCATCGCCGGAAAATAGCGGCTGGTGGCCGCTTCCTGGCTTAACCGTACGAAGGCCGCGCTCACCAACCCTTGCAGTTCCGAGTCTTGCTCCACGCTGAGCTGCAAACCCAGGTGCCGCAGAGCTTCGCTGAGCAACCTCGGATCGGCCTTGGCATACAGTTCGGCCATCTCGGAAAGTCCTACCGCGGTCTTCTTCCGCGCCTCGGCCTCTTCGCTGTCCGCGCAAGCCGCATAATTCTGAAGAATACTGATGGCCTCGGCGATGTTGCCTTGCTCGATCAGTCCGCCCACATAGGACTGCACGTTGCGGGGCGGAATACACCAAGCCTCTCCGGATAAGAGGACGGCGCGCTTGCCGCTTTCCGGCACCGCCGCCCAGAACTGCCGGTCGAGAATCTCGCGGTGCGATTGGACGAGCATCCCGGCTTCGCTCATCTGGTCTTCATGTGCGCCGAGAATCTTTCGTAGATTCTCGATTTCTTGGTTCATGCGATCGAGCATCTGGCGCACGGCGTTGACTTTGACTTCGCCGCGTTCGAACCGCTCCAGCGCGAAACGGATCGCCAGGTGTTCGGCCAGCTGCACGATCACCGACTCATCCGGCTTGGCGTTCGGCGCTTGCGCCGCCAGGCTTGCGAGTGCTTGCTTCAACATGTCTTGCGCGCGGCCCGGCAACTGTGACATCTGCTCCTGGAACACGCCCGCCGCAGCCACTCCACCTTGCCCCGTGCCGACGTGCCCGAAACTAGTCAGGGCACTGAGAATTCCGAAGATCTCATCCTCGCTCGGCTCACCGTGCCCGCCGGTTCCGCTTCCTTTTCCCGCACCGAGCCCAGCACCAAGCCCAGCACCGAGCCCACTACCGATCGCCCCAAAAGAGCCAACTCCGGCGCTGGACGCCGGCCCGGAAACGGGACTCATACCGCTACCGCCTGCAGTCCAAAAACCTGTACCCGGCCCAATCCCAGTGCTTGTCCCGCCTCCTACGTTGCCGGCCGCACCGGAATCTCCGGCTCCCGAGGCTCCTCCAGCAGGCACAGGTCCCCCCGGGCCCGGTCCAGAAACTCCACCGCTTTTCGAACCCTGCGCCGCAGCAATCAATTCCAGCAGCTTCTGGGGGTCGTTCAACCACTGTCTGAATTCTTCTTGGTCGCCGCCAAGCGACGCGGCAGCAATCTGCGCGGCCATGCTCGCGTCTTTCAGCCGCGCATCTGTAGCCACAAAGTAAATCTCATTGATGTGGATTCCCTGTGCGCCCGCGAGGGCGGCTTTCAGTTGCAGGGCAAGCTCGGCGGGTTTGGCTTTGCCGGTGGGAAAAGCGCGCACGAATCGGCCAATCTCTTCTTCCGTGACCGAAGCGAAAAACTGTACGCTGGCCAGACCCGCCGCCGAAAGCAACTGCGCAAATTGCTTTTCAGCGGGTGAGCCTTCCAGGGGCACACCATCCAGCAAGAGCTGAGAATTTGTCGCTCCGAGCAATAGCCCGGAGTCCGTCCCCATGGGAATCGCGGTGCGCAGCTCCTGCCAGGCGGTTTGGAGCTGTTCGATAGTACGGGCATGCTCGTACCCGTACAGTCGGGCGAACTTCAAGAGTATGTTGAGACTTCTTACGAAGGCGCGTCCGGCCGCCTTTTTGGGGTCTGTTTTCATCCTGCGCCGCGCGGGACCTCAATAGAACTTCCTCACTAGTACCGTAGGGTCAGGGACTGTCCGCCGCAATGGTACAGCAGTCCCATGTGTCCGGGAGGTCAAGCCACCATTAGGGCGGCCAGGGCCCCTGACCAAACGGACGGGTGAGCGGAAGGAGAGGACAGGTAGGAAGGGGATGTCCCCGTCGTGAAAAAATCGAATCGCGCCGGATCTAGCTCTTCGAGATCGCCACGCGCCCGCGGCGCCGCGTGCGATTGGTAACTTGCGCAACCATCGGCAGTCCACCCAGCTCCAGCAATAATTTCCGCAAGCGGTAACGTTCATCCAGATCCATGTCCACGAATTCGAAAGCCATCGCCTGAGGCCGCGCTCCGCGGACAATTGCCTGCGCCTTGATGTTGCGCACACCCAGAGAGAATTTCAGTGACAACAACGAGCCCGGAGCCAGATGGCGTTCCCCGGAACCAATCCCGCCTCCCAGGTTTAGCTCCGGAATGGACAGTCTGAAGTTTTCCCGCAAATTCGTTGTCGCCGCGATGAGGTTGCGCGAAAGCTTCAAGCGCGCGTAGCGCCGCTGCCGGATCACGGAAGCATTGGGATCGGGATCCGTGGGTTCGAGCGTCAATTCCTTGCGGTCGATTCCGCTGGCGGCAACCTTTTCCATACCCACGGCCTGATCGACGCGCAGCAACGCCTGCGCTGCGGCGATTCTCAATTCGTTTGGATACACCCAGCGCCACACCTGCCGGGTGTCCAAAATATGCTGTAACAGCGCGCTGGACGCAGAAGCGCGCAATCGGCCGAGCGCTTCAACCGCTTTCACCCTCGTAAAGGCGGGGGTCTCGTCGTTCTGCACCAGTTCGATCAGTCGCGGAATGCAGATGGCTTGCCCGCTCATCCCCATTTCGTCGATGGCCAGCGGGCGAATCAGCACATCGAGCGCATCGTAGAGGGCCATGAGCAACCGCGCCCGCTCCTCCGGTGGTGCTGCGGAAAGTTGCCGGACGGCGCGGTCATGCGAAGAGCGCGGCCACTGCGAAAGCCGCGCCGGCAGAATCTTCTCCACGTTCTCCGGGGATAGCTGACTCACCAACCCGATGGCTTCGACGGATTCGTTGACCGGAGCCGTCTGCAACGTTTCGAGAAGCCGTTGCGTGGCATCTTCTCCCAGGTTGCGGATAATCGTGGTCAGCAGATCGCAATCCTCGCGGAATCCGCAATGTCCGAATCGATTGGTTACATAGTGGATCGTGGCCTTGGGCATCAGGCTGAGGATATCCATCATGCCGTCCGCAATCTGGCCGCTGCGCATCGCTTCTTCGATGAACTCTGGCAGTCGTTCTTCCGCTCCGATCCGTGGCCGCAGGCTCTGCGTCGATCCCGGCCTCTGCGCCTCCACGCTATCGAGCGACGAGAGTGCTTGCTGCATCGCAGGGTAGCAGCGCTTGGAGGCCGCTTCCTGGCTCAATCTCACAAACGCGGCGCTGACCAGCGTCTGCAATTCCGGCTCACGCTCGATGGCCAACTGATTGCCTAGGCGGCGAATCGCCTCCATCAAAGCGCTGCCGTCTCCGCTGCCGTACAATTCCCCCAAATCCGAGAGTCCGATCGCCGTGGTTCGCCGCGCTTCTGGCGCTTCCAGCCCGACGCAGGAAGCGTACTTCATCAAGATTTCGTTGACAGTCTTGAGTTCCCCGCGCCGCAGCATGTCTTCCAGGAATGCGCGCACGTTGCGGGGCGGCACGCACCACGCTTCGTCCGAAGTCAGCACCTCTTTCTTGTTCTCTTCCGGTACCTGCTCCCAGAATTCCTGGTCCAGCAACTCCGTATATGACTGCACGGAGAGTCCCGCCTGCGCCATCATCTCTTCCTGGGTGGAAAGGATCTTGCGAAGCGCTTCAATTTCCGTATTCATGCGGTCGAGCAGTTGTTTTACGGCGTTGACGCGCAGCTCACCTTTTTCGTAGCTGTCCAGCGCGAAGCGGATCGCCACGTGTTCCGCCAGTTTGAGCAGCATCGGCTTGTCTGGCTTGGCATCGGGCGCCTGCGCCGCAAGTCCCGCCAACGCCTGCTGCAGCGTGTACTGCGCACGCACCGGCATGGCGCTCAAGCGCGATTGGAACGTCGGCACGTCCATGCGGTGTTCAGAATCTTTACGCGATTTGCCCAGTTGCGCGAACAATCCCAGCATCGAACGAACATCTTCCTCTTCGACGCTGAATCCCCCCCCGGCCGTTCCCGCACCTACTCCCGGTACACCCGCGACTGCTCCGGCGCCGCCTGCGTGCAACATTGCCGACGCCGTCCGCCATTTTCCAAGTGTCGCGCCTTCAGCACCTGGAGCTCCAACTCCTCCGCTGGCTCCGGTCCCTCCGCCCCCGCCGCCTCCGCCGCCACCGACTCCACTGCCATCACCAACTCCACCACCACCGCCTCCGCCACCACTACCGCCTGTTCCGGTTCCGCCACCTGCACCCGTTCCCCCGCCAACTCCGCCGCCCCCCGTGCCACCAGATTCCCACAAACCGGAACCGCCAGCCGCCCCGCTTCCGGGCGCACCACTGCCACCGCTCCCGGTCCCGCCGCCGGATCCTCCACCACTGCCCAGGCCGAATCCCGGGCCTGGGGCGCCGGAGCCGTGCCCCGGTCCGCCCATCCCGCCGCCACCACCGCCGCTGGCGCGCATACTCTCCGCAGCCAGGATCATCTGCAGCATCTTGTTCGGGTCTTCGAAAAAGTCTCTGAATTTGTCGCCCGCTGCTCCGAGTACCTTCTGCGTAAGCTGCGCTGCAACCTTGATGCCCGCCACCGAAGCGTCTTCCGCAACGTAGCGGATTTCATTCACCTTGATGCTGGTATCTCCCGCCAGCGCGGTTTTCAATTGTTCGGCGAGGGAAGAGGGTTTGGCGTTTCCGCTCGGGAAGGCGCGCACAAATCGCGCGAATTGCGGTTGCGTGAGAGTCGGAGAAAAATGAATGCTCGCAATTCCCGAGGATATCAATAGCTGCGCGAAGCTTCGTTCGCCGGCAGCCGAACCGAGTGGCACGCCGTCCAGCAAAATCTGGGTTCCCGACGCTCCTAGGAGCACTCCGCCGCCGCTGCTATCATCCAGCGCGCCGCGCAGTTCTTTCCACGCTGTTTCGAACTGGGCCGCCGTGCGCACGTGTCCGAATTCGTACAGACGTGCGAATTTCAGCAGAATGTTCAGGCTGCGGACAAACGCCCGCGCCCCGCCTCGTTGTTCCTGAATCATAGCTGTCGGCGCCGGACTCTGCCCCTCCTCACGCTTCTCTATACAGTAGATTCACCCTCGCCGGGAGACAAGCCTCCCGGCGCTTCCTGTACCCATCTCAATAACAGATTCCCCTAACCATATGGCACCATTATTGTCCGCCGGTCAAATCTGCAGCCCTGACCGGCCCTTTATACAACAACAACTATTATGAAGATCAAAGTGAACAGCGCATTGGTAGATGAACTGGACGAGGCCCTTAGGTCTTATACCCAGGTTCTGGGCTTTGTTAAAAAACAGAAACCCGAGCGGGAAATTCAAATGGTCAACCGTTGCCTCGCCCGAAGCGCCTGACACTATTCAATTGGTCCTCGAGCCAAACGGCGACCCGGCCGCCAAGACCTGCCAAAGAGCCATTTTTGACCAGGGAATTCCCGCAACGGCATGCGCTGATGACGAGCTTCAAAAAGAGCATGCAAGAATGAAAAACTGGGTGTCGGACCTTTCTCACTGCGCCGGATCGCTATCAGCCTCAAAAATCGCCGAACTCAATGGCGCGCTGAAAATGGATCTGCATCTCCCGTTATGGCAGCGCGAGTTGCAACTGATGAAGCGATTGACTCGGCGTTCAGGTGAGAAGTTTTGCGCCAATCGACTTCGGTGATGTCCACTGACCCCCTGGCGCCGCTCGATAGAACGTAGGTCACGCTGCCTTCATGGATGCGGTAATTCGTGACCGTGTACACATTGCCCGGTTTGAGAGCGATCCACTTAGTCCGCAGCGGTTGGCTCACACTCGTGGAGTTCGGAGCCTTCGGCCCTGTCTGCGCTGAGGTAGGTTCCGAAACGGCTGGCTGGTTCTCCTGCGCAGCAGTGATCTGCGCGGAGTAGGTGACATCGGGGATGCTGTTATCCTGCGGGCTGACCGCCTGCGCTGGTTCGGAGGATCGCCGTCCGCCGGAGTTCGGGGGCCGGTCAAACGATTGCGGCCTATAGGACGGGCGCGGCCGGTCGTAAGCGGTCGGCCTTACATAAGACTGAGCCAGCTGCCGAGGGATTTGAATATCGTCCATCAACCGGACAGTGACCTGCTCTTCGCCCTTCAGCGTGGGACGTGGGCCGCGGGCGGGTAGCGTGATGATCTTCCAGGGCCACAGCGGGGGAATGAGCCATTCCACGACGTCGCGCTTCGGGTGGCCGCGGCCCACGATATCCCCGTGGCGATCCACCTTGTATCCTTTGGCAGCGATGACTTTACTGGGAACCGGGACATCCGTAGTGGAGAACCCGATGCGGTCGAATTCCAGCTTGAGGTAGCCCTTACCAACGAAGTGCCCGGGCTCCTTGTCCGCCTCCAGGTGTCCTCCCAGGTAGCTTCCCCGGGGAAAAACACTCTGTGCAAACTCCCGGAGGCTGTTCAAGTGGCAGATTACAGGATCACCAATATCGGCGGTGGCTGAGGAAAAGTTTGGCTCGTCCAGCGTGCAGCGAAGAAGCGTGCCGGCGGGTACCAGGATGTCTTGCGCCTGCGCACTCGCTGGGAGCCCCAGAATCACCAATGAGAAAACCAAATACGTGGAAATGCGTCGCATGTGCTACCTCCCGGTTTGCGGGCTGGCATGCAAAACCTGAACCTGCGGGACACCAGAAGACTTTGCGTTGCCAGGACTCGCCCAAGTTCCGATGCGCGAAAGCTACTCTTTCGCGGACTCTTTAGCAATACGGATAATTTACATTACTCTAACAAAATAAAGGAGTTACGCATGCACACTCACGCTTAAACCCTATCAACCCGTAGGCCCGAGAAAAGTTGCCGGGCGCTCATTGCAGGAGCAAAGACAAGAGAAAAAATCATACAGGTACATCTTATGCGGAATAGGTTTTAGACGTGGTTCTCTCGCCGAGTCGGTTAGTTGGCTTCGTCAGTTGTGGCGGTTTACTTCTTTGGTTCGGCCATGACGGTACGTCAACGTGAGCGCCCTTCTTGAGCTTCACATCATCTCCATGCTCGTCGGATAGCTTATTTTCAATGCGGAGATCTCGATATCGGGGATCGGCCCGGTCAACGGCAATCTGCGTCTTTTCCAGCTGGCTCTGGACACGGGATGATTTTGTCGACTGTTCAGGGCTTAGTGGTACTTGGCTGTCCCGGAATTCGCGTTGTATCTAGAATCAGTTCCATCATTCTTGCGGACCTGGCCATGCGCGGCTTCGCCATTTCCTTCTTGACGCTGGCACGTGTCGCGTCGGCGCGTTCTTTCTTACGTTTCTTATGCCGCATACACCTATCATGATATCGAGATGGAAGCCCTGCAGTCCCCTTTCGCACAGTTGCGAGATATGCGGCCGATTCCCGTCGGTGGTCCTCACCGCCATTTCCGCGACCGCCTTCCAAAATAATAGACTACCGTGGTGGTTGTCCTGATATTGTTTGGGCCCCGAATCGACAGCGAACTGTCAAAATACGCAGTCCTCATATAATCCACGCCAGTGCGACTGGCCATGGACTGTAAAATCCTGTAATCCACTCCGCCGCCAACTGCCCAGGCGTAGCCCCACGCCCATCCCCCCCGAGAAGGAATCCGCCGCCATTACGGAGAACCGGACCACTGACCCTGGCTGCGCCCACCAGTGCATGAATGTAAGTGTTAAAATTGCGATGTCTCGAGGGATAGAAAACGGAACCTGCTAGATAACTAAGCAAATCACTATGACGCCCCGTGCCATGTACATTGGCAGCCCGCGCATATCCCCAATCAGCTCTTATGGCCAGGCGGGAAGTACCGAGCGTGAAGCTGGTATCCCCGCCGTTTAAGCCCACTCAATAGGAATTACTCTCTCCATGACTCAGGTAGGAATATCCCAGACTTACATCAATAGCCTTGCCCCTTGCCGCCGCGACTGGATTCTTGACCGTTGCGGAGGCGACTGGAGCTTCGCCCCTTGCGGCCGCAACTGGCGATTGCGCCGAAGCATGAGTAGCACACAGCATGAAACAAAATAATGTTGTGAAGACAGTCCTCATCGAAGAAAGCGCCGACGTTCAGTCTTGTAGGAAGGGGTTTCCAGAGTCTACCACCAGCTCTAGCCGAAAACTTCGTGAAGAGAAAAATACACGCGCGGGGAATCGAGGACCGCGTTCCACAGACGGCACCGAATCGCGTCGTCTTTCGCTGTGTGCCCGTGGCGCTTCAACTTCGAACTCCCCTTCGCGCCCCTTGCCTTTTCCTCCCCGTTGTATTCTATTTATCCCGCGCCCGAGGACCTGGTTCAGCCTCAGGCCACTAGAAGCTTCCGAAGCACGCATGGTCAACTACGACAGCGGCGCAAATCACCCGGAGACGCCGCAGCCCGGCTTCCTGTCCCGCTACGTCTTCAGCACCAACCACAAGACTATCGGCCTCAACTATCTTTGGCTTGCGCTGTTCAGCGTTTTCCTCGGCATGGCCATGTCGCTGCTCATGCGCATTCATTTTGTATGGCCGGGAGCACATCTCCCGTTCCTCTCCAGCCTCGGCAACTCGCCGGATCGTTTTGCCGCTCTCACCACACTCCATGGTTCGCTGATGGTTTTTCTGGTGCTCACCGCCGCGCCCCAGGCCGGCTTCGGCAACTATTTTCTCCCGCTGCAAATCGGCGCACGCGAAGTGGCCTTCCCCACACTGAACCTCCTCGGGTTCTGGGCCACGGTGGCCTCGTTCGTGGGCATGACGGGCGCGTTCTTAATCTCTCCCCAATCGGGAATCACGCTGTGGATCGTCAGCGTCGCCATCTTTTGTGCTGCGTCCCTTCTCAACGCGCTCAATTTCAGCGTCACTACTATCGATCTGCGCGCCAAAGGAATGTCGCTCCCGCGCATGCCCATCACGGTGTGGGCGTGGTTCATCAACGCCATCCTGGGCATGCTGATTTTCAGCATTCTCCTGGCGGCCTGCGCCTGCCTGCTCTCGGATCGCCTCTTGAGCACGCATTTTTTCCCCTCGCTGAATTTCATTGCCAATCAGCCGGCCAGTGTCATCGCGAATGCTGTTCCCATTCTTTGGCAGCGCCTCTTCTGGTTTTTCGCGCAAGCCGAAGTCTACGTCGCCATACTTCCGTGTTTTGGCCTCACCACGCATCTGATTTCCACGTTTTCCCGCAAGCCGGTTTGGAGGGAACGCCTCGTGGTTCTGGCGTTGTGCGGCGTGGGCCTCTTCGGTTTTTGTGTCTGGGGCCAGCACATGTTCTCCAGCGGAATGAACCCGTTTTCGCCCCTGGTCTTTTCGCTTTTGGCCTCCTCCCTCGGACTGCCCGCTGCCATCCTCTTGGTCAGTTGGCTCGGCACGCTCTGGAACGCGCGCATTCAACTCAAGACCGCCATGCTTTTCGCGCTCGGTTTCATTTCGCTTTTTCTCTCCGGCGGACTCTCGGGAATTTTTCTCGCGCGCCATGATCTCGCGGCTGCTGCCGTCAGCGACGATTTCGTCACCGGCCATTTCCATCTCGTCATGGGCGTCGCGGCCACGTTCGCAATACTTGG
>Ga0137409_10004789_pt1 | contig 14183 bp, 19 predicted proteins | sample CZODoug1_16funga_FD_122059 | JGI IMG/M metagenome (GOLD analysis project Ga0137409, IMG submission 122059) | Vadose zone soil fungal communities from Angelo Coast Range Reserve, California, USA - CZODoug1_16fungal (Hybrid Assembly) | ecosystem: Environmental > Terrestrial > Soil > Vadose zone... | reverse complement strand
GGTCTTCTCCGTGCTGGTCTCGTCTGGCGCGTCGATCGACGACATCGCGGCGCGCCATCTCATGAAGCCCGGACAGGTCCGCCAGGCGCTCTCCCTCGCCAAGCTCGCGCCAGAAGTCCGCAACGCGTGGCGGGACGGGAAGATCGACGGCCAGGTCGCCGAGGCGTTCGCGCTGACGGCGGACCACAAGATCCAGGCCAGGCTTCTCAAGAAGATGGGAAATTCCATCAACCCATGGCAGGTCAGGCGCGAGCTCGGGGGCGGCGACGCTCTCAACATCACCTGCTTCCTGAAGCTCGTGACGCCTCAAGCGTACGAGGCCGCCGGCCACAGCGTGAACGCCGCGCTGTTCGACGATCACGTGGCCGTCTCCGACGTCGGCGCGCTGCGCGCCATGGCCGCCGAGAAGGTCGCCGAGAAGTGCGTCGCGCTGATCAAGTCTGGATGGGCCTGGGCTATCCCGCGCGACAAGGCGCCGGGCGACATTCACGCGTGGCGCAAGGTCTACCCGGACAAAGGTCACGGCTTCTCGAAGAAGCTCATGGAACAGGCCGGCTGCACGGTCGAGATAGATCACGACGGGAGGCTGTCGCTCAACCGCGGTTACGTAAAGCCCGGCGCGAAGGTCAACCTGCCGAAGGGCGCGACCGTCTCTCCCGCCAAGCGCAAGGAGATCGCCGCACGCGCCAAAAAGCGGGCGGAGGAAGGCGCGCACGTGTCCAACGCGCTCGCCATCCGGCTGTCGCGCCAGATGACGCTCGCCGCCGCCCAGGTCGTGCGCGACAAGCCCGAGATGGCGCTGTGCGTCGCGATCGCGGCGCTGGCCTGCGCGACGAACCCGACCAACGTTCGCGTCGACGTCAAGGGCGGAAGCGATGCATGGCGCAAGCTGGACGACCGCCACGACAACGGGTTCGGCGAATACCTCGCCCTCGCTCTTTCCAAGAGCAAAGACGATCGGCTGTCCATGCTCGCCAACTGGATCTCGCAGGCGGTCGATGTCACATGCTTCACGGCCGAGCAGCTTCCTTTGTCCTGCATCGAGAGCAGTGAGGCGTTCTTCCTTCGCAGTCTTCCCGCGTCCCCTCTGATCAAGGCGTTGCGCGACAACTTCGACTCCAAGGACTACTTCGCCTCGATGCCGGCCGACGTCGCCAAGAACGCGATCAAAGAGTGCGCCGGCAACATCAAGAAACTGACCGGAACCAAGGCGGAGCTGGCGCCGCAGGCTCACGCCCTCGCCGTCAAGACCGGATGGCTCCCGCCCGAGATGCGCGTCGCCGGCTACGACGGTCCGGGCGTGGTCGCCAGCGAAGTCGAGGCGCCGAAACCGGTCCTTAAGAAAAAGCGGAAAAGCTAACGTGGTTGCTTACAGCCTAAAAAAGCGCTTCGTCGTACCGATCGCGATCGGTCTTGGCGCGCAATACGATGTCGACTTCATCGGCGATCGTCAGTTCGACGGAGCAAAACGCCAGACCATCCGCGCAGCTCGCAAGCGCCACGCTCTGCCGGGCGAAGAGATCCAGCTCTACTTCGGCATGCGCACGCGCTACTGCACTCTCCTTGGCCGACCGACGTGCACGGACGTAGCGCCGATCGCCCTCAATTTCGCGCTGGAACGCGTGACGATCGTCGGTCAAGATTCCTTCGCGGGCGCCGCCCGCCTCGACCTGTTCGCTCAGTGGGACGGGTTCTGGGACTGGGATGAGATGCGCGAGTTCTGGCGCAAGGAGCACGGCAAGCTCGATCATTTCCAAGGCTTCATCGTCTCATGGTCGAAGCCGACCAGGCATCCCGCCGCGATCCGGTACCGCCCGGACCGGCCGCGCAGGGTTCGCGGAACCGCTCAAGCAAGGAGTTTACTACGATGAGTTTTCTCGAAGGACGCCGGAACGGAAACGGCAACGGAAGCAACAAGGCCAAGGATCTCGACGCGATTCCGGCGGTCGCCCGCCCGCGTCCCGACGTGGCGCAGCAGATGGACCGCCACGAGAAGGACCGGCTCAAGCAGCTCGCCGACGCGATCGACGATGCGCGTCCCGCCGAAGATCAGAGACCGGCGGCGGACTACCAGCCGCAGGATTATGCCGGGAGGCGATACCAGGACCTGGACCCGAAAGAGATCGTGCGGTCCCTGCGCGCGTGCTCGGACGTCCCCGCCGTGATCGGCGAACTGTTTTCGCAGGCCCTCGATCTCGATCAGTGGCTCGAGGCTGCGAAGAAGATGATGCCGTTCCTGCAAGACGAGCGGTGCAAAACGCCGGAAGGCCTCGTGTTCGTCCTCCGCGCGTGGACCAAGACTCTCGGCCAGCCCGTCGCGGCCGAGAAAGAGGGTCGTTCCGATGCGAGTTAAGGCGCTTGAACTGCGCGACGAGGGAACGTTCATCCCGCTGATCGCCGTCGACATGAACCCGGACAACGAGGAGCAGCGCTACCTGCTGCGGCGATGCGGTTACCCGTGCAACGGGAAGCCGAACGTCGTCGTCACGCGCATGTCGGCTGACGGCTTGCCGTCGAGCAACGATCCATATCACTGGCAAGACCGAACCTTCGCGGTCGGTCATCAATGGATCATCGAGCATTGGGCCGAACTTTCGGACGGAGACGTCGTCGACGTTCAGTTCATCCTCGGGGAAACGCGCAAGCCGAAAGTGAGCGAAGCAAAGGAAGCACCGTTCTGATCTCACTCTCGAACGAGCGATGGTTCTCCCTTCCGCTCGACGTGCGGCAACGTTGGTGGAAGGAAACCGATTACGGGCGCGACGCGCCTAGCGCCGAACTGGCGGCGGAGATCGAAGCGTTGCTTGAGGGCCGTGGCGATGAAAGTTCAAACTGACGACCTGTTCCATCTCGACCGATGCATGACGCCGTCGGAGCGGCGATCGCTCAACGTCCGCCTGCGCTCGAAGAACGTCCTAAACGTCGCCCCTGATGTCTTGCGTATTGGGGGAACCTCTACGGTGAAAAGTCGCGTTCTCGTCGCCAAGATCCAAGCCCTGACCACCAGCCCGAACCTCGAAGAAGCCGACACCGCCCGACGCTTCCTTGAACGTTTCACTAGCAAGGTTCCGGCCCTGCGCACCCAGCGAGCCGTCGTTAGGGCGCTGGGCTCCGCCGCGCTCGTCGTGGGATCCGCCGTCGTTGCCGTTGGCTACACCGTCGTTGCCGTCCCGCTGACCTTCGTCTTTCGCATCTTCATCTTCGGCGATCCGGACTCGTGGACCGCACCCGGGTGCTCGCCGACCCGCGCCTCAGCCATGCAAGGAGTTTACGCGAATGCTCAGAAGCCAGTGTCCCGCCTGCGGTAAACTGTTCTGGCGGAAATGCTCGAACTGCAATCCCGAGACCGCCAAAGACACCAGCTCTCCCGGCTGGCGCAAGGGACCGAAATGCGCAGGAGACAAGCGTGGCGACGACGGGTCTGAGACATGACCGACAACAACGTCCTGAACGTCGTCCCTGGCAAGAGTGATGCTGATGTCGCCGCGGACATCAAGGCGGCCATGCTCGAAGCCCTCAAGCCGGTCTGCAAGGCGATCGACGACGCCAAGACGAAAGGGTTCGTCGTGACGTTCAACCTCGGACCGGACTACGCCGGCCATCACGTCGTCGCGCTTCTGACGGTGGCCAAGCACTTCTGAGACCATCCCGGTCAGTTATTTGACGTAGACCCCAGATCCGCGGTTAACATCCACGCCGCGATGGTTGAGATCACGGCCCTTTTCGAGCTCCTGAACAAGGGAGGTCCCTACGCCATCGCCATGGTGTTCGCGTTCATGTGGTGGCTGGAACGGACCGAGCGAAAGGCCGCCCAGGAGAAACTCAACGCGACGCTGGACAGCATGAAAGGGACCAACGCGGTATGGCTGGATATCTTCGGGGTCAAGAAGAGCAACAGCAGGCGGGATTGATGAACTTCCGCGACTTCGTTTGCGGTCTCGTCGTGGGATCGCGCCACACCAATGGCCGCGACGAAGCGGAAGTCGTGATAGAGCAGCACGCCGAACTTCAGCGCCGGTTGCGCCAGATAGCGGCGGCACCCGATCCCCTTCAGGAGCTGATCAAGTCCATGCGCGAGGCTAGGCACTCTCGGAGGCGCTCCGAGAACGAATCATGAAGCTCAGTCTCTTCTCGTTTCTCGAATGGACGAACAGCTACCTGTTCAGCCTCGACCTCATGGCGATCTTCACCCTCGGCGCGTACGTCGTCGCCCGTTGGCGCAAGGAGTGGGGCTTCCTGCACATGAACCTGGCCGTCGGCCTGACGACGTATCTCGTCGGCCAGACCGGAAGCCGCTTCCTGTCGTTCTCGCTGCGCTACCAGCTCAACCGCGGCATCGACATCACCTGGATGGACGCCGCCTGGATGATCGTGGTCCTCGCCGCGACGACGGCGATCATCAGCATCGGTCTCATGTGCATCTGCCGGGCGTTCGCCAAGGCGTACTGGGGACGCAACGTGTGGCCCTGGCTGATCGCGGGCGCGGCCGGGATCTCGACCGCCCTGATCTATCTGACATGAAGAAGCCGGCGGAGGGAGGCTCTCCCTGTCGCCGGCTTCTCCGCCGTTACCGCTCTCTCAAAAAATACCGTCTAAGCCCTGAACCGTCGCTGGATGCCTTATCCAAGCATCAAACGGCTCAGTAGTAAAGCCCGACTCCGGCCATAACCTTGTCGTTCTGATGGATGCACGCCAGCGGGCCCACGCAGACCGTCTGCGCGCCGAAGACGACTTCGCTCCACACGTCGACTGCAACGCCGTTGGTCAGCTGCATGATCGCGCCGATGCCGACGCCGTAGCCGATCTGCCATTCCTTGCCGGAACTCTGAAGATAGGCCAGCGAGACGTCGTCCTCGTGGATGCTGCCCATCAAGTACGGCCGCACGTTCGTCGCGGTCACGCCGGCGGGCAATGCCGGGAACGGCGCGACGGTCGGGAGGTTGAGCGTCGGCAGAAGGTTGAGAAGATTGTTGATGGGCGTTCCGATCTTGAACCGCTGCTCGAAGGACGCCGGACCGCCCAGGGACAAGCCCTGCTGACTGCCGTTGAAGTTGGCGGCGTCGAACATTGCTTCAATCGCAAAGAACGCGTTCGGCGTTCCCCAGGCATAGCCGATCGTTCCGCCGATCTTGCCTTCCGTGGTCGTGAGGCTGTTCGAGTTGACGCCTGCCACCGGGTTCACGGTGTCGGCGGTGACCGATCCCGCGCCCATCATGGTGTTCAGGCCGAAGTAGAAGCCCGAACTCGCCGGATAGCCGGCCAGGATCGACGAGGTCAGCGAGGGCGATCGGCCCGGGATGTCCGCGGCGGAGGCGGCGGAAGCGGCCAGGATGGCCGCGGCGACGGCAACGGTCAGCTTGATCATGGCGGAGAGTCTCCTTGCCCCGTGAAGTCTTGCGAGGAAGGAGACTACACCACGGTTGCCGACGCGCGTGTTGCAAGGAAGACACGCGCCTCCGTCTAATTTCAAGAAGCGGTGACTTTCTCGCTCGGGTTGATCTCTGCGATCCTCGGGTCGACCGGAACGACCTTGGCGACTTCAGGCAATGACGCCGTCGCGGCGAGCAGCTCCTGCTTGGGAGAGTCGGGCGCGATCGACGGTGACGCCTTCGCCTGCTCGACCACGCGCTTGAGGCTCGGACCGAAGCCGACATTGTGCGACGCGAGCCACCCCATGACAGTCGCGGCCGCCGGGCCGAGGATGACCACGATCTTGCCGACGCCGGCCGTCGCCTGGCTGAGGCCGTTTACCACATCGTTGATGGCCGCGATCGCCTGGACCGCGTGGTCGTGGTCGATAACGCCGAACCCGGCGATGATCGTGAAAGCGCCGGCCGCGTACGATCCGCCGTGCTTGAGAAACGAGCTTACTTGCCCCTCGTCGAACGTCATATCCGTCTTCCCTCCCTGGGTTCGGTCACTCCACCTGAAGTGCCTGAAGATAGCGAAGCATAGCATGGCACTCGAGCGGATCGACGCGCGGCTCTCCCAGGACCGTCACGGCCGTGGCGTGCAGGAGGAAGCCGGGAACATGCGGGACGACATCGTTGCCGAACTGGTATTCCGTCACGGACACGGGGGCGAGAAGCCGCACGTAGTCGGCCATCCCCACCCGCGGCGCGGCGAACGTGACGATGCGGGAAGGCGGCCGGTGGCCTCGGGCGATCAGGAAGGCGGCCGTCAGGAGGGCCAGGCCGCCTCCCAGGCTGTGTCCGGTCAGGGCGTAGGGATCTTGGCCCAGCGCCTCGGCCACGCGTCCCAGTACGCTCAGTGCCCCGGCGGCGATGCCTCTGTGAACGAGCCCGACGTGACCGTCTTCGAGAGTCGCGTGTTCGAGGACCGGAATGGCCAGGAAATCCATCGCCCAGTCCCGCGCTTCCTTCGACCCGCGGAACGAGGCGACGTTGATCGGGTCGGCGTCCATGGAACCGTCGCCCGCGATCGGGAACAGCGTCGTGATCACGGCGTGGACGTTGGAGAACGTCGGCAGCGGTCCCGAGATGGTCGGTTCTTTCGCGTAGCTGTCGAGAGCGAGCTGCGCCAGCCGGGTATCGGAAGGGATCATCGCGGCGTTTCCTCGGGTGCCACGTCCGCTACGACGACGTCGTTGATCGCTTCGAGAGTCAACGGCCCTGCCTTTCCGTCGTCGATCAACCCGCCGTGCGTGAACTGGAAGGCGCGCACCGCCCGCTTGGTCGCCGCGCCGTACTCTCCGTCGGTGACGAGCGGCATCTTCTTGCCGATCTCTTCCAGCGCGACGAACATCGGCGTCGCGTATTCGGAGTCGCGTTCGGCGATAAGGTTGAGGGATCCCTGAACCCACTTCGTGTCCCGGTCGGCCGGCGCTTCCGCGCGCACCGGGTTCGGCATGACGATCGGATGGTCCACGGAAGGCCTAAACCACGCATCGATCTTCAGGGACGTATCGAGCGCCATCATGCGCGCGAGCGCCGCGGCGCAACCGATCTGCGGATCGACCACCGATGTGTCGAAGTGGCGATCTGACGTGAACTTGCCAGAATGGTACTGATCGGTTTGAGCCCAAACGTAAGGGGAAGAAACGCCGCGCGCGGCATAGCCCAGCCCGTTGAATCTCTCGAGCGCGGTCAACATGCCGCCGATCGACCAGTCTCGCCATTGCTGGATGTGGTCGCAGACGACGAGCGCGTCTATCGCCGCTTCCTCGAACGTGAACGGCGGGTTCGCCGGCAGAGGAACGCGCCCGGCCGGGACGTGGACGGACCGCTTCGTCAACCTGTCGCCCTGCGCGAGGCTCCTGTTCCAGTCGCCGTCGCTCTCTCTCATGTGAGCCAGTACTATGAATGGCGCCGGGATCTGCGCTTGCTCCGCCATCGCGTCATAGCGCGACTGGAAGTCCTCGTTGAGCCACATCCGCCGGACGACCTTGTCGATCGCCGCGACGTGATCGGACCTTATCCTCATCGCCTGCCATCGCTTGGCGTTGGCTTGGACCAGCCCGGGAACGTCTATATGCACCGCCATGTAGTTTCCTTCCTTCCTGGCAAATTGGATCAATCTATTAGGTCAGGCGCCGTTGTCGTATATTTCCATCATCCACGACGCGAAAGGCAGTCAGCATGGAACATTCGCCGAAGCCAACCCCGTCAGTCCCAGAGACAGTGGCAATACCGCGAAGAACCATTCCATCGCCCGCTCCGACGGTCGAGCCGTTCTGGTACGACGAAGCCGTGCGCCTCGGGGCGATCATCCCTGCGCCGGGAACAGGACCACGATAGCGCCGTCACTGCTCTTGCAAATCGCGTGCTGCAACTGCCCTGGCGCCGCAGGCGTCGGCAATGCCGCAAAAGCGTCCCTACACTCCTGCTCCGTATCGAACGGGCCCAGCTCCGCCCCGTTCATGGTCGACGGTTCGCGTGCGAAACGAGGACTGTTCGGATCGGTCGGCCACATCGTTTGAGTCGACAAGATCCAAGTGACGAACAAGAACTTGATGAAGTGCTTCATGGAACCTCCTTACTTTACGCCAAATTCGACGCTGTCGAGCAGAACCGTCGACGTGTTGCCGTTGACCGTCCCGTAAGACAGCGTGGCCGCGGCCGCCGAGCGGCAGAGCACGGTCCACACCGACGGAACGAGGGTTCCGTTCTGGCACTGACCGGGTTCGCGATATTTGAGGCGCATCAGGGACGGAGTAGGAGTTCCGGCTCCGATGAGTGGACCGATCGTCGCCAGGCCGTTCGTGGTCGTGTCGACCTTCAGAAGCGTCGCCACGGTCACGACGAGGCCGCTACCGGTGCCGCCGAGTTCTTTCGCGGGCGCCGACAGCGTGTCGTTGACCGCGTAGTTCTTGCCGCCGCGCGCCGGCTGGGCCGTGGTGATCGCGGAGCATGTCCCGACCGCTGAATAGGTTACGGCCGTCACCGCGGCGCCCGCGGTCGTCACGTTGACCTGCACGCCCTTGCCGACGCCGGTCGACGTGGTCAGCAGGACGTTGCAATAATTGCCGTTCACGTAGCCAGAGCCAGGCGTCGTGATCGTGAACGTTCCGACGCCTCCCTGCGAGAAGGTGCACGCCGCGAAGTCGTTCGCGCTGCTCGATCCGATCGAGAACTCAGCTTCCGGCGTTTCCCGCGAAGAGCACGTTTGCAGCATCTGCGGAAGCTGCATCGTGAACCCGGACAGCGCGGTGAAGGTCGCGCTCGCGGTCGTGGTGTTGGCCGTGCTCTGTGGATTGTAGATAGACTGGTTGTAGTGCGGCCCCTGCGTGCGCAGTTTCCAGTCCGTGGTCGACACGCCGACGAGGTCGCTCTCGATGGTGACTGCCTCGTCACCGTGCAGGCAGAACGTCAGGTTGGTCTCGTTGACGCCGCGGATCGTCGGGTTGCCGTCGATCGTGTCGCCGCCGATCTGGATCTCGACGCCGGAACCGACCGCAAGCGTCGCGACGTTGTTGCTGATCGTGACGTCGCCACCCGCGATGTTGGTGACCGTCGTGTTGGCGGCGATGCCAGGATGGGTCGCGTAGACCGGCATGCCGATGATCCACGCCGGGTTGTTCGACGCGAAATGCAGGACGTTGTTCGCGATCGCCGTCGAGGCGTTCGTGTTCTGCGCCGTGAAGAAGGCCTGGAAGCATATCTTCGTCCCGTCGAACGCTGGTCCTGCGCCGGGCGTGTTCGATTGAAGCGAGAACGACAAGCGGCCGCCTTGGCAGCCGCTCGCGGACTGGATCGAAAGGATCGAAGGGAGCTGGTAGAGCCAGATGAACGCGACCGCCGGCTGCGCGACGTGGAACTGTCCTTGCCACGTGCAGTCCGGGTTAAGGGTCCGGTTGGCGGATTCGTTGTAGGTCCCATCAAGGATGGAACCGATCTGACTGATCGACGATATCTGCTGCGGCGTGCAGTCCTGCGAGTTCGCCGTACTGGTCGTCGGGTTGCACTTGGTGCGAAGGCTCGCCATCTGGGCGGCCTTGGCGTTGGTGACGGCGTTGGCCGCGACCGTCGTTGCCACGCTTCCGGCCGAGCTCGTGACGTCTCCGGTGAGCGCCGGCATGCGTGCCGCCAGCAAAGTCCCCGCCGAAAGGTCGGCCGCGCTGCCGCTCGTGGCGACGGGCGCGAATGAGCTTCCGCTCGTTTTCGTGCACGTTATCGCGCCGGTGTTGGCGATCGAGCAGTCGCCGGTCAGCGCCACGTCTACGGCGACGTTCGATCCGTTGCCCACGAACAAGTGAGCGTTGGTCAGAGCGAAATTTCCTCCGCCCACTAGAGGCCCGACGGTCAGCCCGTTTGCCCGGTAGAACAAGCCGGCCGTCGTGGTCCACATGTCTCCGTTTTGCGGAGACGTCGGCGCGGCGCCCTGCGGAACGTTGAACCCGGCGATCAGAGTAGTCGAGGCGGTCGTCACGAGCGGGCCGAGCATGACGTCGCCGGCCTTGTTGACCGGCGTGAAGCCGAGGACGTCCTGCTTTTTGGACCAGCAGGATTGCCACTGTGCCGCCGTTAGAACCGCACCGGTAGCAATGTAAACGCAACCTGATTGAGCTTGCGCCGGAGATGCCGCACAGCTTCCTAAAAGGGCCAATAGAGTGAGCGCGAAAATTCTACGCATTGGCCACAGCCCTCCGTGCGTTCGTTCGTTTCATAGTTTCGCTGACTAGCTTGCGGAAGGCCGGATCTTGCCATTGTTTCTTGACGGCCGCGCCAATTTTAGCACGTTTGGCCGGCGTACTGGCGGCGCGCATTTTTGCGCGAGTCTCTTCCGAATGTGGACCGCGCCTCTGTCCATCAGCATGCCGAGCTCTTGCCTCAGGATTGGTCCAGCTCTTTTTAACGGCCACGCTAATTCTTTCGCCCGTTCCCTCTGGCCTCTTCCTGCCAGTATGAAGGGCCTTCAAAAAGGCCGCGCGCGCGGGGTCGGCCGCGATAATTCGCATTTTTGCTAGATGTTCTGGCGACAACTTGCGCCCTGTCGCCGTAGCGCTTTGCTTCGCCTTCGATTCTTCGGAGCGCTTAACGCCTGACATTCCACCGCGGCCGCCTACGGCAAGATTTGCCAGCTTAATTCCTTTTGAACGCCAGAAAGTGATGCGCTCAGCTTCCAGAGCGAAAGCTTCGTGATCCGCAAGATTTTCAGCAATAACGCGTATTTCGACAGCGAGTCCGACTGAAGCCAATTTGGCAATGATATGATTGTACAGAGGATTGCGACCTCGCTTTGTGACAAACCTGCGCGATCCCGTTCCCTTGCCTACCCAGAACGGCCGATCGAGATCGGGTCGCCAGTGCTCGTAAACGTACGATTTTTGGGGAGCCCGATCCTTCATAGCTTGATCATCACGTTCATGAAGCTCGTCGGCTGCACGTTGTTGTGCGGTCCGCCTCCCCCGGTGCTGGCTATCAGCCCGGCGGTGTCACTTCCTCCGCCGTCGAGGCCGGCCGACGTGGGAGAGCCGGCGGCGTACTGATTCGGAGATAGCTTCAGCCCGTGCGAGTGGGCAGGCATCTCAGGGATCGTCAGCGTGTGGTTTTCCTCGCCCGCGACCGAACCGAGCGCGCGCGACGTCAGACCCGATCCGGCGCCCGCGCCCGCCAAGGCGCGCCCCAGGACGCGAGGCAGGACGAGGCGGCAGTTCGCCGCGTACGCCGCGGCGGCCGACCCTTGAGCCGCGCGCGTGGTCGCACCCCCGACGCTGGTCTGGATCGGAGCCCACGTATCCACGACGTTGTTGTAGAGGAGCGTGAAGAGCGCGACCGTGTCGGAATTGGCGCGCGTCGATGCTCCCGACGATCCGTTGCCGATGCTCCCGTCGTTCATCAGGACCCATCCCGGGTCCGCTACGGTCTTGAACGACAGCTTCGCGTCTCCGGTCGACAGGCTTCCAAGGAACGACCCCTGAGCCCAGTTTGCGCCGCCCGCGTCGGGGTTCGACGTGTTGTTGTCGACCTGCGAGAACCAGAAGAAGCCGAACGTGGCCGAGGCGAGCACCGCGCCGGCCGGGTAGCCGCCGATGGCCGTCGAGAACGTCGCGTCGTAGCCTGCAACGCCGCCCGCCGCCTGCCAGATCGACCATTGCGTGATCTGGTTCAGCAGGCCGTTCATGTCCTGGCCGAACGGAGGCGTGCCGCCGGCTCCGACCGGATCGAAGCAGACCGGAGGAAAGCCGTCGGTGAGCGACGCGGCGCCGGCCTGGATGCCGATCTGCGACGCTTGTGGAACGGGCCTGATGAAGCCCCCGCCCGCGGCGTCGGCGAACGGGATCGGGAACCTCTGCGGGATGTCCGACGCGAGCATGGCCTAGTTCCCCCTCACGGTGGCTGCACGAACGTCGCCGCGACCCCGACCGGCTTCGGCAGGACGCCCGACTGCGTGACGATCGCGACCTCGACCGGCGTGAGGAAGAAGGCGAACGTGTACGTCATCGTCATGTTGCCGCCGTCTGTGCAATAGCAGTTCCCTCGATTTGGAAAAAGGTTGAGCAGAAGCTGGTTGATCGCGGGGATGGATCCGTCCGAGATGTTGGCCAGCGCTTTCGCGAACAAGAGCGTCCGGTACGAGTCGTCGGGGAGCTGGAAATTGTTGGTCGCCTGTTCGCCGGAGAAGAACGGCGACTGCCCGAACGTCCCGACTGTGAGGCTTCCCGCTTCCTCGAACCCGAAATACTTGCCCGGGATCGTCTGGAGAGTGCGCGTGACGCCGATAATCCGTCCCCACACGTCGAGGCCGTAGCCGATCGCCGTATCGATGTTCCAGATCAGGTCGAAGAAGTTGTCGATATTCAGCGTCTGGTCGACGTAGCTGTCGAAGTTGAGGATCAGTTGCGTGAGGACTGGAGAATTTGCGTACTGCGAAAGGATCGTCGCCCACGGATCGAAGGGCTGGATCGTCCCTATCGGGCTGACGCCGACGCGAAAAGATCCAATAGCGTTCGACCCCGGAACTGGCCTCGGGAGGGGCGGCCCGGTCATACTAGCGTCACCGCGATCTCGGCGGCCGATACGGTCGGGACCTGGTTGATGTTGACCGTGACCGTGTTCTGGTTGGCCGACGCCGCCATCATGAGCTCGTCGGCCTTGAGCGCATTGCTCGAAGACGTCGTCGCGTTCGACGTCACGTAAACGCCTGCCCCGCCCGGCGTGCCGGACGTCTGGCTAACGATGAACGTGTTGGCCGGAACGCCGGTACCCGAGACGACCGCACCGACCTTGATGACGCCCGTGACCGCGTTGGCCGTCAGGTTCGTTCCGCTGCCCGTGCCGGTGAAGCTCGCGCCGGCCACGGTCTGCGAGGCACTGACCGTCCAGCTAACGCCGCTGCCGCCCGTGATCTTCGTGCCGGGAATGATCAGCCCGGTCGTGTCGGAGATCGTTTGCCCGATCGCCAGGGATCCCGAGATGACTTCCGAGACCGTCAAGGTTGTTGCCGCGATCCTGCCGGAAAACGCGACCGCGTCGGAATCGTTGTTGCTGCCGATGCGCAGCGAGATGATCAGGGCCCACGATCCCAGAGCGGCGATCGGCGCGGTGAAGCGGCTCGCGTAGATCGTCGATCCGATCCGCGCGCGCGGTCCTCCGTCTGCGCCGGCAAACGCGGCGATGATCGCGTTCTGCACCAGGACGATCGCGTTCGACGGGACCTGCGGACCGTTGGCGATGCTTACCGCGAACAGTATCGGTAGCGGCGGCGGGATCTCGAAGGTCACGTTGTAGGACGGGAAGGGCGGGGAATAGCCCGAGTTGTTGTCCTGGACGACGACCGTCGTGTTGCCGTTGTAGGCGCAACCCGGTGCCTTCTTGCTCCAGATCGCCTTGGCCACGGCGTTCACGTCCCCTCCGACGACCGCCACGTAGAGGGAATTTGCCGCCAGGGTCGCGCCGCCGACCGTCGCGGGAGACGCGGAATCGTTCTCCGTCGCGTACGCGTCGAGCACGTTGGCGACGCCCAGGACCGCGCCGAGGACGGACGTGAGAGATCCGACCGAATTCTTGGCGACCGACTGAGCGCGCCGCGCCTCGAACGCCTGGCGCGTTTCCGTGTCGTTGCCCATGACGCCGTCGACCAGGTTGGTGACGCTGTCCCACCCCGGGATCGCCTGATAGATGACGTTGAGGGATCCCTCAGGGCACGGGACCGGACCGTTGACACTGCACGAGAACGACAGAGCGATCGTGCCGCCGGCCGGGATCGTGCCCGCCTGCGTGCAGACGTAGAGGTTCTCGTCTGTCGCCTGGGCGATCGCTCCTTCGGGGATCACGACGCCGGGCAAGCCCGTGCACGTCGCCTGGACGACGGTCGGCTCCGATGGGTTGCGCGTGATGAAGTAGATGCGGCCGATCGCGTCCTGCATGCGGCCCGCGGCGAAGGCCGGGTCGACCTGATTGGTGATGGCGACGAACGTGTCGTTCGCGTTTCCTATGATCGCCGTCGTGCTGGTGGCGAGCTGGCCCTGCGGCGTTTCCTGGTTGTCGAAGTTGAGGTTGCCGCCGAACGCGGCGTTCATGTCCGCCTCGACGCCGGCCAGGACGTCGGCCTCGGACGGAGCGACGAATCCCGTCACCCCGAAAGACGGCGCCGGCACGTTGGTGGTCATCTCCGCCCCTTCCCCGCCCCCGGAACCGTGCTCAGTGAAGGAATGTCACGTTGGCGATCGCGCCGGATGTTTCCTGGATCAGCTTGAGGTTGGCGAGAGGCCCGCTGTACTG
>Ga0137409_10004788_pt1 | contig 14183 bp, 13 predicted proteins | sample CZODoug1_16funga_FD_122059 | JGI IMG/M metagenome (GOLD analysis project Ga0137409, IMG submission 122059) | Vadose zone soil fungal communities from Angelo Coast Range Reserve, California, USA - CZODoug1_16fungal (Hybrid Assembly) | ecosystem: Environmental > Terrestrial > Soil > Vadose zone... | reverse complement strand
GGCGCACCAGAGCCTCGAAGTTGACCACTTCTTTCCAGAACGCCGAACCGTAAAGGAACACGGGAATCGAACGCTCGAGCTTGCGGGTCTGCGCCAGCGTCAGAATCTCGAATAGCTCGTCGAACGTGCCGAAGCCGCCGGGAAACGCGACCAGGGCGCGCGCCAGGTGCGCGAACCACAGCTTGCGCATGAAGAAGTAGTGGAACTCGAAGCCGAGCTCCGGGGTGATATAGGGATTGGGACGCTGCTCCTGCGGCAGACCGATGTTGAGACCGACGCTGCGGCCGCCGGCGAGCCCGGCTCCCTGGTTGGCGGCTTGCATGATTCCCGGGCCCCCGCCCGAGCAGACGACGAGGCGCTCGCCCGCGAGCGAGCGGCTCCATTCGGTCACGAGCCGCGCCAGCTCCATCGCCTCCCCGACATAGCGGCCCAGGGGGCCGTCGGCGCGCACGCGCGCCGAGCCGAAGAACACCACGGTCGCGGTGACCCCCGCGGCATTGAAAGCGCGCAACGGCGCCAGATACTCGGACAGGATCCGCACCGGGCGTCCTTCGTCCGAGTCGAGGAAGCCGGGATCGTGGTAAGCCAGCGGGGGTGTTGGCATCATGCAATTCTACCCCCACTGACGCGGCGACAAACGAAAGGCGCGCCATGCGTTTGATGAGTGCAGGCCCGATGGCCGCGCTGCTCGCCGCGGCGGCTCTCGCGGCGCGCGCCGCGGGGTGCGGTGCCGCGCTCCCAGCCGCAGCCGAGAGTCTGCCGCGCCTCGACGCGCAGACCTCGCTCCTGGTGGTCGCGCCGCATCCGGACGATGAGACGCTGTGTTGTGCCGGCGTCATCCAGCGCGTCGTGCGCGCCGGCGGGCGCGCGAGCGTTGTGTGGATCACGAGCGGGGATGCCTCCGAGATCGACCTGCTGCTGATCGAGAAGAGCCTGTTCGCGAGGCCGGAGAAGGCGCGCGACCTGGCCGTAAGACGCATGCGCGAAGCGCGCACCGCGACCGCACGACTGGGCGTGTCCGCCGCAGGGCAGCTGTTCCTGGGCTACCCGGACCGCGGCGTGCTCAGGCTCCTGACGGATCACCGCGCGACGCCTTACACCTCCGGCTTCACGGCCGCGACGGCCGTCCCCTACCCCGCCGCGCTGTTTCCGGGCCATCCCTACACGGGTGAGAGTCTCGAGCGCGACTTCGCCGCGGTGCTCGAGCGCCTGCATCCGACGCTGATTCTGGCCCCGAGCCCCGACGACAGCCATCCCGATCATCGCGCAGCGGGCCTGCTCACCATCGCCGTCAGCACGCGCCGCGGTGTGTTGCCGGGCGTGCGCTACTGGATCGTGCATGGCGGGGAAGGCTGGCCCAGCCCGCGCGGGCTGATGCCGGGCGTGCCGCTCACCCCGGCCCCGCGCAACCGCGCTCCGGCACTGGCGGTTTTCGCACTCGAACCTGCCGAGGAGGACCGCATGCTGGAGGCGCTGCGTGCCTATGACACGCAGATGCGCACGCTGGCGCCGTTTCTGCTCGCGTTCGTGCGCAGCACCGAGCTGTTTGCATCGCGCCCGGGAGCGGGGCTCGCGCCACAGTAGCCAAAGCGACGCGCACCCTCAGCGCCAGCGATCAAGTTGGCGGTCGAGCAGGCCGGCGATGCCCTCGCGCAGGCGATCGAACCAGGCGCGCTGGCGCCAATAGCGGCGGCTGAGCGCGCGCGATGCGGCGAAATCCCGTTCAAACAGCACCGCCGCCGCATCGGCAACCCGCGCGTCGGCGATCTCCTGGTTGGCCTCCAGGTTCCAGCGGAAGCTCCAGCGATCGAGGTTACTTGAACCGATCGATACCCAGTCGTCGCACAGGATCATTTTCGCGTGCAGCATGCGCGGCTGGTACTCGAATATCTTCACGCCGTTGCGCAGCATCTTGCCGTAGAACCTGCGCGCCGCCTGGCGCACCCACGGGTGGTCGGTGCGCGCCCCCGGCACCAGCAGACGCACGTCCACGCCGCGGCGCGCCGCCCGGCGCAGCGCCTTGCGGAAGCGCCGCGAGGGCACGAAATACGCGCTCATGATCCAGGCGCGCGTCGCGGCGCAGTCGATGCGGCTGCGCACGCCATTGGCGAGCACCGAGCGCTGCCGGGCCTCGCTCAACGCCAGGCGGCCCGCGGCGCCGCCGGCGCGCGGCTCACACAGTGGCGGGTCCGGGAGCGCCAGCTCCGGTCCGCAGCGGCGCCAGGTGCGCGCGAACGCGCGCTGCCAGTCGCTGACCACCGGACCTTCGATCTCGACCATGAGCTCGCGCCACGCTCCGCGCGGGGCGCGGGGTGCGAAGTCGTCGGTGAGTCCGGCGCCGCCCACGAACGCCACGCTGCCGTCGGTGAGCAGCAGCTTGCGATGGTCGCGCAACAGGTTGGACAGCCGGTTCTTCAGGCGCAGCGGATTGAAGAAGCGCAGCTCCACGCCCGCATCCAGCAGCCGCCGGCGATCGGGCCGCGTGAGTCCCAGGGCGCCGAACGCATCGAGCACCAGGCATACGCGCGCGCCGCGTCGCGCCGCCTGCGCGAACGCTTCGATGAAACGCGTGGCGATGGCTCCGGAGCGCACCAGGTACATCTCCAGCAACACGTAGCGGCTCGCGGCATCGATCGCCTGCAGCATGCGCGCGAAGAACTCCCCCCCATCGTCGAGCAGCCGGAACTCGTTCCCCGGTCGCCACGGCCAACCGGTGGTTGTAAATTGATCGGGATCCCGGCCAGGCGTCATGGGTGAACAATGACCGACCCGCGCACCAGATGCCAGATCCTGCTGCTGTTGGCGTTGCTCGCCCCGCTGTGCGCCGCCGCCGATGTCACCGATTCCGTCAACAGCGTACGCCGGCACGGTTGCGGCGCACGCTCGGGCGGCGTGCGCCCGCTGCGCGAAAACGCGCGGCTCGACCAGGTGGCCCGGCAACTGTCGCAGGGAGCGGAGCTGCGCGTCGCGCAACGGCTCGCGGGCTACCACGCCGTGAGCTCATTCGCGGTGCGCATTTCCCCTGTGCCGGCGAGCGGCGATGTGGGGCACATCATCGGGCAGCAGTTCTGCCAACAGGCCACCAATCCGGCGTTCCGCGAAATCGGCAGCTGGCGGCGCGGCGCCGACGTGTGGCTCACCTTCGCCGAGCCCTTAACCCCGCCGGCGTCGCACGACCCCGCCGCGAGCAGCCGCCGGGTGCTCGAATTGATCAACCAGGCACGCGCGCGCGCGCGCCGCTGCGGAGCCACGCCTTTTGCGGCGGCGCCCCCGCTGCGGCTGAACGCCACCCTCGAGCACGCGGCGGCGCAGTACGCCCGGGACATGGCCAGCTATGACTACATGGATCACACCGGCCGCGATGGCAGCTCCCCCGCGCAGCGCATCACGCGCAGCGGCTACCGCTGGCGCGAGGTCGGCGAGAACCTCGCGAGCGGCATCATGACGCCCGAGGACGCCGTCGCGGGCTGGCTGCACAGCCCCGAGCACTGCGCGAATCTCATGGATCCGGCCTTCCGGCACATGGGCGTGGCGTATGCAGTGAACCCGCGCCACGATGGGGTGTACTGGGCGCTGGAGTTCGGCACGCCGCGCTAGCGGTGCAGGCGGTAGGCGGTGTCGCTGTCGTGTTCCAGGGTGACCACGGTACCGGCCACCAGATACAGGACTGCGAACCAGGCGAGACTGCGGGTGAGAAAGATGTTGACCGTATGGTAGATGACAGGCGCCTGACTGTACGCCTGTGTGGCCTGCACGCCGCCGATCAGGATCGCGGCGGCCGCCACCAGCATCAACACCGGCCCGACCGAGGAGCGTGGCGCGTCCGGCCCGGCGGGTGCCGCGGGCGGCGCGGGCAGCCGCCAGTACCACACCGCCATTGCGGCAAGCCCGAGCACCGAGCTCAGGTACTGCAGAAGGTGGCAAACCGTGGCGCTGTACTCGCCAAAAGTCACCGTTGCGCTGAGCACCGCGACCCGCCGCACTATCCAGCCATCGTTATGGGTGAACGAGTCCCACAGCAGATGGGTCCACACGCCGAGGATGATCGACACCGACGCCAGAGCCCATTCGAGCGGCCGCCGGCTGAATGGCGCGAGCGCGCTGAGGAACAGCCAGCGGGCGCGCGCGGACAGCAGCGCCGTGAGCGGCCGGCGCAGCAGAAATACGCAGCCCAGCGCGGCATATCCGAGCACCAGGCAAGTCGTCAACGAGCCCGTGACACTGTGAGTCTCGGGCCGGATGAGGCCGAAACGCGCCGGCACGTAGTACGGCAGATCCGGAGTCATGGCGCCGATGATCAGCGGCACGCTGCGCAGGTACTTGAGACCGCGCAGCGGCAGGATGGCGGCGGGGTGTGCGAGCGTGAATGGCATGCGCGCGCCCTCAGCCCGGCTGCTGCGAGCGCGCAGTCACGCGGATGCGGAGCGCAGCGGCCCGTTGCCCTGCCGCCAGAGGCGCAGGCCACCCGTGAACGCATTGCGGTTGGCACCGAGCCGTACGCCCCGCGGCAGGCTCTTCAGGCGCACGGCGTTGCCGCCACCGAGCACGACGTAGTCCGCCTCGAACGCGAACTTCAGCTGTTCGATCACAGCGTTGACCTTGTTGCGCCACTTCCTGTTGCCGAGTCGTTCGCGGCCGCGCTCGCCGACGTAGTCCTCGAAGGTGCGGCCGCGCTTGTAGGGCATATGCCCGACTTCGGTGGGCTCGACCACGCCGTCAATAATGATGGTCACGCCCAGTCCCGTGCCCAGCCCGATAAACAACATGCGCCCGCCCCGGTAGCTGCCGATTGCCTGCATGGCTGCATCGTTGATCACCTTGACCGGCTTGCCGAAAGCCTTCTCGAAGTCAAATCCGACCCAGCCCTTGCCGAGGTTGTGGGGCTCCGCGGCGATCCTGCCGTGGAATACGAGTCCCGGGTAACCGATCGACACGGCGTCAAAGCTGAGGTTGCGGGTGAGTTTGAGAATCTGGCGCATCATGCCGAGCGGCGACATCTTCGGCCCGGAGACGAACTTGTGGATCGGGCCGCGTGCATCGATGCGCAACTTCACGTGCATGCCGCCGACATCGACGACCAGTATGTGGCGCGCACTCGCGTTGCCCGGAGTTTTCTTGCTGGCGCGCATTGGGCTGGATTCTCCCCGCAATCGGCGGCTTTGACCACCGACGGACATGCGCGCCGGCAGCGCGGCGCGCTATGCTTACGTTGCGCTTTGGCGGGTTGCAACGAAAGGCTGGCACGCAATGATTCGGTCAGGTGCTGTGTTTGCTGCTGTGACTGTCCTCACCGGGTGCGCGGCGTGCTGCGTGGCGCGCGCCGCCGACACCGCGATCTCGAAGGTCATGGGCTCCATCGACATTGGCGCGGATCAGCACACGGGGGATGTCTCGACGGTAAACGGATCCATCCATATTGGCGAGAATGCCGTGGTCGGCCAGGCTGACACCGTCAACGGCAGCATCTCCGTCGCGCGACACGCCACGGTGGCCAAACTCGTGACCGTCAACGGATCCATTCACCTGAACGAGGCGGTGCGCGTAACCGGCACCGTCCAGGCGGTCAACGGCTCCCTGACGGTCGCCAACGGGGCAGACGTCGCCGGCAGGCTGGCCAATGTCAACGGCGCCATACGCGTCGCGGCCGCTCACGTCGGAGGTCTTATCGACACAGTGACGGGTGACATCGAACTGGGTCCCAACGCACACGTGGATGGCGGAATTCACGTGGAGAAGGACAGCAACAGCAGCAGCTGGTTTCATGTCTGGTTCTGGTTCTGGTCCGACGACACACCGCGCGTCGTGGTTGGACCGGGCTCGGTCGTCGGCGGCACCCTCCGCTTCGAACGCACCGTGAAACTCTACGTCAGCGACCGGGCGACGATCGGGCCCGTAGAGGGCGCCACCGCCGTCAGATTCTCCGGAGACCGCCCACCTTAGGTGAGCGACGCTGGCAAGAGAGCGGCAGACTGTTAGGTCTGCCGCTCATCTCTAGGTGCCTTGCAGTCACTGTCAGCGGGGAGTCGAGGCGCTCATCGACCCGTCCGCTGAGGCGGAAGCGGAGGCATTGCCGCTGGCTGTCGCAACCGGCACGTGACGCGAGTCAGTGTCGCCACTCGCTGCCGGCTTGCCGGGGTTACGGGTATGCGCGGCGCCCTCGCCCGCGCTGGCGCGGTGACCCGGCGACTCGCTGGTACCGACGGCGCTCGCAGGCGTGCTGCTGGCCCCGCTCGCAGACGCAGCGCCGGTCAGCATTCCACCCGCATTCAGGTCGCGGGTCTGCGCCTCACCCTGGCCTGCGGCGCTCGCCGCAGTGCTCGCCGTCGCCCTGGGTGCCGAGGCGATGGCATCGCTGGCAGTGTCCGCGGCGACATGCCCGCCAACGTCGTGGCGTGCCGACGCTTCGGCCTGGCCCGCGGCGCGCGCGCCGGCGCGAGCGCCGTCCTGCGCGTGGGCGCCGACCGTGCGATCAACGCGGCCCAGACCATCAAGCTCGCCGCGGCCGCCGCCGTGGATGGACCCGCCGAGGTCGCCATTCATGGGGCCGCGCATGCCGCCCGCGCCACCGCCTAACGTGCCACCGAGCGTCCCGCCAAGCCCGCCCTGCGCGCCACCGCCCAGGATCTGCGCGTGGACAGGAACCGCCACAGCCAACACGGCTGCGATCGCGGCGCTCGTGAAAAGATGCCTGGTACTCATGGTCGTCTCCTTCAGGAGGCCGCGGCCCGTCCGCGACCCTTCGCTGCGTACTACGACCCGCCCCTGGGAAATCTTCCGCGGCACGGGGAATTTCCCTCGGTTTGACTTAATGTGCCCCCAGACGCGCGAGCGCCGGCTGCCGGCGCAGATCCGCACCCACCAGTCCGTGGCCGTAAACAGGATCAAGGCCCGGCGCCCCGAGATCCAGCGCCCGCCCGGCGAGCGTAGCCACCGCCTGTTGCGCCGCGCCCGGGTCGGGCGTGTGCAGCTCGAGCGCCAGAAGCCCCGCGACGATGGGCGAGGCGAACGAAGTCCCGCGCACCAGCGCATACGCCTGGTGCAGCTGCGCCGCGGCCATGTCCGCTCCGGGGGCGGCGAATTTCACCTGCGCGCCGCGCTGCGCCTCGACCAACACCTGTTGCCGCGCGTCCACCGCCGTCACTCCAACGACTCCCGGCCAGGCCGCGGGATACTGCGGCGGCGCCGCCGGACCATCGTTGCCCACCGCCGCCACCACCAGGTGGCCGCGCGCCAGCACGTTCTGCACGATGCTGGCGAGCGTTCTGTTCGGCGGTCCCACCAGGCTCACGTTGATGACCGGAACCTGCTCGTGAAGCAGCCATGCAAACGCCTCCGCCACCGAATCCACGGCTCCCCCGGTGGCAAGGCCGCAGAACACGTCCACGGCATAAAGAGCGGACCCGGGCGCCGCGCCGTGAAAAGCGCTGGCGCGGCCGACCATGAGCGAGGCCACCGCGGTCCCATGCGCGGCCGGCACCGCTCTCGTGCAGCCGTGCTGTTGAATCTGGACGCCGCTGAACACCTCATGAGTCACGTCCACGCCACTGTCGATGAGGCCGAGGCGGGCCGCGCCGACGCCGTACGCCTCGGCCGCGCGCGGCACGCCGCCCGGCGCGGGCGCGGGCTGTGCAGCGCTCATGTCAGCGGCCCGCAGCGCACCGCTGTCGGTATAGACGTGATTGAAGTCATAGACGCCCGCAGGATCGAGCCCCCGCAAGCGCTCCAGGGCGCGTGCGGTACTTCCCGAGGCGTGCAACACCACGATGTGCGTGCCGAGCTCGGCGAACGAGTGCTCGCGCACTACGGAAAATCCCGCGCCGCCGGCCGCCTGCAACGCGGCCGCGCTCGGGGACAGCGCCAGCACCTCCCCGCGCACGATGGGCGCGCCGTGGGGGTCGGCCTCGAGCACGTCACGGTGCCGGCGCAGGCTCTCGCGAATCCGCAGGGCGCGCAGTTCCCGCAGGCGGCGCGGATCGACCTCGCCCGCGAGCGCGGCGGCGGACTTGTCGATATCCAGCGGCACGCCTGCCGCGGGAAGATTCGGCAGGACGCCCGGCACCTGGGGCAGCCGCACGGACGGCAGACCGACCTGCGCGCCGGCCGCCGACGCGATCAACAGCAGGCATGTCAGGGCTCCCAAGCGCATGCGGGCACCATAGTTGAACGTGGCCGCGCAGGGAAGAAATGGAAGAAAATGGCACTCATGAACGTAATGCCGCTATAGACGTGGGCGCGTCGAGCCAGGGGCTGCGCGAGGAGCTGGTGACGCTGCTGCCACGGTTGCGGCGCTTTGCGCGCGCGCTCACCCGAGATGCGCACGACGCCGACGACCTGGTGCAGATCGCAGTCGAGCGGGCGCTGACGCGCGCCGGGCAACTGCGGCCGGACGCGCCACTGTCGAGCTGGATGTTCGGCATCGTGCGCAACGCGTGGCTCGACGAGCTGCGCGCACGCGGCCGGCGCGCGCGGCTGTTCGCGCCCGCGGAGTCCGGTGAGCAGGTCGGCGATGCGTCGCAGGGCGCGCATGCGGACCTGCTTGCGGTACAGGACGCGCTGGCGCGCCTGCCCGAGGAGCAGCGTGCCGCGGTCGCGCTGGTACTGATCGAAGGTCTCTCCTACAAGGAGGCGGCGTACATCATGGAGGTCCCGATCGGTACCCTGACCAGCCGCCTGGCGCGCGGCCGCGAAGCGCTGCAGGAGATGCTCGGCGAGACCTAAGGAGCGCTGCCATGAACTTCAGCGACGAGACTGTGATGGCGTACGCGGACGGTGAACTGGACGCCGCGACCCGGGCAGCGGTGGAGGCCGCGATGGCGCTCGATGCGCAGCTGGCGCAACGGGTCGCGCGGCACCGGGCGCTGCGCGGGCGGCTGCGTGCCGCGCTCGACCCGGTGCTCGATGAGCCGCTGCCGGAGCGCCTGCTCGCCAGCGTGCGCGGCGCGCCGGTGCAGCGGCACGCCGCTGAGGTGATTGCGCTGAAGCGCAAAGCCGCGCCGGGCTGGTCGTGGCCGCAGTGGGGCGCGATCGCGGCCAGCCTGGTGGGAGGCGCGCTGTTGGGGCCGCTGCTGCTGCGCGCGCCCGCAGGCGGAGCGCTCGTCACCCGCGACGGGCAGGTGCTGGCAAGCGGCGCGCTGGCGCGCGCGCTGACCGAGCAGCTCGCGAGCAGTCAGCCGCCCGGCGCGCCGGTGCAGATCGGTGTCAGCTTTCGGGCCAGGAACGGCGACTACTGCCGCACGTTCGTGCTGCGCGAAAAGAGTACGCTCGCGGGACTCGCCTGCCGCGCGCACGAAGCCTGGCGGCTCGAGGTGCTGGCGCAGAATCCCGCCCCGCCGGCCGCTGCCACAGGCTACCGGCCGGCGGGTTCGGCGCTGCCCGCCGGCGTGGCGCACACGCTCGATGAGCTGATCGCCGGTGAACCGCTCGATGCCGGCGCCGAGGCCGCGGCGCGCGCGCGGGGCTGGCAGCCCTGACAGATCACACCCGGAAAAACTCCCCCAGGCGTGCCCGGGCTGCACGGCCCGCCTCGAGATCCAGGCAGTTGACGATCGCAAGCCGAAAGCCGCCCGGTGGCATGGGGTGCGCGGCGGGCGGACGGTCGGCGTGGAAGGTGATCTGCACGCTGCTCACCTGCGGCATGCGCCGCACCTCCTCGACCAGCGCCGCGGGCGGATGTTGGTATTCGCGGCCGTGCGGGCCGAACAGTGCGACACTGTAGCCGATCCTGCGGTCGCGATCGGCGTAGCGCCACTCGCCGTGCTGGTAGAGGGTCACCACGGCCGGCAGCCAGCCGGCGCCGTACAGCTCGGGCCACTGATCGGCGAAGCGCAGGTGCGCGTCGATGATGCGCCCGCCGATCGTCTCGAGATTGAGCATGCCGGTATAGGTCGCAAGGTGCTGCGTGACCCAGGCGCCGAGATACTCTTGCAGCAGCTCACGCGCCGCCGCCTCGATCGTCCAGTAATCGAAAGTCCCGCCCGCGGCGGGCGTGCCGAGGCCATGGCGCAGCCACGCCACCCGTCCCTGCTGCACGGCGAGGTCGGTGCTGACGTGCTCGCCTTCGAGCAGCGTCATCCAGAAGTGTCCCGGCGTCTTGTGCCGCTCGTAGTGAGCGCGATCCGGCAACACCCGGCTGCCGACAGCCATGCCGCGCAGATTGATGATGGGCTTGCTGAACACCGGAAATCCCGGCGGGCACAGTCCATGCGGCGCACACGCGAGGCCCTGCGATTGCGCGACAGCCAGCTTGTTGTAGACCCAGCGGTGCGCCGGATTCCACTGGTAACCGTCGGCGTCCTCGGTGGGAATGCGCACCTCGCGCGGGCAGGCCACGCCCTCGAAGTACTGCAGGCGCCAGGGGTCGGCTTCGCAGAAAGGCATGGCGGGAGATGCGGCGGATGCCGTTCGCAGGCGCGTCTGTCTAGAACAGCCCGGTGATGCGCCCGTCCGCACCGACATCGATGCTGTTCGCGGCGGGCACCTTGGGCAGCCCCGGCATGGTCATGATGTCGCCGCAGATCATGATCACGAATTCCGCGCCCGCGGCGAGCCGCACCTCGCGAATGTTGACCACGTGGTGCGAGGGCGCGCCGCGCAGTTTCGGGTCGGTGGAGAAGGAGTACTGGGTCTTGGCGACGCACACCGGATAGTGCCCATAGCCGCCATCCTGCAGCCGGCGGATCTGCGCGCGCACTTTGGTGTCTGCGGTGATATCGGTGGCGTGGTAGATCTGGGTGGCGATCGCCTTCATCTTGTCCCACAGGCTCGCATCATCTTCATACAGGTAGCGAAAGCCGTTGGGCTCATCGCACAGGCGCACCACCTCACGGGCCAGTTCCAGCGCGCCGCGCCCGCCGTGCGCGAAGTGGGTCGCGGCGATCACCCGCACGTCGTGCGGGGCGATGCGGTCGATCAGCAGCTGGATCTCATGCTCGGTGTCTTCCGCGCGGCGGTTGATGGCCACCGCGCAGGGCAGGCCGTAACGGTTGTGGACATTGTCGATGTGTCGCTCGAGGTTGACCACGCCCCGATCGAGCGCGGCGAGATTCTCGCTCTGCAGGTCAGCGAGTTCGACGCCGCCGTGGTACTTGAGCGCCCGCACGGTGGCCACGATCACCGCGGCGCAGGGCCTGAAGCCCGCCTTGCGGCACTTGATATCGACGAACTTCTCCGCGCCCAGGTCGGCGCCGAACCCGGCCTCGGTGACGACGTAGTCGGCCAGCTTCAGCGCGGCGCGCGTCGCGATTACCGAGTTGCAGCCGTGCGCGATGTTGGCGAACGGACCGCCGTGGATGAAGGCCGGATTGTTCTCGAGCGTCTGCACCAGATTGGGCGCGAGCGCCGTCTTCAGCAGAGCCGCCATCGCGCCGTGCGCCTTGAGCTCGCGCGCCAGGATGGGCGAGTTGTCGGCGCGGTAGCCGGCGACGATCCTGCCGAGGCGTTCCCTCAGATCAGCGAGGCTGTTGGCGAGACACAGGATCGCCATGACCTCGGACGCCACCACGATATCGAAACCGTCCTCACGCGGCACGCCGTCGGCGGTGCCGCCGAGTCCGATGACGATGTGGCGCAGCGCCCGATCGTTGATATCGACCACGCGCCGCCAGCTGATGCGGCGCAGGTCGAAACCCAGCTGGTTGCCGTGGTAGATGTGGTTGTCGATGAGCGCGGCCAGCAGGTTGTTGGCGAGCGCGATGGCAGCAAAGTCGCCGGTGAAATGCAGGTTGATGTCCTCCATCGGCACCACCTGCGAGTAGCCGCCGCCGGCCGCGCCGCCCTTCATGCCGAATACCGGTCCCAGGGCCGGCTCGCGCAGGCACACGATGGCCCGCTTGCCGAGCAGGTTCAGCGCATCCCCCAGCCCCACGGTCGTGGTGGTCTTGCCCTCCCCGGCGGGCGTCGGCGAGATCGCGGTCACCAGCACCAGCTTGCCGTCGGGGCGGGGATCGAGCTGCGCCACGTAATCGAGCGACACCTTCGCCTTGTAGTGCCCGTAGGGTTCGAGACACTCGTGCGGTATCCCGAGCCGCTCGTGCGCGAGCGTGCCGATGGGGCGCATGGTGGCGCGCTGTGCGATCTCGATATTGCTCGGGAAGGAGGTGGATCCGGCGGCGGGCGTGTCGGGCATGGTGCGTTCATGCTACCAGAGGCCCGCACCGAGGGCGTTTGCCTTCCGTTACAATCCGTCCGGATGCTGTGGCTGAAAGCTTTCCACGTGGTGTTCGTGGTCACCTGGTTCGCGGGGTTGTTCTACCTGCCGCGCCTGTTTGTCTACCACGTCGCGGCGCGCGATCGGGAAGGGCTGGCGCGCCTGGTCGTGATGGAGCGGCGGCTGTTTCTCATCATGAGCCTCGGCGCACTGCTCGCGGTGCTGTGCGGCGCCGCCATGATCGTCAGCGCGCCCGGGTATCTCACCCTGGGCTGGATGCGCGCGAAGCTGCTGCTGGTGGCGGCGCTGGTCGGCTACCACGGCTGGTGTTACCAGCTGATGCTGGCGCTGCGCGCTCATCAGAACCGCCACTCGCAGCGCTGGTACCGCCTGTTCAACGAGCTGCCGGGGCTGCTGCTGGTCGCGATCGTGGTACTCGCGATCGTCAAGCCCTGACGCTACCAGATCCTGACGCGGTCCTCGGGCTTGAGGTACAGCTTGTCGCCCGGCTGTATGCTGAACGCCGCGTACCATGCGTCGATGTTCGGCAGCGGTCCGTTGACACGGAAATTGTCGGGGCTGTGCACGTCCGCCATCACCTGCTCGCGCAGCGCGCCCTCGCGGTACTTGCTGCGCCACACCTGCGCGTAGGCCAGGAAAAACCGCTGATCACCGGTGAGTCCATCGATCACCGGTGCCGGTTGCCCCTTGAGCGAAATCAGATAGGCCTCGTGCGCCATGTTGAGGCCGCCGAGGTCGCCGATATTCTCCCCGATGGTGTTGGCGCCGTTGACCTTCAGCCCCGGCAGCGCCTCGAATGCGGAGAACTCCCTGATGAGGCGCGCGGTGCGCGCCGCGAACACCTCGGCATCCCGTGCCGTCCACCAGTCCTGCATGGAGCCGTCGGGGCCGAATTTACGCCCCTGGTCGTCGAAGCCGTGACCGATCTCGTGTCCGATCACCGCGCCGATGGCGCCATAGTTCACCGCGGTGTCGGCGTTGGGGTCGAAGAACGGCGGCTGCAGGATCGCCGCCGGGAACACGATCTCGTTGTTCGAGGGGTTGTAGTAGGCGTTGATCTCCTGGGGCGTCATCTGCCACTCGGCGCGGTCGACCGGCTTGTCGAGGCGCGTGACCTGATAGTTCCAGTCCCACTCGGCCGCGCGGCGCACGTTGCCGACGAGATCGTCGCGGCGCACCAGCAGCGCCGAGTAGTCCTTCCACTTCTCCGGATAACCGATCTTGGGCGTGAACATCGCGAGCTTCTCGTGGGCCCGCGACTTGGTCTGCGGCGTCATCCAGTCCAGGGCGTCGATGCGCTCACTCAGCGCGGCGCGCAGGTCCGTCACCAGCTGCTGCATTTTCGCTTTCGAGTCGGGCGGGAAATACTGCACCACGTACAGCCGCCCGACCGACTCACCGAGCGCCCCATCGACCGCATCCACGCCGCGCTTCCAGCGCTCGCGCTGCTGCGGCTGCCCGCGCATCGTATGGCCGTAGAACGCAAAGCGCGCCTCGTCAAAGCGCTTGGGCAGGTACTGCGCGTGGCTGCTGAGATAGTGGAACGTCAGGAAGGCCTTGAGCGTCGTCACCGGTGTCCGGTTGAAGAGCTCGGCGAGATCGTGAATGGCGCTGAGCTCGGCGACCACCAGCTCCTGGCGGGCGCCGAGTTGCTGGGGCTCGAGGAACGCCTGCCAGGGAAATGCGGGCGCAAAGCCGAGCAGCTGCTGCTTGCTGCGCGGGTTGTAGATGGCCTCCACATCGCGGCGCTTCTCGATCGGCCACTGCACCTTCGCCGCCGCGGTCTCGAACGCCATGATGTCGCGTGCCTGGGCCGCAGCGTCGCTCGCGCCGCCGAGGGTGAGCATCTGCGCGATGTAGGCAACGTACTTGCCGCGCAGCTCCTTGAGCTGCGGATCGTCCTTGAGGTAATAGTCGCGGTCGGGAAGGCCGAGCGTCGACTGGCTGATAAAGACACTATAGCGGTCGGGGTTCTTGAAATCGGCCGGCAGCTGCACGTCGAACAGCGAGGCGAATC
>Ga0137409_10004786_pt1 | contig 14184 bp, 11 predicted proteins | sample CZODoug1_16funga_FD_122059 | JGI IMG/M metagenome (GOLD analysis project Ga0137409, IMG submission 122059) | Vadose zone soil fungal communities from Angelo Coast Range Reserve, California, USA - CZODoug1_16fungal (Hybrid Assembly) | ecosystem: Environmental > Terrestrial > Soil > Vadose zone... | reverse complement strand
CGACACCACGCGCGCCTACTTCGAGCGCACGGCGCAATTCGAGAACGAGCAGACCGCGGCTGATATGCGCGCGGTGATGTCGGATAAGCCCGATCCGTCCGCGATGTCGTTTGTCCGGCTGGCAGCCAATCCGGCCTATAACGCCCAACTGCGCACCACCTGCGTCGCGACAATGCTGGAGGGCGGGCAGGCGATCAACGCGCTGCCGCAACTGGCGAGCGCCAAGGTCAATTGCCGGATCATGCCCGGCGAACCCGTCGATGAGGTCAAGGCGACGCTGGAGCGCGTGCTCGCGGACGATCAGATCACGGTCACGCAGCTCGATCAGCCGGTCTTGAGCGCACCATCAGCGCTGAATGAGGAGGTGATGGGATCGATCGAGAAATTATCCCAGCAGTTTTGGCCCGGCGCGGTCGTGCTTCCGACCATGAGCGCCGGCGCTACCGACGGCAGCTTCCTGCGCAACGCCGGCATTCCGACCTATGGCCACTCCGGGCTCGCCAGCGATATCAACGACGGCGGCCGGATTCACGGAAGGGACGAGCGGGTTCTGGTGAAATCGTTCTATCAGGGCGAGGATTATCTGTATCGGCTGGTCAAGATGCTGTCCGGCGGCGGCCAGTAAACAAGGCCTCGACGGCCGCAATCGAAAACCAGCAGCACGACCGGCACACGCTCCGCCGGTCGGCCTAGATCCATGACTCATCAAATGATTTTGATCGAAGTTGACTCCATTCAAAGAGTCTCCAGATTCCCGCATTAGAGGTGTCATGTCTGCGTTGCAGTCGGAGATAGCTCGCATGCGCTGCAATCAGAGCTGCAGTTCTGGGACGGGGCGCATGTCATTTGACGGAAACGACCGGGAGAAAACCCTGGCGTCGATTGTGTTCAACCGAGGGAAGGGAGCGTGATGTCGTTGGGCGGCGGATCGTGAGTCGAGTTTTTTCAGAGTTGAGTTCATTTTATGAGTACCGGTGCGGGCCATATTATCGTTGTCGACGATGACCCGGCGCTGCGGCAGATGGTCACCAGATATCTGGAAGATCATCATGTGCCGGCAACGTCGGTGTCGAACAGGATGGAGTTCAATCGCCAGTTTGAGGCGTCGCAACCAAGTCTGATCATTCTGGATCTGCGGCTTGGTCGGGATGACGGGCTGGATCTCCTGAGAGAGATCCGGACGCACTCGGATATCCCCGTCATCATCACCACCGGTCATCGCCCCGACGAAATCGATCGTATCGTCGGCCTTGAACTTGGCGCGGACGATTACATCGTCAAACCCTTCAGTCTCAGAGAATTGCTCGCCCGTGTCCGTGCCGTCTTGCGCCGGCAGGAGATCGGACGTGCGGCGCGTGCGAACGATCCGGAGCGAGGCGGCTACAGGTTCAATGGCTGGTTGCTTGACCGCCGCGGACGAACGCTGGCTGACCCCAATGCGGCCCCGGTGCCGCTGAGCAAGGGTGAGTATGCCTTGCTGCTTGCCTTTCTTGAAGCACCTCAGCGGCCTCTGACGCGGGAGCACCTGTTGCAAGCCACCCGCGTGCATGAGGACATTTTCGATCGCAGCATCGATGTTCAGGTGCTGCGGCTGCGGCGCAAGCTGGAGGTCGATCCGAGCGCGCCGTGTGTCATCCAGACCAAGCGCGGCGTCGGCTACGTCTTCGCGCTCGCGGTCGAACCGTTCTGAAAGGCCATGAAAAGATGATACCGCGGACCGCGGCCGTGAACGCAATTATGGCGGCGGCAAGTTGCGGTCGTAACATGATTGTCCGTCGTGGAGATCATCTCGTAACAGAGTACCGCCAGGCTGGTCCCGCAAACAACTTGTGGGAGCAGCCTATGTTGATGAAGCACTCATCCGGATCGGCAAACGCAGTTGCCAGCCGATACGGTGTTGCAAAGGACGAAGGGAGCATCGCAGGCAAAAACCTGTTGCGGGCGCCCCGGCTCGACCTGGAAATCGATTTGGTCGGCGAAGCGCGTTGTCGGAAGGCCGGGTTCTGGTCGTCAGTGCTCGATTTTCTGATCGAAGGCTTTGCATTATGCGCTGCGTCTTCGCACCCGACGATATTTCTCCCGCCTGCACCGCATCTGGAAGAACAGGAAATCCCGACCGCCAGGGATATTTCGCTCTGCAAGTGGCGCGGCTCTCAACACTCGATTTCGCCGCTGGCTAAGTCGGTGGCCGACAAGAGCACGCCGTGCCGCGGATCTGATCGCGATGCCGGTCAAGCCACACCAGATACATATGCGGCGGTCGACCATGGCTGGCGTGAACGCGAGCTTGAGATCGAAGAGGCCATCGCGGCGCTGTCGAGATTAGACGACCGCACCTTGCAGATGTTGGGCATTCCCCATCGCTCTTACATCGAGCAGACCGTGAGATATTGCCATGATTGCTGATGTGGTCAATCTGGCGATCATGGGAATCGCCTTCTGCCAGGCCGCGGGCCGTCTGATCCTTCACAAGGGAGCCGCGGCCGGCATCAACACCGTCGTGACGCAGTATCGAGCGCGGGACATCTCCGCCTTGACCAAGGATCTCTGAATTTTCTGCCGAGGAGTTGTGCTCGAGTTGCTGAGATCTGGTGAAGTGGGACGCGCTCGAACCATCCGTCATCGATGGTGCGCCATTGCGATTTGCGCGCTGATTGTTGACGGCGCGCAAATTTCTCTGGCGCGATCGCAGTCGTCCGACCAGTCGCTGGAATCAACCAGCACGACCGCCAAGGAACCGATTACTCCCATTCCTGAGGCTCACGCAACGGATGCGCTAAAGATCAGGTTAGGAGAACGTCTATTCGGGGATGCGCGGCTTTCTCACGACAATTCGCACAGTTGCTTGTCGTGCCACGATGTCAACGCCAATGGTGCAGGCAGAAGCAGTCACGATATCGGCCTCGATGGCTCGGAACTTCCGCTTAACACGCCGACCATCTTCAATGCAGCGCTCAATTTCCGCTTGGGCTGGGAAGGAAAAATTCGAACGCTGGAGTCGGATGCGCTTACGGCATTGGAAAGCCCCCGAATTATGGGCAGCAGCATTTCGGAAGTGCTGGAAAAACTCAAGGCAGACCCCGGCGTCCGCGGGGAATTCGCGGCCGTCTACGGCCGCGGTCTGGACATTGCCGGCGTCCTGGACGCCATCGCTGCGTTCGAGCGAACCCTGGTTACGCCGGGCAGCCGGTTCGATCAATGGCTTGCCGGCGACGCGACCGCATTATCCGCGGACGAACTGAATGGGTATCGATCGTTCAAATCCTTGGGCTGCATCTCCTGTCATCAAGGCGTGAATATCGGCGGCAACCTGTTCCAACGGCACGGCATATTCCGTCCGCTGGCTTCACCCAAGCCGGAAATCCTGCGCGTGCCCAGTCTGCGGAATGTCGCGACGACGCCTCCGTATTTTCATGACGGCAGCGCGCCGACACTCGATGACGCCGTTCGAAACATGGGCGCGGCGCAACTCAACGCGACACTGACGGACCAGCAGGTAAAGGCGATCGTTGCCTTTCTTAAAACCCTGACCGGCCAGTATCGCGGAGTACCTGTCGGAGTCGCGCCATGAAGTTGACGCTGACGCCCGTCGCGATCGTCGTGCCATTGCTGCTTCTGTTGCTCACCTGGCTGCTGACGTGCGGGTTGAACCTGAATTCCGCTCGCTATGATCGTGAGCTCCGGGCACTCGACGATTTTTCCCGGCTCGAGCGCGGGCTCAATCGGGAAGTATTGACCGCGCGTGTCGGTTTGTCGCGAAACTACGATGCAATCGTGCGCATGACCGTCCTGTTGAATAGCGCGCTCGACAGGTTGCGCGACGCGGCCGGCGAGGGGGCCGAAGAGTGCATTGCCATCGAAGCTCTGGCGGCGCGTGCGACTCAACAGGAGGAACTGATCGAGCGGTTCAAGAGCAGGAATGCATTGCTGCAGAACTCCTTTGCCTATTTTGGAATGCTCAGTGCCCGCCTCGCCGCATCGGACCATCCGACGCTGGTTGCGGTCGCCACCAAGCTGTCGACCGCGATGCTGCGGCTTACGCTGGATACTTCGCAAGCCGCCGCGAGCGAGGTCCAGGATCGGCTGAACGAACTCGCGGCGCTGCAACCGCCACCCGGCGACGCGGATTCTATTCAGGCAGCTATCGCACATGGCGGCGTATTGCATGATCTGCTGCCGCTGACGGACGCCGTTCTAAAGGCGCTGATCGCCACGGCCGGTAACCCGGAGCAGGATGTCGTCCGCTCGCTGATCGTGAAGCGTCAGCTTGCCGCGCGGGCTTCCGCCCGCCGATACCGCGTGTTCCTCTATGCGACATCGCTGACGCTGCTGGGGGTGCTGGCCTATCTCGGACTGCAATTGCGGGCCCGGGCGATTGCGTTACATCGCCGCGCCGCCTTTGAGCATGTGATCGCGCGAATCTCGACGCGTTTCATCGATTCGCAGCACCATGAGATCGCCGCCCATGTCGAGTGCGCGCTCGGGGAATTGGCCGAGTGCATCGGCGCGGACCGGGCCTATTTCGTCGTCGATGCCGAGCCGATCCGGATCTATCGATGGCTTCGCAGGGGGGCGGCATTCCCGCGAGACTGGCCCAGGAGCGCATTGGATTTCGCTTCGCGTTTTGAGCTGGGCGATGACCACATCATTCACATTCCGAACGTCAGGCCCTTGGACCGCTACGACGCCATGAACCTGCTGGCTGACGCCGGCCTTCAAGGCTGGCTGTGCATCGCCAACACCGGCGGCAAGAAAGTGGACACGATCCTCGGCTTTGATGGTCTGCGCGCGGGTGGGCTTGCCCGGTATTTTGAAGTTGCGCTGTTCCGGATGGCGTTTGACGCCATCGCCAATGCTGTCGGCAGAATCCATCTCGAACGGGAGAAGGAGCGGCTGGAAGCCAATTTGCAGCAAGCCCGCCGGATGGAGACGATCGGCGCCTTTGCCAGCGGGATAGCGCACAACTTCAATAATATCGTCGGTGCGATACTGGGCTACACGGAAATGGCCGATGCGCAGGTCAGTTCGGGGAGCTGGCCGGCCGGCAACCTTGCCGAAATCCGCCAGGCTGGCGAGCGGGCCCGCGAACTCGTTGGCCAGATCCTTACCTTCGCCAGCCGCGGCGATCGCAGACGGGAACGCGTCGATGTCAAGGCGTTGGTCGCCGAAACCAAGTCGTTGCTTGCGGCATCGCTGCCTTCCCATGTCGGCCTCACGGTGAGTGAGACATCCGAAGCGACGATCGTAGCGGCGGAGCCGGCACAGCTACAGCAGGTCATCCTGAACGTCTGCAACAATGCGGCACAGGCGATGGACGAACCCGGCATGATCGAGCTCCGGATCGAGGCGCGGGAAACAACTCAGGTGCTGCGGGTAGGGCGCAGTGAACTCGGACCTGGTCGCTTCATCGTCATTTCGATTTCCGATCCGGGGCGCGGCATGGACGAAGCCACATTGGAGCGAATGTTCGAGCCGTTCTTCACGACGCGCGCCGAGGGCAACGGTTTGGGACTCGCGACGGTTCGCGAAATTGTCGGGGAGCACAATGGTGCTGTAGGCGTGCAGAGCGCTGTCGGCGCCGGAACGCGCTTCGACATTTGGCTTCCAGCCGTCTCGTCACAAGTACCGATCCCGATTCAAAATGCCCCTGCTATTGCCCGGCGAGGCTTTGGCGAAGCGGTGCTCGTGCTCGAGACGGATCGCGAACGCCTGCTGCGGCACGAGGAGGTCCTGGCGGCGCTCGGCTATGAGCCGGTAGGTTTTGCATCGCCGGCCGAGGCGGTCGAAGCCTGCCGTGCGGCTCGATCGCGGTTCGACGCCGCTCTTATATGCCACCGGCCCGGGACCTCTGCCGCGCTCGATTTTGCAGCGCAGTTGCATCGGGTTGCGCCGACCCTGCCGATCGTTCTGGCGACCCCTTCGGCGCGGGACCTGGGCGCACCAATTCTGGCAGCTTCCGGAATATTCGGCGTCGTCCGCCACCCGCTGACATCAGCCGAATTATCCAGCGTATTGTCGCGTTGTGTGGCCGCTTCCTCGGTTCCACTGTTGCAATCGTAGGCAGCGCGTGCGTCAGGCGATCAATCCCTGCTCGCGCGCGCGGCAGTTTGCGAGGGAATGATCTGGCTACGCCCGCTGTTGGGCAGGGGCCGAACGCGTCAATGCCAGCTTTCGGGCTTTGTGACCGTCTGCCTGACTTCGCCGCCGCAGTCGGCGCACTCATAGATGAAGTCGATCTTCGCCATGCTCCAATGGGGTTCGACGTCTCTGACGAACATGGGCAGCAATCCCAGGCAGCTTGGGCAGACAATCGCGGCTTTCTCAACCTGATGGTGATGCATGTAAGCTGGCATGTCGGCTCTCCTTGCATTGCGAAAGCACGGTCAATCTCAGCCCGAGAATTAACTTACCGCGTACGGCCGGGGCCCTTCATCAACTCTCGCGAACGTATGAAGAACAGCAGCACATTGTTGGCATGTGTGACTGTCTTGTAACATTTTGGTCTGCAAGGCTGTCCCATTTGATTTGCAGGAAAATGAAGGTCGCAAGCCATTTTCAAGGGGATTCAGCGGATCCTGTTTTAGATCAGCGGCGTTCGAATGACGTCATGATGCGGCGCGCCTGTGCCAGGTGCGGCGCATCCAGCATGACGCCATCGATTTGCACCACGCCTGTCGCGCTGGCGTCGAATGCCGCAAGCACGCGTTCGGCCCAGCGGCGCTCAGCATCGGTCGGGGTAAAGCGTTGATTGATGATGGCAACCTGCGCCGGATGTATCGCAGCTTTGGCAGAGAATCCGTCGCGACGCGCTGCATCGGTCTCACGGGCGAGGCCGTCGCTGTCGCGAAAATCCGTGAATACCGCATCGATCGGCACCACCCCGGCGGCGCGCGCCGCCAGCAGGCAGAGGCTGCGGGCCAGCGCGAAGGGCGCGGTGTACCGGCCGTGCTCGTCGCGGTTGGTCGTGGCGCCGACCGCCGCGGACAGATCCTCGGCGCCCCATAACAACCCGGCGAGGCGAGGGTGTGCCCACGACCTGGCGGCAAGCGAGAGCGTGGCGGCAGGCGTTTCGGTACAGACGGGAATGATCGTGGTCAGGTCGCGCCGGACCGGAAGCTCCCAGCGTTCAATCAGACCACTGAGCACATGCAGCTCTTCCGGCCCCATCAGTTTCGGCAGCATGATGCCGTCGGGACCGGCCGGAAGTACCGCTTCGAGATCTCCCGGACACCAGGCGCTATCGAGCGCGTTGACCCGGACGTAGCGCGAGAGGTGGCCGCCGACGCTGTTGGCGAGTGCCTCCGCCACCAACTGCCGCGCCGCCGGCTTGGCGTCCGGATGCACGGCGTCCTCGAGATCGAAGATCAGGACATCCGCGCCGCTCGAAGCGGCCTTGGCCATCATCTTCGCGGAGTTGCCGGGAACGAACAGCAGCGAACGCATCAGGCGCTCCCGCCGGGGCGCTTGCGCATCAAGGCGGCGCGTTCGCAGGTCGCCACCACCACGCCGTCCTGATTCATCATCTCATGGAAGAAATTCACGATGCCCTCGTTCGGCCGCGACTTGCTTTCGCGCTTGGAACGGACCGTGGTGCGTACCTTGACCGAATCGCCGTGAAACAGCGGTTTCGGAAACTGAACGTCGGACATGCCGAGATTGGCGAGCGTGGTCCCCAGGGTCGTGTCATTGACCGACATGCCGATCATCAGGCCGAGCGTGAACAGGCTGTTCACCAGTGGCTTGCCCCATTCCGTCTTCGCCGCGTAATGCGCATCGATATGCAGCGGCTGCGGGTTCATGGTCAGCAGCGAGAACCACATATTGTCCGTCTCGGTGATGGTGCGCGACCATTCATGATTGAACACCATCCCGTCCTTGAACTCCTCGAACCAAAGACCTGCCATCAGGGTTTTTCCTCAAAACTTCAGCCGGCGTGATTTCGACCGCCGGGATGGCCGGCCGGCTGATGACGACCCCCGGTTTCGGTTGTGCCGCTAGGCGTCTATTGCCGATGTTTCAGACATGTACCGCGGCGCGAACCCGGCCTGCGTTGCCGAACACCCGCAGGTAACGCTCGACCTCGGACGCGCTGCCGGTGGCTTTTTCCGGGTTGTCCGAGAGTTTTACGGCGGGGCGGCCGTCGACCGAGGTCACCTTGCACACGATCGAGATCGGATCGAGATCGACCGAGCCATCCGGCGTGCAGCCGACGAAATCATTGGTGAGGTTGGTGCCCCAGCCGAAACTGATCCGGACCCGGCCGGCGAAATGGCGGTAGGTTTCCTCGATCGATCCGACATCCATGCCGTCGGAGAAAACCAGAAGCTTTTCCTTGGGATCGCGACCCTTCTGCTTCCACCACTTGATGATTTCCTCGCCCGCCGCGATCGGCGGCGCGCTGTCGGGGCGAAAGCCGGTCCAGTCCGCCACCCATTCCGGCGCGTCGCGCAGGAAGGGCTTGGTGCCGAAGGCGTCGGGCAGGGCGATCAGCAGATTGCCGCCATAGGTATGCCGCCACTGATCGAGGATCCGATAGGGCGCCCAGCGCAATTCGGTGTCGTCGTTCGCGAGCGCCGCTGCGACCATCGGCAATTCATGCGCATTGGTGCCGATCGCTTCCAGATCATTGTCCATCGCCAGCAGGACGTTGGAGGTGCCGGTGAAGGACGGCCCCAAGCCCTCCTTGACGGCCTCGACGCACCAGCGCTGCCACAGGAAGCCGTGGCGCCGCCGGGTGCCGAAATCGGACAGACGCAAGCCTTCCAGTTTGCGCAGCCGCTCGACTTTGGTCCAAAGCTTGGCCTTGGCGCGGGCATAGAGAACATCGAGGGCAAACCGGCCTTGCCCCTTCATCACCTGGCGCGAGCGCAACTCATTGAGAATGGCCAGCGCCGGAATTTCCCACATGGTCGTGTGCGTCCACGGACCGTGGAAATGCAATTCGTACTGGCCGTCCACCTTGTCCAGCTCATATTCGGGGAGACGAAACGTCGCTAACCAGTTGATGAAGTCAGGCGAAAACATCTGGGTCTTGCCGTAGAACGTATTGCCGGCGAGCCAGATCAGTTCCTTCTTGCTGAACCGGATGCTGCGGGCGTGGTCGAGCTGGGCGCGCAGCTCTCCCTCATCAATAACCTCGGCGAGACGGACATGCCGGCTCCGATTAATGACCGAAAAGGTAGTGTGCTGGCCCGGGTAGAATTCCCGGATCATCTGCAGCATCAGCAGCTTGTAGAAATCGGTATCGAGCAGGCTGCGCACGATCGGATCGAGGCGCCAGCCATGATTGTAGGTCCGGGACGCGATGTCTGTGACTGCCATGCTGAAACTCTATCCCGCCGGAAGCTTCCCAACCAGTGGCTTTCGGCCGGGGCATGGCAGGTCAGCGCGATATCCCCTGCCTGGCCTGCCTGACGGCCGCGTGCACACCGGTCCAGGCCGGCTGGTTCGGGGCGAATTGCTGCCGCAGGTAGGACACAAGCTCGGTGAGCTGATCGTCGGTCATGCTGTCCTTGAAGGCGGGCATGTAACCGAGATCGCTCGACACCGGCGATGCGATGCCGTGCAGGATCACCTGAATCAGATTGTCCGGCACGGCGCTGTGTAAATTGCTGTTCAGCGCCAGCGATGGCCGGCTGCCGAACAGAGGCGCGCCGCCAACCTGATGGCAAACCGCGCAGGCACCCTGATAGAGGCGCGCGCCGGTCGCCGATGCTGAAACCACCCTGGTGCGGGTCAAGGTTTCAAGTATGACGGCCTGCATATCCTGCTCCGGCTTGCCGAGCGCGTTCTCATTGAATGAACCGAGATAGACCGCCATGGCCCGGATGTCCCGGTCGGGCAACGCCGCGAGTTCCTTCACCACCGGCGCCATTGGGCCGGCGGCGACGCCGTGAAAGCGGGATTCGCCGGTTCGCAAATAGTGGAACAGTTCGTCCTCGCTCCAGGGGATGGGCGCGTGCGAAAGCGAGGTCAGCGGCGGGGCTTCCCAGCCTTCCGCGAAGCCCCCGGCCAGATAGGCGCCGGCCTGTTCCGCGCCGAGCGCATTGCGTGGCGAGTGGCATGCGCCGCAATGGCCGAGGCCCTCAACCAGATAGGCACCCCGATTCCAGATCGTCGATCGCGTCGGATCGGCTTCGAAAACCTTGGCCTCATGAAACAGCGCGTTCCATCCCGCCACCAACGGCCGCCAATTGAACGGAAACGCCAGCGCGGCTTTGGGGTTATCGGCTCGCACCGGCGTCTGCGCCATCAGATAGGCGTAGAGCGCCTGCAGATCGGCATCGGTTGTCTTCGCGAAATGCGTATAGGGAAACGCCGGATAGAGATGCCGGCCGTCGCGATGGATGCCCTCGCGCATGGCGCGCTCGAAAGCGGGATAGGACCAGGCGCCGATGCCGGTCTCGGGATCGGGCGTGATATTGGTGCTGTAGATCGTGCCAAACGGCGTCTCGACGGCTCGGCCGCCGGCATTGATGGCGCCGCCGTTCGCAACTGTATGGCAGACCGCGCAGTCGCCAAGGGCGGCAAGCTGCTGGCCGCGCGCGATGGTTGCGGCCGAAAACACCGAGGCATCCGGCCGCGCGATCGGCGCGATCGACCGCCATGGCAGCACGGCAGCGGCGACACCGAGTGCTGCGGCACAAAAGGCCGCAACAGTCGCCAGCGCGCCACGCCGCTTGGCAAACGGATTTTTCCAGATATCGGGCGAAACCTGAGGTGTGGGCGCCGCGATTGGCAGCACGACTTGTTCGGCACCCTGATCACCCCGCAACCCCGCAAGAATGCGCTCGGGCGTAAACGGCAATTCGCGAAAACGCACCCCGGTCGCATCAAAGATGGCGTTGGCAATCGCCGCGGCGCTTGGGACTGACGCGGATTCGCCAACGCCGAGCGGCGGTTGATCCGGCCGGGGCAGCATCAACACGTCGATCTTTGGAATATCCGGGAAGGTGATGATGGGGTAGGCGCCCCATTCGCGGCTGGTCACCGAGTTGCGGTCGAACGAGACCTCTTCCATCAGCGCGCGGCTGGTCGACTGGATGATGTTGCCGTGGATCTGGTGGCGGACGCCGTCGGGGTTGATCATCAGGCCGGAATCCTGACCGGCGACCACGCGGGTTACACTGACATCGCCGGTCGCCTTGTTGACGGCGACATCGGCAATCCAGGCCGACCAGGCGGCGCCGTAGCCCGGAAACTTGCTGTGAACGTACAGCGCGTAGGCAAAGCCCCGTCCGCGCACGACATCGCCCTCCGCGACCGGCTCCTTCCAGACCGGGCGAGGGGTCCAGTCCGCTCGCTCGGCAACGGCGTTGACAAGGTCAATCGCACGGGGATCCCTGAGATAGCGAAGGCGATATTCAATGGGATCGACGCCGGCTTCGGTTGCCAGTTCGTCGATATAGGATTCGTGGGCGAAGGTATTCGGCAGCGCCGACACGCCACGAAACCAGGATGCGCGCACGATCGGTGGCATGTCGTGCGCCACCACGCGGATGGCGTCGTAGTCGTAAGGCGGGATCGCAGTGCGGTCGCCCATCTCGAACACTTCCGGCACCGGCGCAATCGCACCCGTCAGCAGCAGCGCCAGCGTAGGCGCGCCGTTGGATGGATAGCGTGTGGCAAAATCGTAACCGGCGACGCTGCCATCGGCGCGCAGCCCGCCCTTGACGTCCATCAGCTGCGCCGTGCCCTTTGGCTCCCAGGCGTGCTCCTGTTCGCGCGTCAGCTGCACCCGGACCGGACGGCCGACCGCGCGCGACAGAAGAACGGCATCGGCGGAGACGTCGTCGGCGCAGTTGCGGCCATAGCAGCCGGCCGCCTCCATCCGGATTACCTCGATTTCGGGTTCCGGCCGCTGCAGCAGCAGCGCGAGGTCGGTGCGCAGGATGTGGGGATTTTGCGTGCCGGACCAGACCCGTACGCACCCCTCCTGATAATCCGCGACAGCGCAGGACGGGCCGATCGAGCCGTGCATCTGGTATGGCCAGATGTAGGTCCGTTGCATCGGCTTTGCGGCCGCGGCGAGGGCGGCGTCGACGTCGCCTTTGTCGATCAGGGTCCGCGGTGTCGACGGATGGGCGCGGAGAGCGGTCTCGACGTCCTTCATATTGGGCAGCGTCGGCGTCGGCTTCCAAATCACTTTAAGCTGCGCCGCCGCCTTGACCGCGTTTTCCTCACGCTCGGCGATGACGCCGACGAAATCGCGGATCGTGACGACGGCAACCAATCCTGGAATATCGCGCACCGAAGCCTCATCGACCGCGATCAGGCTCGTGCCGACAAAAGTGCCGGCATCGACGCCGGCGTAGGGCGGGCGCACGACGCGGCCATGGAGCATGCCGGGTACGCGCACGTCGTGAACGTAAACCAGTTCGCCGGTGGCTTTCGCCGGAAGGTCGGTGCGCGGCACCGATTGGCCGACAATGGTGTAGGAATCGACGGTCTTTACCGGAACATTATCAGCCAGTTCCAGGCGGATGTTCTCGCCGGCGATCAATTCGCCGTAGCTGATGCTGCGATTATCCCGTCCGCGGATCAGGCCGTCTTCTATCGCGAGGTCTTGCACGGGCATTTCGAGTCGTTCGGCGGCCCGCGCGATCAGGAATTGCCGCGCCTGTGCCGCCGCGTGGCGTAAGGGGACCGCTGTTATCTGGATGGTCTCGCTGGCGATGGTCGCACCCTGATTGGGAACCCGCGAGGTATCACCCAGCACGACGACGACGCGGGCAAAGGACACGTCGAGTTCTTCGGCGACGATCTGTCCGAGGGCCGTGCGAATGCCGGTTCCGAGATCGACATGACCGTTGAAGGCGGTGACGGAACCGTCAGCCGTGATCTTGATAAAGGTTTCGAATGCGCCTTCCGCGCTGGACCCAGCCGGGCGGACGACAGACAACGATCCCGGCTGAAGTTCAGGATTGATCGGAGCTTCGGGCGCGACCATCAATCTTGCGCCTCGACGACACGACCGGCAGCCCGCATCGCGGCCCGCACGATTTCAATATGCGCGCCGCAACGGCACAAATTATAGCGCAGCGCTTCAAGCACTTCGGCTTCGGAAGGGTGAGGGGTGCGCATCAGCAGCGCCTTGGTGGTCATGATCATGCCATTGAGGCAATAGCCGCATTGCGCGGCCTGTTCCCTGATGAAGGCGTCCTGCACCGGATCGGGACGATCGCGCGAGCCAAGACCTTCGAGCGTCACAATGTCGCGCTGGACGCAGCCGCTGATCGGGATCACGCAGGAACGTGCCGCCATGCCGTCCATCAGCACGGCACAAGCGCCGCATTCGCCGAGCCCGCAGCCATACTTCGGTCCGTTCAATTCAAGATCGTTGCGCAACACATAAAGCAGCGCAGTGTCGGGTGCGGCGTTGACGTCATGGATCCTGCCGTTGACTGTCAGGCGGATCGTGGTCTGCGTCATGCGTACGGTCCCGCTCCGATGATTGCGTTGCAAACATCGCGTTAAACCCAAGGCCAAGGATACCGTTTGCATACAAACGTGCAAGCGGGCCGTTCCGCAGTGAATCCTGTTGCCCGGTTTATGAACAGACATGCTGGGCAATTGAGGGTTTATTCGGCAGCGCCGGTTTTCGCCTGCGACGGCGCTTGACAGCTTTCAGCCGCGCGCGCAACATCGTTCGTATACGAACAAAATGAGGCGCGGCGAGAGCCATGCGATGATCGACGCCGCCCGAACCGATATGACGCGTCGTTACCGATTTGGCCGTCCGACAGTTTGACGCTGGCTTGTGAGCTTGTTCATGCTGACTGATACGACTGCTGCTGCCGACGACAAGATCCGCTGCGATGCGTGCCCGGTGATGTGTTACATCAAGCCGGGGGCGGCAGGTGCCTGCGATCGCTACGCCAATCACAATGGCGAGTTGGTGCGCGTCGATCCTCACATCGTTCTGGAACGAACGGTATCCCATGGCGGACGGCTGGTGCCGTTCCAGGCCGGCGGCGACTGGGACGGCAAGATCGTTCACGAGCCGAGCGTGTTCGTGACCGCGATCGGCGCCGGCACCACCTATCCCGACTACAAGCCCGCGCCTTTCATCGTGTCCTCGGAAATCGACGGCGTCGACATGGTCACGGTGGTGACCGAAGGCATCTTCAGTTACTGCGGCGTCAAGGTGAAGATCGACACCGACCGTTATCTCGGCCCCGAGAC
>Ga0137409_10004785_pt1 | contig 14185 bp, 11 predicted proteins | sample CZODoug1_16funga_FD_122059 | JGI IMG/M metagenome (GOLD analysis project Ga0137409, IMG submission 122059) | Vadose zone soil fungal communities from Angelo Coast Range Reserve, California, USA - CZODoug1_16fungal (Hybrid Assembly) | ecosystem: Environmental > Terrestrial > Soil > Vadose zone... | reverse complement strand
GCCCGGCGCCGCAAGCCAATGGTGGAGATGCTCAGCGCATCGAGCCCTGTGCAGCGCGCGTCGAGAGTCCCGCCCTGCGCCACGCGCACGGTCTCAATCACGCTGTCGTTCCACATCCTGCCGCCGTCGATGAAGCTGGTGGCCAGAAAGAATGTCGCGGGTACCCCGCGCCGGCGCAGTATGGGCAGGGCGACGGTGACGTTGTCCGCATAGCCGTCGTCGAAAGTCACGCACGCCGAGCGCACCGGAAGAGTTCCGCCTCGCAACCTGGCAGCCGCTTCCCGCAGCGGCAGCACCGTGAACCAGCGCTCGAGTGCCGCGAGGTGCCAGTCGAACTCCCTCGCGCAGACATGATCCGGCACCAGAGGGTCGGGCTCGGGAACGACGCGGTGGTACACCAGGATCGAAAGGCAGCGCGAAAGTGGGCCCATCACGAATAGGAATGAGTCGCGAACCCAGGCAGATATGCCGGGTATCGGGGGTACCCTTCTTGGAGCGAAGGGGCGACTACGTCAACGCTCCATCGGTTGCGGGGCGGTCTTGCGCTTGCCCTTCGCCGAATCCAGCTCCGCCGATCGCTCCTTCAGCGCCTTGGTGTTCGGCGCAACCGACAGGCCTTTTTCCAGCCACTCCCGCGCTTTCTCGAGCTGGCCGGTCTGCTTGTAAAAGTCGCTCATGGCAGCGTGGGCCTGCCAGTAGTTGGGCTTGATCTTGATTGCGCGCTGGTATTCGAGCAATCCCTCCCCGGCCCTGTCCAGCCGGATCAGGACCTCGCCCTTCTTGGTGAGGATTTCCGGCAGCAGCGGGAAGTCCAAGGGCGCCCGTTGAATCACATACTCGAGGTCGTTGATCGAAGCCTTCAACCAGCGGACCTGTTCCTGGGGGCTGGTAGTTTGGAATATCGCGCGATTGCTTTCCTGCAGCGCCCAGCAGTAGTGGTGCAGATGGTTGAATGTGTCGCCCATCAATTTCGTCCATCGCTCGATCTCCGCAGGGTTGTTGCCCCCCGGCAGGTTTTTCCGATAGATCTGTGTGTATTTGCAGTACACCGGAAGCATGTAGATCTCGCGCGGGTCGAAGCCTTGGCCTCCGTCATCCGCGCTTCGACTTGCAGGCGCGAACAGCGCGAGCACTGCCACGGCGAAGATTTGCGGGAATACCTCGAAAATGCGGCGTTGAAGCGCTGGAGTCATGATCGGCCTCAGCTACAGATGGAATCGGGAGTTGAGAGGGGGCTATTTATACCACAAGGCGGTGCCGCTTGAGCCAGTGCTCGAGCATCATCAGCACCCAGACCATCGTTCCGTAATACCTGGCGTGGCTTTCGACGTGCGTGGAGATCAGCTCGTCCATGAATTCCGGGCGAACGATGCCGCGCTTCTTCAGGTCCGCCAGGCTGTCGAGCGCAAGCTGCCGCAGCGGTCGGTGCGTCTGCAGCCAGGGTCCGAAAGGGAGTCCGAAACCTTGCTTGGTCTTGGCGATGATTTCGTCGGGCAGAAAGCCGCGCAACGATTCCTTGAAAAAATACCGGAGCCGCGTGCCTCTGAGCTTGAGCCGGGGCGGCAGAGCCGAGGAAAACGACACCACGGCATCGTCGAGCATCGGGAATCGGACCTCGACGCCGGCGAGCTCGCAGGCGCGCGCGACCTTGGGGAGATCGTTGTCCGCTAGAGTGAACCTCAAATCCAGCGCGAGCATGCGATTGATCAGCGAGTGCGCCCGCGCGCCGTCATAGGCGTGATCGAGCAGTATCCGGGGTTCCTCCACGTCGACCGTGCCGAGGAATTCCGCGGTAAAGATGTTGCCGGCGCCAAGACGCTCGAGGAGATTGTAGTTGTCATACCGGGCGGGCATCGGCTGCGATGCGTTCCTGATGTAGCGTTGTACTTTTCCCGCAATGCCGATTTCAGGGGGCAGGAATGCGACCGGTTCTATCAGCCCCTTGCGCAATGCACGGGGCAGGTCGCTGTAGAGCGAATACAGGTACTGCTTGGCATAGCGTTCATTGCCGCCGAAAAGCTCGTCGCCGCCGTCGCCGCCGAGCAGCAAGTCCACCCCGTCGTCCCTGGCGAGTTTCGCGCAGAAATAGGCGGGCACGGCCGAGGAATTGCCGAACGGCTGATCGTGAACTTCGGCGATTTGCGGGATCGCGCTGACCACGTCCGCGGGCGTGACGTAGTACTCGTGGTGCTGCGTGCCGAAATGGCGCGCTGCGATTCGCGCGTAGCGCATCTCGTCGTAACCCTGCGCCTCGAACCCGATCGAGTAGGTACGCGCGGGTTTCCCCGTCACCTCGCCCAGGAAGCCCGCGATCGTGGAGCTGTCCGTGCCGCCGCTCAGGAATGCCCCGACTGTTGCGTCTTGCGCGGCTTCGCGCACGCCTTCGCGCATTACGGCGAGGAATTCCTTCTTGAGCTCCTGGACCGGCCGCTTCTCGTTTTCGACGTAGCGCATTTCCCAGTAGGGGCGGGTTTCCAATCTGCCGTTGCGCCAGATCAGCAAAGATCCCGGCAGCAAGCGATGGCGGCCGGCATGGACGGTGTGGGGCCCGGGCACCATGTGGAAGTAAACGTAATCGTAAATCGCCTGCCGGTTGATCTCGGGGGCGCTCCCCGGGAAGGCGCTGATCGCGTCGAGCGTCGACCCGAACACGAGGGCGCCGGAGACGACGCAGTAACACAGCGGGCGCGTGCCCATGCGGTCGATTGCGAGCACCGCCTCGGCGCCGCGGCGGCCGTCCAGGATTGCGAGCGCAAAGTTGCCCGAGAGCGCGTCCAGCACCTTGGCGCCCTCGCCGGCATAGCCGTGCGCAAGGGCGTGCGCCATGCCATGCCGCCGCGCGAGTCCGGCAAGTTCCGACTTGCTGAAGCGCGGCTGGCCCCAGACGGCCACGAGCTGCCCGTCGTCCTGGAAAACATCGGCGTAACCGCCCGCCGTGGCGACCGCGCCGAAGGCGGAAGACGCACAGCGCACGGCGCTGCCGTCGAGGCGGTTCAGCGCCGCGCCCATTCCCTGGATTGCCTGCTGTCCAGGCGCGCGGGAATCGCCGATCCAACCACAAATGCCGCTCATCTTCTCGCGCCCACAGCTATCCCGGCAACGTACGAGCTCGTATTCTATCGCGAGAAGAAAGGACAGAGCGCCATGCGCTTCCGAGCGGCGCAGGTCGAGGTCGAGATACAATGACGGGTCGACATTGCATCTTCGTTTTCCAAGCCCATGTTGCGGAAAATCAGCGGACCGTTCCGGGAATTCGGCCCGGCGGCTGGATTACTCTATGCGATCGACCGAGTACTTTCGATCCTTTCGCCGGGGTTGCGCCTTTATTTCTATGAGCTCATGGTGCAGCCGATCACGGACAAGCCGCTGCTGCCCGGCGCGTTCGCCAAGCAACTCGAGATCCGCGAGATCAAGGCGGGAGATCCGGAGTTGGCACTGATGCCGGTGCGCCCGGACGCGATGCAGGATCGTTTTGCTCAGAAGGCCGTCTGCCTGGGGGCGTTCCGGAAGGACGCGTTGATCGGCTATATGTGGTTCTGCGCCAGGGCGTACAACGAGGACGAGGTCAGGTGCACCTATATTCTGGGTCCCGAGCGGGAGTCGGTATTCGATTTCGACTTCTATCTATTTCCGGAGCATCGCATGGGCCTCGGGTTCGTCGGTCTCTGGAACGGAGCCAACGAGTTCCTGAATCGCAGGGGCATCCGTTATACGTTCAGCCGGCTGACGCGCTTCAACCTCACCTCACGGCGGGCCCACCAGCATTTCGGCTGGAAAAGAGTCGGACGCGCCCTGTTTCTGAGGGTCTGGCGGCTCCAGGTCGTGGTGGCGACGCTGTTCCCCTTCGTCCATGTTTCGATGACTCGGGCCGGGCGCGTTCGCCTGATCCTTCAGCCCGATGCGCTGGACGCGTGAGCTGTCGGCACCGACCGGGCGAGCGGATAGGCGGGAGATCCGAGCGCGCCCTTTGGCACGGCGCTTGCTAGGTCTGCAGGGGCCTCCGGCGGGAGCGGCGGCTGGGTACACCGGCCGTATGCAGGAATAAGTACAAAGGGAGTTGGAGATGCGCGATGAAATAGAAGTGCTCAGTGACTATGTCCGCAGCGAGAGTGGGTACAAGGGAAACCTCAATCCGGAGGCCGACCTCCTGGAGGCGAAGATTCTCGATTCCTTCAGTGTTGTGCAGCTCGTCATGTTCATCCAGGAGCGCTTCAAAGTCGAATTCGAAGCAGAAGACCTGACAAGGGCCAATCTCGCCACGCTCTCCAACATCGTGGCGCTCATCGACAAGAGGAAAGCCACCGCCGGGAAGTGACGCTGCAGGGGCAATCGGACGGTTACCGGCTTTCACTGCTGCGCGCGCAGGTCCTGTCAACGAAACTCTTGTCCACGAAACGATTGCGTGCGGGCGCTTGCGTGCGGGCGCACATGGCTTCGGGTGATACCATTGGGGCCCGTCCCGAAACGCAAGCGCGCAGATTCGATCAGCACAATAGAAGGTACCTATGCTCAGGTCGATTCCCCGATTCCTTCTCGAGACCGTCCAGCGGCTGCCCGACAAGACGGCCATAGTCTCCCGGGAACGGTCGGTCACGTTTTCCCAATTGCATAGCGAAGCACTCGCGACCGCCGAGTGTCTTCGTGAAATGGGCGTCCAGTCGGGCGACCGCGTCGGCATATGCATGGAAAAGACCGTGGACCAGGCGTCGGTCATTCTGGGGGTCATGTTCGCAAACGCCGTGCTGGTCCCGATTCTGCCTCGACTCAAAGGACCGAATATCCGCCACATCATCGACAACTCCGGGATGGTGGCGATGATCACCGATTCCGAGCGTCTCAACGAGGTGAGTGAGTTCGCGGAAATCACGAAACTGTTCATCGGCCACGGCGAAGTCGAAAAGAACTGGCCCAATATCCCGTATATGCGCCGCTTCCTCGAGCCGCGAATGTTCCTCGATCGCATCGGCGCCGACAATGCGGCAATCATCTATTCGTCTGGCTCCACCGGGCGGCCCAAGGGGATTCTCATCTCCCACCGCAACCTCGCCGATGGCACCGATATCGTCGCCGAGTACCTGGGCACCACGCAGGAGGAACGCATCGGCTGCGTGCTGTCGTTCAACTTCGACTACGGACTGAATCAAATCTGGCAAACGATCCGCAAAGGCGCGACGCTGTACTTGCATGACCTGGCTCTTCCGAACGACCTGTTTGCGCTGCTCGCCAAGGAATCCATCACGGCTTTGCCGGTGATGCCGGTGATCATCACCAAGATGTTCGACCGGCGTCTCAAGCTGGCGACGGGAACCCACGACTTTTCCGCGTTGCGCTACGTGTGTTCCACCGGTGGGCGTTTGTCGGAGGATATGATCCGCGATCTCAAGACGACGTTTACAAAGGCGAAGATCTTTTCCATGTTTGGTCTGACGGAAGCCTTCCGATCGACCTATCTGGATCCGGACAAGCTCGATGTCCACCCGACCTCGATCGGCAAGGCGATCCCCGACTGCCAAGTCATGGTACTGGACGAGCACGGCGAGGAGTGCGCGCCGAATGCCGTCGGCGAGTTGGTGCATCGCGGGGCTACGGTGACGAAAGGATACTGGCGCGACCCTGAAAATACCGCCAAGGTATTTCGCGCGCATCCGAGATTCCCGGGCGAAATTCTGGTTTTCAGCGGCGACCGGGCTTATCGCGACGAGGAGGGGTACCTCTACTTTGTCGCACGCGCCGACGAAATGATCAAGACGAAAGGTTTCCGGGTAAGCCCCACGGAGGTCGAAACGGAGGTCGTGCGACATCCCGATGTGGTCGACGCCGTCGCGTTTGCCGTCCCCAACATTGCCGTGGGAGAGGATATCGCGTGCGCCTACACGACCCGGAGCGGCAAGGCGCTGCCGGATCACAGCCTGACCCAGTACTTGAAGACGCAGTTGCCGACCCACATGGTTCCGGCCTACCTCGTGCATTTCGACAGCTTTCCCATTACCGGCAACGCCGGGAAACTGGATCGCAAAACGATCAAGCAGGCGGCATTCGAACGACTGGGCATCGCTCCGGACGTCAAGGATGCGCGTGCGGGACGGGGCTGACCGAAGCCCATGCACAGCGAGCACCGGGTCGTTATCGGCGTGATCGGCGACGACATTCACGTCGTCGGCAATCGCATCATGCAGTTGGCGCTGGAGGAGTCCGGGTTCCAGGTGTTCAACCTCCGGACGCGCAATCGCCCCGAGCAATTCTGCCAGGCCGCGCTCGAAACCAACGCGCACGCCGTGTTCGTGTCCTCGCTCAATGGCGAAGGAGAGTACTGGTGCGCGAATTTCCGCAAGCAGTTCAGCGATGCGGGTTTGGGGGATGTCCTCTTGTACGTCGGCGGCAACATCATTGTCGGCAAACGCCCAATGGACGAAGTCGTCGCGCTCTTCAGGAGTTACGGTTTCGATCGGGTGTACCACCAGCAACCCGACATCGGCGTCGCGATTGCCGATCTACTGGAGGACCTTAAGCATGGCCAGACCAAGACCTGACGCAAGGCTTCCGGGTATCGAGCGGACGCGTGAGCAAGTTCTCTCGCACCCGCTTGCGCGCGGCATCTCGCCGGACGAAGTGCGGGATTTCCTCGCCAAGGTGCCGCACAACCGCTTCCCGCGGGTCGCGTACGGCAAACGCGGTACGGCGCCGTGCATTCAGCCGAGGGGCGGTTTTCCGACGTTCGAGAAGCAGCAGCGGCTGACCCGGCAGTTGAGTGACGCCGGGGCGGACTTCATTCCCCTCACGGTTGACAGCTATACGCGCCACAATCAGTACGACACGGCAACGCAACTTCTCCGGCGCAGTGAGGAGGAGGGCAAGGACTACCTGAACGGGTACCCTCTGGTCAGCCACGGACATGAGCTGAGCCGGGAGCTTTACACCGACATCGACAAACCGATCAGCCTGCGGCATGGAACTCCGGATGCGCGTCTGCTCGCCGAGGTCGCCATGGCCTCCGGCATCGCCGAAATCGAGGGCGGCGGGATCTGCTACTGCCTGCCTTACTCCGAAGGGTTTCCCCTGGACCGGTGCCTGCTTTACTGGCAGTACGTAGATCGGGTTTGCGCCTTGAATTCCACGGAGGAATTTCCGATTCATCGGGAGAGCTTCGGTCCGCTCTCGGCGACGCTGGTGCCGCCGGCGATTGCAGTGACAATCCAGATCATCGAAGCGCTGCTGGCGGCGGAGCAGGGAGTGAAGTCCTTTGCGGTGAGCTTTGGGCAGACCGGATCCTTGATCCAGGACATGGCGACGGCGAAGGTTTTGAGGGAACTGACCGGCCGCTACCTCGCCGAGTTTGGCTTTCAGGATGTCCGCAGTTATCTCGTGTATCACCAGTGGATGGGGCAGTTTCCGCACCAGACCGGAAAGGCCGCCGCGCTCATCGCGGGATCGGGGCTCGTTGCCAGCATGATCTCGGCCGACAAGGTGGTCGTCAAAACCGTCGACGAGGCCCTCGGAGTGCCCCGGGCGGAGATCAACGCGGAAGCCGTCGATACGGTGCGCTACATGCTGCGCATCTTTGCCTGCGCTGCGCCCGTGACCTCGCCGCTGATCGAGCGGGAGGCCGCGCTCATCGAGTCCGAGACGAGAAGCATCCTGGGCGCGATCTTCGACATGTCGGGCGACGTGTTCTGGGAGAGCGTGTTCCGGGCGTTTCAGGTCGGCTACCTGGATGTCCCATTCTCGCCGCACGCGGACAACGCGAACAAACTCATCTCCATGCGCGATTCGAATCGTTCAATCCGCATTGCCGAGCGCGGCAACGTGCCTATTTCCGAGCAAGACGCACTGCACGAGAAGCAGTTGCTGGCATCCTCCGGCAGCCGGCCGGACAAGACCTACCGGCAGCTGCTGGGCGATATCAACATGATGATGGTATGAGTCTTACGAAGACGAAGGAGGTTTCCCCGAAACCGGCAAGATTGGCGCGCTCGCGCATCGCCGTGGACATCGGCTCGACGGTCGTGAAGATCGCGCGGATCGGCGAGAGCGGCGGGATCGAATCGCAACAACAGTTTCCACGCGACTTCGAGGCGGGAATCGCGCGACAAGTGGAATCGCTCCTGGAGCTCTTCGGAGTGCCGCCGGAGTCCCAAGACATTGTGGTGTGCTCTTCGGCCAACGGCGGTCTGCGCATCGGCATCGTGTGCCTTTCCAAGCACTACAGCGGCGCCGCCTTGCGCAACCAGGTACTGCTCGCCGGAGCCAACCCGGTCTTCGTCCACGATCTCGACGAGGAGGGCGGCAGCCTGACTCGCGTCGATATGCTGCTTGTGGGCGGTGGCATCGACAGTGCCGATGCCGCCCCTCTCGAACGGAGATTGCGACGGTTCCAGCCGGCTCGCTACCGATTCGGCACCCTTGCGTACGCCGGAAACAGCCACCTCGCCGGACTTTTCGTCGAGCTTTTCTCCGGGGCGGCTGTCATCCCCAATCCGCTGGCCGAAACCCTGGCGGGCCGCAGGCTCAGTGTTTTCGAGGCGGTGCGCCGCGCCTACCTCGACGACCTCGTATACAAGGAGGGCGTGAGCGAGCTGAGGAGCAATTTGTCCAAGGGAATTCGACCGACGCCCGAGATCGTCAGCCAGGGCTTCCAGCGAGCGCTTGCAAAATCTTCCGGCATAGAGATTTTCGGAGCGTGTGTCGTCCTGGACATCGGCGGGGCCACGACGGATCTCCACTACACCGTCGAGATCGTGCGCGACGACAGCGAGCAGAGGCCGTCGGCGGGCGCTTCGGTCGCCCGGTTTGTCTTTACCGATCTGGGAATCGTGGCTTCTCGCGACAGCCTCATGCTAGAGTTGCGCAGCCATCCGCGGCTCTATGAATTCCTGAAGAGCGTGCTGGACGACGGTGTCCGGGAGATCTACCAGTCGATGCGCGAGGGAGATTACGACGCGTCGCCTCTATTGTTGTCGTACGGCTGTCTGTTCATAGCGCTCGAGCGCTTTGCACACGGCCGCGGGCCGGGGCTGCCGACTGCAGATCTGACCCGGATCGCGCAGATCATTCTGACTGGCGGGGCCTCGCAAACGATGGCCGAGAAGATCGTCGGACGGGTGTTCGAGCTGTTTCGTGCGGAGAACAGCGGTGTTCCCGTGATCCTCATCGACAGACGCTATCAGATGTGGGTCGACGGCATCACCTGGTCCGGCCACGCGTCGATCTGATCTTGACAAAACAGCTTGGGTGAAGTCGTGGAGAGAGCCTCGCCGAATCGGGATCCCTGGGATGGAATGGACGCTGCTGCGTTCGAGGAGCTCGCACGGGCCCACGGGACGCCGTTTTTCCTCTACGACGCCGACGAGATCAACGCGCGGATCCGGGCGATCCGGCAAGCCTTCTCGGAGACGGTCGAGGTCTTCTACGCGGTCAAGGCCAACCCGAATCTTGCCTTGCTGCGCGCCGTAAGGGATGTCGCAGGCGGGCTCGATATTTCCTCGGGAGGCGAGTTGGAGCAGGCGCGCCTGGCCGGGTTCGATGCCGCGAACCTGAGCTTCGCGGGACCTGCAAAGACGACCGAGGAGCTCACCGAATCCATCCGGCAGTCGCTCGGGTATATCAGCATCGAATCAATTCGCGAGCTGCTGGAATGCGTCCGAATCGCACGGCAGCTCGGTACCCGGGCAAACGTCGTGATCCGCGTGAACCCGGCTCTGCTCAATCGCGCGTTTGGGATAAAAATGGGCGGAAAGGCGGGGCAGTTCGGAATCGACGAAGAAGACTTGAGCGAGGCGGTCCAGGCGATTGTCGCGCACCCGGGGGAGCTCGCGTTCCAGGGCATTCACATCTACGCCGGCAGCCAGTGTTTCGATGCCGCCGGTGTAGTGGAGGGCGTGAAGGATACGTTTCGCATCGCTCGCGAGATCGAGAGCAGCACGCCTCTGGTGTGCCGGGCGATCAATCTTGGCGGAGGATTCGGGGTATCCCACGTCGATAGCCACAAGGAACTGGACCTCGCGGTTCTCGCCTCGGAGCTCCGTCCCGTCGTGCATGCGTTCATCGACTCGTCGCCGGTGCAACGCAAGATCGTGTTCGAGCTCGGCCGTTACCTCACGGCCAACGCGGGAATCTATGTCTCTCGCGTGATCAGCAGCAAGTCGTCCCGGGGCAAGGAGTTTTTCATGGTCGATGGCGGCCTGCACCATCACTTGGCGGCCGCAGGTACTTTCGGGGCGACCCTCCGCGCCAACTTTATCCTGCGCAATCTGACGCGACCGGGCGCCGATACCGTTCGGTGTCAGCTGGCCGGGCCGTCATGCAATCCCACGGACTTGCTGGGCATCGACGTGGAGCTTCCGCGTCCCGAGCATGGGGACCTCATCGGTGTGCTGAAATCGGGCAGCTACGGCCTGAGCGCGAGCCCGCTGCTCTTCCTCGGCAGGAATACCCCGGCGGAACTGGTCCGGCACAACGGTTCGGTGACGCTCGGACGGCGCCCGCGCCCCATGACGGATTTCAACTAACCCGCAGCTTCACCGGCTCCCAGGCGATCGAGCAGGCCGGCCAGCTCGCGTGTCCGATTCAGACGCGACGCCCCCCTCACGAAGGCGTCGTCGCGCGGGGGCGCTCCGCCCCGTCTTGCCTGGTCGAGGAACCTCCGCAGCTCAAACGCGATTTCCTGCGCCGAATCGAGGCGGGCGATGCTGTCGATTCCGGCCTTGCGCAGAAGACCCGCGGTGTCCCCGGCGGGGTCGGTCAGACCGATGATCGGGCGCCGGCAGCGAAGATACTCGTACACCTTGGCCGGAATCTGGTCGTTGCAATTGCCTGCCTGCAGCACCAGTAGCCCGTCGGCGCGCATCATCTCCTGTAGTGCCTGGCGATAGGGTATGGGAGGGGCAAGCTCGACGATATCCGCTACGCGGAAGGTGCCGATCAGCTCAGCCAGCAGGGTCTCATGGACCGGGGCGCGCAGGCGCACCCTCAGCTCGCCGGGCTTCAGGTTCCCTTCGTCGAGCATGCGCCGTAGTGCCTGAAAAAACTGCGTGGGATCGCGTTCGTTCGGATAGACGACTCCGCTGTGGAGCAGCGTGAATGCTCCGGGCAGCAGGGGTCCTTCCCGTGCGGCGGTTCCGTCGAGCGGGGCAAGGATTTCCTCGTCGTAGCCGTTTTCGATGACCGCCAGCCGCGCGTTCGGCACGTCGCGATATCGCTCGCCGTAGAGCCGGGCCAATCCCGGCGTCACGAACACACCGACTGCCGCGCTGCGCACGGCCGCTTCTTCTATCTTCTTGTAGCTTTGCCGGATCTTCCGATCGGCCGGGTAGCCGTCCTCCGTCATGGGATCGCGGAAATCCGCAATCCATGGCAGTCCGGAAAGCCGGTGCAGCGTGTACCCGATCTTGTGCGCGGTGGCGATCGGGTAGGTGCTCCAGATGGCGACGGGACGGTGTTTCCTGATCATCGCGAGACCCCGTAGAACCGCTCCGAACCACCACGTGATCCAGCGGTCTGGCCGGGCGGCAAACGCAGGGTAGCGGCCAAAGAGCGCGAGATGCCGGGACGAATCGAGCGCGAAGGCGCGCTCGACGATGACACCGGAAGGAACATCCCCCAACTGATCGTCGCTCACATTCGCGAAAGCGCGCGAATGGGCAGTCAAGATCAACGGTTGCCAGTCGAAGCGGGGCAGATGGCGAGCGAAACTGAGCGTCCGCTGGATGCCGCTGCTCCCCGCCAGCGGCGGGAAGTGGAAGGCGGTCATCAGCACTCGCTTCACGAGTCAACGATCTCCGTCAGCGCTTCGCCAGCGATCTCAGCCAATCGAGCGAGCCGAGGAGCCACGGTTTGGGGTCGCTCCAGCTGAATAACGCATACACGTTCGCCCTTAGGACGTACCTCAGGTACTCGAACATGGTCAGCCTGCCGCGTCGCACGATACCCTGCGATCTGGAAAGACACACGTAAGCGTCTTCGCTGAAGTTGAGCCAGGTAAACCCCCGCTTCACGGTCGCTGGGCCGTCGGCTCGATCCGGCCGAAGCAGGAACCCGAGAAAATTGTGCCCGGACGCCGTGGCTAGAGAGTACTGCACCCAGGGCCGGGCGTTGATTTCGATCAGATAGCTGCGTTCGCCGTCCAGGGAATGGAGAATCTCGACCTCGCCGATGCCGAAATAGTCGAGTGCCTCGACCGAGCGCCGCGCCAGGGCCTCGACTTCGGCATTGGGGGAGAGCTCGACGCAGGTCCCGGTGGAGCACCAGTCGGCCGGAGGCCGCACTTTTTGCGCGACGAAGGACACGATCTCGGTGCCGCGCCTCGCGAAAGGCACCGAGTATTGAATCAGGCGCTGGCCCAGCAGCGACTCGGCAACGAGCGCCGCGGCCCCGGCCACCCGAAAACGCTCGAGCAGTTTCGCCAGATCTCCAGGTGACCCAACCTCGAGCGCCTTCGGTATGCCGGAGTGGTGATGCAGGGTCTCCGCGGGACGCACTAACACGGGATAGCGAATGCCGTGCAGGCAAGGGGCATCGTCTCCGCGGCAATACCTGGGTGCGTCGAATCGATTGGCCAGGCACCAGTCCGCGAACGCCGCCTTGCTCAGGCAAATGTCGAGGGTTTCGTTGGAAGGGTGAAGGACCGAGCGAAAAGCCCTATCCAGGGTTTCCCGATTGTGCCTGAGGAAGCGAAGCCAGAGGTCCGCGGTGGAGATCAAGCATGCATCCGGGCCGCCGAGTGCGCAGACCCGACTGAGGATATCCGCCTCGTTCCCTTCGGGGAGAGAGGCCCTCTCCACCAGCGAAGACCGGTGCGCGATGCCCGATTTACTGTCCACGATAACGGGCCGGAGGCCGAGGCCGTGTGCCTCGCGCGCGATCGCCAGTGCCGTTATCGAGCCTCCCAAAATGACCAGGCGCATCGCTTCCCGCGGAGGCGTGCGTCCCGGGCGCTCGCGTCCGGCATTGGAGTGTGCGTACGCCTCGCCGCCTCCGGTCGCACGGTCCTCGTCAGCCACAATCGTCAAGGGCGACGATATGTTCGAAAGTCTCCCGCTTCCGCAGAACGACGGCGCGTCCTTCACCGACTGCTACAGCGGCGGACCGTGGATTGGAGAAGTTCATTTGATTGGGAACGAAGTAGGCACCCGAGTCCATGACGGCCAGCAGCTCGCCCGGCCCCACGAGAGGCAGATCGATCGAGTGAAACAGGATATCACCCAGATGGCAAAGCGGCCCGAATACGTCGTAGGTCTTCGTCGCGGGGAGGCGGAGCTTGGAGGCCGCCTGCATTTCGTGATGCTCGTAGCCCGTGGGAAACGCGACGTTCTTGCCGCCATCGGTGATCACCGCGTCGTTGGCGCCGGCACGGGGCTTGACGGCGAGGACGCGAAGCAACAAGGTCTGGGCACTGCTGGTGATCGCCCGGCCCGGCTCGAGAATGATCGTCGGCTGAACGCCTTCTGCCGGCGGGTAATACCGGCCGACCAGATCGCCCACGGTCTTCGCAAATGCGTCGATCGGCGCATGGGCAGCTACGTCCAGCACCGTGGGCGGAAAGCCGTTGGCCATGAGACGCGTATCGGTTAGCGAATAGGGCTTGACGGTTGAAACCCCGAATCCCCCGCCGAAATCCAGGAACTCCATCCTGATGCCAAACTGCCGCTCGAGCGATTTCGAGAATTCCAGGACTTCCCGGAGCGCAGTCGCGTAAATGTCCACGCTCTTGATCCCTGTACCGAGGTGCACATGTACCCCGCAGGGAATCAGGTTGCCGAGCTCCCGGATGCGGTGAAACGCCGCGAGGGCCGCGCCGGATCGGATATTGAGGCCGAACTGCCCGGCCCAGCCGACGGAAGGCACGACGCGCACCCCCACCCGCTGCCGGCGGCCATGTGTTTGCGCGAGCTCGTGGATCGTCTTCAGCTCGTCGATATTGTCGATGTTGATCAGCTTGACCCGGCTCGACACCGCGAGGGCGAGGGCCTCCTCGGTCTTGGCCGGCCCGTTGAAAATAATCCGGTCCCCCGGCATGCCCAGCTTGAGCGCGAGCCAGAGCTCGAAATGCGAAATCACCTCGGCACTCGCGCCGGCCCGGTGCAGAATCTTCAGTACGCCAGGCAGAGGGTTGGTCTTGTACGAGTAGCCGATCTCCACTTTGGGGTAGTGCCGCAGGAACGCATCCCTGAACGCCATGAATGTACGCACG
>Ga0137409_10004782_pt1 | contig 14190 bp, 16 predicted proteins | sample CZODoug1_16funga_FD_122059 | JGI IMG/M metagenome (GOLD analysis project Ga0137409, IMG submission 122059) | Vadose zone soil fungal communities from Angelo Coast Range Reserve, California, USA - CZODoug1_16fungal (Hybrid Assembly) | ecosystem: Environmental > Terrestrial > Soil > Vadose zone... | reverse complement strand
GCCGATGCCGTCGTAGCTCTCGAACGCAAATCCGATGGGATCCATCATCGTGTGACAGCCCGCGCAGGCCGCGTCTTTCTCGTGCTGCGCGAGGCGGTCACGCGTCGACGAGCCAGGCTTGACGTCCGGGGCCGGCGGCACGGTGGCCGGCGGCGAGGGCAGCTGCTGACAGAAGAACTGCTCGCGCACGAACTTGCCGCGATAGATCGGCGAGCTCTCGCTGGCCTTGGACTGCGTCGCGAGGAAGGCCGGCAGCGACAGCAGCCCCGCGGCCGTCCCGTCGGCGCGCTGCGACGCCTGGAAGCTGCCATCGGCCGGCATCGAGGTGGTCGACGCGCCGTAGAGCAGCGCCGTCTGGTTGTTCATGAAGACCGTCTGCGAGGTCAGCAGCGACGCCATCGTGCCGCCCTTGGTCCCGAGGACGTCGTTGAAGAACGTCGTCGCCTGCGTCAGCATCGCCGTCCGAAGGCCGTCATTCCACTCCGGGTAGATCACCGGGTTCTTGGCGACGCCGCCGAGGTCGGGCAGGTGGATCCACGACGCGAGAAAGTGCGACACCATCGTGGCGCCCCGCGGATCCTTGATCATCCGCTGGAGCTGCCCGCTCACGTCGGCGGTCGTGGAGATCGAGCCAGCCGCGGCCGCCGCGATCAGCGCGTCGTCGGGCGTCGTGTTCCAAAGCCCGTACGACAGGCGCGCCGCGAGCTCGTAACCGGAGAGCTTGACCGCCGTCGCGCTCACGTTCGTGGTCGTGCCGAGCTCGACGCGGTAGAGAAAACGTGACGACTGCAGCATGCCCTGGATCAGCAACTGCATGCCGTGCGCGTAGCCGCCATTCACGGCGCCCGCGTCGTAGAGGACGAGATGGCGATCGAGGTCTGCCGTATCGATGGGCGCACGGTAGATCTTGGTTCCGAAACCCTGCAGGAACGACTTGGCGCACCCGCGGGGGTCGGCGCCCTGCGCGCAGGGCGCGATCCTGTTCAAGGTCGTCGTGTTGCCGACGGCCGCCACGGCGACGGCCTCGGAGGCGCGCTGGTAGTGGTCGAGTTCGACCCCGTCGACGTCGGCCTGCGCGAGGCCGAACTGAGACGCGCTCTGGTTGCTCGCATAGACCGACGTCAAATCGACGGCGCCGAACAGATCCTTGACGCTGTTGAGATACTGCTCCTGGGTCAGACGCGTGAGCGGCGCATCGCCCGGATCGGGCGCCGCCGCGTTGCACGTGACAAGCGCCCCGGTTCCCGCCGAGCCGATGACCGTCCCCCCCGAACCAGACGCGCCCGAAATTCCGGCCGCTCCCGCCGCCTGACCTGACGGCCCGTTGACGAAGCCTGTACAGCCGGCCATCGCGGCCGGGACCACGCAGGTCGTCACTGCGTACCAAAAGACCTGGCGGAAACTGCGGGGAGCGAACATCAGCACCTCCGTCTCGTAATCAGACAAGCGTCGGCACGACCCAGGTGACAAGCGGGCATCACAGCTCGCCCTGCTAGAGTGTTGACGACCCCTGATTCGAAAGCAGGCTCGAATTATTTAATACTCTTACTTTATAAGAGGCCAACCACCACCGATGTCTGAGCCTGGTAAATAGTCAATAGTTACTATGGTGAGCCAAGCGCTCGTTGGAATTGAGTTTCCAGTGGCCGAGCTGGTGGCTCAGCGCGTCGACCACGATCGCGCCCCGCTCGGTCTTCACGCCGACCTTTTCGAGACCGAGATTCTCGATATTGCCGACAACGCCAACCGCCGAGATCACACGTTCGATGGTCAAGGTCTGCGTGCCGCCCTTGCCGTCGTCGATGGTCGCGGTGACGCTGTCGGACTTCTTGTCGAGCTTGGTCACCTTGGCACCGGTGAGAATCTTGATGCCCTGCTTCTCGAACGCCTTGCGGGCGAAGGCCGCGATCTCGGCATCCTCGACCGGCAGGATCTGCGGCAGCACCTCGACCACCGTCACGTCGGCGCCGAGCGTGCGATAGAACGAGGCGAACTCGATGCCGATCGCGCCCGAGCCGATGACCAGGAGCGACTTGGGCATGCGCTCGGGCACCATGGCCTCGAAATAGGTCCACACGAGCTTCTGATCCGGCTCGAGCCCGGGCAGCACGCGCGGGCGCGCGCCGGTCGCGAGGATGATGTGCTTGGCCTGATAGCCGCCGGGCCCGAGCGCGCCCTTGGGGGCTTCGCTCTTGCCGGCCTTGACTGTGACTTTGCCGGGCGCATCGATCGCGGCCTCGCCCCAGATCACGCTCACCTTGTTCTTCTTCATCAGGAAGCCGACGCCGTCGTTGAGCCGCTTCGAGACGGCGCGCGAGCGCTTGACGACGGCCGACGGGTCGAATGCGACCTTCTCGGCCGAGAGCCCATAGTCCTTGGCATGCTGCAGGTAGTGGAAGATCTCGGCCGAGCGCAGGAGCGCCTTGGTCGGGATGCAGCCCCAGTTGAGGCAGATGCCGCCGAGATAGGCGCGCTCGACGATCGCGACCTTGAAGCCGAGCTGCGCGGCACGGATCGCGGTCACATAGCCACCCGGACCGGAGCCGATGATGATGATGTCGAAGATCGTGTCTGCCATGGTCAAAATTTTCTCCTCGCACGCGCGCGGACGCGTGTTCTCATATAGGCATGGACCGGCTCGCCGCTATTCCTTTGCCGATTTCACGCAGTCATTGTTGAGCTCGGCGAAGATCCGGTCGGCGGGTTCGAACAGCGTCTCAAGTCCCGCCGCCGGCGTGCGCCGCGCCTCGCCCACGGCCTTTTCAAGGGCGCGGACAAGCTCCGTATAGCGGGCCCGGATCGCGTCGTCGCGCAGGTTGGCGAGATAGGTGCCGAGCGCCGCGAACTTGTTGACGCTGGCGGCGGCATCGGTCTGCTCCACGGCGGCGTTCGGGGCGGGCGTGCCTGCGCGCTCCCGTTCGCCGCTGGCGCTCAGGAGGCCGGCCTTGAACTTGATCTGGAAATAGGCGTCGATGGTTTCCTTGCAGGTGCGCATGTACTCCGCGCGCCCGAGATTGCGCTGGATGAGATCGACGAACTTGTTGTTGAGGTAGCCGTTATAGATCGAGGTGAATAGCGACAGCGTCGCGATGAACATCGGAAAGAACGCAATCATCAGCATTCGAAGCTTGCCGTCGCCCTCGCTCATTGGCTCACCTTTCTCGAAGCGGTTCCGCAAGCCGGTCAGAGCGTCTTGGTCGCCTCGTAGAACGGCGCAACGATATTCTTGAAGCTGATCGCAACCGTGTCCTCGACTGCCATCGCGGAGTGCAGCACGTTCGAGGGATGGTAGCTCGCCTCGCCCGGTCCGATCTCGTAGGTCTCGTCGCCACACGTCATGCGCATGCGGCCGCTGATCACATAGATCGCCTGCTCCTCGGGATGCTGGTGCGGCCGCGCGCTGTCGCCGGCACGCCAGTGCATCTTCATCACCTCGATCGACTTGCCACGCACCACGGGACCGCGCGCGTCGGAATGGCTGGGGGTGACGAGATGATCAAGGTCGCCGTCGAGGATCACGCGGGACATGAGGAGCCTACTCGCACTTGTGCCTAATCACATTTGGCCGCAGGTCGCGGGGGTTGTATTGCGTCGGGCGCCTCGGCGCGCAGGCGCTGCTGCAGCATCGCAATGTTGGTGCGATCGCGCGGCAGCCGCAACGGCACGGCGGATCGGCCCTCAAGACCGAATACGTCGCCATCCGCCTGATCCATCGTGACGCGTTCCAGGATCTCCGCCGGCCGGCAGTCCGCGCTGCCGCCATACTGGACGCAGACCGCCACATAGGCGATCCGCGATTGCGGCGACGTCGCGTTCGGATCAACGCGCCAAGTGCCCGACAGCACGGTGTCGTTGCCGGCCGCCCAGAGATAGGCCTTGTTGCCGGCACCGAGGTAGCTCACCTGCGTGCCCTGCGGTCCCGTCCAGGTGACGAGAGTGCGGCAGCTGACGAACTTGCGCGTCTCCGCCTCGCCAACGATTTGCGCATGAGCGCAAGCGGCCGTGAGAACGAGCACGACGGCCGGCAGGCAGGCGAGCGATCTACGGCTCATGTCACTCGTCATGTGATGCACCATGCGCCTGTCACACCACCATCGTTACCGGGTTCTCGATCAGCGCCTTGAATGCGCCGAGCAGCTGCGCGCCGAGCGCGCCATCGACCGCACGGTGGTCGGTCGAGAGCGTCACCGACATTATCCAGGCGGCTTCGATCTTGCCGTCCCTGACGATTGCCCGCTCCTCGCCGGCGCCAACCGCCAGGATGGTGGCATGCGGCGGGTTGATGACGGCGGCGAAATCCTTGATGCCGTACATGCCGAGGTTCGACACCGCGCTCGAGCCGCCCTGATATTCCTCCGGCTTGAGCTTGCGGGCGCGCGCACGTGCCGCGAAGTCCTTCATCTCATTCGAGATGATGGAGAGTGATTTTGCCTCCGCATGACGCACCACCGGCGTGATCAGGCCGCCCGGGATGGAAACCGCGACCCCGATGTCGGAACGGTGATGCTTGAGCATGCCGCTTTCGGTCCAGGTGGCGTTGGCGTCCGGCACGCGCTGCAGCGCGAGCGCGAGCGCCTTGATGACAAAGTCGTTGACCGAGAGCTTGTAGGTGGGCTTGCCGTCCTTGTCCTTGGGTGCGGCGGCGTTGATCTCCTCGCGCGCGGCGAGGAGCTTGCCGACGTTGCAGTCGAGCGTGAGATAGAAATGCGGAATGGTGAGCTTCGCTTCGACCAGCCGGCGCGCGATCACCTTGCGGATGTTGTCGTGCGGGATGACGTCGTAGCTGCCCGGCTCGAACAGCGCGCGAATCTTGTCGTCGGACGGCACCGGCAGCGCGAATGATGCTGCCGCGGCGGGCGCAAGGCCCTGGCCGGATCGCGCTGCCTCGACATCGCGCGCGATGATGCGACTATGCGGACCGGAGCCCCGGATGCGACTGAGCTCGATGCCGGCGGTCTTGGCGAGACGGCGCGCGAGCGGCGAGGCAAAGATGCGATTGGCGCCATTGCTCGGAGCAGCCGATGGCGCGGCTGTAGGCGCAGACCCTGAAGAGGGTCTTGCAGCCGGCTCAGCCTTTGCGGCCGGCGGAGCAGGCGTTGCAGCGGGTGCCGCTGCAGACTTGGCGGTAGGCGCAGCCCCCTTCCCGGCCGCAGCGGCGGCCGACGCTGCCGACGCTGCCGTCTTGGGGTCCTCGCCCTCCTGCGCCAGCACGGCGATGAGCTGGTTCACCGGCACGTCCTGACTGCCTTCCGGAACCACGATCTTGGCCAGCACGCCGTCGTCGATCGACTCGTATTCCATGGTGGCCTTGTCGGTCTCGATCTCGGCGATGACGTCGCCGGCCTTGACGGCGTCGCCCTCCTTCTTGAGCCACTTGGCGAGGTTGCCCTTCTCCATGGTGGGCGACAGCGCGGGCATCAGGATATTGACCGGCATGAAATATCTCGATTTCTCAGCTGATCGCGCTGGTAGAGCCGGGATCGGTTGGCGAATCCATCTCGGCATTGAACAACGCGCGAATGCGCTCGAGCGTTTCTTCTTCCTGGAACTTGCTCTCGGTCGCATAGATGCGTGCCACATGGCGCGCCACGTCCGCGATCAGCATGCCCCAGGCTTCCGGATCATCGAAGGCGCGGCGCAGCGACACGTGCAGGCCGCCATCGACGATGGCGGCGCGCAGCACCTCGACGCCGCCCTGCTCGAGCGCGGTCGGCGGGATGACGAGGGCATCGAAGATCGGCTTGTCGGAATCCATGGTGCTCATCGGTAGCAAACCGCTTTTGCGGCCTCGACCACTTTCTCGACCGAAGGCAGCGCCAACTTTTCCAGATTCGCCGCATACGGCATCGGCACGTCCTCGCCGGTGACCCGCGCGACCGGCGCATCGAGCCAGTCGAACGCCTCTTCCATCACACGTGCCGCAATCTCAGCGCCAATGCCTGATTGCCGCCAGCCCTCCTCGATTGTCACCAGCCGCGCGGTCTTCTTCACTGACTCGACGATGGTCGCGATATCCATCGGCCGGATCGTGCGCAGGTCGACAACCTCGGCGTTGATGCCATCCTGTGCCAGCGCATCGGCGGCCTTGAGCGCGTAGCTCATTCCCATCGACCACGCTACGAGCGTGACGTCGGAGCCCTCGCGCGCGATACGGGCACGGCCGATCGGCACCAGATAGTCGTCGAGCTTGGGCACCGGGAAGCTCTGGCCGTAGAGAATCTCGTTCTCAAGAAAGATTACCGGATTGGGATCACGGATCGCGGACTTGAGCAGGCCCTTGGCGTCCGCCGCCGTGTAGGGTGCGACCACCTTGAGACCCGGGATGTGGGAGTACCAGGCCGAAAAGTCCTGGCTATGCTGGGCGGCGACCCGCGCGGCCGGGCCGTTCGGCCCGCGAAACACAATCGATGCACCGATCTGACCGCCCGACATGTAGCGCGTCTTGGCGGCGGAATTGATGAGTTGGTCCATCGCCTGCATGGCGAAGTTGAAGGTCATGAACTCGACGATCGGCTTAAGGCCCGCAAGCGCGGCGCCGACGCCGAGCCCCGCAAAGCCATGCTCGGTGATCGGCGTGTCGATCACGCGGCGCTCACCGAACTCCTGCAGCAGGCCCTGCGTGACCTTGTAGGCGCCCTGATACTCGGCGACCTCCTCGCCCATGACAAAGATGTCGGGGTCGCGGCGCATCTCTTCTGCCATGGCATCGCGCAGTGCTTCGCGCACCGTCATGGTCACCATCGCGGTGCCGGCGGGCACCTCGGGCTCGGGCAGCGCGGGACTCTTGGGAGGCGCGGTGTCGAAGGACTTGGGCTGCGCCGGCACCTTCTGCTCCTTGCCGGAGCGTTGCTGGGCGGCAGGCGGCGCGGACTCGGCGGCTTTCTGCGCACTCGCCGGTTTGGCTCCCGCCTTGAGCGCGGATGCGTCCTCGCCGTCAGCCAGGATCATGGCGATCGGCGTGTTGACCGCGACATCATTGGTTCCTTCCGGCACGAGAATCTTGCCCAGCGTGCCTTCGTCGACCGCCTCCACTTCCATGGTGGCCTTGTCGGTCTCGATCTCGGCGATCACGTCGCCGGACTTGACCGGATCGCCCTCCTTCTTGAGCCACTTGGCGAGGTTGCCCTTCTCCATCGTGGGCGACAGCGCGGGCATCAATATCTCGGTCGGCATGAACGACTTATCCTTGGCAGCAATGGCGCAGCGGCGCGCGGCCGCGAAGCTCACCTGTAGACGTCAGTGTAAAGCTCGGAGGGATCGGGCTCGGCGTCGTGGGTAGCGAACTCCGCCGCCTCGTTGACGATCGCGCGTACCTCGGTGTCGACCTTCTTGAGCGCGTCCTCGTTTGCCCACTTTTTCGATAGCAGCCGCTGGCGCACCTGCTCGATCGGATCGTGCTCGCTGCGAACCTTGTCGACCTCCTCCTTGGAGCGGTACTTGGCCGGATCCGACATCGAATGGCCGCGGTAGCGGTAGGTCCGCATCTCGAGAATGATCGGGCCGTTGCCGGTGCGGCACCAATTCACCGCCTTCTCGCCGGCTGCCTTCACGGCGCGCACGTCCATTCCGTCCACCTGGTCGCCAGGGATGTCGTGCGACTGCCCGCGTTTGAACAGCGTGGTCGTCGCCGACGCACGCGCGACCGAGGTCCCCATGCCGTACTGGTTGTTCTCGATGATGTAGATGACCGGCAGTTTCCAGAGCTTCGCCATATTGAAGCTCTCGTAGACCTGGCCCTGGTTGGCCGCTCCGTCACCGAAATAGGTGAGCGACACGTTGTCATTGCCTCGATACTTGCTGGCGAAGGCGAGCCCGGTTCCGAGCGGAACCTGCGCGCCCACGATGCCATGGCCGCCGTAGAAGCCCTTCTCGGCCGAAAACATGTGCATCGAGCCGCCCTTGCCGTGCGAATAGCCGCCGCGCCGCCCGGTCAGCTCGGCCATGACGCCCCTGGGGTCCATGCCGCAAGCCAGCATGTGGCCATGGTCGCGATAGCCGGTGATGACGCCATCGCCGGGCTTGAGCGTCATCTGCATGCCAACGACGACCGCCTCCTGGCCGATATAGAGGTGGCAAAACCCCCCGATCAGGCCCATTCCGTAGAGCTGGCCGGCCTTCTCCTCGAACCGCCGGATGAGCAGCATGTCGCGAAACGCGGCCAGCTCCTGCTCTTTGGTGAAGTCGGGCACCGGGCCCGCCGTGTCATCGCCGGTACGGCGCTGGACGGCCGATGGAACGGCCGATTTGTTGGTGGCTACCGCCATATGGCTCCTCAAGAAAAGGGCCCCGTCTTGGCCCAACTCCCATTAGCCGAAATCGTGCCAGCGCGAAAGCGCATGCGGGACGCTGTGGGTGGCACCCCCGTGACCCACTTTTGCCCCGCCTTTGGGCTCAGGGCTGCACGCGCTGGCGCTTATGGCCGCCTAAGGTCTGGCCGCTTGAGCTTGAGCACCAGGTCATGGGTGTCCACATAATCGAGCAGCGCGCGGGCGCGCTCGTCGAGCAGGTCGGGGTCGAGGCTCTCGGATTTGAGCAGCGCGACCCGCCGCTCCCAGAGCGCCCGTTCCGCTTTGACCGCCGCGAGCTCCCCGGAGAGCTTGGCGATCTGCTGGTCAATGTTCTGCCGGGCATTGAGGCCGTAATCACCGGTGAAGGCGTTGACCCCAAAATAGCCCACCAGCAGCGCGGCGGCGAGGTAGAGGCCAAGCGCTGTCAGAACCGATCGAAGCCGCCTGCGGGTGACCATCGGGGCAGAGTGCCGGCCCCGGCTTAAGACGGCTTTAACGCTCGGAAGCTGGACCGATATGCCTAGTGTGGCGGTTCAGAAGTCCGCATCATTCTTTCCGCGAGTCCGAGATGCGGACTTCTGAACCAAAGCCACACTAGATCAATAAGTTGCTAGTGTCCTTCGATTCCGAAGTTCGCAAACGAGAGTGCCGCAGAATGATGCGAACTTCGGAATCGGGACACTAGCGTCGGCCGATGTGGCGGACCTCGTTGAGCACGAAGTTCCCGATGCGCTTGCCGCGGTTGCGCAGGTAACGCACGGGACCGGCATCGACAAAGTAAGTGAGCAAAATCGAGTCTCGCGTCGTCACCTCGGGGCCGACCGTGTCGGCGGAATGCCAGGTGTTCTTGGCGACCGTGAACGCGTAGCCGGTGTTGGGCGCGAACTTCATCTGCGTGTGCTTGGGCATGCTGCCGTCGGGCCGCACCTCATGGAAGATGGTGCCGATGTGAGTGGTCGAAGCGTCGCGCGGCAGGTAGAGCTGGATCGTCATGCCCTTCCAGTGCGTGTCCGGGTGCGGCGTGATCTTGTAGCCCGGGATGTCACGGGTGAGGATCGGCACCGGATACATGCCGACCCTGGCGAAGTCCTTGCCGAACCGCTGGCTGAGGCTGGGCGCGAGCCGCCGCACCAATGCTTCCTTGACGGGGCGCGAGCACAGCGCATGACCGACAATGTCCCAGACCGGACGCTTGTCCGGCGGCAGCTTGCGAATGTATTCGGGGAACAGGTCGATCTTGACCCGGGTGTGGGTTCCATCCGCGAGGTCATTGCCTTTGGCGCGGCCGGACATTGGGCGATAGTCGGACGCCACCGGCATCCCGGTCAGCATGGCGGCGTAAACGTCGTCAGGAAACACCCGGTCGAACTGGAGATGGTAGAAGGGCGCATCGCTGGCGCGGGCGCTGTCGAATGACGCTGCCACAAATTGCGTCAGGCGCTGGATGGCGCGCTGCCGATCCAATGTTTTGAGGCCAATTGTCTGGTCCATCGCGACGATCCCAAGCTGATTTGCCCGAAAGCCTACACCGGCCAGCAGCCACATTACAGCGCTGAAAAGGCCACAATCCGCAGGTGGCAACACAAATCTGCCGCCAGCAGGACGTCGATACCGTGGCGCAATCCTAACGCAGCGCCTTGAGCGCCGAGCGGCCCGCATAGCGCGCCTGCGCCCCGAGTTCCTCCTCGATGCGCAGAAGCTGGTTGTATTTTGCGGTGCGGTCGGCGCGTGCGAGCGAGCCGGTCTTGATCTGCCCGCAATTGGTGGCAACCGCGAGGTCCGCGATGGTGGAGTCCTCGGTCTCGCCCGAGCGATGCGACATCACAGCGGTGTAGCCTGCCTTGTGTGCGGTCTCGACCGCGGCCAGCGCCTCGGTGAGCGTGCCGATCTGATTGACCTTCACCAGGATCGAGTTGGCGATGCCTTTCTTGATGCAATCCGTGAGCCGCGCCACGTTGGTCACCATCAGGTCGTCGCCGACCAGCTGACACTTGTTGCCGATCAGATCGGTGACGCGCTTCCAGCCCTCGAAGTCGTCCTCCGCCATGCCGTCCTCGATCGAAGCGATCGGATAGCGCTTGGCGAGTTCGGCGAGATACTGCGCCTGCTCCTCCTTCGATCGCGTCTTGCCCTCGCCCTCGTAGACATATTTGCCGTCCTTGAAGAACTCCGTGGAGGCGGGATCGAGCGCCAGCACGATGTCATCGCCCGGGCGATAGCCCGTGCCTTCAATTGCCTTCATCACAAAGCTGAGCGCCTCCTCGGCCGAGGCGAGATTGGGTGCGAAGCCGCCCTCGTCGCCGACATTGGTGTTGTGGCCGGCGTCATGCAGCGCCTTCTTGAGGGTCTGGAACACCTCGACGCCCATCCGCAGCGCTTCCGCGAAGCTCGGCGCGCCGACCGGCATGATCATGAATTCCTGAAAGTCGATCGGGTTGTCGGCATGCACGCCGCCGTTGACGATGTTCATCATCGGCACTGGCAGCAGGCGCGCCGAGACGCCACCGACATAGCGATAGAGCGGCTGCCCGCCCGCGATCGCGGCCGCCTTGGCGACCGCGAGCGAAACGCCCAGGATCGCATTGGCGCCCAGCCGACCCTTGTTGGGCGTGCCGTCGAGCGCGATCAGCGCCTCGTCGATCTTGTTCTGCGCCTCAGCGTCCATACCGCCGATGGCGTCGAAGATCTCGCCGTTGACCGCCTCGACCGCCTTGCGGACGCCCTTGCCGAGGTAGCGCTTCTTGTCGCCGTCGCGCAGCTCGACCGCCTCGTGCGCGCCGGTCGATGCACCGGAGGGAACGGCGGCGCGCCCGCGAGAGCCTTCCTCCAGCACGACGTCGACCTCGACCGTGGGGTTGCCGCGGCTGTCAAGGATCTCGCGGCCAATAATGTCGACGATGGCGGTCATGGCGCTCCTTTGAGGCTCCTGCGATAAGGCTTGGATTTGGAAGGCTTGGATTTGGGGCCGCTTCTACAGGATCGCCCCCCGCCTCGCAAAGGCCGTCGGTAAGCGCCTGCGGCTTAGGGTCATGCGCCTCGGTAGCAACCGACGCGGCGGTCCGGTATCCTGTCCGCAGGAGGATTCGAATGAGCTATGTCCAACGCGTGCTGCAACCGGGCGAAACCATCCGCCACACCGCCAGCATCCACTGGATCGTCTATTGGCCGGGCGCCCTGTGCCTGCTCGGAGCAATGGTCGCCTATGGCTATGGCGAGATGCAAGGGCATGCCAGTGTGTTTTGGGACTGGGTGGCGGTGATCTTGGCCGTCATTGCTCTCTTTCTATTGGTTCCCGAATGGTTCACCTGGTGGACCACCGAGATCGCGGTCACCAACCGGCGCATCATCTTCAAGCAAGGCTTCATCCGCCGCAGCACGATGGAGATGCACATGGACAAGGTCGAGAGCGTCGACGTCGACCAGTCGATCCTCGGCCGCATCTTCGACTACGGCGACGTCATCGTGAAGGGAACCGGCACCGGCTTCGAGCCGCTCACCACCATCGCGGCGCCGCTCGACCTGCGCAACCACGTCACGGGCGTCTGACGCCGCGATGGCCCGTCAGCCCGATCGTCCGCGCCAGCTCGGGCAGACAAGCGCGATCCCGGCCTCGCCGTCCGAGGCCGAGCTCGATCGCGTTGCCAATCCGCATCCGGACGCTGATTACGTGGCGCGCTTCACCGCGCCCGAGTTCACCACGCTCTGCCCGATCACGGCGCAGCCCGACTTCGCGCATCTCGTCATCGACTACGTGCCGGCACAGTGGCTCGTCGAGTCGAAATCATTCAAGCTCTATCTCAATAGCTTCCGCAACCACGGCGCCTTCCACGAGGACTGCACGATCGCGATCGCCAAGAAGCTCATCGCCACCATCGAGCCGAAGTGGCTGCGCATCGGCGGCTACTGGTATCCACGCGGCGGCATGCCGATCGATGTGTTTTACCAGTGGGGCAAGCTGCCGGCGGACATCTGGGTGCCCGATCAGGGCGTCGCGCCCTATCGCGGACGAGGGTGAGTTGCGCGGGCAGGATTTTATTACTGTTCCCCTGTGCATAGCGTGCACAACGTTGCAAGCACGGCGTACCACCCCCCGTCGAATCGCATAATAGTTGAATCATTCCTGCGCAGCGCTATCTCTGTAGTTTCGCGTTCGGTGGCTGTGCGCCTTGCGCCCTCTTCATCCGCGACACGCGATGCAAAGGACCCCATGAAAGACCATCGAGAGCATCAGCTCGCCGCGCAGGCGACCGGACGCGCCATTCGGGCCATTCAGGATCAGCTGCAGGCGCAAGGACGAAGCGAGCGCGACGAGACCGTCGCCAGGCGCAAGGAGTTCTTTGCTCTCCTGGACGTCTACCGAGAACGGCTATTTTCGTCCATCGAAGAGGCGGTCAAGCGCAAGGAACGCATTTTCTATCCGGCCACGGTTCCGGGATTTGCGGCACGCTGTGACAAGATTTTCAACATCGGCGTTGGCGCTTACAGCCACGAGATGCTGAATACATGGCTCTACGCCAACGATCTCAAGCATGTCTTCCACGCCGAGCCGGGTGGTGTGATCCGGTGGTGAACGAATGACCCACCGTAAAACTTGATCCGCGTCAGAATCTTGGAGCAGACTTCCTGCAAGCTTGCGGCCTCGGCATCAACTGTTTCGAACTTTGCTGGCCTCGCTCACCTATTCCATAGCCATTCGCCTGGCCATTTGTCCGCTCGGAATTCTCATGCATTGAGCCCTCCCGCGCTGAAATACGCCACCCGTGCGGCCGGAGTCCGATGCTTGTTGTTTTTGGTGGAACCGAGCAGTAATGGCGGAACAAAATACCTTCAAAGTCCCGTACAATCAGAAGCATGAAGTCAAGCGCGGACTACCGTTGTTCGATTATGCGAGCATCATCAAGGACTTTTCGCGCTGATCACATTGGCATCGAGCGCATTCACGCGGGCTCTCCCGCCCACGGGAACGGACACTCCGCTCCGGCGTTAGCCTGTGAACACAGGCCTGCGCGATGTTGCGATCGTCGAAAAAACAGTCACTTGCTGTCAAGCTCGCCCGACATCTGGCCATGGGCGGACTCTTGGGAACCGTCCTCGCGGTGTTGCTTGTCGCGATCAATGTCCAGAACATCCTTGGACTGATTTCACTCAGTGCGTCGCCTTGGGTCACCGCAATGGTTTTCGTGAGCGTCATCGCGCTGTTTTGTGCGGTCGGCGCGACCTTGACCGGGCTCATCTTCATCCTGGCCGAGGAAGACAACACCTGACGACAGCACCTGCCGCTTCACCCTACGATCGCATGCGGCACGAACCGCGACGTGTTCTTGGTGATCGCGCTCGCGTCCTCGCGGATCGACAATCCGCACGGCTGTCCCGCAGCGATCCACGAGCCAATCACGGCGTAATCGTCTCCGAAACGCGGCAAAGTTGCCATCGCCTGGCGTACTTGGCCTTCGCCGCCATAGGGACCCGCGTCGGAGTCGATCACCTCGCCGTTCACCACCATCTCGACATTGGCGCCTTCGCGCGAATAGAGCGGCTTGCGCACGAACGACGTGCCGAGCTTCGCCGCCTCGGGATCGTCCTCGAAATAGGCCGGCAGCAGATTGGGGTGACCCGGAAACATCTCCCACAGCAGCGGAAGGATGCCCTTGTTGGAAAGGACCGCCTTCCATGGCGGCTCGATCCAGCGCGTCGGCGCCTTCGCAAGCTGCGCCCCGAACGCGTCGCGAAACATCCATTCCCAGGGGTAGAGCTTGAAGGCGAGCTCGATTTCGCGATCCCCGAGGTCGACGAACCGGCCGTCCTCGCGCAGTCCGATCTGCTCGATATCGATCAGCGTGGTCGCAAGCCCGGCCTGCGAGGCGGTATCCTCCAGATAGGACAGCGTGCCGGCATCCTCGGT
>Ga0137409_10004781_pt1 | contig 14191 bp, 15 predicted proteins | sample CZODoug1_16funga_FD_122059 | JGI IMG/M metagenome (GOLD analysis project Ga0137409, IMG submission 122059) | Vadose zone soil fungal communities from Angelo Coast Range Reserve, California, USA - CZODoug1_16fungal (Hybrid Assembly) | ecosystem: Environmental > Terrestrial > Soil > Vadose zone... | reverse complement strand
CCGAACAGGAAACGGCGGGCGAGGAGCAGCAGTCGGGCGGGGCCCTCGAGACCTATACCCTCAACCTCAACGCGCAGGCGCTGGTCGGCAAGATCGATCCCTTGATCGGGCGCGAGCGCGAGATCGAGCGGGTCATCCAGACCCTCTGCCGGCGGCGCAAGAATAATCCCTTGCTGGTGGGCGAAGCCGGCGTCGGCAAGACTGCCATAGCCGAAGGCCTGGCGCGCCGCATCGTCGAAGGCCAGGTCCCCGAGATCCTCGCGCGCTGCCAGGTCTACGCGCTCGACATGGGTGCGCTCCTCGCGGGAACGAAGTACCGGGGAGATTTCGAGCAACGCCTCAAGGCGGTGCTGAAGCAGCTCGTCGACAACCCGAACGCGATCCTGTTCATCGACGAGATCCATACACTCATCGGCGCGGGCGCCGCTTCCGGCGGGACGCTCGACGCCTCCAACCTGCTCAAACCCGCGCTCTCGACCGGCGCGCTCAAGTGCATCGGCGCGACCACCTACAACGAGTACCGCGGCGTGTTCGAGAAGGACCATGCGCTCTCACGGCGCTTCCAGAAGATCGACGTGCCGGAGCCTTCCGTCGAGGAGACGGTCGCGATCCTGCGCGGGCTAAAATCGCGCTTCGAGGCTCACCATGGCATCAAGTACAGCGGCACCGCATTGACGAGCGCCGCCGAGCTCTCCGCGCGCTACATCAACGACCGCCACCTGCCCGACAAGGCGATCGACGTGATCGACGAGGCCGGCGCGGCGCAGCGCATCGCACCCAAGGCGAAGCAGAAGAAGATCATCGGCAAGGGCGAGATCGAAGAGATCATCGCCAAGATCGCCCGCATCCCGCCGCGCAGCGTCTCGAGCGACGACCGCAGCGCGCTGGCGAATCTCGACCGCGACCTGAAGGCGGTGGTGTTCGGCCAGGATCAGGCGATCGACGCGCTCGCCGCCGCCATCAAGATGGCGCGCTCGGGACTCGGCAACCCGCAGAAACCGATCGGCAACTTCCTGTTCAGCGGGCCGACCGGCGTCGGCAAGACCGAGGTCGCCCGGCAGCTCGCCTACTGCATGGGCATCGAGCTGATCCGCTTCGACATGTCGGAGTACATGGAGCGGCACGCGGTGTCGCGCCTGATCGGCGCGCCGCCCGGATACGTCGGCTTCGAACAGGGCGGCCTGCTCACCGAGCAGATCACCAAGAAGCCGTACTCGGTGCTGCTGCTCGACGAGATCGAGAAGGCGCACCCGGACATCTTCAACATCCTGCTGCAGGTGATGGACCACGGCACGCTCACCGACAACAACGGCCGCAAGGCGGATTTCCGCAACGTGGTGATCGTCATGACCACCAACGCCGGCGCCGAATCGCTCGCCAAGAACAACATGGGCTTCACCATCGGCAAGCAGTCCGGCGACGAGATGGAGGCGATCAAGCGCATGTTCACGCCGGAGTTCCGCAACCGGCTCGACGCCATGATCTCGTTCAAAGCGCTCGACACCGGGACCATCATGCGCGTGGTGGAGAAGTTCCTGATGCAGCTCGACGAGCAGCTCGCCGAGAAGAAGGTCGAGGCCGCGTTCACCGACGCGCTCAAGGCGCACCTGGCGAAGAAGGGCTTCGACCCGCTGATGGGTGCGCGGCCGATGGCGCGCCTCATCCAGGACACCATCCGGCGCGCGCTGGCCGACGAGCTGCTGTTCGGCAAGCTGCAGCACGGCGGCAAGGTCACCATCGACATCGGCGACGACGAGAAGATCAAGCTCGTTTTGGAGGAAGAGACCGCTCCGGTCGCCTGATCGCGGCGCAGGCATAAGCAAAGGCCCCTCCCGGGGCCTTTTCTTTTTCGGGGTCCGGGGTTACGTTCTCCCCTCTTCCGGGAGGCAGCATGCTTCGAATCGCACTTGCAGCACTCGCGTGCATCGCTTTGCAGGCGTACGCCCAGGATCGGCCACGTCAGCTCGCCTCGGCATGCGGCATCTGCCACGGCACCGACGGCCGCGGCGACGGCAAGGTCCTGCCGCCGCTCGCCGGCATGCCGCGCGACCAGATCGCCTCGCAGATGCGCGCCTTCCGCGACGGCCAGCGCCCCGCGACCGTGATGCACCAGATCGCCAAGGGCTATACCGACGAGCAGATCGACGCGCTGGCGGCTTTTTTCGCCGCGCAGAAGCGCTAGGAGACGGCCATGAAACGCAGAGACTTTCTCAAGGTCGCCGGCGCGACGTCCCTCGCCGGCTGCGCAACGACTTCGGCGCCGTCCAAGGCGCGCGTAGTCGTGATCGGCGGCGGCTTCGGCGGCGCGACCGCCGCGAAGTACATCCGTCTCTGGGATGCGTCGATCGATGTGGTCCTGATCGAGCGCGACGCGCAGTTCGTGTCGTGTCCGATCTCCAACCTCGTGCTTGGAGGCTACACCGGCATGCAGGACATCTCGCGCGACTACTCCGGCCTTGCGAGGCACGGCGTACAGGTGGTGCGCGACGAGGCGGTGGCGATCGACGCGGCGAAGAAGTCCGTGCGTCTCGCGAGCGGCGGCGCGATCGCCTATGAGCGCCTGATCGTCTCGCCGGGCATCGATTTCACCTTCGGCGACGTGCAGGGCTACGAAGCGGCGATGCAATCCGGCCGCGTGCTGCACGCCTGGAAAGCCGGGCCGCAGACCGTGGCGCTGCGCCGCCAGCTCGAGGCGATGCCCGACGGCGGCGTCTACATCCTTTCCGTCCCGCTCGCGCCCTATCGCTGCCCGCCGGGCCCGTACGAGCGCGCGAGCATGATCGCCGCCTACTTCAAGCAGGCGAAGCCGAAATCCAAGGTGCTGGTGCTCGACGCCAACCCTGACGTCACCTCGAAGGCTGGCCTCTTCAAGCGGGCCTGGTCGGACCTCTATCCCGGCATCCTCGAGTACCGCGGCAACGCGCGCGCGGTCGGCGTGGATGAAAAGACGATGAGCGTGAAGCTCGAAGTCGAGGACGTGAAGGGCGACGTGCTGAACGTCGTGCCGCCGCACCGCGCCGGCGACATCGCGCAGAAAGCCGGCCTCATCACCAGCAACAACCGCTGGTGCGACGTCGACTGGCGGACGATGGAGTCGAAGGCGGTCAAGGGCGTGCACGTGCTCGGCGACGCGACACTGTCGGCGCCGGCGATGCCCAAGTCGGGCAGCATGGCCAACAACCACGCCAAGATCGCCGCCGCGGCGATCGTCGACCTGCTGAATGGCCGCGAGCCGGCGCCGCTGCAGATCATCAACACCTGCTACAGCTTCGTCTCGGAGAAAGAGGCGATCCGCGTCTCCTCGGTGCACCGCTGGGACGCGGGCAAGGGAACGCTGCTCGCCGCTCCCGGGGGCGGCGTCTCCGCAGCGCGCAGCGAGTCGGAGGGGAACTACGCCTGGAACTGGGCCCGGACGATTTGGGCTGATTCGCTCGCATAGCGAGCGAGGGGCCGACTCTCCGGGCTAGCCCTTCCCGGTTGAGCCGAAGCCGCCGGCGCCTCGTGCGCTGGCGGCGAAGTCCTCGACCACCTCGAACTCCACCTGCATGACCGGCACGACGATGAGCTGCGCGATGCGGTCCATCGGCTGCACGGTGAACGCGGCCTTGCCGCGGTTCCAGAGCGACACCATCAGCGGTCCCTGGTAATCGGAGTCGATCAGGCCGACCAGATTGCCCAGCACGATGCCGTTCTTCGCGCCGAGGCCCGAGCGCGGCAGGATCATCGCCGCGTAGGCGGGATCGGCGACATGGATGGCGATGCCCGTGGCTACGAGCTGGCTGTCGCCCGCATTCAGGACGATTTCCTTTTCGATGCAGGCGCGAAGGTCCAGGCCGGCGGCGCCCGCGCTCGCGTAATGCGGCAGCATGGGGCGGATCCTCTCGTCGAGGATCTTGACTTGCAGCTTCCTCATTTGCGGGCGGGGAGCCTTTTGGCGACCTGCTCGACCAGCTTTCGCGCCAGTTCGAGTTTCGGTCCGTGGCCGAGCGGGTGCTCGCCTTTGGCGTCGTAGAGCGTGATCGCGCTGTCATCGCGGCCGATCGCTTCCTGCGCCAGGTTGGCGGCGATCAGCGGCAGCTTCTTCTTCACCAGCTTCGCCCCTGCGTTCTTCGCCAGGTTCTCGCTCTCCGCGGCGAAGCCCACGCAGAAGGGGGGCTTCGGCAGGCCGGCGACCCAGGCGAGGATGTCCGGGTTCTGCTCCAGCTCGAGCGAAAGATGGCCGTTGGCTTTCTTGATCTTCTGCGCCGCCGGCTTGCTCACGCGGTAATCGGCCACCGCGGCGACGGAGATGAACACGTCGGCGCGCTTCACGTCCTTCTTTACCGCGTCGAACATCTCGCGCGCGGTACGCACGTCGACGCGCGCCACGCCAGTCGGGGTCGGCAGCGACACTGGACCGCTGATCAACGTCACGTCGGCGCCGGCTTCATGCGCTGCGCGCGCGACCGCGTAGCCCATCTTCCCCGAACTCCTGTTGGTCAGGACCCTGATCGGGTCAACCGGCTCCTCGGTCGGACCGGCGGTGACGACGACGCGCCGACCCGCGAGGTGTTTCGGCTGAAAAAAAAACTGCACGTCGGCGAGGATGTCGGCGGGTTCGGTCATGCGCCCCATGCCCATCTCGCCGCAGGCCTGGCCTCCCGAGGCTGGTCCGACGATCGTCACGCCATCGGCACGCAGTGTCTCGGCATTCCTCGTGGTCGCCGCGTTCTGCCACATCTCGACGTTCATCGCCGGAGCCACCAGCAGCGGGCAGCGGCGCGCGACGCAAAGCGTCGACAACAGGTCGTCGGCGTAGCCGTGCGCCAGCTTCGCCATGAAGTCGGCCGACGCGGGTGCAATGAGGATCAGGTCCCGGTCGCGCGACAGCTCGATGTGCCCCATCGCGTCGCTGACCCGCGGGTCCCACAGGTCCGTCCACGCGGGTTGGCCGGAGAGCGCCTGCATGGTCGCGGTGCCGATGAAATGCGTCGCCGCTTCGGTCATCGCGACGCGCACATCCGCCCCGGCCTTGACCAGCAGCCGAGTCAACTCGGCGGCCTTGTAGGCTGCGATGCCGCCGGTGATACCGAGAAGAATCCGCTTTCCCGTCAACGCCATGGAACCGCTCTCGTTAAGGGGATGGGATTGTACATGGCGATCACCAACTGGCCGGAAAGCGAACGGCCGCGAGAGCGGCTGCTGGCACAGGGCGCCGGCTCGCTCAGCGACGCCGAGCTGGTGGCCGTGCTGCTGCGAACCGGGGTGCGGGGGAAAACAGCGGTCGACCTGGCGCGCGACCTGATCGAGCGCTTCCAGGGCATCGGCGGGCTGCTGGATCGCGTCGGTTCGGAGAGCGTCAAGGGACTCGGCAACGCGAAGCGCGCGCAGTTCGCCGCCGCCATGGAGCTCGCGCGCCGCTCTCTCGCGGAGCAGATGAAGAAACGCTCGGCGCTCACCTCGCCCGGCGCGGTGCGAGACTACCTGCGCCTGACTCTGGCCGCCCGGGCCCATGAAGTTTTCGTCTGCATCTGGCTCGATGCCCAGCATCGTGTCATCGACTGCGTCGAGGTGTTCCGCGGCACGCTGACGCAGACCAGCGTCTACCCGCGCGAGATCGTGAAAGCGGCGCTCGCGGCCAACGCAGCGGCGGTGATCTTCGCCCACAACCACCCCTCGGGCGCGGCGCAGCCGAGCCAGGCGGACGAGCTCCTGACGCGCAATCTCCGGGACGCCCTGGCGCTGGTCGAGGTCAAGGTGCTGGACCATTTCATCGTCGCCGGGTCGCAGGCAATCTCCTTCGCCGAGCGCGGATTGTTGTAGTAAAATCCGCGCCTTGCGAATTTCGGAGTAAGGCAATGTCCCGCGTTTGTCAGGTCACCGGCAAGAAGCCGATGAAGGGCCATTACGTCTCGCACGCGAACAACAAGACGATCCGCACCTTCGAGCCGAATCTTCATTACCGCCGTTTCTGGGTCGAGACCCAGAACCGCTGGGTGAGGTTGCGCGTCTCCACTGCCGGCCTGCGCCGCATCGACAAGCTGGGCGTCGAGGCTGTGCTCGCCGAGATCAAGGCGAAAGCGAAGGGCAAATAACCATGCGTGAAAAGATCAAGCTCGAGTCCTCGGCCGGCACCGGCCACTTCTACACCACGACCAAGAACAAGCGCACCACGCCCGACAAGCTGGAGATCAAGAAATACGATCCCAAGGCGCGCAAGCACGTCCTGTACAAGGAAGCGAAGCTGAAGTAGCCGCCCGCGGCGGGGGTGCTCAACCGCCGCCGAAGTTGTACTGCACGCCCAGCATCAACGTATCCAGGTTTTGCCGTCCGCTGCCGCCGGGGAGTTTCGGCCGGTAGCGATCGAGGTCGACCCGTAGCGCCCAGTTCTTCGTCACGCCCATCTGTGCGCCGAGCCCGAAGCTCGGTCCCCAGGCGTTCTGGCTGCCTGCGTCGCCGCCCAAGGCCAGGCCAGTCGCTTCGGTGTGGCCCCACAGCACGCCGCCCTTGGCGAACAGCGCCGAGTTCATGCCGAATGGAATCCCGGCCAGCAGTCCGAGGTTGATCAGCTGGAGATCGGTGTCGCCGCCGCCGCGCTTGAAATTGTCGGCGCGCAGGTAGCTGATCTCTCCGCCGACCCATTTGTTGAAGCGGCTGCCGGCGAAAACTTTCCATGCGTTCTGCGCGCGGTCGCACTCGAAGCCAACCCCCGGACAGTCGGCGTCGAGGCGGGCGCGCCCGTACGACGCGCCGACGTGTCCGTAAAACGTGTCTTGCGCCAGAGCCGCCAGGAAGAACGCCATCCCGAAGAGAACGAGGAGAAGTGCGGCGATTGCGCGCGAACCCATACCGCGATCCTAGGGACGCGCCGCTCCCCCTCCTATCGAGCGAACGGTGTTCCTGCCGTCGAGGGCCGCGGCGCGCGCAAGCGGCGCTACAGCGCCGCGCTATCGCGGAAAGGCTACGCGGGAACTCTTATTGCTAGGCTACGGCGTACGAGCGCAGGCGCTGGGAGAAATCGACCAGCGACGCGACGCCGCTCGTCTCCGCCCGTTGGCACCAGTCCTGGAGCTGCCGCAGCAGCTGCTCCTTCGAGGCGCTCGAGCGCTCCCAGAGAGCTCCCAGCTCCTGCCGCATCGCGACGAGGGTGCTGAGGGCGCGGGATTTCTTCAGCGCTTCGGCGAGGTGTGCCTTCTCGGCTCCGGCGAGAGCCTGGCCGCGCAGCAGCGCACGCTTCAACGAGCGCAGTACTTCGGCGTCGCCCGGAGACCAATGGCGCAGGCGTTGCATTTCCTCGGCGTAGGTGCGCTTCATCGACGTGGCATAGCGCGACAGCACGTCGTAGCGATTGGCGATCACGGCATGCAGCGTGTCGTAGTCGGCCGCCACCTTCGGTGCGGCGAAGCGCGGCCGGGGCGCGACCTTCTTCACGGTGGCGAGCCCGAGCGTCTCGAGCAGGCGGATGTAGGCCCAGCCGATATCGAACTCGTACCACTTGACCGAGAAGCGCGCCGAGGCCGGAAAGGCGTGATGGTTGTTGTGCAGCTCCTCGCCGCCGATCCATACCCCGAGCGGAACGATGTTACGGCTCGCGTCCGGCGCCGGCACATCCCAGCTGCGGTAGCCGAACCAGTGGCCGACGCCGTTGATCACGCCAGCGGCCCAGAACGGGATCCAGGCGATCTGCACCAGCAGGATCAGCAGGCCGGGCAGCAGGCCGAACACGGCAATGTTGATCGCGCCCGTCAGGAACAGTCCATGGATTGCGTGCTGCGAATAAACGTTGCGCTCGATCCAATCGTCCGGCGTGCCATGGCCGAAACGCTCCATCGTTTCCTTGTTGAAGGACTCCTTCACGTACAGGAACACGCCCAGCCAGAGCACACGATTGATGCCGTGCACCTGCGGGCTGTGCGGATCCTCGGCGCTCTCGCAGCGCGCGTGATGCTTGCGATGGATCGCCGCCCACTCCTTGGTCACCATGCCGGTGGTGAGCCACAGCCAGAGGCGGAAGAAGTGCGACACCACCGGATGCAGGTCGAGCGCGCGGTGCGCCTGGTGGCGGTGCAAGTAGATCGTCACCGAGGCGATCGTGATCTGGGTCAGCACTACCGCGGCGAGGACGTAGCCCCACCATGGCAGGTCGAGCAGCCCGGAGAACAGCACGGTTTGGATCATCGGTAGCGGTCGCCCTGTGGTCGTTATTGAGTGGCGGGCGCCATTCTACGCGAATGGCTGTCGGCGGTGTCGGCAGCTCCAAGGGTCTGACCGGACAGGGAACTTTTTACCAAAGTTCACGGCTTGCGACGCTCGAAAGCGGCGGCAAAAAATGCATCGGTGCCGTGGCGGTGCGGCGACAGCTTCAGGTGCTGCCCCGTATCGAGGGCGATGCGCTGGCCCTCGAACACTTTCGCACACGAAAGGGGCTGGAATTCCGGCTGCGCCGCCCCAAAGGCCGCGGCCACCGCCTCGTTCTCCTCTGCAAGCAGGCTGCAGGTCGCGTAGACGAGTCGTCCGCCCGGCTTGAGCAGGCGGCTCGCGGCGGCGAGGATGCGCCGCTGCTTTGCCACCAGCTCGTCCACGGCTTCCGGGCCGTAGCGCCATTTCAGCTCCGGATTGCGGCGCAGGGTGCCGAAGCCGCTGCACGGCGCGTCGACCAGGACGCGGTCGAGCTTGCCGGCAAGGCGCTTGACGCGCGCGTCCAGGCCCGCGGCGAGCACCACCGTGTGCACGTTGGTGATGCCGGCGCGAGCTGCGCGCGGCGCGAGCGATGCGAGGCGCTTCGGCGAAGTATCGAAGGCGTAGATGCGGCCGGTGCCGCGCATCAGCGCCGCCGCGGCCAGCGTCTTGCCGCCGGCGCCGGCGCAGTAGTCGGCGATCATCTCGCCGCGCCGCGGCCCTAGCAGCCAGGCGATGAGCTGGCTACCCTCGTCCTGGACCTCGACCAGCCCTTCCTTGAACAGCGGGTGGCGATTGATCGCCGGCTTGCCGACCAGGCGGATGCCGGCGGGGGAATACGGCGTCGCGCGCGCCTGCAGGCCATCGGCGTCAAGGCGCGCCAGCACCTCTTCCCGGCTGGTGCGCGCGAGATTGACGCGCAGGTCGAGAGGCGCGGGGTTGGCGAGCGCCTGTGCGACGCGCAGCGCCTCTTCCTCGCCGTGCGCGCTCGCGAGGCGAAGCCACAGCCAGTCGGGCAGCTCGGCGCGCACCGCGGGCGGCTGGTCCTCGCTGCGCGCGGCGCGCAGACGCGCGATAAGCGCGTCGTCGAGGAGTCCCGAGAGCGCGCGCCCGGAGAAGCCGAGCGCCCGCACCAGCGCCGCGGCGACCAGCAGCCGCGGCTCCGCGGAGTCCGCAGCCGCCTCGAGCGAGCGCTTGCGGCGGAGCACGGCGAATACCGCCTCGGCGACGAACCCGCGCTCGCTCTGGCCGAGAGCGCGGTGGTTGCGGAAATAACGGGAAAGCGTTTCGTCGGCGGGGCCGGTGAAGCGCAAGGTATCCGCGGACGCAGCCACGGCGTGCGCGAGCAGCGTCGGAGTCAGCCTCAGCGACGAATTGCCGCGCGGCATCTGGCGCGGCGGACCCTCTTTGCTCACGGACGCGAGATGCGCTTCGCTACGTGCTCACAGCGCTTGCCGTCCCCGTCCACGTTGACGACCTTCACCGGCAGGCCGAAATCGGCCGCGACCCAGAGATCGGCACGGTCCTTTGCGCCCTGCTCGTAGCGGCGCGTAATCCTCACCGCCTCGAAATTGCCGGCCGGCGTCTGCACCCGTTCCCGCCCGGCGACGTCGTACTCGTGCCGCGACTGACCTTTTCCGTCGAAGATGCTGAGCTTCAGGTATTTCACCCGGCCCGGCATCATCGTCACGGCGAGGAGGAAGGACAGCCGGTCCTGGCTGTTGGGTGGCATCTCCTCGCTGCCCTTCCTGCCCCCGTGCTGCATGGTGATGGTCTGCGCCTTCCAGTCGAACCAGGCGCGGGCAGTATCGCGGCCGGTGCGCTCGTCGGTGAACTCCGCGGGTTGCAGCAGACCATTGACGATGGCGCCGCGGCTCAGGCGCTTGGCGGTGCCGAGCAGCGCGTAGATCCCCTTGCCCTTCGAGGTCTCGGTCATCTGGTAGCTGCCGGGCGCGAGCTCGAGGCGCTCGACGACTTCCGCGAGCTCCGTGCCTTCGCAGCTGATGTCGAACTGGATCTCGAAAGTGCCTTGCAGCGCGGCGGGCGCCGCATGCGCGGTCAGCGCGACGGCGCTAATCAGCAGGAAGCACAAGCTGCGCATCGTTCCCCTTTACCGTGACGACGCCATTTTGCAGCAGCAAGCGGCCGTCGAGAAACCAGCGGACCGCCCGCGGATAGATCACGTGCTCCTGCTCGAGGACCCGGGCGGCCAGACTCTCCGCGGTATCCGCAGGCTGCACGTGCACCGCGGCCTGGATGACGATCGGTCCGTGATCGACCTCGGCGGTGACGAAATGCACCGTACAGCCGTGCAGCTTTACGCCCGCCGCCAGAGCGCGTGCGTGCGTGTCGAGTCCCGGAAACGACGGCAGCAGCGCGGGATGGATGTTGAGCAGCCGATCGGAATAGCGGCGCACGAAAACCGCGCCAAGCACTCGCATGAATCCGGCCAGCGCGACCAACCGCGGCGCGAAGGTCTCGATTTCCCGCTCGAGCGCGGCGTCGAAAGCCTCGCGCGCCGGGAAGCGGCGGTGCTCCACCACTCGCGTCGCGATGCCGCGCGAGCGCGCGAACTCGAGTCCCTTTGCATCGGCGACATTGCTGATCACCCCCTTGACGGGCAAACCGGCCTCGACGAGCGCGCGCAGGTTGCTGCCGCGGCCGGAGATGAGCGCGACGATAGACATCAGTAGACCCGCCGCGCGCGGTAGCCGTCCTGCTCGAGCAGCGCGAGCACGCCCTTGTCGCCGTAAAGGTGCAAGGCGCCGAGCGCGACGAAGGCGTTGCCGCGCCGCAGCTCGCGCTGCACGCGAAACGCCATCACCACGCTGCGATCGTGGACCACGCGTTTGGTGAGCACTGCCTGGTGGGTCGCGACTTCGGGGTAGCGAGCGCTGAACTGCTCGCGCAGCCGCCAGATCGCCTGCAGATCGCCGGCGAGATAGGCCTCGAGCGTTTTCTCGCCGAGCCGCAGCAGCTCGTCGCGGTGCGCAAGGCTGTGTTTGAGCAGCGCCACCTGCGCGTCCATCGGCAGCTCGTCGAAGGTGAAGATCTGCTCCTCGACGCCCTCGATCTGCAACACTGGCAGGCGGCGCGCCCGCGCCTGGTCGGAGAGCCGCGCCTCGAGCGGCGCGCCGGAGGCGCCCGAGGCTGCACGCAGATTGAGCAGCACGCCCCACGGCTTCAGCTTGTTGACGAACTCGCGCGACAGGCCGATCGGGCGCAGCTGCTCGAGCGCGCGCTCGAAGTCGTCGGCGCCGATCTTCTCCTCCAGCGTTTGCCGGTCGAGAAACATCGCCGCCTCGAGGAAACGCTCGCGCGAGTAGGGGTCCGGGACGAACTCGAGCATCAGGCTGTTGGCGCGGCGAAACGCCTCCTCCACCGGCGCCGGCAGCACGTCGAGGCGCGCGTCGGCGACATGGATCGTGCCGTAGACGTGGCTCGCGGGGACGCCGACTTTGGCAATCCGCCAGAGCAAGCCCTTGCCGAAGCGCTCGGGTGCGGCGTTCGACGGCGCCGCCACGGCAGCGAGCGCGGTCAGCAGGAAGTCGCGGCGCCTCATCCCGGGCGGATCATCGCTTCCGGCCGTACCCAGCGCTCGAAGTCCGCGGCGCTGACGTAGCCAAGCGCGAGCGCCGCCGCCTTCAGGGTCGTGCCTTCACGGTGCGCTTTCTTGGCGATCTCGGCGGCGCGGTCGTAGCCGATGTGCGGCGCGAGCGCGGTCACGAGCATCAGGGAGCCGGAGACCAGATCGCGGATCGCCGCTTCGTCGGGCTCGATGCCGCGCGCACAGTGCTCCTCGAACGAGCGGCAGCCGTCGCCCAGCAACCGCGCGCTCTGCAGGAAGGCGTTGATGAGCATCGGCTTATAGACGTTGAGCTCGAGATGACCCGAGGCGGCGCCGATATTGATCGCGACGTCGTTGCCCAGGACCTGTGCGCACAGCATGGTCAACGCCTCCGCCTGGGTAGGGTTGACCTTGCCGGGCATGATCGAGCTGCCGGGCTCGTTCTCGGGCAGACGCAGCTCGCCCAGCCCCGAGCGAGGACCCGACGCGAGCAAGCGGATGTCGTTCGCGATCTTGAACAGCGCCGCGGCGAGGGTCTTCAGCGCGCCGTGGGCGAACGCGAGCGCCTCGTGGCCCGCCAGCGCCGCGAACTTGTTCTCCGCCGGCGCGAATGGATGCTGCAGCTCCAGGCCAGCGCAAACCTTGCCGGCGAACTCCGGGTGCGTGTTGAGGCCGGTGCCGACCGCGGTGCCGCCGATGGCGAGCTGGTAGAGGCCCGGCTGCGCGGCGTGGATCGCGGCCTGCGCATGCCCGAGTTGCGCCACGTAGCCGGAGAATTCCTGGCCGAGCGTCAGCGGCGTCGCGTCCTGCAAGTGGGTGCGGCCGATCTTGACGATGCGGTCGAACGCTTCGCTCTTCTTCGCCAGGGTGCTTTTCAGGGTGCCGAGCGCGGCGACGACCTCGTCCACCGCGATGGCGGCGGCGATGTGCATCGCGGTGGGGAAAACATCGTTCGACGACTGCCCCATGTTGACGTCGTCGTTGGGATGCACGAGGCGCTTCTGCCCGCGCTCGCCGCCGAGCAGCTCGGAGGCGCGGTTCGCAAGCACCTCGTTGACGTTCATGTTGCTCTGCGTGCCCGATCCGGTCTGCCAGACCGAAAGCGGGAATTCGTCGTCGTGCTTGCCCTCCAGGACCTCCTGCGCGGCGCGCTGGATGGCCTGCGCCTTCTTCGCGTCGAGGAGCTTCAGCTCGGCGTTGACCTTGGCGGCGGCCTTCTTGACGCGCGCCAGGGCATGGACCACGGGCAGCGGCATGCGCTCGCTGGAGATGCGGAAGAAGCGTCGGCTGCGCTCGGTCTGCGCGCCCCACAGCCGGTCGGCCGGCACTTCGATCGGCCCGAAGCTGTCTTTCTCGGTGCGAGTGCCGCTCATGGCGGCGCTATGTTACTTCTTCAACAGGCTGCGCAGCATCCAGGCGTTTTTCTCGTGGACGTCCATGCGCTGCGTCAGCAGGTCGAGCGTCGGCTGGTCGTTGGCGTCCTCCGCGACCGGCAACACGCCGCGCGCGGTGCGCACCACCGCTTCCTGCGCCGCGATCAGCAACTGCACCATCTTCTCCGCCTTCGGCACGCCGTCGGTCTCCTTGATCGAGCCGAGCTTCAGGTATTCCTTGTACGTCCCGGGCGCATAGTGGCCGAGGGCGCGGATGCGCTCGGCGATCGGGTCGATCGCGTTCCAGGCCTCGGTGTACTGCCCCATGAACATGACGTGCAGCGTCTGGAACATCGGCCCCTCGACGTTCCAGTGGAAGTTGTGGGTCTTCAGGTACAGCAGGTAGGTGTCGGCAAGCATGCGCGACAGGCCCTGGGCGATGTCGCCACGCTGCTTCGCCGAAATGCCGGTATCGATCTTCATGGCCGCAGGTTAGGACCGGCAGCGGGCCTCGTCCATTGGATTCTTCTTATCGGTCCGATAGGTCGAACACCAACTCCCCCCGGATCGTCGATAATCGCGCGCCATGGCCCTGCCCCTGGTCTACTCCCTCACCGCCGCGGGACAGGAAGCCCTGTCGGCGGAAGTCGCCGAGGGCGATTTCCCTCTCGCGGTGAGTTTCCCCCAGGACTATCGCCGGATCCTCGCCATGATCGAGGTCGGCGGCCACATCGAGGTGATCCGCGGGCGGCTGCGCCGCTTCTCCGACCAGCTGATCGATGAATGGCTGAAGGAGCTCGAGGACCTGAAAATGGTCGAGGCACGCGAGGCGAGCGCGCTCGACGAGATCACTTTCAGCGGCGGTGCGCGTCTGCCGATGATGCCGGAGCTCAACGACGAGGACCGCAAGCGCCTGGCCAAGATCACGGTAGTCGCGGGCGCGACGCTGCTGCGCTCGGGGTCCTTCCTCTCGGCCGACCGCATCGCCAACCTGCCGCCGCTTGCCAAGGCGCCGGCCGAGACGGTGATCCTGCTGGTCGAGGACGATCCCGATCAGTCAGCGCTCGCGGAGCTGCGACTGACGATGGCGGGC
>Ga0137409_10004779_pt1 | contig 14197 bp, 13 predicted proteins | sample CZODoug1_16funga_FD_122059 | JGI IMG/M metagenome (GOLD analysis project Ga0137409, IMG submission 122059) | Vadose zone soil fungal communities from Angelo Coast Range Reserve, California, USA - CZODoug1_16fungal (Hybrid Assembly) | ecosystem: Environmental > Terrestrial > Soil > Vadose zone... | reverse complement strand
TCCGGGCCGGGCGGCGCATCCGATGGGGCCACGGGCGCGGGCGCCGCCGCGCGCCGCCACAGCACGAAGGCGCAGAGCGCGATCAGGGCGGCGAGAGCGACATAGCCGACGCTCCACAGCCGAGTTTGCGTCATCCAGCTCTCGCCGCGCAGGTGCAGCCGCGGCTCGATCAGGGTGGGATAGCCCAGCAGGGCGAGCATGCTGCCGAGATTGCTCGCGGCGTAGAGGAAGTACGGATCGCGCGCCGCCGGATGCCCCGTGTGGCTGAACCATTTCTGGAGCAGGGGAGCGGTGGCGCTGACCACGAAGAAGGGCAGCCCCACGGACACGGAGAGCAGCAGGAGCACGTCCAGCACCGGATTCGCCTCGCCGCCCCGCAGGAAGTGCGGGTTCACGGCCAGGGGCAGCACGGACAGGGGAATGACGAGGATCCCCAGATGCAGGAGCGCCTGACGTGGCGAGGTGCCAAGCCACGCGGTGCTGGCGTGCGCGTACGCATAGCCGGCGAGGAGGGCGGCCTGGAAGAAGACCATGCACGTGCTCCACACCGCCGGCGTGCCGCCAAGGAGCGGGAGGACCATCTTGCCAACCATGGGCTGCACGACGAAGAGAAGCGTCGCCCCCACGAACATGGTGGCGGAGTAGAGGAGCAGGATGGTGGCCAGCGCGGGCCTCTACTGGATCACGTGGTCCGCGACGGACAGAAGCGAGGGCGGAACGGTGATCCCCAGGGACTTGGCCGTCCGCAGATTGATCACGAGCTCGAAGCGCGGGACCTCGACGGGCAGCTCGCCCGGCCGCGCTCCCTTGATGATCTTGTCCACCTGGCCCGCGGCGCGGCGGTAGAGGGTGGCCATGCTCGCGCCATAGGCCATGAAGCCGTCGGCATCCATGAACTCGCGCCAGCCGAAAACGACCGGCACCTGGTCGAGGAGCCCCAGCCGGGCGATCCGGTGTCGCGCGGCGAAGGTGAGCGGGTTCGGCACCACCACCACGGCATCCGGTCGATGGCGGCGGACCGACCGCAGGGCGAGGTCGATGTCGACAGGCCCGCGCGCCTCGAGCGGCAGAAGGATGAGGCCGAGGTGATGGGCGGCTTCCTCGACCGCGGCGGTCGGCGTCACCGCCGAGTTGTGAATGAAAGCGACCCGCGAGAGGCTGGGGATCGCTTCCTTGAGCAGCTCGAAGCGCAGCTCGGCCGCGTTCGGCAGCGTGTCCGACGAGCCCGTGATGTTCCCCCCCGGCCGGCTCATGCTCGCCACGAACCCCCGCGCGACGGGATCGCCGACACCGACCATCACGATGGGGATGGTTGCCGTCGCCCGCTGCGCTGCTGCCGTCGGGCCCGTGCCCGCGGTGACGAGGATATCCACGGGCTCGCGGCTGAGCTCGAGGGCGGAGGCGGCCAGCTTGTCTTCGCGATCCTCAGCGTAGCGGATGTCGAGGGTGAGGTGGCGGCCCTCGACGTAGCCGAGCTCTCGCAGGCTCTGCCGGAGCGCGTCCAGCATGGAGGCCCGGGCCGCGGGCGAATCGGGGAAGAGCACGCCGATGCGGACGGGACGCGGCGTGGAGGATTGGGCGTGGACGGGAGCGGCGGAGCCAATCAGCCCGGCGATGAGCAGACACGCCAGCGCCCGTGCCGCTCTACGCACAGGAGAACCCCATGTGCCCATTCTATGCCGAGCCACGCGCCCGGCCCTACGCCGCGAACTCCCTCAGCACGCGCCCGGGGCGGCCGCAGTGGGCGATCACGCCGCGCTCGTCGGCGGTGCGCACGCCGTTGACCCAGACGCCGTGGAGGCCGACGGCGGGCGTATCGAGACGCGCGGCGCCTGTGGGCAGATCGTTCACCCGACGCTTCGCGCCTCGCCCGACCCGGGCGGGATCGAAGAGCATCAGATCCGCCCACGCGCCCGGCACGACACGTCCGCGGTCCTTGATGCGGTAGGCGTCGGCCACCGTGCTCGTCACCGCGCGCACCGCCTGCTCGAGCGTGAGGTCGCCCCGCTCGCGCACCCAGTGCCCGAAGAGATGAAGACCGAAGCCCGCGTCGCAGAGGAAGGAGAGATGCGCGCCCGCGTCCGAGAGCGCCACCGCCGCGCAGGGATGACGCAGGAGCTCGGAGACCTTCTTCTCGTCGGTGTTGAAGAGCCGGCAGTCGAACATGGTCTCGAGATCGTCGGCCAGCCCGAAGTCGAGGAAGACGTCGAAGGGCTCGCGCTTCTGCGCGCGGGCCAGCTCGCCGATGGTCGTGCCCTCGAGATGCTGGTGCTCGGGCTTCTTCGCCTCCGCGATGGTCAGGTAGTCCCAGTTCGCGTTGCTGATGCGGTTCGGCACGCCGGGCTCGCCCATCTCCCTGGTGAGGGCGCGGCGGAAGCTCGGATCGGCCAGCACCTGCCGGTAGCGCGCCTCGTCGGGCGCGATCAGCGCGGGGCGCCATGCCATGAGCGCCTCCAGGGGATAGGGATGGCGCAGGGTGAACTCCATGCCCAGCGGGAAGCAGCCCACCTGCGCCCAGAGCTCGCGGCCGCGCGCGCGCGCCTGCTCGATCTCGCCCAGCTCCCTGAAGACGCGGGTGGGATCGCCCGGGTCCACGAACATGGCCGCGATCATGACGGGCCGGCCGTTGGCATGGGCGATCTCTTCCAGCCACGGGATGGTGGACGTCATGCCCTTGGTCAGCATGAAGACGCCGCGGCCGGCCTCGCCCAAGGCCCCCGTAAGGGCCAGCATCTCCTTCTCGTCGGCGAGCCGGGACGGCATGGGAATGCCATTTTCCCCGTTGTGCTGCTCGAGGGTGGAGGTGGCGAACCCGATGGCCCCCGTCTTCACGGCCTCGAGCACGATGCGCTTCATCTCGGCGATCTCGCCGTCCGTGGCCGTGCGGCTGGCCGCCTCCTCTCCCAGCACGTAGGTGCGCACCGAGGAATGCCCCACGAAGGAGGCCACGTTCGGCACCACGCCCCGCCGCTCCATCGCGCCCAGATACTCCGGATAGCTCTCGAAGTCCCACTGGATGCCCGCCCGCATGGCGTCGAGCGACATGCCTTCGACATGGGTGAGATTGCGCATGATCAGGTCGCGGTTCTGAGGCCGGCAGGGCGCGATGGTGAAGCCGCAGTTGCCGATGACCACCGTGGTCACGCCCAGCGACGTCGACGGCGTGGCGAAGGGATCCCAGGTCAGCTGGGCATCATAGTGCGTGTGGATGTCCACGATGCCGGGGGCAAGGCAGAGGCCCTGCGCGTCCACCGTCTCCCGGGCCGGGCCCAGGCCCTGCCCGGTGGCGACGATGCGGCCGCCGGTGATGGCGACGCCGCCGTCGCGCGCCGGAGTCCCCAGGCCATCGATGATGCGCGCGTTCTCGATCACGAGATCATGCACGTCGCCAAGCCTCCTGTGGGTTTTGCGGTTGCCGCGAAGTGGACGCGCTGAGCGTAATCTCCGCGCGTCGCGTCGTCAACTCGTCGCGGCGCATCGAGTTCTCCAATCGATGTGACGATGCGCAGGGAAGAGATGTCTGCCTCGGTAATCTCTCCGACCGACCGGGTAATCCTGGTGCGAAGTCGTGACAGGGCCTCGCCGACACGGTGGCCCGATTCGGCACCTGGAAGCGGCGTTTCGGGATCACGCAGTGGTCCGGATGGGAAAGGAGGGACCGGAACGGGGGCGCTGGCACAGCCGATGCTGCTACCACTGTGGGGGCGAGAAATCGCGCAGCCCCCACTCGAGATAATCCCGACAACCAAGGCTGAAAATCCCCGATCAGGAGGTCGACATGATGAAAGGGAAGACTCTACTTGGCGCGGCGCTCCTCGGAGTATCCGCGCTCACTGCGTCCGCGGGATGGGCGTGGCCGCCCCTGGCGAGAATGGAGTTCGGCAGTGACACCGCGCTGCCGTCAGTAGCGGCGCCCCCTGTGGTGGTGGCGTCCCCGACGCTGCAGGCTGACCAGATCAGCGCCCAGCGCGTGCGCGCCCGCACGATCTATGCGAACCGGATCGACGCCGATCAGGTGCATGGCGTGATTTACCAGACGGGCGGCGTCACCATGACTGGCTCCAGCTCGCTGGGCAACATCCGGGCCCCGGAAGTGACCGCGTCGGTCATCTACGCCGACGAGATCCGCGCCAACGAGGTGGTGGCGGACACGATCTACGTGCGCAGCCTGCGTCAGCGATGACGCATGACCGAAATCGCGTAGTTTCGCACGGGTGATCTCGAGGCGACCCGCCGCGCCGAAAGGCGCGGCGGGCCTGCGCTATCCATGGACGTGACCTCTCTCGAGTAATTTCCTCACATCAGTCAGGCCCGGAGGTAGACTACGCGTGCCTCTGAGCGTGAGACCCGAAGAGAGGAGAGCGATCCATGAGCGAGCAAGGCGACCTGCTCTACGACCCGACGGCCGAGCCGAGGATCCTGGCCACCGGCCTCGCCCCGCGCCTGGGCAGTCTTCAAGGCAAGCGCGCGGGCATCCTCGACAACAGCAAGGCCAATGCCGGCACCCTCATGCTGGCCGTGGTGGAGCGCCTGAAGGAGCGCTACGGCGTCCGCGACGTCATCAAGCGCGAGAAGGGTATCGCGGGCCCGCCGTCGCCGTCGATCCTCGCCGACCTGACGACGTGCGACTTCGTCCTGGTCGGCAGCGCCGACTGAGGGTCGTGCACGTCGTGGAGTATCCACGGCGCCATCGTGCTGGAGCAGCACGGCATTCCCACCGTCGTCATGGGCACCAAGGAGTTCGAGTCGCTGGCCACGCTCGAGGCGAGGAACCGCGGACTGGCTGAGCTGCCCCTGGCGCTCATTCCGCATCCGCTGGGCGGCATCCACGAGGAAGAGGTGGTGAAGAAGGCCGATCTGGCCATCGACGCGGTGGTGCGCGCCGTCACCAGGTCATGAGCACGGCGGGCCCCGCAGCCAAGACGTTCCGGCTGGACGGCGCCTACGCAGCCATCAACCGCCTCTACCAGGAGCGCGGCTGGACGGACGGGCTGCCCATCGTCCCGCCCACGGACGAGGCCGTGCGCGAGTGTCTCCGCTGGACCGATCGCGATTCCCGCGAGGTGGTGGCCGTCCTGCCCCCGCGCCAGGGCGAGGCGACCGTGGAGCGCATCGCCATCAATGCCGTCATGGCCGGGGCCAGACCCGAGTACCTGCCCGTGATCATCACCGCCGTCGAGGCTCTCGCCGATCCGGATTTCAACCTCGACTCCATCCAGGCGACCACGCATCCGGTCGCCCCGCTCATGATCGTCAACGGCCCCATCGCGCGCGAGCTCGAGATCAACGCGGGCTACAACGCCTTCGGCCAGGGCTTCCGCGCCAACATGACCATCGGCCGCGCCGTGCGCCTGCTCCTGATGAACGTGGGGGGCGGGCTCCCCGGTACGGGAGACCGCGCCACCCAGGGCAGCCCGGCCAAGATGGCGTACTGCATCGCGGAGAACGAGGCGGAGAATCCCTGGGAGCCGCTCCACGTCGAGCACGGCTTTCCCCCCGACGTGAGCACGGTGACCACCATCGGCTGCGAGGGACCGCACAATATCCAGGACCACTACAGCTACACGGGTATCGGCATCCTCAAGATCATCGCGGGCGCCATGGGGCAGGCCGGGAGCAACAACCTCCTCGCCGCCGGTCATCCCCTTCTCTCGCTCGGGCCCGAGCACGCCGCCACCATCGCGCGTGACGGCTACAGCAAGCGGCAGGTGAAGGAGTTCGTGTTCGAGCACGCGCGCTTTCCCTTGGCAAAGCTCGGCGAGGAGTACCAGCGCCACCATGTGGAGAGCCGGAAGATGCCGGCCGCGCCGGACACCATGCTCCCCATCGTGAAGTCGCCCGAGGATCTGTCGGTGATCGTGGTGGGCGGCGCCGGCAAGCATTCCTGCTGGCAGCCCACCTTCGGCAATCAGACCAAGCCCACCCGCCGCGCCATCACGCGCAAGGACGGCACGCCCCTGCGCGCCATCGCCGACCTTCGCCACTAGAAACCTCGGAGGGGGGCTTTGCCCCCCTTCCGAACCTCCCCCCAGGTTGCGCCGGCGAAGCCGGCGCTCGAACCTCGATCCTGAGACCTTCTCCGACAGGTCCATAGGGTTTGTTCAGATACTGCTGATGCTCTCGCGAGCTGGATGTTCCGCTTCGAGCGCCGGCTTCGCCGGCGCAATCCGTTCGGGGGAGGTTTCGGAAGGGGGGCGGAGCCCCCCTCCGAGCTATCTAGAGGGTGGGCTCGCGGCGGTAGACTGCGTACAGATTTCCGGTGAGACGGAGCGGGACGTTGCCGAGCAGCTCGGGCCGCTCCCCGGAGCGCTGGCCGCGCGAGACATTGAATCGCCAGTAGTTGACGCCCCCGTCGGGCCGGAGGATCTTTTCCTCCGATTGCACGTTGAAGTTCTGCACCTGGAGCTCGGCGGGCGGCTTGTCGCCGGCGCAGACGCCCGCGACGTCGGGGGTGGTCAGGCACCACGCCTTCCAGGCCGCCGTCGCGCAGCTCTGCTGGAGGTCGTTGAGCCTCGCGTCCAGGTCGCGAATGACGAAGCGCACCACCGGCTCGCGCCGGGAGCCCGCCGTGTTCAGGACGTCATCACCGAAGCGGTCGAGCCCCAGCTCGATCAGCCGCTGAAGGATCTGATCGATGGGCGCGTTGACGGGAAGCTCCGCGCGCAGTCTCTGCACCACCTGGAAGGGCGACTCCGTATCCTGGGGGCGCGCGGGTGAGTTTCTCAGGGTCCGCACGCGCTCGAGGAGCTGGAGCTGGCCGCGATTGCTGTCCAGATACCCGCGCACGAGCGCGAGCTGCTTCTCGAGCTTGTCGACGGCCTCCATGGGCTGGAGCCCGCCCGCCGCGACGCCCCCGACGATCACCGCGACGTCCGGTCTCACCTCGACCGAGCACGTGCCGGCCACCTGATAGACCTGGGCGGAGCGGCCCGTCTGCCCCTGCGCCGCCGAGTGGAGCATGAGCAGCGCGAGGACGGCGACGACCAGCCGGCCGGCGACGCGAGCTGTGCGCATGTCATTCCGGGAAGCAAGCCGGGTGCCACGGCGCGGACGCGGTAAGTGGCCGCGATTACGGACCCCGCTGAAGGGGCAACCGAGCGATTCCCGCCGACCTGTGACAAGTGTCGTCAGAAGAATGCCCGACGTTGACCGACCATGCGGGGGAGACTAACCTGGACCGTCGTCGCATTTCACGGGAGGGCATCATGAGAAAAAGATCCTGGATCGCCGCTACCCTGATGATCGTCGCCATCGGCGTCGCCGCTTGCGCGACCATGTCGGATGAAGAGCGTTGCCAGAGAGACGGTGGCGTCTGGAAGTCCAAAGCCTGCGAGATGCCCGGCAGGTAACCTGAAGCTTGGGTGAAGCGGACTCGGATCAGCTGTAGACGCCGCGCTCGATGTGACCGAGGATCGTCATGACCTCCTCGGCGCCGAGGTCAGTGTCCAGCAGGTCGAGGGGCATGGCGCCGCCGAGTGCCCGATTGGGAGTCTGCAGCCACCGCCCGGCCTTGGCCTGGGCTCCAAGTACGTCCTCGGCCGACGTGGCCACGCGAGCCACGCGGAGCAGCCGGTCCGACTCGTCCGCTCTGAGGCGTCGCTCCTTCTTCCTGCGCGCCAATGTGCGTTCCGGGAGACCGATCACGCGGGCCAGAGTGGCCAAGGGGATCCGGTAGCGTTTCGCGACAGCCGCCAGCGCGGCATAGGGCAGCTCCTCTCGTGTCCGACGAGCGACGGCGGAGTAGTCGGCCGGCCGCTCCCTGAGCACGTCTCGGCGCCCGACAGTTTCCGCTATCGTCATGACGGTGGCCATGGCCCCTCCTTCAAATGGCGGGAAGCGTACCGCCCCATGACAAGAGGGTCAACGTCTACCGTCGGAGACGGGGGTTCAGCGCGTCGTTCAGGCCCTCGCCGACCAGATTGATGGCCAGCACGGTGAGGAGAATGGCCACGCCCGGAATGGCGCAGAGCCACCAGGCCACGCGGAGCACGCCGCGCCCGGCCCCTACCTGAAAGCCCCAGCTCATCACGTTGGGGTCGGAGAGCCCGAGGAAGGAGAGGCCCGACTCGATCAGGATGGCGGTGGCGACCATGAGCGAGGCGAGCACGATGATGGGAGCGAGGCAGTTCGGCAGGATGTGTCGGAAGATGATGCGCGCATCCGGCATCCCGAGCCCGATGCAGGCCTGGACGAAGTCGCGCCGGCGCATGCCGAGGAACTCCCCGCGCACGAGCCGCGCCACGGCCGGCCAGGACACGACCGTGATGGCGATCACCGTGCTCGAGAGCGACGAGCCCAGCACCGCGACCAGGACGATGGCAAAGAGAAAGGCCGGAATGGTCTGGAAGAACTCCGTCACCCGCATCAAGAGATCGTCCACCACGCCGCCATAGAAGCCGGCGAGCCCACCGAGCACGGTGCCCACGGCCACCGCCATCGCCGTCGCCACGAGCCCGATCAGGAGTGACGTGCGCGCGCCGTGCGTGATGCCCGCCGCCACATCGCGGCCGAGCGTGTCCGTGCCGAAGAGGTACTCGCCGAAGGGCGGGGAGAGCGGCTTGCCCGCGAGCCGGAAGGGGCTGCCCGGGCTGATCCACGGCGCCGCCAGGGCCAGGAGGACGACGGCGCCCAGGATGCAGAGGCCGAGCACCGCCGCGCGATTCCGGCCATAGCGGCGCGAGAAGGCGGTCATCAGGTGACCTCGATGCGCGGGTCGAGGAGCGTGTAGAGAATGTCCACGACCAGATTCACCACCACCACCGTGCAGGCCGAGAGCAGGAAGATGCCGAGGAGCAGGTTCAGATCGCGCGCGAAGAGCGACTGAAAGGCCAGGAGCCCGAGCCCCGGCCAGCCGAAGACCGTCTCCACGATGACGGAGCCGCCCAGCAGGCCCCCGGTCTGCAGCCCCGCCATGGTCACCACGGGCAGGAGCGCGTTCCGCAGCGTGTGGGCCCAGACGATGCGCCGCTCCGAGAGCCCCTTGGCCCGAGCCGTCGTCACGTAATCCATTCCCGCCTGCTCCAGCAACGCGGCCCGCATGAGGCGCGTATAGAGCGCCATGTAGAAGAGCGAGAGGGCGCCCGCGGGCAGGATCAGATGCCGACCGATGTCGAGGAGGCGCGCCCAGCCGGTCTTGAAGGCGCCGATGCTCTCCATTCCGCTCGTGGGCAGCCAGCCCAGCCGGATCGAGAACAGCACGATGAGCATGAGGCCGAGCCAGAAGAGCGGGGTGGCATAGGAGACGAGCGCGAAGATCGAGATGACGGTGTCGCGCCAGCGATGAAGCCCTGTGGCCGCGAGCAGTCCGAGCAGCGAGCCCACCGTGACCGAGAGGACGAGGGTGGTCATCATCAAGAGGAGGGTCGGCCAGAGCCGGGCCACGATCAGCGTGACGACCGGCTGGTCGTGGCGGAAGGAGTGCCCGAGATTCAGCGTGAGGATGTTCCGCGCGTAGGCCCAGAGCTGAAGGGCGAGCGGCTGGTCGAGCCCGAAGCGCGCGCGGAGCTGGGCCATGTATTCCGGCGTGGCCGAGCCTGCCTCGCCCGCGAGCACCGTGGCCGCGTCGCCGGGGGCCAGATGCAGGAGGAAGAAGTTGAGCATCACGATGGCCAGGACGACCGGGACGGCCTGGAGAAGCCGGCGGGCGATGAACCGGAGGCGGGGGCTCATCGGAAGCGCCGCCGGCGCCGCGCGCGGAGCCGGCGGCGGGGCACGGACGCTACGGCTTCTGCCAGGCCCGGTCGAAGCTGCCGTAGACGCCGAGCGGGCTCGTGATGATGTCCTGGAAGCGGTTGTTGGACATGTTGACGAACTGCATGTCGAAGAGCCAGACGATCGGGCTGTCCTCGACCACGGTCTTCTGGAATTCCTTGTAGAGCGCGGCGCGCTTGGCGGGATTGGACTCGATCGTCCCCGACTTCAGCAGGTCGTCCACCTTCGGGTTCGAGTATCGTGTGCTGTTCACGAAGACGGTGCCCTGGCGGATCTGATCCGTCAGGTACTGCCGGTGCACGCCCAGGACGGGATCGGCCAGGTTGTAATAGAAGTCCGAGGTCAGGTCGAAGTCGTAGTTGGTGAAGATGCGCTTGAGCCAGGTCGGCACGTCCTCGTGGCGCAGGGTGACGTCGATGCCGACCTGGCCGAGGGCCTGCTTGATGTACTCGCCGAGACGCTGCCACTGCTCGCCGTAGGGGAGGATGTCGTGGGTGATCTTGAAGCGCATGCCGTCGGCCCCGCGCTTGAGCCCGGCCGCGTCGAGAAGCTTGTTGGCGCGCTCGATCCGGTCGGCGGTGTCGTAGCGCCGCACCTCGCTCGTGTACAGTCCCGTCTTGGCGAAGTTGGCGTTGAGCGGGCCCGTGGCGGGGCGGCCGAAGCCGAACCAGATATTCTCGATGATGAACTTCCGGTCCACCGCATAGGCGATGGCCTGGCGGACTTCTTTCTTGTCCAGGGGCGGATGCTTGCTGTTCATCTCGAGGAGCGTGATGGGATTGACCATCGAGTATCCCTCGAGGGTGATGGCGATGTGGGGCAGGGCCTTCAACCGGTTCACGTCCACGAAAGGAATGGCGTCGAAGGCGGCGAAGTGCACCTCGCCCTTCTCCATGGCCGCAGCGCGCGTGGAGGGATCCGGGATGAAGCGCGCCACGATGCGATCGAGATACGGCTGCCCCGGTTTCCAGTACTGGTCATTGCGGTCGAGCCGGATGAACTGCCCCTTGTCCCATTCCACGAACTTGAAGGGTCCCGTGCCCACGGGCTTGTTGGCATTCGAGGCACTCTTCGGATCCTGCCCCTCGAAGAGGTGCCGGGGGAGCATGGGCGACTCGTAGCCCGAGAGGGCCCGCAGGATATAGGGCGCCGGCTGGTCCAGCTTGAACACGGCGGTCGTCTCGTCCGGCGTCTCGATGTCGATCAAGGCGCGGAAGGTATTGGCCCCGCGCGGATGCACCTTCTTCAGCACCTCCATCACCGAGAACTTCACATCGGCGCTGGAGAAGGGCTTGCCGTCGTGGAAGCGCACCCCGCGGCGCAGCTTGAACGTGATGCTCTTGCCGTCAGCTCCCCCCTGCCACGACTCCGCCAGGCTCGCCACGGGGTTCAGGTTGAAGTCGTACTCGAGCAGCCCGTCGTAGACCTTGGCCGTCACCTGCCCGATCGGCCCCGACGTCGACAGATACGAGGCCAGCGTCGGCGGCTCGGGCTGCACCAGCATGACCAGGGTGCCGCCGCGCCTGGGCTGCGCCGCGGTTTCCCGAGGCGGCGCGGCGAGCAGGCCGGTGAAGAGCGCGATGCCCATGATCACGACCATGCGGAGATGCCTGCGCATTGAGCGCCTCCTCCTCTGAAATGTGGGCGCCGATGTTAGCAGCGGGTGCAGGAGGGCGCAAGGCTTCGCCCAGGAACAAACTCCACTTCCCCACGTGGAGCGTGCCGCGCGCATCCCTGTTGTTCACGAATTCAACTACGGGAAGGGAGAGAGGACAGGGTGAGGAGGCGACCGCCGAGAGCTTCGGGAGCTTCCTCTCACCCTGGCCTTCTCTCCCCGGGAGCGAAATTGAGCGCGCGCTCCTACTTCAACGTATCCGCGCCGGCCTTGGCGACCTGCGCATCCTGCTCGGAAGTGGCGCCGGACACGCCGATCGCCCCGACGATCTTGCCATCGACGACGATGGGGATTCCGCCTTCGAGCGGGCTCGCGCCGGCCAGTCTCAGCAGCCGGAGGTTGGGTCCCCCCTGGCCGACGAGATCCTGGAAAACTTTGGTGGGACGCCGGTAGAGGACAGCGGAATAGGCCTTGTCCTTGGCCGCGTCGATGCTGCCGAGCTGCGTGCCGTCCATGCGCTCCAGCATGACGAGATGACCACCCGAATCGAGGACGGCAATGACCATGTTCCACTTGTTCTTCTTCGCCTCCGCCTCGGCGCCGGCCATCACCTTCTTGGCCTGGTCGAGGCCAATGGGAACGCCATAGGGGATCTGTGGCGGCGGCGGGGCTACCGGCGGCTGGGCGCCGGCGGGCAGCGTCGCGCAGAGCAACAGGGTCACAACAACCATCGTAAGGAGTCTTGCCTTTCTCATGGGTTCCTCCTACTCGGGGCGGACGTTGAAGTGAGCGCCGATGACATGGCAGCCTCGGGGCGCCGAGCCGACAGCCCGGAGGATGTGCAAGAACAGGCCCTGGGTCAAGTGGGTCCTGGGCGTGCGGCGGCTACCGCCCGGAATCGGTTGCCGGTCGAACGGGTGGCTCGCGCCGCAGGTCCTCCAGCGGGATGTGGCACGCGAGCCAATGCGTGCCGTCCGCGTTCTGAAGCGGAGGCTCGACGTCCTCGCAGATGCGCCCGAGCTTGCTCGGGCAGCGCGTGTGGAAGCGGCAGCCCGATGGTGGGCGACGGGCGCTCGGGACGGTGCCCTCCAGCCTGACCGTGGCCGCCCGCGCCGAGGGATCGGGCACGGGAATCGAGGAAAGCAGCGCCCGCGTATACGGGTGATACGGCGGGAGGAAGATCTCGTCCACGGTGCCCAGCTCCACCACCCGGCCCAGGTACATGACGCCGATACGGTCGGCGAGGTGGCGCACCAGGCTGAGGTCGTGCGAGATGAACACGTACGTCGCGTCGAGCCGGTTTCGCAGCTCGGTCAGGAGATCGACCATCGAGGCCTGGCTCGACACGTCCAGCGCGGAGAGCGGCTCGTCGAGGACGACCAGCTCGGGCCCCGTGGCGAAGGCGCGCGCGATGGCCACCCGCTGCTTCTCTCCTCCGCTCAGGGCGCGAGGCAAGCGATGAAGGTAGCCGGCATCGAGGCGCACGGCCTCGAGCAGATCCCGGACGCGCAACCGGCGCGCCCGGCGTGGCACGCCCTGGATGGCAAGCGGACGGTCGAGGATGGCCGCGACGCGCTTCGTGGGGTTCAGCGATGAGTCGGGGTTCTGAAACACGATGCGGACCACGCGGCGAAACTCCGCCTCGTTCGTGACCTCCGCACCGGACTGCCGACGGCGGACGCTCACGGCGCCGGAGGTCGGAGCGAGCAGTCTCAGCAAGAGGCGGCCGAGCGTGGTCTTGCCGCAGCCGCTCTCACCCACGAGCGCCAGGACCTCGCCGCCGCGGACATCGAGCGTCACGTCGTCGAGCGCGTGCACGGGCGGCCGCGCGAGCCCCAGCCATCGCGTGAGGGCGCCCGGCTCATCGTAGTGTTTGGTGAGGCTCCGGACGCTTGCGACGGTCGCGGCGATCTCGCGTGAAGCAGCGCCGCGGCGCCGTTCCTGGCGCATGGGCGGGGTTGCCATCGCCGTTTCCCACCGCAGGCAGCGTGCCTCGTGCGCGGGGCCGACGGGGGCCATGGGAGGCTGCCCACGCGTGCAGGCATCCTCCACGAAGTCGCAGCGCGGCGCGAAGACGCAGCCGTCGGGCAGGCGCGTGAGGTCCGGGAGCCGGCCGCGGATTGGCCGGAAGGCGCGCGCCAGGTCGATGTCGGGGAGGGCGTCGAGCAGACCGCGCGTGTAGGGGTGCGCGGGGCGACGGAAGAGCTGCGCGGCCGGTGCCGACTCCACCAGCTCGCCCGCATACAGGATGCCCACCCGGTCGCTGACCTGGGCGATGACGGCAAGGTCATGGCTGATATAGAGAATGGCGGCGCCGATATTGTGTCTGAGGTCGGCCACGAGCTCGAGGATGCGCGCCTGCGTGGTGACGTCGAGCCCCGTGGTCGGCTCGTCCATGATGAGGAGGGCCGGGTCACCCGCCAGCGCCATGGCGATGACCACCCGCTGCTGCATGCCGCCGCTGAGCTGATGCGGATAGGCGCGGGCGACGGCGGACGGGTCGGGGATATTGACGAGCGCCAGCAGCTCGAGGGCTCGGGCCGCCGCGCCCGGCCGGGAGGCGAGCGCGTGGATCTCGAGCACCTCGGCGATCTGCTGGCCGATGCGCATCGACGGGTTGAGGGCGGACTTCGGGTCCTGGTAGACCATGGCAATGCGCCGGCCCCGAATGCGCCGGAGCGCGTCCGGGGCCAGGCCGAGGAGGTCCTCGCCGGCGAAGCGGATCGCGCCACCGTCCACGCGCGCGTTGGGCGCGAGGTCGCGCATGATCGCGTAGGCGAGCGTGCTCTTGCCCGAGCCCGACTCGCCCGCGATGCCGAAGACCTCCCCGGCCTCGATCTCGAGGCTGACCTCGCGGAGCGCCAGGACCTC
>Ga0137409_10004778_pt1 | contig 14199 bp, 9 predicted proteins | sample CZODoug1_16funga_FD_122059 | JGI IMG/M metagenome (GOLD analysis project Ga0137409, IMG submission 122059) | Vadose zone soil fungal communities from Angelo Coast Range Reserve, California, USA - CZODoug1_16fungal (Hybrid Assembly) | ecosystem: Environmental > Terrestrial > Soil > Vadose zone... | reverse complement strand
GTCGGAAAGCCGGAGGTGGCCTTTCGGGAAACGATTCGCAAGAAGGCTGAAGCTGAGGCGAAGTACATTAAGCAGACCGGTGGTCGTGGCCAGTATGGACACGTCGTGTTGACGGCAGAGCCTGCTGAATCAGGTAAAGGCTTGGAGTTCATCAATAAGACCGTCGGCGGCTCTATTCCAAAAGAGTTCATCCCGGCGATCGAAAAGGGTGTGAAGGAACGCCTTGATTCTGGGGTGATCGCGGGGTATCCGCTTCGCGATGTTCGGGTCACGGTGATCGATGGGTCGTTTCATGACGTCGACTCCAATGAAATGGCGTTTAAAATCGCCGGCTCGATGGCATTTCTCGATGCCTGTAAGAGAGCCGATCCGGTGTTGCTTGAGCCGATCATGAAGGTGGAGGTCGTGGTTCCTCAAGAGTTTATGGGCGATGTGATCGGCAATTTGAATGGTCGTCGCGGCAAGATCCAGGGAATGAAGTCGCGGGCTGCTGCGCAGATCATTGATGCGTCGGTGCCGCTCAGTGAAATGTTCGGGTATGCGACCGATCTTCGGTCTCGAACGCAGGGCCGTGCCACCTATAGTATGGAGTTTGACCGATATGAGCCGGTGCCTCGGCAGATTTCAGAGGCCATCATTGCCAAGTATCGGGGTGAGTAGTCGAATTGATTCTTGAGTGAGGACGGAAGGGAGCGGGTATGGCGAAGGCGAAATATGAGCGGCGGAAGCCGCACGTGAATATCGGGACGATCGGGCACGTGGACCACGGCAAGACGACGTTGACCGCGGCCTTGACCAAGGTCAGTGCGGAGAAGGGCCTGGCGAAGTTCATCTCCTATGACGAAGTGGCGAAGGCCAGCGAAAGCCAGGGCCGGCGCGATGCCACCAAGATTATGACCATTGCCATCAGTCACGTGGAATACGAAACGGCCACGCGCCACTACGCCCACGTGGACTGCCCGGGCCACGCCGATTACGTCAAGAACATGATCACCGGAGCCGCGCAGATGGACGGCGCCATTCTGGTCGTGAGCGCGGCGGACGGGCCCATGCCCCAGACGCGGGAGCATATCCTCTTGGCCCGGCAGGTCGGGGTGCCCTACATCGTCGTGTTCCTGAACAAGGCCGATAAGATCGATGACAAGGAGCTCTTGGAGTTGGTCGAACTCGAAGTGCGCGAGCTCTTGACCAAGTACGGCTTCCCGGGCGAGAAGACCCCCATCATTCACGGGTCCGCCTTGAAGGCAATGGAAGGGGATCAGGGGCCGCTCGGGGTGCCGTCCATTCTGCAGCTCCTCGAGGCGGTCGACACCTACATCCCGACGCCGCAACGCCCCATCGACAAACCGTTTCTGATGCCGATTGAAGACGTGTTTACCATCAGCGGCCGTGGGACCGTCGTGACCGGCCGCGTCGAGCGGGGGATCGTCAAGGTGGGGGACGAAATCGAGGTCGTGGGCTTGCGGCCGAACCAGGCCACTGTGGTGACCGGCGTCGAGATGTTTCGGAAGGTGCTCGATGAAGGGCAGGCGGGCGATAACGTGGGCGTGCTGCTGCGCGGGACGAAGAAGGAAGAGGTGGAGCGCGGGATGGTGCTGGCGAAGCCGAAGAGCATCACGCCGCATACGAAGTTCAAGGCGGAGATCTATGTGTTGGCCAAAGAAGAAGGGGGGCGGCATACGCCGTTCTTCAATGGCTACCGGCCGCAGTTCTACTTCCGGACGACCGATGTGACGGGGGTGATGGCGTTGAATCCGGGGGTGGAGATGGTCATGCCGGGGGACAATGTGAGTGTCACGGGCGAGCTGATTAGCCCCATCGCGATGGATCAAGGGTTGCGGTTCGCGGTGCGCGAGGGCGGCAAGACCGTCGGCTCCGGCGTCGTCACCGAAATTCTGGCGTAAACCTGACTGCTGTCGCATGACAGCATGGGAGTATCGAGATGCGAGAGATCATTGATCTGGCATGCACGATCTGCAAGCAACGAAACTATTCCACCATGAAGAATAAGAAGAACGATCCGGATCGGCTGGAGCGGAATAAGTTCTGCAAGTTCTGCCGGAAACACATTGCCCATAAAGAAGTGAAGTAAGTTGGGTGCCGGCCACTGGCTGGGTTGCCAGCCGTCGTAGGGGCATGGTGTCAATGGTAGCACATCGGTCTCCAAAACCGAGAGTCTGGGTTCAAATCCTAGTGCCCCTGCCAATCGCTGCGTAGTGGATGGGTCAGGCTCAACACGGGCGGCTGGATTGAGAGCAGGTCGGTAGCAGAGCGGGGAGGTTGGACGAGGTGAGGAGAGGCGCGTTCTCTCTCTATCAAGAGCGAAGGTGAGGTGCGTATGTTCAGGAAGTTTACGGATTCTATTCGAGAGTTCTTCAGTGATGTACGCGGGGAGTTGAAAAAAGTGTCGTTTCCGACTCGGGCCGAAACGGTCGGGTCCACGACGGTGGTCATTGTCTTTTGCATCATCATGTCCCTGTATCTGTCGTTCGTCGACTCGGTTCTCGTATGGGCAGTGAGCAAGATTCTGTGAGTCAGGTATCCGGAAGTGAGAGTCGCCGTGTGGCGCATATCAACCAATGATCCGAGGGCAGGGCATGGCAAAGAATTGGTACGTCATTCATACTTACGCAGGCTTTGAGGGGCGGGTGAAGACCAGTTTGCTCGAACGGGCCACTCAAATGGGATTGGTCGAAAAGCTGGGACAGGTACTCGTGCCGACGGAGGATGTGATTGAGATCAAGGATGGCAAGCGCCGAACGTCTCGACGGAAGTTTTTCCCTGGGTATGTGATTGTGGAATTGGAGTCCCCGCTCATCGATGAAACCTTGCAGATGATCAAAGAGACGCCGAAGGTCACGGGATTTGTCGGCGCTGGTGCGCAGCCTACACCTTTGTCGACGGACGAGGTAGAGTCGCTATTAAAGCAGGTTGATGTGGGAGCATCCGGGCCACGCGAACAGGTCAAATTCATCAAGACGGATAATGTGCGGATTATTGATGGTCCGTTTCTCGGATTTAATGGTGTAGTGGACGAGGTGGCTCAGGACCATGGCCGGCTTAAAGTACTGGTCAGTATTTTTGGGCGCTCCACTCCGGTGGAGCTTGGGTTTTTGCAAGTGGAGCGGATTTAACCTCCGAAATGGTCGAACGCGCGTAGGAGTGTAGGACATGGCCAAGGAAGTATCGGCACAGATTAAGTTGCAGATTCCAGCTGGGAAAGCGAACCCTGCTCCCCCGGTCGGGCCGTCACTGGGTCAGCACGGCGTCAACATCATGGAATTTTGCAAACAGTTCAACGCGAAAACACAAAAAGAGGGTGATAGCATCATCCCGGTGGTCATTACGGTCTATAAGGACAGGTCGTTTACTTTTGTGATGAAAACTCCGCCGGCGTCCGACCTCTTGAAGAAGGCGGCGGGAATCATTAAGGGATCAGGCGTTCCCCAGAAAGACAAGGTTGGGAAGATCACAAAGGCGCAGTTGCGTGAGATCGCGCAAAAGAAAATGACGGATCTCAATGCCGTCAATCTCGAGGGGGCGATCAAGATCATTGAAGGGACGGCGCGCAGCATGGGAGTGGTGGTTCAAGGGTAATCGAGGCGGATTGGATGGGCGGCTGTGCTCGCAGAACAGGCAGGATGAAACAGTGCTCGCCTGGGTTAAGAGCGTGTCCAGGCGCGCTCGGGGCGCGGGCGGGTGAAAACAATGCGCACGAGTGAGGCCCGCCTTCTGTGCCGAGTGCTGTAAAAAGAGAGGGAGCGCAATGGGAAAGAAGATGAGAGCGGCAGCAGAAAAGCTTGAGCCTCGGGCCTATGCTTTGCGCGAGGCGATCGACGCGGTGAAGCGGTCGGCCTACACCAAGTTCGATGAATCCGTCGATCTGGCGCTTCGACTGGGCGTTGATCCGAAGCGGGCTGACCAAATGGTCCGTGGCACGACCTCGTTGCCGCATGGCACGGGGAAGAAGATTCGCGTATTGGTCTTTGCCAAGGGCGAGAAAGAGCAGGAAGCGCGGCAAGCCGGCGCTGATTATGTCGGGTCCGATGACCTGATGGAGAAGATCAAGGGCGGATGGATGGACTTCGATTGCGCCATCTCGACGCCGGATCTCATGGCGGCCGTCGGGAAGCTCGGAAAGGCGCTGGGGCCCCGTGGCCTCATGCCTAACCCGAAGACCGGGACCGTCACCTTTGATGTCGGCAAGGCCGTGTCAGAAATTCGGAAAGGCCGTGTGGAGTACAAAGTTGAAAAAGCCGGGATCGTTCAAGTGCCTGTCGGGAAAGTGTCGTTTAAGCCTGAGCAGCTCTATGACAACGCGGCAGCGGTTCTTGAGGCGGTGATCAAGGCAAAGCCTGCCTCGTGCAAAGGACGCTATCTGATGAGTGCGACTCTCTCGAGCACGATGGGGCCTGGCGTGAAGCTCGATGCCATTGCGTTAGCCAAGGAATGGAGTTAGTCGGGGTGTTGCCGCGCGGAAGGGGAAGGGTTCGATTATGAATAGGGATGAGAAAGCGACGGCGGTTGCGGAATTGATGGAGACATTTGGTCGTGCACGGCTTGCCATTGTCACCGAAAGTGCCGGGCTCTCCGTAAACCAGGTCACGGAACTTCGCAAGCAATTGCGAGGTGCCAAAGCCGAATACAAGGTCGTCAAGAATACGTTGGCTGTCCGTGCTACTGAGGGTACGATCCTTTCTGGGGTGAAGACGTACCTCAAGGGACCAACAGGGTTGGTGATCGGCTATGACGATCCGGTGCTCCCGGCCAAGATCCTTCGGGATTTTATTCTGGCGGAGAAGCGCGAACAGAAGATGAAGATCACCATCGGTGTGTTGGAGGGCAAGGTGGTACAGCCGGCTGAATTGGCGGCTGTCGCGAAGCTACCGAAGAAGGAAGTCCTCATTGCGATGTTGTTGTCGGCCATGCAGAGACCGGCGCGTGGCCTGGTGTATACGCTCAGTGCGGTCTTGTCGAAATTTGTGAGAGTCATTGCAGCCATTCAGGACAAACGAAAAGGAGAAGGGGACATGTCAACGACAACAGCAAAATTGTCACAGGAAGAGTTGATCAAGGCAATTGAGACGATGAGTGTGCTCGATTTGGCTGAACTCGTGAAGGGGTTAGAGGCCCGCTTCGGCGTTACTGCTGCCGCACCGGTCGCCGTCGCCGCTCCCGCAACAGGTAGTGGTGCAGCAGCGGCAGCCGAGGAGAAGACAGCGTTCGACGTCGTGCTCGTGTCTGCTCCGGCGGACAAGAAAATCCAAGTCATTAAGATCGTCCGCGAACTCACCAGCCTCGGTTTGAAGGAAGCCAAGGATCTAGTCGAAGGCGTGCCAAAGCCCGTGAAAACTGGTGTCACGAAGGAAGAATGCGACACCATGAAGAAGAAGCTCGAAGAGAGCGGTGCCAAAGTCGAGATCAAGTAACCTCGAATTGACCAGTCTCTAGTATCTGTGGGTGCCTGCCATGTGCGGGCGCCCACAGTCTGACCATTGTAGTGGAGGACCGGCGAATGTCCGAAACGACTCTGCAAGAGTTCATCGAGCGGAAAGACTACTCTCGCATTCATAGTAGCATCGAAATTCCTGATCTTATTGAGATCCAGAAGCGCTCCTATGAAGAATTCCTTCAGCGGGAGGTTGAGCCGGAACGTCGTAAAGATCATGGGCTCCAGGCAGCCCTGGCGAGCGTCTTTCCGATTCCGGATTACAACAATACGGCCGTTTTGGAGTTTACGAGCTACACGCTCGGCACCCCTAAGTACGATGAGCGGGAATGCCTCGAACAGGGGATGACCTTTGCCGTTCCGCTGAAGCTCCGGGTACGCCTGGTCGTGTTCGACAAGGAAGATAAGGGTTCCAAGAAAAAGGTGCTCGACGTCCGAGAGCAGGAAGTCTACGTCGGCGAGCTCCCGCTCATGACCGAGCGGGGAACCTTCATTGTCAACGGCACGGAACGTGTGGTGGTAAGCCAGTTGCATCGGTCTCCCGGTGCATCCTTTACGCACGATAAGGGCCGGACGCACTCTAGCGGTAAGGTGTTGTATTCCGCCAGGATCATTCCCTATCGCGGATCGTGGCTGGATTTCGAGTTCGATGCTCGCGACATTCTCTATGTGCGCATCGACCGTCGGCGGAAAATGCCGACGACTATTCTTCTGAAGGCCTTCGGGTATTCAAGCGACGACTTGCTCAAGATGTATTACCCGGTCGAGGAAATTCGGATCGTCAAGGGCAAGATGCTGCGAAAGCTTGACCCCGAGATTCATCATGGTCTGCGCTGCTCGGCGGAAGTGTTAGAAAAGGGCGGCAAGGAACCATTGGTACGGGAAGGGGCAAAGCTCACGAAGGGGCTCATCGCGAAGCTCAAGGCGGCAGGCGTAAAGGAAATCCCGCTTGCGCCGAGCGAGTTGGTCGGGCGCGCGGTCCTGACAGAACTGGTGGATTCAAAGAAGAGCAAGATAGCTGAAAGAAATCAGCGGCTCACCGCTGAGATCGTCGAGGTGCTGCTCGAGAGCGACATCGAAGAATTTAAGGCGATTTATTTTGATACGGTCACGTCGACGCCGGTGATCCTGGATACGCTGGAGATGGATAAGACCGCCTCGAAGGAAGAGGCGATGGTCGAGATCTATCGCCGCTTACGGCCGGGAGAAACGCCCTCAGTCGACACGGCGCGAGCACTCTTCGACAATCTGTTCTTGAACTCCAAGCGGTACGATCTTTCACCGGTCGGGCGCCTGAAGTTGAACAAGAAACTGGGTCTTGATCTGCCGTTGGAGCAGCGGACGCTGACGGCGCAGGACATGGTCGAGGTGATCCGCTATCTCGTGAACTTGAAGCTTGGTAAGGGCGAAATCGACGACATCGACCATCTGGGCAATCGTCGTGTCCGTTCGGTCGGCGAGTTGTTGGAGAACCAGTTCCGACTCGGGCTGGTCCGCATGGAGCGCAGCATCAAGGAGCGGATGAACCTACTGGATATGGAAACAGTGCTGCCGCACGATTTGATCAATGCGAAGCCCGTTGTCGCTGCCGTGAAAGAGTTCTTCAGCAGCAGCCAGTTGTCTCAGTTCATGGACCAAACGAATCCGCTCGCAGAAATTACGCACAAGCGTCGGCTTTCCGCGCTCGGTCCCGGAGGGTTGACCAGGGAGCGGGCGGGGTTCGAAGTTCGCGACGTCCATCCTTCACACTATAGCCGTATTTGTCCGATCGAAACGCCGGAAGGTCCGAACATCGGCTTGATCACGTCACTGGCGACTTATGCGCGCATCAACAAGTTCGGGTTTATCGAAGCGCCCTATCGCAAAGTGGTGAAGGGACGAGTCACCGACGAGATCGAATTTCTTTCCGCGATCGAAGGGGACAAGTACATCATCGCGCAGGCGAACGCGAAAGTGGATGCTTCTGGTCGGCTGGTATCCGAAACCATCTCGGCGCGATCTGCCGGAGATTTCGTGACAGCCACCTCAGACAAGATCGAGTACATGGACGTGTCGCCGAAGCAGGTGGTGAGCGTGGCCACGGCCTTGGTGCCGTTCTTGGAGCACGACGACGCCAACCGTGCCTTGATGGGATCGAACATGCAGCGTCAGGCGGTGCCGCTGCTCAAGTCGGAGGCTCCGTTAGTCGGCACGGGAATGGAAACCGTGGTCGCACGTGACTCGGGCTATGTCGTGCAGGCCCGGCGTGCCGGCGTTGTGGAAAGCGTGGATGCCACGAGGATCGTCGTGCGTGCCGACTCAAAAGAAGGTCGGAAAAGGAATGATGCCGGCTTGGACGTGTACGATCTGATCAAGTTCCAGCGATCGAATCAGAGCACGACCATCACGCAGACGCCAGTGGTGCGGCTGGGGCAGCCAGTGAAAGTGGGACAGGTCTTGGCTGATGGTCCCGCCATCGATCACGGCGAACTGGCATTAGGTAAGAATATTCTCGTCGCCTTCATGCCCTGGGGTGGATACAACTTTGAAGACGCCATTCTGTTGAGTGAAAAACTGGTGCGGGAGGATGCGTTCACCTCGATTCACATTGAGGAATTCGAGGTGGAGGCCCGCGATACCAAGTTGGGGAAAGAAGACATTACTCGCGACATCCCGAACGTCGGAGAAGAAGCGCTTCGCGATCTCGACGAGAGCGGGATTATCCGTATCGGGGCCGAGGTGAAGCCTGGAAATATTCTGGTCGGGAAGGTGACGCCGAAAGGCGAAACACAGCTCACGCCGGAAGAAAAATTGCTGCGGGCCATCTTCGGTGAGAAAGCGGGCGATGTGAAGGATACATCGTTAACGGTGCCGCCGGGCGTCGAGGGCATCGTCGTTGACGTGAAAATCTTCTCGCGCAAGGGGCTCGATAAGGACGAACGATCCAAGAGTATCGAAAGCGAAGATGCGATGAAGCTCCAGCGTGATCACCACGAGGAGCTTCGTATCATTGACGAAGAAAAAACGAAGAAGATCAGAAAACTGTTGCTGGGGAAGGTGGTCGGCCGTGACTTGATGGATCCTGAGAGCGGCGATGTCATTCTGAAGAAGAAGGGCAAGCTGACCGCAGAGATTCTCAAGCGGCTGCCGGATGAGACTGTCCGCTACATCATTCTGAGCGATCCTGACGAGCAGAAAGAGCTGGAGGACGTCGAGCGGCGGGCGAAGGAGCAGATCGAAATCCTTCAAACGCTGTACGATGAAAAGGTTGGGCGTCTGAAGCGGGGCGATGAGCTTCCGCCTGGCGTGATCAAGCTCGTCAAGGTCTATGTGTCGATGAAGCGCAAGATTCAGGTCGGCGACAAGATGGCCGGGCGGCATGGAAACAAAGGCGTGGTCTCTCGGGTCTTGCCCGAGGAAGACATGCCGTGCTTGCCGGATGGGACGCCGGTAGAAATTGTGCTGAATCCGCTCGGTGTGCCGTCCCGCATGAACGTCGGTCAGATTCTAGAAACTCACCTGGGTTGGGCGGCTAGGGCATTGGGGATCAAGGTGGCGAGCCCGGTGTTCGATGGAGCGTCAGAAACGGAGATTAAGGAACTGCTCAAGAAGGCGAACTTGCCGACCAGCGGGCAAACCATGCTGATGGACGGCCGAACCGGGGAAATGTTTGGCAGCCCTGTCACAGTCGGTTACATGTATGTCTTAAAGCTCCACCACTTGGTCGACGACAAGATTCACGCACGGTCGATTGGCCCCTATTCGCTCGTCACCCAGCAACCGCTCGGTGGCAAGGCCCAATTCGGCGGCCAGCGGTTGGGAGAAATGGAAGTGTGGGCGTTGCAGGCCTATGGCGCTGCTTCCACGCTGCAAGAGTTCTTGACGGTGAAATCAGACGACGTGCCAGGCCGATCGAGGATGTACGAAGCGATCGTCAAGGGTGAGCCGTTCCTAGAGCCTGGATTGCCCGAGTCGTTTAACGTTTTGGTCAAAGAGCTGCAGAGTTTGGGACTCGACGTCGAACTGGTCAAGTCACAAGACTAACCTATTTGTGTCCGGCCCTAGCGGTCGGCATCAGAGGAGGTCACTACCTTGGAAGGCGTCTATACATTATTTGAAAAGCCGCGGGACGCGGTGTCATTCGATTCGATGCGGATCCGGATCGCGTCACCCGAAAAGATTCGGTCGTGGTCCTACGGCGAAGTGAAGAAACCGGAGACCATCAATTACCGGTCGTTTAAACCGGAAAAAGACGGACTGTTTTGCGCGAAGATTTTCGGCCCGATCAAGGATTGGGAGTGCAACTGCGGCAAGTACAAGCGCATGAAGCACCGCGGCATTGTCTGTGACAAGTGCGGTGTCGAGGTCATCCAGTCCAAAGTCCGCCGAGAGCGCATGGGCCATATCGAGCTCGCGGCGCCGGTGGCGCACATTTGGTTCCTCAAGGGTGTGCCGAGCCGGATCGGAACCTTGCTCGACATGAGCCTCAAAGGGCTGGAGCGGATTCTCTATTTCGAGAGCTATGTCTGTGTCGATCCAGGATCGACAGATTTGACGGAGAAGGAGCTGGTCTCGGAGGAAAAGCTTCGCTCGCTCCAATCTGGATACAGCCCCGGTTCCTACAAAGTCGGAATCGGTGCCGATGCCATTCGGGAGTTGCTCCGCAAGATCGACATCAATGCTAAATGGGATGAGATCAAGGCTAAGGCGAAGACGTCGGCCTCCGCAGCGCTGAAGAAGAAATACGCGAAGCAACTCAAAGTCATCGAGGCCTTCCGCAAGTCTGGAAACATGCCTGAGTGGATGATCATGGATGTGATTCCGGTGCTACCACCGGAATTGCGCCCACTCGTGCCGCTGGACGGCGGACGTTTTGCGACATCGGATCTGAACGATCTGTACCGTCGAGTCATCAATCGGAATAATCGCCTGAAGCGGCTGATCGAGCTGAAGGCGCCGGGCGTGATCATCCGAAACGAAATGCGGATGTTGCAGGAAGCAGTTGATGCTCTCTTCGATAACGGTCGTCGCGGGCGCGCGATTCGTGGACCCAACAAGCGGCCGCTCAAATCGTTGAGCGATATGCTGAAGGGGAAGCAGGGGCGCTTCCGCCAAAACCTGCTCGGTAAACGGGTCGATTATTCGGGCCGAACCGTCATCGTCGTGGGACCAGAGCTTCGGCTGCATCAATGCGGGTTGCCCAAGAAGATGGCGCTCGAACTCTTCAAGCCTTTTATCTTCCACAAGCTGGAGGAGCGAGGCGCGGCGACGACGATCAAGAGTGCCAAACGCTTAGTCGAAAAAGAACGGCCGGAAGTGTGGGACGTGCTTGACGAGGTGATTCGCGAACATCCTGTGTTGCTGAACCGTGCACCGACGTTGCACCGTCTCGGTATCCAGGCGTTTGATCCCGTGTTGGTTGAAGGCAAGGCCATCCGGCTGCATCCGCTGGTCTGTGCCGCATTCAACGCTGACTTCGACGGTGACCAGATGGCGGTCCACGTTCCGCTGTCGGTCGAAGCGCAGGTCGAGGCACGCGTGCTGCTGATGTCGATCAATAACATTCTCTCGCCCGCCAACGGCAAGCCGATTGCGGTGCCGTCGCAGGACATGGTGCTCGGCTGTTATTGGCTGACCAAAGAACGTGCAGGATGCAAGGGGGAGGGGAAAGTGTTCGGCTCACCGGAGGAAGTGCGCATTGCGTTTGATTCGCGAGAATTGGAAGTGCATGCGCGGATCAAGGTGCGGATCGAGGGGAACCTCGTTCAGACCACCGTCGGGCGAGTCATCCTGTCGGACGTGCTCCCTCCGGGATTGCCTTTCGCCAACGCGAATAAGCTCATGACCAAGAAGGAAATGACCAAGCTCATCGACACCGTCTATCGCCAGTGCGGTCACCGTGAGACCGTCACGTTCCTCGATAAGGTTAAGGACACGGGGTTCGAGTATGCCACGCGTGCCGGTATCTCGATCTGCATCGACAACATGCATATTCCGACCAAGAAGCAAGAATTACTGGGGAAGGCTCAGCATGAGGTCACGGAGATCGAACGGCAGTATGCCGAGGGGTTGATCACCAACGGCGAACGCTATAACAAGGTGATCGACATCTGGGCTCATGTGACTGAACAGATTGCCAATGAAATGATGAAGGAATTGGGCTCGGGTGGTGATCCGAGCAAGGCTGAGTCCTTCAATCCAATCTTCATGATGGCGGATTCCGGTGCTCGGGGAAGCTCGCAGCAGATCCGCCAGTTGGGTGGTATGCGCGGATTGATGGCGAAGCCGTCCGGTGAAATTATCGAGACTCCGATTACCGCCAACTTCCGCGAAGGATTAACGGTGTTGCAGTACTTTATTTCGACGCACGGTGCCCGTAAGGGGTTGGCCGACACGGCGTTGAAGACTGCAAACTCCGGTTATCTCACGCGTCGCTTGGTGGATATCGCACAGGATGTGATTATCAATGAAATCGATTGCGGCACCACCGATGGCATCATTGTGAGCGCATTGGTCGAGGGGGGCGAAATCATTCAGCCGATCGAAGAGCGGGTGTTGGGACGGTTGGCGGCAGAAGATATTCGTGATCCAGTGACAGGTGAGATCATTGTGTCATTCAATGAGGAGATTGACGAGGACCGGACAAAGGCGATCGTGGAAGCTGCGGTCGACCACGTCAAGATTCGTTCGGTGCTGACCTGTCAGTCACGCCGTGGAGTGTGTCGCTCGTGTTATGGGCGCGATTTGGCCCGCGGGCGGTTGGTCGAAAAAGGCGAGCCCGTTGGTGTCATTGCGGCACAGTCGATCGGTGAGCCGGGAACACAGCTGACCATGCGGACGTTCCACATCGGTGGAACGGCGAGTAAAGTGGTTGAGCAGACGGTGACCGAAGCCAAGCACGCCGGCACCATCAAGTTCATGAGCTTCGATGCCAAAAAGAATGCCGACTTCCATAACGCCGGGATTGCGGTCCAGAACAAAGAGGGTGAATGGGTCGTCATGAATCGGAACGCCAAGATTGCCATTGTCGATGAGACTGGACGTGAGCGCGAGAAATACGGGGTCGTCTACGGTGCCAAGATCAAGGTGAAAAATGGTGGTCGCGTTGAGGTGGGCCAGAAATTGGTCGAATGGGATCCGTACTCACTGACCATCCTCACCGAGGTCGGCGGTAAGGTGGCGTATGGGGACATCGTCGAAGGTGTCTCCATGAAGGAAGAATTCGATGAAGTCACCGGCCTCTCCCGCAAGGTCATCGTTGAACATAGTGGTGCGACGTTGCGTCCACGCGTGTCGATCAAGGATGACAGTGGGAAAACCGCCAAGGTTGCAGCGGCGGCAAACGTGGCTCGCTATCTGCTCCCGGTCGGGGCGCATATCTTCGTCGAAAAAGGCGCAGTGGTCACTCCCGGTGATGTGTTGGCCAAGATTCCGCGGGAGACAACCAAGACGAAAGACATTACTGGTGGTCTGCCTCGCGTGGCTGAGTTGTTCGAGGCCAGAAAGCCGAAGGAGACGGCCGTCATCAGCGAGATCGATGGCGAAGTGTCGTACGATGGTTTCGTGAAGGGCATGCGCAAAGTGCTGGTCAATAATAAGATGGGTGATGTGAAAGAATACTTCATACCCAAGGGCAAGCACGTCAACGTGCATGAGGGTGATTGGGTCAGGGCCGGTGAGCCGTTGATGGATGGATCGGCCAATCCGCACGACATCCTCGATGTGCTGGGGCCGAACGAGTTGCAAAAGTATCTCGTCGATGAAGTGCAGGATGTCTATCGGCTGCAAGGTGTGACAATCAACGACAAGCACATCGAGATCATTGTGCGACAGATGCTGCGCAAGGTCAGAATCGAAGATCCTGGCGATACGGAATTCTTGCCCGGTAGTCAAGTCAGCAAGATGTTATTTGACGAAGAGAATGAGCGAGTGTTGGCGAAGGGTGGGCAGCCTGGTCTTGGGAAGCCGGTACTGCTGGGCATTACCAAGGCAGCATTGACCACTGATAGCTTTATCTCGGCAGCCTCATTCCAGGAGACCACACGTGTCTTGACGGAAGCTGCGATCAACGGGCGCGTTGATAATCTGTTGGGCCTGAAAGAAAATGTCATCGTCGGTCGCTTGATTCCAGCTGGAACCGGTTTCGAAGAGTATCGGGACACCTTCGTCATTAGTCCCAAGCCTGAGCCCGTGATTGTTGGTCAGACAGATGTTGCGGCGCTAACGCAAGAGGGCGTAGCGACCGGATCGGGAGAGCCTGCTCGCTCATAATGCAAGCGGTGCTGGAGACGGCTTGACACCGCAATCAATGGTCACTACAATCGACCGGCTTTGCCCTTGAAGGGGTGAGTAAAGCGGTCAAACTGTGCCGAAGATGAGAATGAAGTACTGATGCCGACGATAAATCAGTTAGTCAGAAAAGGTCGCCAGCTGGCGCACGCGAAGACCAAGAGTCCCGCACTCAAGTCCTGTCCGCAAAAGCGAGGCGTATGTCTTCGTGTCTATACCTCAACGCCAAAGAAGCCGAACTCGGCGCTGCGTAAAGTTGCACGTGTCCGGTTGACGAATGGGATGGAAGTCACGACGTACATCCCTGGTGTCGGCCACAACCTTCAAGAGCATTCCATCGTGCTCGTGCGTGGTGGCCGTGTGAAGGACTTGCCGGGTGTGCGCTATCACATCCTGCGCGGCGTGCTCGACACGCAAGGCGTCAAAGACCGCAAACAAGCGCGCTCGCATTACGGCGCGAAGCGACCGAAATAAGGGAGAGA
>Ga0137409_10004777_pt1 | contig 14200 bp, 15 predicted proteins | sample CZODoug1_16funga_FD_122059 | JGI IMG/M metagenome (GOLD analysis project Ga0137409, IMG submission 122059) | Vadose zone soil fungal communities from Angelo Coast Range Reserve, California, USA - CZODoug1_16fungal (Hybrid Assembly) | ecosystem: Environmental > Terrestrial > Soil > Vadose zone... | reverse complement strand
CCTGCGGATCGTGAGGGGGTCCGCCGCGTGGGAGCACCGCGCGCGCTTCCAGACCTGGCTGTACACCATCGCGCGGAACCTCTGCGTCGACGCGGCCCGGAGGGAACGGTTCCGGCGCGCCGAGTCGCTGGACGCGCAGGACGGCGAGGAGGGAGCGCCGCTGGTCGACGCGGTGGCCTCGGGCGGCGCCGGACCCGACCGGGAAGCGCACAGCGTACGCCTGCGGCCCATCCTGCAACGGGCGTTGCTTGCGCTTCCCGCGGAGCAGCGCGAGGTGTTCGTGCTGCGGGAGCAGGCCGGCCTGCCGTTCAAGGAGATCGCCGAGCTCGTCGGCGCGAACGAAAACACGGTGAAGAGCCGGATGCGGTACGCGCTCTCGGGCTTGCGCAAGGCGCTCGCGGAGGTGGGCGTCACGGCCGAGGACGCCGAGCCGGAGCCGGAGCCGCCTCCGGGCGTGCGGCTGGGGAGAGCATGAATTGCGTCGAGTCCCAGGACCTGCTCCTCGACCTCGCCTACGGCGAGCTTCCGCCCGCGCGCGCGGTGGAGGTGGAGGCCCACGTCCTGGGCTGCGCCACGTGCCGTGCGGAGATGGCGCAGCTCGAGGATGCGCGCAAGGCGGCCGCGCCCCTGCGCGAGCTCGAGGAGCCGCCAGCCGGGTTCGACGAGCCGATCCTGCGGGCGGCGCGCGCGGAGGCCGGCCTGCAGGCGGACGGCACGCCGGGCCCCGTGGTGGAAGTCTCCGCGACCGTGAAGCCGCTCGGCCTGCAGGCGGCACGGCTCGATCCCCACGCCCGGATGCGCGGCGGGACGGCGCGGCCCGGGCCGCGCTGGGGTCAGCGCGCGGCCGTGTTCGGCTCGATCGCCGCGGCGGCCGGGCTGGCGGTGGTGGTCACCTCGTCACTGAGACCCAAGCACACCGCGCAGCAGATGGCCGAGGAGGTCGCGCCCATCCAGGTGCGCGCTCCAGCCACCGTTCCGATCTCGGGCGACGACGGAAGCCTGGCCAAGTACGCGAAGGCTGTTTCGCCGGAAGAGAGCAGCACGAAGCGGGCCCGGGAGCCGGTCGCGCCTCCGCCTGCGCGAGCAGTGGACGCCGCGAAACAGAAGATGGCGGACGCGCCGGCGCGTGCCAAGGACAGGACGGCGCTGAGCGAGCAACAAGCTCCGGCGGCGGCGGAGAAGACTGCACCGGTCGCGCAGCAGGCTCCGGCGGCGGCGGAGAAGACTGCACCGGTCGCGCAGCAGGCTCCGGCGGCGCTGCGCAAAGCTCCGGCGGTCGCGCAGAAAGCTCCGATCGCCGCGCGGGAAGCGGACGGGCTCATCCCGCTGTCCGGCGAGCGGTTCCGGTCTCCCGAGCAGGCGACTGAACGGCCCGCCCGCGAAGGCCTCGTGCGCGAATATCGCCAGGGGCCGCGGCCCGACGCCGAGCGCTCGTCGGAGGAATCGAAGGTCACCGAAGCCGCGTCCCCCGGCGCCGGGACCCCGCAGGTCGCGCCGCTCAGTGCACCTACCGCGGCGCCGCCCGTGGGAGGCCGGTTCGGGGGCGCCCAGCCTGGTCCGGCGAACCCCGATCAGCTCGAGGAGCAGGCCAGCGCGGCCAGGCGCGGTGGCGACTACGCGCGCGCGGCGGCACTCTATCGCGAAGCCTCGGCGATGCGCAGGGAGCTGGAGCCGGCACGTGCCGCATGGGACATGGCGCACGCGGTGGAATGCCTGGCCGCGGGCGGGCAGGTCGACCAGGCGGTCGCGGCCCGCAGGGAGCTGCTCCGCGCCTTCCCGGGTCACTCCGGCCCCAAGGCAGCCGCCGATTCCGCGCTGCGCAGCGTCCGGCTACCCGCGGACGAAGAGAAGCCGCGCTGAGCAAGCAGTGATCTCCGCCTGACCGGGTCGGCTCGGGGTCGGGCAACCGGCCGACTGCGCCCGCCGCCTCTGGCCGCGTACAGTCGCTCCGCTCGCGACCGCGAGCCGGAGGCGTCAAGTGCCCTCGGGGAGGAACTCGTTGCTGCTCGCTCTGGGGCTCGGGCTGCTGGCGGGCCTCACCGCCTGGTCGGCCATCGACGGGCAGCAGCGCAAGGTGCGCGAGGGCTGGAAGACGGTGAAAGTGCTCTGCGCCGCGCGCGACGTCCCGGAGGGGGCCGAGCTGGCTCGCCCGATGGTGGCCATCCGCGAGGTGCCCGCCCGGTTCGTGACCGACTCCTATCTGTCCGTCGAGGAGGACGGGTCGGTGAAGAACGACCCGGTCGGACAGCGCGTGCTGGTGCCGCTCAAGGCCGGCGACCCGATCCTCGCCTCTCATTTCGCGCCGGCGCGCGAGGCCGACCTGTCCGCCATGGTCCATCCCAAGGGTCGGGCGGTCACCGTGGACGTGCAGGAGCGCAACGCGGTCGGTCTCTGGGTGCGCCCCAACGACCACGTCGACGTGGTGGGCTCGTTCCGCGACCCGCAGACGCAGCAGCTCAAGAGCGTCACCCTGTTGCAGAACGTGGTGGTGCTGGCCACCGGGCGCGTCAACGCCAGCACGGGCCACGTGCCGGACGAGGACCGCCGCTACACGAGCGTCACGCTGCTGGTGCTCCCGGAGGAGGCGGAGATCCTCACCCTGGCGCAGGAGACGGGCACCCTGACGCTGCTCCTGCGCAATCCGGACGATCTCGACTCGCAGGAGAAGCGCGCGGTGGTCGACCAGCGGCAGCTTCTCACCGGCGAGCGCGCGGGCGAGCTGCAGCAGAAGCGGTACCGGACCATCCAGATCATCCGCGGCGCGCGCGGCGATGCGGCCGGCGCGGCGGCGAGGAGCGACTGAAGCCGTGCTCGCCTGGCTCTCCTTCCTGCTGGTCGCGGCGGCGGTCTTCCTGCTCGCGCTGCTCGCCTTCGCCGTCCTGCGCCGCGCCTTCGAGCAGTACCGGGCGCGGTACGTGGCCCGGTCGCTGCGGGATCTCTCCGACATGTTCCTCTTCGTGGAGCCGCGGCAGCTCGTGCTGCTGAACGTCGCGGCAATGGCGCTCCTCGCCGCGCTGGGTCTCTGGGCCGGCGGGGCTCTCCTCTGCGCGCTCGCGGCGGCCTTGGGATTCTTCGCGCCCGCGCTGGGCGTCCGCCTCTACCGCCGGCGCCGCCTCCGGCAATTCGAAGCGCAGCTCACCGAGGCCCTCCAGCAGATGGCGAACGCGCTCCGGGCGGGCCTGACCTTCCACCAGGCAGTCGAGCAGGCTGCCCGGGACGCCCTGCCGCCGCTCGCGCAGGAATTCCGGCTCTACCTCAAAGAGACGAAGCTGGGCGTGCCCGCGGACGAGGCGCTCTGCGCGATGGCGGCCAGGGTAGGGAGCGAGGACCTGGAGCTGGTGGCCGCCTCGACCAACCTCGCCCGGCAGATGGGAGGAAACCTGGCGGAGATGTTCGAGACCATCGCGGCGACCGTCCGCGAGCGGTTCCGCCTGGAGGGCAAGATCCGCGCGCTGACCAGCCAGGGGAAGCTGCAGGGGATCATCGTCGCCGCCCTGCCGCTGGGCGTGGCGGCGTTCCTGGACTGGTACCGGCCTGACTTGATGCAGCCCATGTTCGAGCACGCGTTCGGGTACGTCCTGGTCGCGGCCATCGTGCTGCTCCAGGCGACGGGGTTCGTCCTCATCCGGCGCATCGTCGCCGTCGACGTGTAGGAGCGCTTCCGTGCACGCCGGCCCGCTCCCGCAGCTCACCGCCCTCGCCGCCGCCCTGCTCGCGGGCGCCGCCGCGGCGCTGGTCGCTCGGGCCGCGCTCGGAGCGGCGGCGGCGCTCCGCATGACGGCCAGGCGCGTCGCGCCGGAGCCGGTCGGGGACGCCTCGGCGGCCGTGCGCGTGTTCCGCCGCGCTGTGCTCGCCCCGGCGGCAGCCGCGAGCGGGCGCGTCCTCCCGGCACGTTGGCGAACGGCGGCCGGAGTGGCGCTGCGCCGCGCCGGTCATCCGGGCGAGCTGTCCTCCGAGGAGGCCTTGGCGTTGGTGCTGCTCTCCGCGGCAGCGTTCCTCGCGGTCGGAACGCTCGCCTGGTCCTGCCTGCGCGTGGACCCGGTCGCGATCCCTGGCTCGGCGCTGGCGGGTGCCGCGGTCCCGCTGCTGTGGCTGCGGGATCGGACCAGGGCGCGCCGCGCGGCCATCGCCCGGGCGCTCCCGTACGATCTAGATCTGATGACGCTCTCGGTCGAGGCAGGCCTCGACTTCGCCGCGGCGCTCGCCAAGGTCGTGGACAAGGGGCGCGAGGGGCCGCTCTCCGACGAGCTGTCGATCACGCTCAAGGAGCTGAGGCTGGGCAGGACGCGCGAAGAGGCGCTGCGGGACCTCGCGGCGCGCGTCGAGCTCCCCGCGCTGACCAGCTTCGCGCACGCCCTGGCGCAGGCGGACCGGATGGGCACGCCGCTGGCGAAGGTGCTGCGCGTCCTCTCCACCCAGATGCGCGCGGAGCGGACCCAGCGCGCCGAGAAGCTGGCCGCCGAGGCGCCGGTGAAGCTCCTCCTCCCGCTCATCGGATGCATCTTCCCCACCATCTTCCTCATGCTGTTCGGCCCCATCGCCTACCAGGTCTTGCTGGGTGGGGATTTCTGATGCCTTTCGAGCTGACCATCGCCGAAGGGACCGGGCGCGGACGGCGCTTCCGCTTCGATCTGGCCGAGGTGACCATCGGGCGCGCCCCTTTCAGCGACCTGCTGCTGATCGACGCCGCAGTGTCGCGCAGCCACGCGCGCATCTGCGCGGAAGGCCCCGGGCACGTGCTGCTCGACGCAGGATCGTCCAACGGCACCGCCCTCAACGGAACGCCGATCCGGGGCGCCGCGGCCCTCAGCCCCGGCGACCGCATCGGCATAGGTCCTCTGGTGTTCGAGTTCGGGCGGCGCCGACGGGCCGCGCCAGGCTGGTGGAGGCGCTGCGCGGCCGGGGCTGCGCGGCCCGCGCTGGCGCGCCTGGCGCAGGGGCACTTCCGCGCGCTGCCCCGGTGGGCATCGACCTGCGTCGTCGCGGGCGCAGGGTCATGCCTGGTGGCAGCGGTGGTGGCATCGGCTCCCGGGCGCGAGTCGCATGCAGTCGCCGGCCAGTCGGCCGCGCCACCCGGGGCCGGCGCGCCGGTGCCCGGACCCGCGGAGATCGGAGCCCCGCGAGACGGGGCCGAGGCGTCCGGCGAGGCGCGGGGTTGGTACGACCGCGGACTCCGGAAGCTGGAGGAGCGCCGCGTCGCTCCCCGCAACCTCTACGACGCCTGGAAGAGCTTCACCGCCGCGCGCGGGCTGCTGGACCGACGCGACCCGGCGCCGCCGCTCGATGCGCTCCCCGCGCTCATCGAGGCGGCGGAGCGGGAGCTGGGAGCCGGGTGCAAGAAGCTCCTCTTCACCGCCAGGCGATTCGAGAGGTACGGCGAGGAGCAGAGAGCGCAGGCGGTGTACCGCGAGGTGCTGCTCCACTTCCCCGGCGATGACCCGAGCGGCTGCCGGGCCCGGGCGCAACAGGATCTCTCGACCGGCGCGGACGGCGACGGGAGCGCCAGATAGTCGCGCGATGGCCTCCTCCCCGCACCGCCGAGCGCTCCGCTCCCTCGATCCGCCGCTCGACGCGACGGTGGTCCCCGGCCGGGGCGGGGGGCGGGCGCCCGGGTCGGCGCAGCCGCCGCGACTGGTCGTCGTGAGCGGACCGCGAGCGGGCACGATCGTCGCGCTGGCCGGCGACGAGCTGACCGTCGGGCGCGCATGGGACAACGACGTCGTGCTGCCGGACATCTCGGTGTCGAGGCGGCACGCCTTGCTGCGCCGCCACGGGGCGGGATACCTGCTGCTCGATCAGGGGTCCGGAAACGGCACGCGCGTGAACGGCCGGAAGGTCGACAAGGCGCGTCTCCGCAGCGGCGACGAGATCGTCCTGGGCGACTCGGTGGTGCAGTTCATCGAAGCGGGAGGGACGGCGGTGTGCGGCGCCGCGGCCGCCGCGAGCGCGCCGGGCGGGCCTGCCTGGCGGCGCGGGCCGCTCCGCCCGCGCGGCGCGACCTATGCGGCGATCGCGGCGTTGCTCCTGGCGGCGACGTCGGTCGGGCTCTGGCGCCGGCTGGAGCGCGAGCGGGTGGCGATGAAGGCGTCCGAGCAGCGTCGGCCGGTTCAAGCCCCTGCGCGCCAGCGCTCCGACGAGGGAGCGTCGCTCGACGAGCCCCAGTGGGGGCAGGCCGCCGGCGAGCCGAAGCAGGCCGCCGAACCCGATCCGGAGCAGCCAGGGGCCCAGGCGACGCTCGAGCGCGCTGGCGGCGAGGCGGCTTACGTCCCGGCGCTGACCCAGGCGGCGGCCGACCGTGCCCGCCCCGAGGCGCTGGAGCCGAAAGCTGCGCTCACTGGCCAGCACCGGGAGGGGTCTGCGGTCCGCCCGACACGGCGGGAGCCAGCAGTGGCGCCGAGGATCGCCGAGGCATTTTTCGCGGGCGACCTCGACCTCGCGCTCGAGCGTGCCAGGGCTGCGCGCGCGGAGCCCGCGGCCGCCGCCATGCTGGTCCGCCTGGAGCGGTTCGCCTCCGCCTGGCGGGCGGGGGTGACGCGCATGCGGGAGGATCGCCCGGCGGAGGCGATCGCAGCGCTCGAGCAGGCCGACCGCGCGCTGGCCGCCCGGGCCAACCAGGCCTACCTCAGCGGCTACGTGGCGAAGGACAGCGACCCGGACGCGGCCAGGCGCGCGTTCCGCCTGGTGGTCGCGGCACTCCCCGCGACCGACGAGACCGCGATCAAGGCGCGCCGCTGGCTGGACCGGCTCGACGGCAAGGCCGGCGCCGAGGATTAGTTGCCGCCGTATTCGGGGAGGCTACGCCTTTTCATCGCGCGGACGTCGTCGGCTGCGCTCTGGCCGGCGCCGTGACCTTTGCCCCGAGGAGACCGCGCCGTTTGTCGGCCCCCGATGTTATGAGTTGCAGTCTCGTGCCCGAGCGCCTTCCACCCAGGGGACCGCAGGCGGCGCAGCAGGAGGCGCCGCCCACGCCCGTCGCGCCCGAGCGCGGCCCGGGGCAGTTCGACCTCTTCGCGCCCCGCGCCCGCCCGCCGGTCGCGATGGCGCAGCCGCGCATCTACACGGTCGCGGAGCTGACGCGCGAGGTGAAGGGCGTCCTGGAGGGCCGGTTCCCCGCGCTCCACGTGCGCGGCGAAGTCTCGAACCTGCGCCGTCCGTCGAGCGGCCACCTCTACTTCACCTTGAAGGATGCCGAGGCGTGCATCGGGGCCGTGCTTTTCGCGCGCGAGGCGCGGCGGCTTCGCTTCGCGGTGCAGAACGGGCTCTCGGTGCTCGTCCGCGGAAGGATGTCCCTGTACGAGCCGCAGGGCCAGTACCAGCTCATCTGCGACTCGATCGAGCCGCTCGGCGCGGGCGCGCTGCAGGTCGCCTTCGAGCAGCTCAAGGCGCGCCTCGAGGCGGAGGGTCTGTTCGATCCCGCCCGCAAGCGCCGGCTGCCGTTCCTGGCCCGACGGATCGCGGTGGTCACCAGCCCCGCCGGGGCGGCGGTGCACGACTTCCTCCGCGTGCTGCACCGGCGTTTCCCCAACCTGCCGGTGTTGATCGTCCCCGCTCGGGTGCAGGGCGACGGCGCGGCGCAGGAGATCGCGCGCGGCATCGGCCGGGGCGCCGCGGCGCCCGACGTGGACGTGCTGGTGGTGGCCCGGGGCGGCGGCAGCCTCGAGGACCTCTGGCCGTTCAACGAGGAGGTGGTGGCGCGCGCGCTGTCCGCCTGCCCGGTGCCGACGGTCAGCGCGGTGGGCCACGAGGTCGACTTCACCATCGCCGACTTCGCCGCCGACGTGCGCGCGCCCACGCCGACGGCGGCGGCCGAGTTGCTTGCCCGCGTCAAGGAGGAGTTGGTCGCCGACCTCGCCACGCGGCGGGCGCGCCTGCTGCGCGCCTGGCGTGCGCAAGCCGAGAAGCGGCAGGCGCAGCTCGACTCGCGCCGCGCCCGCATCGCCGATCCCCGGCGGCTCATCGGCGAACGCAGGTTGAGGCTGGACAAGCTGCAGCAGCGGCTCGAGGCGAAGCTGCGCGAGGAATCCGGCGAGCGGGGGCAGCGGATGCAGGCCTTGCGCGACCGCCTGCAGGCCGCCCATCCGGCCGCCGTCCTGCACCGCCTGCACAAGGACGTCTCGCGGCTCGAGGAGCGGCTCAAGTACCTGGCGCGGCGGGCGCTGGCTGCGCGCAGGCACCGGTTCGAAGGGCTCGCCGGCCGGCTCGACGCGCTCAGCCCGCTCCGGGTGCTCGCCCGCGGGTACGCGGTCGCCTTCGACGAGCGCGGCCACGCACTGCTGCGCTCCGAGGCGGTCGGCCCCGGCGACCGCGTCCGCGTGCGCCTGCACCGCGGCGAGCTGGAGGCAGAGGTGACGAAGATCGCGGCACCGCCGCCGGACGAGGAGTAGTCGCCGCCGGCGGGGCGGCGCTATGTTTCATTGCGGACGGATCTGCGCTTCATTTTTGTCCGTGGCGCGGGAGGTCGAGGAGTGCTATCGCAAATCGCCGTGGCCGAGCCGATGACCCAGAGCTCTCCTGCGGCGGACGAATCGCGCTACGAGGAGATCGTCCAGCGCCTCGCCAAGGTGGTCGAGCGCCTGGAGGGGGGCGGCCTGTCCCTGGAGGAATCGATCGCCGCCTTCGAGGACGGCATCCGGCTGGCGCGGGCAGGGGCCGCCAAGCTGGAAGAGGCGGAGCGAAAGGTGGAGCTGTTGCTGGAGAACGATCGCGTCGCCCCCTTCGGCACCGACGACGCGACACGCAGATAGATCGCGAGGAGTCTCCGCGCGTCGGATGGTACCGATGGCCGGCCGCAAGAAGATCATCATCGTCGACGACGACCGCGAGACGCGGGAGATGCTCAAGATGGCCCTCGAGCTGGAGGGCTACGAAGTGACCCAGGCCGCCAACGGCCTGCGCCTCATTTCCACCCTGCATGTCGACCGGCCCGACCTCATCCTGCTCGACGTGATGATGAGCTGGATCGACGGCTTCGAGCTGTGCCGCGCGGTGAAGAAGAACGAAGAGTTCCGCGACATCCCGGTGATCTTCATCAGCGCCAAGAAGACCGCCGGCGACATCCGCACCGGGCTCGCGGCCGGCGCGGCCGACTACTTCTCCAAGCCCATCGACATGGAGCGCCTGCTCGCGCGCATCCAGGCGCTCATCGGTTCCGCCGGCGCCGGGACGGCTCACGAGCGCTGATGGCGCGCCGCCGGGCCGATCTGCTGGTGCAGCTCCGCGGCCTGGCCGAGTCGCGCAGCAAGGCGCAGGCGCTCATCCTGGCCGGCGAGGTGGTCGCGGGGGACCACCGGGTCGACAAGCCCGGCCAGCTCCTGGACGAGGCGATCGAGCTGCGGCTGAAGAGCGGCGAGGCGCTCAAATACGTCTCGCGCGGCGGAGCGAAGCTCGAGCATGCGCTCGACCGGTTCGGTCTCGAGGCCCGCGGGCTGGTCTGCTGCGACCTGGGCGCCTCGACGGGCGGGTTCACCGACGTGCTGCTCCAGCGGGGCGCGCTCCGCGTGCACGCCGTCGACGTCGGCTACGGCCAGCTGCATCCGCGCCTGCGCGGCGACCCGCGGGTGATCGTGCACGAGCGGGTCAACGCGCGCGCCCTCTCGCCGCGGATGCTCGGCGAGAAGTGCGGGGCGGCGGTGGCGGACCTCTCGTTCATCTCGCTCAAGCTGGTGCTTCCGGCGCTCGCCTCGGTGCTCGAGCCGCCCGCCTGGTGCGCGGTGCTGGTCAAGCCGCAGTTCGAGGCCGGCCGGGAGGAGGTGGGCAAGGGTGGGGTGGTGCGCGATCCGGCGGTGCACGAACGCGTCGTGGAGGACGTCCAGGGGGCGCTGCGGGGCCTGGGCTTCGCCGTGTCGGGCGCCACGCCCTCGCCCCTCCTGGGCCCCGCGGGCAATCGGGAATTCCTGGTCGCAGGTCGGCTCCTGTAAGCCGGAGTGGGGGTGACGGCAGTCCAGCAGATGTGCAAGAGTTTGGGTCGAGTCCGCCGTTCCGGAGGCGGTCCAGGGAGGCAGGGGTGTCGGTGCATCCCGTAGTCCGTGTGCGTGTTTGCGCTCCGCCGGCCGAGGCACGGAGGCTCGCCTCCCGTCTGACCCGCGGAGGCATCGTCGCCGCCCCCGACGATGGCAGCGCAGCCGAGCTGCTGGTCACGGTGGGGCTCATGCCCGCGGACCTCGCGCCGGTGCGCGCACGCTGCCAGGTGCTCTGCGCGGTGGGCGCGCCGGCGGGCGGATACTTCGCCGCGGGCGCCGACGAGGTGGTGGTCCCCTTCGAGCCCGAGATCCTCTTCCGGCGCCTGAAGCTCTGGATCGAGCGCGCCGACCTGCATGCGCGCCTGGAGCGCCTCACCCAGCGCGCCGCCGTGCTCGAGCAGGGCCTGGCGGACGCCGCGCACGACATGCGCGCGCCGCTGCACGCCAGCATCGGGTACGCCGAGCAGCTGGAGAAGGACGCCACGCTTCCGGCCAAGCTCCGCCCGGGTGCGCAGACGGCGCTCCGGCAAGCGGAACGGGCCCTGCAGGTGGCCGAGCGGATCCTCGAGAACGCGCGGCGCGACAACCCGCTGGTCGAGCCGGTCCGCGTGGACCTCGCCGGGTTGCTCGATGCCGCGGTCCAGGGAGCGGAGGCCAGCGCGCGCGCCAAGGGCGTGGTGCTGGCAGCGGCGCCGCCCGCCCGTGCCGTGGAGATCCGGGCCGACGGGGAGATGCTGGCGCGCCTGCTCGACAACCTGGTTGCCAACGCCGTGCGCGCCACTCCGCAGGGAGGCATGATCGAGGTCAGCGCCTGGCGCGCCAGCCCACGGCACGTGCGGTTGTCGGTGCGGGACAGCGGGCCGGGCATCCAGGGCGGCGAGCTGGCCAAGCTGGTGGCGGGGCTGGGCGCCGGCCGCGGGCTGCGCATCTGCCGGGACATCGCCGAGAAGCACGGGGGCGATTTCTGGGCAGAGAGCACGCCGGGGCAGGGCAGCCGGTTCGTGGTCGAGCTGCCGCTCTCGTTCCCGCAGAGCCGGCCGCGCGTGCTGGTGGTGTCGAACGACGAGAAGTGGGTGCGCGAGGTGGCGCGGTCGCTGCGCGAGGCCTGCGATGTCCGGAGCGCCACCGTCGCGGCCGCGAAGTTGGGCGGCCGGCGGACCGACCTGGTGCTGGTGGAGAGCCGGAGGGGCCAGTCCCGAAGCCTGGCGGCGCTGCGCAACGCGGCCAAGGGCGCCCAGGTGCCGGTCATCGAGCTGCCCAGCGAGCTGGCGGCGGCGCGCCTCGCGCGGACCCTGGCGCACCTCACGGCCTGATCAGTCGCCGGGCCGTTGGCCTGTGCCGTGCTCTTCGCTTCCGGCACAGGGGCAGGAAGCGCGCTAGACTCGCGCCATGAAGCTCCGCCTCGCCCTGGTCGCCCTGCTCGCGGCGCCCGCGGTCCTCGCGCTGGTCCCCGACAAGGAGCTGCCCGCCTTCACCGGATACGTGGTGGACAAGGCCGGCGTCCTGGACCAGGGCGCCGTCGAACGGATCCGCGCCACCGCCTCCCGGCTCGACCACTCGGGCGTCGCCCAGATCGCCGTCTGCACCGTCCCCGACCTGGGCGACTGGAACGTGGAGGAATTCACCGTCGACCTCTTCCGCAAGTGGGGTCTCGGCCACGGCAAGAAGCGGGCGGACGGGCTGCTCCTGCTGCTCGTCCCGGGGAAGCCCGGCCACCGCAAGATCAAGGTGGAGGTCGGCTACGGGCTGGAGGGGATCCTGCCGGACGGGAAGGTGGGCGCGCTGATCGACCAGCACGCCGTGCCGGCGCTCCGGCGGAACGATTACGGCGACGCGGCGGTCAAGCTGGTCGACGCCCTGGCGGGCGTGGTGGAGAAGAACGCGGGAGCCGGCGGCGAGCTGGCGCCGGAGCCTTCTGGGATGCGCGGCGGCCGGGGAGTCGGCGCGGCGCGCGCTCCGACGCGCGAAGGAGGACTGGGAGTCGCCATCCTCTGCATGGGCGCCGTGCTCTTCGCGCTGGTGTCCAGCGGGATGCGCAGGCGGTTCCCAGGGACGAAGACGCTCGTCATCGCCGCGCTGCTCACCGCCGTCGCGGTCGCGGCGTTGATCGGGCTGGGGGGCGGCGCCGGCTGGATCGCCCTCCTGGTCGGCCTGGTGGTGAACGGGTTGGCCTACGCCTCCATCCGCTCCCACAAATGTCCGCGCGACGGGTCGTGGATGATGATCGATCAGCAGGTCGTCGACGAGCCCACCTACTGGAGCCGCGGCCTGGCGCACGTCGTCGAGCGGTGCACGAACCCGCGCTGCGGCTACAAGCGCGAGTACGACAAGGAGCTGCCGCGCAAGCAGCGCACCGTGTACGTGGGCGGCGGCGGAGGCGGCGGAGGCTGGGGCGGCGGCGGCGGCGGTGGAGACGGTTTCAGCGGTGGCGGCGGCGGCGACTCCGGCGGCGGAGGCGCGAGCCGCGAGGTCTGAGGCGTATTTCTTGCCGCCATCTTCACGGGCGGGTCATGCCCATGTCACGTGGCGGAGCCTGTGATGGCGCGAGGTCGGAGCGCCCGCCGCCTGTGCAGCTGGCGTTCGAGCTGAGCTCCTCGCCGCCGCTCCGGGATGGTCAGCGCTGGCGGTCGAGTGCGGCGAGCACCTCGTTCGTCGTCGCCCGCTTCTTGTAGCTCTCCGTGAAGAACCGGGCCGCGACCTTGCCGTCGCGGCCCACCACGAACACGGTGGGCCACGCGACCCCCGTGCTTTCGTCGGCCACGCCGAAACCGCGGATCGCGGTCTGCTTCGTGTCCGCGAGAAGTGGGTACGTCAGACCGAGCTTGGTCGCGAGCTCGGCGGAGTCCTTCGGCTCGTCCGCCGAGACGACCACGAGCGACCCGCCCTTCGCCGTGAACTCTCCGAGCCTCTGTTGCAGCTCACCGAGCTGCGCGCGGCAGTAGCTTCACCAATGTCCGCGGTAGAAGACGACCGCGGCGGGCAGGTGCTGGGAGAGGGTCCAGGTGGCGCCCTTCTGATCGGGAAGGGCTACCGGCGGCGCCGGCGCGCCCTCGGCGATCGCGGTGCGGGGCTGGTCCGGCGGCGCCTTGTCGCAGGCGGCTCGTAGCGGGGGCAGCGCGAGCAGGGCCAGGACGGTGAGCAGGCGGACCGTCATCGAGCCTCCGATGCGCCAGCCCGCGGCGCCGATTCGGCCTCGTCGCGGCGCAGCAGCCCCCAGGCCTGCCGCAGGCGGTCGCGCAGGTCTTCCACCTCGCGCGCGAGCATCCAGGCCTGGTCGCCGCCGCGCGTCGCGGCGAGCTGCCGCAGCCGGTACTGCAGCCGTTCGAGACCGGGGTACACCTCGCCCCCGATGATGTCGGTCCCCATCTCCACGTTCGTTCTGGACATCGCACCCTCCTCAATCGCCGCCCTGCGGGACGTAGTCCCGGGCGAGGTTTTCGAACCGCGTGAACTCGTGGATGAACGCGGCGTTCGAGGTGCCGATGGGCCCGTTGCGCTGCTTCCCCACGATGATCTCCGCGATCCCTTTCAGCTCTTCCTTGTCCTTCTCGTAGACCTCTTCGCGGAAGAGGAAGATGATCGTGTCCGCGTCCTGTTCGAGCGCGCCAGAGTTATGCACGACGATGCCGTCGGCGAGCCACGAAGCAAGATCTGGAACGGTGAGGTCGAAGACCTCTTCTTCGCCGGCGGGCGCGATAGCGACGATTCGGTCCCAAAACAGCTCGTCATTCGCGGCGTGGGAGCGGTAGCTGCTGTCGCCGATGAGATGGGCAAGGAGTGCCAGCCGACGCTCCGGCCAGCGTGGCGCGGAGGGCGTGGTGGGCAATGCGCGCCCCACCGCAACGCGGTCTCCCGGCCGGAGGTCCCGCAGCTCGCGCCAGCCCATGCCCGTGAAGACGCGATGCTGGGCGGTGCAGCGCAGCGCGCGACCGCTCGTAAGCTGCAGATCGAACACTGGCCTTATACCCACCGACCAGACCTTGTCGCTGCGCGCTGCAACGATGCGCCGTTCCTCCGACATCGCGAGCACCTCGGGCTCCGTCCCGACCAGCTCGCGAATCGGGACGCGCCGCCCGTCGGCCAGTAGCACGACCGTGTCGCCGACGACGCACTCGCGGAGATCCGAGAGCTGGGGGCGTTTGTCGGGGCGCTTCTCGAGCGATCGGTTGAGCTGCGAGAGCGCCAGGACAGGGATGTTCAGCTCCTTCGACAGCGCCTTCAGGCTCCGCGAGATCTCGCTG
>Ga0137409_10004776_pt1 | contig 14201 bp, 10 predicted proteins | sample CZODoug1_16funga_FD_122059 | JGI IMG/M metagenome (GOLD analysis project Ga0137409, IMG submission 122059) | Vadose zone soil fungal communities from Angelo Coast Range Reserve, California, USA - CZODoug1_16fungal (Hybrid Assembly) | ecosystem: Environmental > Terrestrial > Soil > Vadose zone... | reverse complement strand
AGGCAGCGTCCCCAAGTCTCTTTGCGCCAAGTCCGTTTGCGCCTCAGGGCAGTTCAGTACCCGTGAGTCCGGCGGCTACGTCGGGGGCGGCCGTTGCTCCTGGGCGCCTCGGCGCGTCCGCCGCCGTGGTTAATGCGCCACGCATCGCCGAGGATTTCGATAAATCGTCACAAGGACGTTCCGAACCGAAGCAGGGGCCGCGCACCGCCGGGTATAAGACCGCCGCCCTTACGCCATACGACGCCGCCCCCCGGCCCGAGCCGCCACCGCGGCCGGTCGTCGAGGTCAGGAAAAGTTCAGTGGTGCCGGAGCTTCATACAGCACTTCCGACTTCCCACTACCGCGGAGTGCTGACTTCGGCGGAAATTGCTCGAATAAAATACAGTCTGAGGCTCTCGCCGGACCAGGAGCGGGCTTGGCCGTCGGTCGAAGCGGCATTGGCGGAGATGGGCCGGCAGCAGATCGCGCTGATCCGGCACGGGCAAGAGCCGCGGATTTCTCCGAACGAGTGGCCGCCCGGCCGGCTTTATGCGGCCGCCGGACCGCTGGTGCAAACCTTGCGGCCCGACCAGAAGGAAACCGTCCGCAGGCTGTGCCGGTCACTGGGGTTCGAGAGCGTCGCATCCATGCTTTAGAGCTGATTTGGATCACATTGAATCACATACTGGCGTCGTCGGCGGGCTTGGCCCGGCGACGCCCCGAGTTTTTGGGCACGACCCCGGCAGCGGCGTCAGGCGCTTCAACCTGACCGGAATCCGCTTTAGTTTAGCACCGCGTCGGCATCGTATGCTGTCTCGGGTGAACCAGAAGCAACGCTGTCGCGACCAAGGTTTGACCCCCGTGAATGCGCTGGCAAAATCCATGAGCCGTCTCAGATACACCGATGTTCCGCTGGCTTGGACTTTCGTGACCGTAGCGCTGGCGGGGGCGATCCTGAGTATTGCTGCGGGCGGAAGCGCCGCAGCGGACAACACAGTGGTCAAGCGCTTCTCGAACGGCACGACGCACAATTCAGTCGGCATCGTCGACGCCAGCGAGGACGCCCCCCAGGACGGCCCCCAGGCGATCTATGCGGCCGATGACGGCAGCCTGTATCTGCTTGATCAGGTCAACGGCCGCATCCTGCGCTTCGATGCGAGAACTCCAGGCGCCCCTGTTCAATCCCTCGAACTGCCTGAACAAATTCGGCCGACCGACCTCGTCGTTCGGCGCGGCAGCGTCTATGTGTGGGACGGTGCCCCGCAGGCTCTGCTGCCGACCGGCCGGGACGACGCACCGGTGCGCGGATTGACGCAGACGCGGTCGAGCGAAGCGCCGGACAATTTCACCCTTTCGGCCTTCGCCCAGATGGGATCGCAGGCCCTCGACAGTCCCGCCGAATTGCTCGGCGAACAGACGCGCGCCATCACGGCCAGCCGCAAGCCCGCCCGGCAATTCATCGCCTCGCGCGGCCGCGGCTCGATCATCGCCGACGTCACCACGGGCGACAAGCCCAACAGCGCTCAGGTCGACGTGCGCGAGCAGGTCTCAAACACCGAGATTGCCAAACTGCGCCTTCGGGTGCGTGACCGCATCGGCGTCGTCGAGTTTCTTGAGATCGACAACAGCGGTCGGATGTTTGTTCTCACCGAAAACATCCCGAACAGTTCGAAGCGGGCGGCGGCGGCGTTCGTGGTTCGTTTTTCTCCGCGAGGCGTGCAGGAAAGCGTCTACGATATCCCGCTCCAGGAAAGCGTTGCGCTGTCGCGTCGCTTCATCGCGATTTCGCCGGATGGCGACGTCTACTTCTTGCGCTCCCGAAAGTCCGAAGTCGATGTTGTCGGCGTCGGATCGCGCACCGTGCGCTCCACCGCCGTCATCGACAATCCGAGCTTGCCCCGTCTTGCGGACAACGAGGCGCGGATCGCCGGCAAGGGCCCGCTTGCGGCGGTGCGGCCGCTAACGCGCCAGCAGGTGGTGCAGACGGCATTCGGCTTCGAAGGCTTGCAATGGCGCCTCGCGCCGGCGAATTACGGCCCCGACCCTGATACCACGTGTACCGGGTTCAACCGCATCCGGCGACCCGGCTATCTCAGCGGCAAGCTCAATCAGGAGGTGCGCGGGGTGCCTTATTGCTGGGGGTGCCACGGCTCGCTCAATCAATTCCGCGCCAGGATCGCGAACGGCACGCTGGCCGGCAACGTGTGCACCCATAACGATCCGCGTATCGATGTCGCCGGGGTCGATTGCTCCGCCTTCGTGAGCGCCGCCTGGGGGCTCGCGAATCACTTCACTACCGCCGCTATTCCGGCGATCACGACCGAACTCGCTAGTCCGTGGGATTTGCAGCCCGGCGATGCACTCAACAAGGCCGGCACCCACGTCATGTTGTTTTTGCGCTTTACGCCGGATCGCAAAGCCGAGGTGATGGAGTCCTCGACCGGCGGATGCAACGGCCGCGTCTGCCGCAACGTCTATCCCCTCGCCTCGTTGCTTGCGCGCGGCTTCAAGCCGGTCCGCTTCAACGCTCTGCAGGACCAGACGGTCGTTGCCGCCGCGGCATCCAATGACGACAAGTCGGCTGGAAAAGGTGTGATGCACGCGCCCCCACCTCCCCCGCAAACCGGGGAAGGTAAGGCGGGGGCGGAGCCGCGCGGGCGCCATCACAGAAAGCACACGCAGGAGGCAGGGCGATGAGCATCTCGTTCAACGGCGCCGGTTCCTTCTTCCGATCCGCGTTATTGGCAGCATTGACGCTCGGACCGCTCGCGGTTTTCGGCCTGATCTTCGCCCCCTGCTCCGCTGCGGAGGCGGCGATTCGTCCTCCGCAAGGCGGGGAGGTGCGCGCTGTCGTGATCGGCATCGATGCCTATCAGTTCGTGCCGCCGCTCCGTGGCGCCGTCGCGGATGCCCGCGACATCGAACAGACGTTGCGAAGCCAGGGCGTGAGGGACGTTACCGCCCTCTACGACGCGGCAGCCGACCGCACGACGGTGATGCGCACGCTCGATCAACTCCTCCAGCGTAGCCAGTCGGGCGACCTCGTGGTGTTGTCGATCGCTGGCCATGGCGTGCAGGAGCCCGAGCACATCAAAGGGTCGCAGCCCGACGGCTTCGACAATGTCTTTGTGCTCGCCGGATTCAACCCGAAGACCGGCGCCGGGACGCAGCAACGCATCATCGGCACCGAATTCAACCATATGATCAAACAATTCGAGGCCAAGGGCGCGAATGTCCTGTTCGTCGCCGACGCCTGCTATGGGGGTGGGCTGGCACGCGAGATCGACCCGCGTGCCGACGAAATGAGCTATCGCCAGGCGCCGCGGTATGCGCTGACGGTCGACAATCTCCAGCCGATCTCGACCGCGAGCGATGCGTTCTTGAGCGATATCGATTTCGAACGGACCTCGTTTCTCGCCGCGGTCGATCGCAACACCAAGGCTCCGGAAGTTCGCATCCCGGGCGTGCCCGGATTTCGCGGTGCGCTGAGTTACGCGGTGGCGCGCGCCTTCGAGGGCGCGGCCGACCAAAATCGCGACCGTCGGGTGTCGCAGATGGAATTGTTCACCTATGTGCGCCAAGTGGCCTATCAGCTGTCCGATCAGCGGCAGCAGGTCGTGACCGCCGGTCCCCCCAGTCTGCGCGCCGGCGGTTCAGACGTGGTCTTCGAACAGACACGCGGGGTCGTCATGCTTGATGCGGTGCAGGCGGCCGGAGCGCGTCCCCAAGCACCGCCGCCTCAACCTCCCGTCGCGACTGCGCCACCAAACACCCAGACGGCGCGTCCGCCGGCGCCACCGCAGGAACCGCCGACAGGCGCGACGCCGTTGGGCACCGTCCGGGTAGCTGTCCTCGGTAACCAGCGCGATCTTTTGGCCAACCTCGAAGCCCGACAGGCGCGCTTCGAGGTGGTGGGAACCAAGGACAATCCCGATCTCATCTGGGATCCGGCGTCCCTCGATGTGCTCACCGGCGCTGACGTTGTCGCCCGCGGCATTGACCGGGCCGGTCTCGCCAGCGTCATCGACCGCGTAGCTGCCGTCAACGGGTTCAAGCGCCTCGCCGCGAGAGGACCGCAGGCGGTGCGCATCCTGCCGGACGACAAGGTCCATCGCCGCGATTCGCGTGTCCATGTCGAGGTGTCCGGCACCGCGCAGCGTTCGCTTCTGATGTTCAACATCGCGGGTGACGGGACGGTGCAGGACCTTTATCCGAGGGGCTCGGACAAGCGCATCATCGATACCCCCGAATTCAAGCTTGAGATGAAGGCGGCCGAACCATTCGGGGCCGATCAGGTGGTCGCCATTTCCTCGGCGCAGCGGCTTGGCGATCTCGAAGAGGCATTGCAAAAAGTGAGACAGCGCCGCACCCCGGTCGAGATCTTCAAGCTGGTGGAGCGCCTGGCGCCTGCCGACGCCCGCATCGGCGCCGCCAGCCTCTATACGGCGCCCTAGTGATGTGACTCGATATGACCGGAATCTGCCGTAACATTGTCCTACGGGCCGCTGCCGGACTGTCGGCCGCTGTTTTGGCTGTGACCGCCACGCTCGCCCAGGCGCCTCGATCGGTGACTATCCTTCCCGACATTCCCGAGGCGCCTGCGGCTACGCGGGTGCCCGACATTTCGTCGCGGCTCGTGCTCCTGAACTCGACCGTCAAGGTCGAGAATTCGGCGGGTGTTTCGGTCGATCTCCTTCCCAAGCTGGAAGTCTCTGTCGGTTCGAAAATCGGATTTCGCATCGCCACAAAAAAGACGGGCTACTTGATCCTCCTCGACGTCGATGCAAGCGGGCGGCTTACGCAGATATTCCCGAACCCGACGACCGCAACCCACGGCCTGCGCGACACGGCCAATCTCATCAAGCCCGGACGCCCCCTCACGCTCCCGCAGCTCGGCACTCCTCATGGGGGAGCCAATTTCGTCGCCGATCTACCTGCCGGCATCGCCATGGTGGTTGCGTTGTTGAGCGACAAGCCGGTGCACGTGGTCGATCTTCCCGACACGCCGCCTCCAGGTTTCGCACCTGGCGACACGTTGAAGTATGTCCGCGATCAGGCCAGAACCCTGAAGGTCCCGAACCCGGACGGCGGGCGGCTGGAGCAACCGAATTGGTCGATTGACGGAAAATTTTATCTCATCAAGTAGTCGGATTCACATTGCCCGGACGTATCGAAGCCCGGACGTATCGAACGAAAACGAAAGCACAAAATTCGCTGCCGTTGCATTCGGGTCACAGCCAGGATCACCCCGTTCGTGGTAGATTAATCAGATAGAGCCAATCCATTGCGATGCAGCAGAGCAGACCATGTTCGCGGATATGCAGATTGCGGCAGACGGTCGTTTTCTTGAGTTCAACATGGGCGATTGGTCCATGTTGCTCGGCGGATTTGCGTTGATCGGCCTGCTGGTGTGGCTGGTCTGATCCGGCGTCAAGGATGCGCCAGATAGCAGCGTAATTTCGGGGTACGGCCAACTCTCCTTCCATCCCCCGCTACGCTGCGGATGGTGCGTTCGCAGCAGGAGCGGACGACGATCAGGCGCTACCTTGTTCGAATTAAATACATTCAAACACGGCCTTTTCGCCCCCGTCTGAGCGGATTGCGAGCATTCGCGATGAATGTCCGTACTTCAAGCAATGGGCCCGTGCCATCTCGGCGGCTTGTTGGCGCGTGAGTCCAGCCATCGGAATGGCCCCGCCAATTTCGTTACCCGCCACCGCCGTCGTTCCCACGCAACCGGACAGCGCGGACGTCGCGGCCAACCCAAGCAACAAAGCTGCAAGACACCGATTCATGGTCGCTCTTTTCATTGTCTTCTTATGCCAGCTCGGGAACCGGCAGATTATGGAGAGATGAGGTCTTAGGAAGGCAGAATCTCGGCAAAAAAGAGGAACGCTACGATGCTGACAAGAATTTGGCAGAAATATGCGACATGCAGTGCTGTCTGAACTCCCGCACTCTCATACGGGCCGCAGCGGACACTTCAGTGCATCGATGAAAGGGCTGTGCGTCCGCGCCGGCGCACCCGTGTACGAATCACGGGGCGTGCAACTTGCCTCGGACAAATCCTCCCAAGAGGAAAACCGATCCCTCCTGATGACGGCCTTTTGGCGTTTTCCTACTCATCCTGCTCCTGGTAGCGCCACAAATCGCCCCATTCGCTCTTCCAGATGTTATCCCGATCGATCACAACGATCGGAATCTTTTTCGAATTGGCAAGCTGGATGGCGCCTACTACGGCGTCGCTTACCGGGATCTCCGGGGTTGTGAGATCCGCGGGCACGCGGTCGGGCGCCGCCGTCTTTGGGCAGTGCACGATGCCGACCTGACCATCGCTCTTTTGGATCAGCGTCAGATTGATGGCGTCCGGCTGAAGTTCATCAACCTGTTCGAATCGATTTTTGGCCATAGGAACCTCCGACTGAAAACCTAAAAAGACACGTTTTTCCAATTCTGCGGTGTCATCCCGCGCAGGTGGTAATCCAGCACTCCGATCCTTCGAGACGCCGTGCTGCGCGCGGCTCCTTATACAAAAGCAAGACTTGGATTCCCCATTGTCGGCCGATCGGAGAATAAACTTTTGTCTCGCAGTGGTCGGCCCCGCCGGTGGGCAACTCAGGATAAGGGCTGCTCATGGCCATCCATACGCAAAATCATTGTTCTCGATCGTCACTTTGGCCTCCTTCAACTTCTCCCTGGCGAGCGAGCGCTTGAGGAATTCGCGCGACAGCGCCGGCAGCAGCGTATTGGTGATGATATTGTCGACCATACGTCCGCCTGTGTCCGGGTCGTTGCACATCGAGACGATGTGATCGATCACCGCCTCGTCGTAGACGAATGCCGCATCGTGGTTCTCGCGGATGCGCCGGCCGATGCGGTCGAGCTGCAGCCGCACGATGCCGCCCAGCATCTTATTGGACAGCGGATAGTAGGGGATTGACACGATCCGCCCAAGCAGGGCGGCGGGGAACACCTTCAGTAATTCGGGCCGCAGCTGCTGGGCCAACGCCTCCGAATCCTCGCGATACTTCGGGTCGGCGGTAAGCCCCATGATGGTGGTAGTGCCCACATTCGTGGTGAGGATGATCAACGTATTCTTAAAATCTATGCGCCGGCCATTGCCGTCATCCATGAAGCCCTTGTCGAACACCTGGAAGAAGATCTCGTGCACATCCTGGTGCGCCTTCTCGACCTCGTCGAGCAGGATGACGCTGTAGGGCTTGCGCCGCACCGCCTCGGTGAGCCGGCCGCCCTCGCCATATCCGACGTATCCGGGCGGCGCGCCCTTGAGGGAGGAGACGGTGTGCGCCTCCTGGAATTCCGACATGTTGATGGTGATCATGTTCTGCTCGCCGCCGTAAAGCGCCTCGGCGAGCGCGAGCGCGGTCTCGGTCTTGCCGACGCCCGACGGCCCGCACAGCATGAACACGCCGATCGGCTTGTTGGGATTGTCGAGCTTGGCGCGGTTGGTTTCGATGCGCTTGGCGATCATGGACAGGCCGTGGGATTGGCCGACGACGCGCCGGTTGAGGATTTCCGGCAGCTTCAGGACATTCTCGATCTCGTCCTTCACCATCCGCCCGATCGGAATGCCGGTCCAATCGGAGACGACCGATGCGACGACGTGTTCGTCCACGTGGGGGTAGATCATGCGCTTTTCCGGGTCGCGCCCCTCCAGCGTCTCGAACGTCTCGCGCAGCCGATTGCGCACGCTCTCTTTGTCGACCGGCTCAGACACCGGCTGCGCAGCCGTTGACGCTGCGGCCGACGGCTGAGCCCCGGCCTGAGGTTTAACGGCCCCGTCCCCATGTTTTGGAGGATTGAGAATATCGCGGAGGCTGCGGATTTCGGTGACCAACTTGTTTTCCGTTGCCCATTCGGATTCCAACCCAGCGAGAGTCTCCTTCAAAGTCGCGATCTCCCGGTCGATATCGCCGATCCGATCGTGCGCGTGCGCGCCAAGATCGCTGTCGCTTTCGAGCGCCGCCTTCTCCTTCTCGCGCGCGTCGATTGCGGTTTTCGCGTCCTCGATCATCGCCGGCACGGCGCTCTGGCTGATGGCGACGCGCGCCGACGCGGTGTCGAGCAGGCTCACGGCCTTATCGGGCAATTGGCGTGCCGGGATGTAGCGTTGGGACAGATTGACGGCCGCGACGATCGCGGCGTCGGAAATCCGCACCTTGTGGTGCTTTTCCATCGGACCCAGAATGCTGCGCAGCATGTGGCAACACTTCTGCACGTCGGGTTCATCAATCAGGATCGGCTGGAAGCGACGCGTCAGCGCCGGGTCCTTTTCGATGTACTGGCGATATTCCGACCAGGTGGTGGCCGCGATGGTTCGCAGCGTACCGCGCGCCAGCGCCGGCTTGAGGAGGTTCGCAGCGTCGCCGGTGCCGGCCGATCCGCCGGCGCCGATCAGCGTGTGGGCTTCGTCGATAAACAGGATGATCGGGGTCGGCGACCCCTGCACCTCGTCGATCACCGACCGCAGCCGCTGCTCGAACTCGCCCTTCATGGAGGCGCCAGCCTGCATCAAGCCGACGTCGAGCACGCACAGTCGCACGCCACGCAGCGGTGGCGGTACGTCGCCCGCCGCAATGCGTTGCGCAAAGCCCTCCACCACGGCGGTCTTGCCGACTCCCGCCTCGCCGGTCAGGATCGGGTTGTTCTGACGCCGCCGCATCAGCACGTCGATGATCTGGCGGATCTCGTCGTCGCGGCCGAGAATCGGATCCATGTCGCCCGATTTCGCCTTGGCGGTGAGATCCTGGGAAAAGCGGTCGAGGGCCGTGGTGCCCTTCGGCCCCGCGGCCTGCCCGGCGCCCGGCGAACCGGCAGCGACAAGCCCCGATCCATCCATCGGACGCAGGTTTTCTTCGTCCGACGAAGCCCAGATCTTGCGGTACTCGGCGGTCAGAACATCGACCGATATCTTGCCGAATTCATGCGAGACATTGGTGAGGGCGCGCGTGAGTTCGCGCGATTGCAATGCGCCGACCAGGATGTGACCGGTGCGGATCTGGGTTTCGCCAAAAAACAGGGTGGCGTAGTGCCAGCCGCGGTCGAGCATATCCATCACGGTGTTGGAGACCGCAGGCATCTCGGTTTCATTCTTGCGGAAACCGTTGACCACCGCGGTGACATCGGTCATCAACTTGCCCCGATCGAGCTTGAAGTGGTCGGCCGTGAGGGCGATGTCGGAGCGCTCGCCCTGTAGGATGTGAACGAGCCAGTGGGCAAGCTCGACGTTGCGATTGCCGGCACCCTTGGCTTGGCGCAACGCCTTAAAGAAGGCTTCATAGCCAACCCGGTTCAGCTTGCCCGCGACCGCTTCAAGACTGATGTCGGCCATTGCTTTCCCCTTTTCTACCGATCTTAATCTTCGACGTGGCGCTCTAACCCGCGCTTGTGCCGCATGCGCTCGGCAGGATGAAACCGCGCATCGCGGCGGTATGCGTCCGATAAAGTCCAATTCGGCGCCATCCAGCTTGTCCAGCCAAGCTGCCCGAAGCGGCCGAGCCTGATCGGCGCGACGGCTCCCGATGGGATCGCCAATTCCGTATCCCAATCGAGCTGGTCGCCGTTGTAGAAGAAGACGAGATCGGCCAGAGGCTCGCACAGATCGCCGCTCGGAAGGAAGCGGAGATACTGCGCCAAATCCCGCACGAATATCCGGATCCTGATCTTGTCCTGGACGCTGAAAATGCTCCTTCCCAAGAGCGCGTCTTCGCCCAGCGTACTGTAGCCCTCGCCAAGATGGGTCCATTCGGCCGGCTCGATCACGAGGCGCGTGCCGACGAATTCGTCGACCTCCGCGCGGACGTTGAACATGCCGCAGACGGCCCCGGCAAGCCGGGAGGCGCATTTGACCTGCGAGCCCAACAAGCCCGCGAACCCAAGCTTGACCGCATCCGGCACGCTGTCGAGGTTTTGATAGGGCCTGGAGCCAAGCCCGATGGCAGAGCCGATATAGGCGACAAAGCGGTCGGCGGCCGGCCGATCATGCTGCACGATCGGCCGGGAATCCGCCCAGGCGCGAAAGAACAGTTGGATGAACCTGTTGTTGAATACATCGAGAAACCGCGCAAAAGCGTCATCCTGGGCGAGCACGAAGTGATAGGCTTCCTCGGTGGTCGCGAGCGGCAGCGCCCCTTGCGGTCCAAGCAGGCCGAGAAATTTGACAAAAAGCTTCAGGGGCTGGTTGTCCCCCTGCACCGCACGGGCAAGGTTGGAGGCAGGAAACTCCATGTAAGGGTCCTGCCCGAATTGAACGTACTCCTCCCGGCGCGCTGCGCTGTCGCTGATACGCGGCGAGTCCTTGTATGTGCGCTCGAGATGGCGCAGCACCGTGAAATAATCGAACCGCCAAGGCTCGGCCTCGAGATTGCGCAGGAAGGTCACAGCCACCTCACACCGTCGATCATAGCGGCTTACGCGCTCCCATGCGGGGGGGCCATCGCGCCACTTCGCCGCGTTCGACGGAGCGGATCGCCGTCTGGGTGAAATGGTTGAACCCCGAATACTCCGCGAAGAATCGGTCGAGCAGGGCGCCGAGGAGGAAAATGCCGGTGCCCTCGAATGCCTTCTCGTCGATCGTCACCGTGATCTCGATGCCGCGCGCCGCCCCGACGCCGCTGCGCTCGCGAATGCGGCGTACGACCGGCCGGCTGTCGACGTTGCGAATGCCGCGGACGCGGCGCTCGGTGGCGGCGTCGGTCATTTCCGCGAACATCGACAGCGTTTCCCGCAACGCCTGAGCATTGCGTCCAGCGCCACGCTCTACGAGGCCGAGATGATTGGTGCTGAGCATGTTGACGAGGCGCCAGGCGACGGTGCCGGTATGGGCCACTTCGCTGCGACTGCGCAACTGCGTCACGACTGGCTCGCGGGGCGGCGTCGGACCGGCAACGCACACCAGGTCCAAGGTGATGTCGTCGGTCAGCCGAAAATCGGCCCCGCCTATTCCGATGGGAAGATGCTCGGTCAGATGCCGGTTCGAGCACAACGCCCGCACGCTCAGCTCCGCAATTGCGGCATCGTCATCGTCGCCGCCCAGAGCGCTCATGGATATGAACATATCCGTCCCGGTGTAATCGGACGCCATGCCGGCGCGCTTTTCCTCTACCGTGCGGCGCCGCGGCAGCCGGCGCACCGTGAAATAGAGGCCGGAGGCGTGTTGCGACCCCTCGATCGAGGCCGAGTAGAGGGGCTGCACCGGCACCTTGTCGCGTCCGCCGGGATGATGCGCGTAGACCTCGAGCAGACGATGCGGTTCGTAGTCGAGATAGTGGCTGCGATCCGGAACCACGTGGTATTCGTGCTGGCTCGACTTGAGGGGAATCCGATCGGTCGTCTTCTCGAACAGATTGATTGCGGGCGCCGCATAAAGAGCGAACATCTCCGGCTGCACGGCCGCCGCAAGGCGCGCATTGACCTCATCGAATGCAAATAACACGTCGACAGTCTTGGCCTTAAGCCGTGGCATCGCGGCGTCGAGGCGGGTCAGGTTGCAGCCGAGAAACTTACGGGGAAACACGAAGAATTCGCGCAACAGGTCGAACCCTTCGAACACCCGATGATCGTTCTGGAACAGCGCATCCTCCCGCTCGAACCCGACTTGCTGGAGGCATTGCGCCGGCGCCGGAAGGACGACCGGATCTCCGAACTCGTCGAGGCAACGAAAGTAGACCGCTTTGCAATGCGCGAACATCTGTTCGTACAGCGCAACCGAATCTGATTCCGACCCGACGAAATACAGCGGCAAATTGACGGTACGGCAGCCGGCGAACAGCAGTTCGGGTTTCTTCAGCGCCTCGGCGTCCGACGGCTCGTCCTCCCGTCGCTCGGCCGAGCGGTGCGTGAGGGTGAGCCGCATGCCGGCCAAAATCTCCCTGCCGACGGGCACGCCGAGCGCCTGCAGCGGCGCCGGCAAGGAAAAATACTCGGCGCCGGTGATCTGGAACGGCCAAATCGTGATCGGCGCGCATAACCGATAGCGGCATGCGATCTGGCGATCGAGCTGGCGGAAAGTGGCGTCAAGATAAGAGCCGCGGCCGATCCGGTGCCCGTCGCGCAAGGCAGCGTCGCCGAAGGTTGGAACGGCCTTCGCCAGCAGGATCGATGGCGTCGGCGCCAGATAATGCGGGACGAGTTGTTCCAGCAGATTGTTGGTGAATTCCGGAAATTCGTGCTTCAGCTTGAGTTGGACCCGCGCGGCAAGGAACGCGGCGCCTTCGAGAAGGCCGCCGATCAACGGGTCGATGCGGTCTTCCAGAATGCCGCCGAGCCGCTCCGCAATGCCGGGATACTCATCCGCGAATTCACGCGCCTGCTCGTTGAGCACCTGAAGTTCCCGATTATAGAGGTCGAGAAATTCCCGATTCATGGTTGCATCACAGGCGATTGACGACGATCTTGCCGGTATGGATGACCTCGGCAATGAATTCCACCGGCACGTGGACAGGGTCGCATGTCAAATCGGCGCGGACAATGAACCGTATTTTGAGCTCAACCGGATCGACGCTGGTGTCGCGCGTGATGCGTAGCGAAGCTGCGGCGAGACGCGGCTCGTAGTTGATGAGCGCTTCCTTGATCTCTCCGGGGATGTCGTCGACCCCGGCTTCGTCAATTGTCCGGTGAGCGATATCCGGAATGCCAAAATTGACGATCGACTTGCGCACGTACGGCGCGTCGGTCATGTCGATGGTCGATTCCAGCGCGATGGAATTGAGCAAGTTGTCTACGTCGCGGCCGACTTCACGCCGCAGCACCGGTTCGGTGATGACGTGGCGTGGCCGCAATCGCCGCCCAGCGAGGACCCGCTCTCCGTGTTCGTTGCGGAGTTCGATGGTCTGCTTGGCGTCCTTGGCGGCGTGGGCGGCGCGAAACACGTGCATCAGCGGCGGGCTCAGACGGGTTTTGCTGCCCAAACGGGCCATATCAGTTCTCCTGTCCCTTAAAGGGTGCGCCGCCGTCCACCGCAACCAGAAAGCCGCGTAGATTGCGCTACGCGGCTTCCAAAAATCGGCCGACGATCTCTGTCGCCGCGCTAACGGCGAGATCCGGCACGATTTGCCTGTTAGGCAGCTTTGATCTGCTTGTTCTGCGCCAGATTCCACCCGGCGGAGACGGTGCCACCCTTGCTGCCATCCGGCTTCTGCTCGATATACTCGAACTTGACCTCCTCGTAGGACAAGCTTAGCGATTCGCTGATGGCGGTGGCATTGCCGTGGCCGCCGAGCGAAACGTTGCTAACGGTGACATGCTTCATCGTAATCTTGAGAAATTCGAGCGCCTTGCCCTCATTGCCGGTTTTCTTGCGGCAGTGAAGAATGGCTTCTCTGAAGTGGTCGCCGCAGTTGAGCTTGTCGAACAGGATGATCGAGGCCTTGTCGAGGTATTTCTGGCACTGCATATCGCCGTGCATCACCTTGCCGGCGCCGCCGCCCGCTCCGACGTGGTGGCTCGAGGCATTGGTCCCAGTCCAACTCCAAGAGTCGATATGAATCGACTCCTTGTACTGGTCATCTTGCGATTCGCCCTTCAGGTCGGGACCTTTGATTTCCAACAGATAATCAGAAACAGCCATATAAGTCTCTCCTTGGGTTGCAAATACTGCTGAAGTGCAGTCCGCCTCCGGCTCCCGCTAGGCCGCCATGACCAAGTCCCAGCCGGTGGATACGCTTTTTAGTCGCCGCTGAGCTGCGGCAGGTTCAAGCTTTCTTCAAACGCGATACCAGACGGAGTCCGATATCCATCCCCTCCAATTGGAAGTGCGGCCGCAGATCGATCGTCGCCTGATAGTAGCCGGGATTTTCCTCGTTCTCTTGGATTTTAATGGCGGCGCCGGCCAACGGCCGACGGCATTTCGCCGCTTCGCTCGAATTGACGGGGTCGCCATCGATGTAGTCGGCGATCCAGTTGTTCAGGTCGCGCTGCAGCTGCTCCTTCTCCTTGTACCTGCCGACCCAGTCGCGAACGATGACCTTGAGATAGTGCGCAAATCGAGCCGTGGCGAACATGTAAGGCAGCCGCGAAGACAAGTTACTCGATGCCGTCGCTTCCGGGTTGTTCTGATAGGCCTTCGGCTTGAACAGCGATTGGGCGCCGATAAACGCGGCCCTGTCGGTGTTCTTGCGATGGATCAGGGGGATCAATCCGGACTTGGCAAGCTCCGCCTCGCGCCGGTCGGTGATTGCGATCTCGGTCGGACATTTCAAATC
>Ga0137409_10004774_pt1 | contig 14204 bp, 11 predicted proteins | sample CZODoug1_16funga_FD_122059 | JGI IMG/M metagenome (GOLD analysis project Ga0137409, IMG submission 122059) | Vadose zone soil fungal communities from Angelo Coast Range Reserve, California, USA - CZODoug1_16fungal (Hybrid Assembly) | ecosystem: Environmental > Terrestrial > Soil > Vadose zone... | reverse complement strand
TCCGCGGTGATGCGAGAATCCCTTTCCACTTTCACCAGAGTACCGCGGCGTTCGTAGTTGCTCATGAAATCCGCATTGAGATACGCGGTGCCCTTCAGTTTGTCCCACGCAAGTAGCCTGTATTCTCCGGGCCGGACCCCGGTAAGTCGAAAGGTACCGCCGGATTCGATCATCGCAGTTTTAGCGCTGGCGCGGTTCAACGCGCCGAGTGGCCGGATCGGAACGAGAACGACGGTCGCGCTGTCGCCGTAGAGCCGGTCGCTCCCATCGGTCAGATGTCCGCTGACTTCCCCACCCTTCGCGTCGACAGCGATATCGAGAAATGATGAACTCGATTGAGCGGTGATCCACGAATGGAGAGCATCGGTCCCGTCCAGTGTTGCTTCTTGAATATAGGCATTCTCGGGCAGGCCTAAAATTTCCATCAACTGATGCTCTTCTTCTGTCACATCCTTAATTGTGAACGATCCATCTGCGGCGACTGACGCTGCTTCCGGATCGACGGGCCGATCGGTGAATGGGTCATTCCTGGTACGGATCCAGACTTGCAGTTTAGTCAAGTCGATCGAAGATGCATCCTCGCGAACCCTGATCCGTCCCTTCAGGTTAATAAGGGCTTCAATATTGATCTCAACATCGGTGAGATCTTCAGAACGAACATCGATTCGAGTGCGACCCGAATTCCCTCTTTTACCTGGGAAATTGGGAACAAGTGTGGACGCAGACATCTCGTACGCGCCGGATGGAATGTCAACTATTTCGAAGGATCGTTCCTTGTTGCTTGCGTGGTTCAGCATACCAAGAGGCTCGTGACTTAAGCCGTCTATTGGCACCATGTAAATGAACCAGACGGGGTAGCTTTTGTTCGGCTGGTCAATGGTGTTCGTGATCTTTCCGCTGATTCGATGCAGATCCCGGCGGCCGATCGCGACATCAATGCCGAGAAGGCCTGCTCCCGTGTGCACCAACGGCGCAGCCGCCCTCCAATCCGTCGTATTTGGATAGAACGTTGAGGCGAACGTATTGTTTTCCACCCTGATGAAGTATTGGCCTGGGGGCAAGCCCGTGAGTGCGTATCGTCCGTTCTTATCCGTCAGGTCTGCAGCGTTGGGCACAAAGGCCAGGCGGCGCACGCCGTTGAGGTCATAGTCGACCTCAAACGCGCGCACGCGGGCTCCGGAAACAGGATCTTTCGTGTCCTCATCAAAGACGATGCCTTCGATCGCCGGGGCGGTGGAGATCTGCTCCTGGGCGGCCACAATTTGCAGTGCGATTACGAACAACAGAAAACACGATGTCAGTAGTTTCACGTATTGCGATTCTACTACCCGGCACGAAGACGGGGAATCAGCCGCCGATTACGCGAATTACGCGGAAGCAGAGCTGAGGCTGAGTGGACTGCTTGTAAATCGGCATTCGCGTAATTCGCGTAATCCGCGGCTGGTTCCCATTGCCTTTTCGACCGTCATCTTCATTTATTTGGGAAGAAAGCGCTCGTAAGTGGCTTCCTCAGGTTTGCAGTCCCACTTGAGTATTTTCCCGCCCGGAAGCCGCAGATAGTTGTAAGTGACTATCAACGGCTGTAGAAAGTAGACCGGATCATAGTGGGTTATAGTGACCTGCATCATGTCGCCATTGGGAACATAGCGTTCGACCGTGCGCATCTGGTCCGATTGATATAGTCCCGGCACTCCGAGAGTGTCCAACACTCCTGGACTTTGACCAGCAGTTTCAATGACCAGCGTCTCACCGTCATACTGTCCCACGGATCGGCCCATATTGGGATGTTCACGCACGGCGTATGGCGCGTCTTTCACTGCAAGTCCCTTCTTCAGCGGTACGCGCCGGCGCACATCCATAAACTCATAGTTGATTTCCACATAATCCTGGCGTTGCCGAACCTCTATCGGAGGCGAGGGCGTATGCATGATCCGGGTAAAGCTGGCGGGAATACATCGCATGTCCGGATCGTCCTTTTGGTAATCGTAGGCGGCGCGGGCCTTTTCTCCCGCGGGCGTGAGTTTGAGGTTTTCCGTTTTACTTCCCAGCAGGATCCACACGCCGTTCATGTCTGTACGCTTGCCGGCCATGGCGTGAGCGAGCATTGAGTTCGCAATTAGCAGCACGGCCACCATCGCGCTCTGCCGGGTTAATCTGGTCAATTTCATCCAGCGCATCGATTGGCCTCCGCTTAGCAGGTGATCTTCGTTCCTTTTGCAACGCTCTCGCGAAACGCCACAAAACCGCAATCTTTAAGGACCGTTCCATCGGGAAGAGTAGCGGTTCTAAAATACCCAAGATTGGGAAGCCGTTTGCTCGGACTCACGTTGATCGTCACTTTATCCCCCACGCGGATTTTGCTGACGGGAACGGTCCGGCGAAGCAGCGCATTCTTATCCGACCACTCGACAAAGAATTCCGAGACGCCGCCATCGGGCCTGGTAACCTCCAGGGTGATCTGCGAATGCGGGTTTCGAATAGCAACTTCTTTGACCTTGCCTGTGACGTCGAGTGCCTTGCTTCCATCAAAGTTTGCAGCCACAGAATGGTGCGCGAGTCCCACCCCGCCACTTAAGAATAGGGTAGCAGCGATCAGGGCCGCGGTTGCCAGCTTACGATGCATGAGTACCTCCCACCTGCGATTAGAAAATATTGGCAAACTAGCACCGTTCAATGCTCTCGTCAAATGCTCTTGCACGGCAAGCGCCTGCCAATCATTAAGAGGATGCTGAAAAACTCTCGAATGGCGGTTGAATCCAACTGTAGCGGCGCTCTATGAGCGCCGGTTTTCCGGAATCAGCGAAATACGGCGGTCATAGACCGCCGCTACAGCTCGGTCTGCCTTCTCGGAGCATTTTTCCGCAGCCTGTTAATCTTCATCGCCGCTCTAGTCGGCTGCGGCGACCGTCAACGTGCCTGCGGCCTCCGGCAAACATTCACACCCGTCTCCTGAACTATCGGCGTTGGTCACCAATCGGCCTGGCTTGGTTGCCGGACACTCGCCGTTGGTCATTCGTTGGAGAAGCTTCGCCGAAAAACGGCCGACCTTCCTGGTTGGTTTGGCGACGTCGGTTACTCGAGTGTCGGCGTTCAATGTTGAAGGTGCGTTCGAGATAAAAAAAGGGCCATGAAGCAATATTGGGCATTGCTTCATGGCTCTTGAATGGAAACGCTTCATGCGCGGGTGGTGTGTGACGATGGAGGCGGCGTGGACGACGGAGGTTCCGCGGGCGCGGCAGTCCGGGTCTTGCGGCCGAACCGCTTGCCGAGATCCTCGGCCGCAGCTCTTAAGGGCGCCTCCGCAAATGGAGTTTTGCTGACAGCATAAATGGTGCGTGCTGCCGCATAAGCTTCGCCGCCAACTTGCATGACCGTATCGTCAATCTGCTTTTGCAGTTGATCGATGGCCAATTGAATTGGCGCGAGCGCTTCAAAAAGCCGCGCGTCCTTACGCATTTCCTCCAGGAACGAGACCGGAAGCAGGGCCGAATTCTGCGTTCCTATCTCCAAAGCTCTCTTCACGAATATCTGCGTCCTGGGGCCGAGCTTCGGCATTTCCACGCGTTCCGCGGTTGTCAGATCGATCAGGAACGGCAGTGTCTGACGGATGGTTGCAACTGCCGTCATGACGACTTCCTCATCTGTTTTCGAAAGGGTCGCACTTACTCGATTCGGATTCATATGGATTCTCCTTGTGCAATGTTGAGTTGTCAGTTGTTCTTTGTTTCTCGAACCTCCCGAATCTCGGTAACGAGTCGGTTGCTTCCTCATTGGCACGTACGGCTCCAAAACCAACACGCTGGCCTTTCACGATTTATCAATGAGTTACACCGTTCAGAACGGCCGCCGCGGCTCTTTTTTTCAGAAAAATCTGAAACCGTTTCAGAAAAATCTGAAAAACCGGTCGTACTTTTCGATTGAGAGTGTAGATGTAAGGGTTATGATGTAGCCCAGGTATCAAGCCAAAGCAATATGTCTGTGTTCATTGCTTGACAGTGTCTGTTTCCCGGGACTAACCTGACGCCAACTTTTTCAAATCTCAGGAGGGTCCCATGCACAGCGTGAGAGTGCTGGCAGTCCTGTTCTTCCTCGCAACAGCTTCGACGGCCCTTGCGGCAACCAAGGCCATCAAGTTCGGCAAATTGGTCGATGGGAGGGGACGGGTCTTCACCAACGCCGTAGTCATTGTCGAAGGCGAGCGCGTGCAAAGCGTAGCAAGTGGCAATGCGTCGATACCGAGCGGCGCTGAAGTGATCGATCTTTCCCGATACACCGGCGTTCCAGGCTTGATCGACGCACACACACACATCACGTACTACTGGGACGGGATTACCATCCCGCGCTACGAGCCTCCTCGCCATTCGGCCGTCACGGCGTTTCTCGCACAGGAGAACGCGCAGAAGGCGCTCGAGGCGGGCGTGACGACAATTCGAAATCTCAACTCTCCCGATGGGACGGATCTGGCGATGCGCGATCTGATAAACATGGGCAAGATGATCGGACCTCGCATGTTCGTCTCAGGCCTCGGGATCCGGATCACTCGCAGTACCGCGCCACCCGCGCCCATCGGCATCATGGCCGATGGAGTTGATGCTGTCATCCACGCAGTGCGACAGGTCATCGCGTCCGGGGCGGATTGGGTGAAGATGTACGGTTCGACCGGTGGCTTCGACGATGTGACTCAGTCTCAGACGTTCACGTTCGAGGAGATGAAGGCGGCGGCCGACGCCACTCACGCGCTGGGAAAGAAGATCGCAATTCATTCCTATGGGCCTGGGGGTGCACGCGATGCCGTTCGCGCCGGCGCCGATTCGCTGGAACATGCAACCGACATGGATGATCAGACGATTGCGGAAATGGTCGCACGAAAGACGTACTATGCCCCCACGATCGACCACAACCAGTACTACGTAGAAAACGCAGACACTGTCTACCATTTTCCCCCGGGCGCGAAAGAGCGGCTGCTCGATTACATTCAGCGCAATTTTGAAACCGCGAAGAAAGCGTTTCGAGCGGGCGTGCACATGATCTCCGGCTCCGATGCCGTCTATAACGGCTGGGGTTTGAATATGCGTGAGCTCGACTGGTTTGTGAAGATGGGAATGACGCCCGAGCAGGCCCTGAGGACGGCTACTACCGAACCCGCCACCATGCTTGGGCTGGAGAACAGCCTCGGCGCTGTGGCACCAGGCTTCTACGCCGACATTGTCGCCGTTGAAGGCGATCCGCTGGCCAACATCACCGCCGTCTCAAAAAGGGAGAATGTCCGTTGGGTGATGAAAGCGGGCCAGGTAGTGGTCGACAAAACGAAAGCGACGGGAAAAGCGAACTGAGCGCGCAATTGAACATGTGCATGAATTGTGCGTGCGTCAAAATGTAGTCGCGGGCTTTAGCCCGCGTTCCTTGAGTTTTCGCGAAACGCCAGGAAACGCGGGCTAAAGCCCGCGACTACATTGGGACACTCTTACTCCAGCGGCTGAACGCGGACGAGGTAGCCATTGTAGTCCACGTACCAGACCGTCACTGGTTTCGTGGAAGCGTCGACAACGGTTCTACGGTTATAAGAAAACGGTTCCGGCATCTGGTAGACCGTCCAATGGTCGGTTTTGGGATTGAATCGAAGCATCTGCCGGCCGTGCAGTACTCCTGCCCACACCTCGCCGTTTTTGTCCGGCATGGCCTCGTAAAAGTCAGTGAAGGGATGTGGAGCAATGGGCGGCCAATATTCTTCAATTCGCCCTTCCTTCGCATTCAGTTCGATGAGAGCGCCATCCGCTCCGCCGAACCACGCGTTTCCGAAGGGATCGAAGCCACCGCGTTTTGGAGTCGCGAAGTGAGCGCCGGTGTTCAGATTGAGCCATTTTCCGGTCTGAATCTCCAGCATCTCGGCGGTGTTGCCCCAATTCGCCGGGCCGCTGCCCGCCCAATACTTTCCGTCGTAGGAAATGAGATTGTCGTAGCTGCTGTTCGTCTGGAGCGGGTACTCCTTCAAGATCTTCCCGGTTAAGGGATCGAGCTTGGTCACTTTGTTCGCGCGCGCATCCCACACGAAGCCTTCTGAGTCCAGCGTGAAATTTCCGAAGCTGGGTGCATTGATGGGAGTCGTGCTTTCGATGCGGACCTGCGAGACTTTCCCGGTCTTTGGATCCAGCCGGTTGAGCTGATGCGCCCAGTTTTCCGAAATCCAGGCGATCCCATTCTTGTCGAATTTAGCGTGGTGCGAGCCGGGCATGGCGCCAGGGGTCAAAGGAAGCGTGTAATCGGTGACGATGCCCGTGCTGGGATCCAGTTTGCCAACGTAACGGGTCTTGTGGCTCGTGTACCAGATGTTGCCCTGCCCGTCGATGGCCGCATCATGAAGCATGAGTAATTGCCGCGGCAATTCGTATTCGGTAACGACGACTCGCGTTGATGGGCCGCGAGGACGCGGAAAGACGCGAAGCGGCGCATCCTTCGAGTCCGGACCCCGGATCCGGGAGAGCCACTTGACGAGCAGCGTGGCTTCCGGGTCCGGTTCTGACATCGGCCGGTTGCGAACGGCTATCGCGGTGCCGGTAAAGTGCATCATGCGGTCCACGATCAGACTCCAGCCGTGTTCATCGTAGCGACTGCGGAAGATCTGCTGCCAGGAGTGGCATCCGGAGCAGTTTTTCTGCAAGGTGGCTTTTTCTTCCGCCGTGCCCGGAACGTTCCACAAGAGCTCCGCGCTGCTGAGCTGGGACTCGAGCTCCGGTGAGGCAGGCAGATTGTCCGTCTTGTCCACCCTTTCGAGCACGATGTCGTCGAGCTTCGCAGCGCCATTGATCGAAACCGAATCGCGCCGGTAGGGTTTGAACGGGACGGGCGTTGCAATGCGCAACGTGTATGAACCTGCTTGCATCTTGGGGAATTCAAATTTGCCTGCGCCGTTGGTATATACCGTGGTACGCACGCCGTTCGGCGCCACCAGCTGGACGCCTATGCCCTCAGGGGAATCTCCGCTCTCGATCCGCACCGCTCCTGTGACGCCGCCGATTAGGCCATTCTGCACTTGCCACTTGTTCGTCTCGGCCCGATACGAGGGATTGGCCGGCGGATTTTCACCTTCCACGCAGCACTTTTCAGAGTGAAAGTAGGCCCGCAGATCCGCGAGGTCGGAATCCGACAGACTGAAGCGGAATGCAGGCATGCCGGGACCGCCATCCTTGATTTTGGCGGTGACCGTTTCGTCGTTCACCGGGCCGCCGGACCCCAGGGTCTTCCGCTGATAGAGATCCTGCAAATAGGGAGCGGTCTTCGTGTACTTGTTGTGACACATCCAGCACTTGAAAGCGTAGATGACTTCGCCGCGCCCTGCGCCGCTATCGGCCACAATCCGATAGTTGTCCAACAGGAGCGAGCGCTGGAGATTGTCGGTGGGCGCCGCCCTCTGCGGCTCGGGCGCAGCGGTCGCGCCTGCGACCAACAGAACCATTCCGATGGTAAGCGCAACAAGAATTGCGCCCGAACGACGATCCATGGAGCTTTGTGTCGGCATAAGATTCTCCTGAACCGAATTGATTTTTAGCTTTCTGGCTGTGGAGAAATATACACCTAAGGCTGGTGGTAGTGGACTAATTTGGGCAAACGCGGGCTAAAGCCCGCGACTACATTCAGGCCGAACGTTGATCCCAACCGAACGTTGATGCCAAATGTAGTCGCGGGCTTTAGCCCGCGTTCCTAGACGAGCGGTCCGGGACGGCTTTTATAGCGCTTCACGATCGCGTCGGCGCTCATGTAGGCCAACGCCTGGATGGTGAGCGTTGGGTTAAAGCCGCTCATCGATGGGAAAGTCGAGCTGCCCAGGATGAAGAGGTTCGGGATGTCCCAGCTCTGGCCGTAGCGGTTCACGACTGAAGACTTCGGATCATTTCCCATGCGCGTGCCGCCCTCGTGGTGTGCTCCTGGAGCTCCGGCACTCATGGCCGAACGCCACACGTGCGTGGCACCCATCACGCGGCCCACTTCCTCGAGTTTCTTAAACATGAACTCGACGCGCTCGAGCTCGTTCGGCCGCCGCCAGTCGTAGGTCAGGCGGGGCGCCGGCAGGCCCCACGCATCGCGTACGTTCGGGTCAAGGTCGATGGTCTGGTCGGCGTACGGCAGGTTCTCGGTCTGCGCGTTGATCCCCGCATACCGCGCGAAGTATTTGGCGAGGAAGTCGCGATACGCCGCGCCCCACCGAGGGATGCCGGGCGGCGGATTCATGCTGACGGCAGCGCCGATCGGGCCGGCCTCCAGGTCGGCGGGCGCAACGCTGACCTGCGCGCCGCGGATAAAGCTCATGCCCGTGTGGTCGAAATTGTCGGCGTTGAAGTCGTCGAACGTATGCCGCTGCGCGCTTGGCCCCATGTAGATGTTGACATAGCGGTCGTCGAATGCGGCGAAGACCCGCGCCCCGATGTGGGTCATGAGATGTTTGCCCAGGTGGCCGCTCGAATTGGCCAGGCCGTTCGGGAACCTGTCGGTTTTCGAGAGCAGAAGCAGCCGCGTATTGTCGTAGATAAAGGGAGCGAGGATGACGAGTTCCGCTTCGATCGTGTTGTCCGAGCCGTCCGGGCCATAGCAGGCCACGCCGGTTACGCGCCCGCTGTTGTCGCTGTTGACGCGGTAGCACATGACGCCGGTGAGCAGCTTGAAGTTGCCTGTGCGATCGGCCTCGGGTAGCTTCGTGACGAGGATCGACGACTTGGCGCCGATGTGGCAGCCGAACGCCTGGCAAAATCCGCAATAGGTGCACGCCTGCCGCCCATCATACGCCTGCGAAAGGATGGCGCGCGGCGTCGAAAACGGGTGATAGCCAAGCTTCCGGGCCGCGCCATCGAAGATCTGGCCTGCCTGATCCACGAGCAAAGGCGGCAGCGGATACTCGCGGCGGCGCGGCGCTTCGAAGGGGTTGCCGCCATCGATCCTGCGTCCCTGCAAATTGCCCGCTTTGCCCGACACGCCCAGTTCGTATTCGGCGCGATCGTAGTGGGGCTCGAGATCCGCGTATGTCAGCGGCCAGTCGGTGAGCGAGGAGTCTTGCGGAATCGCTGCTGCTCCGTAGCGCTCCATCGTGTGCGACCGCGCGCGGAAGTCGTCCTCATGGAAGCGCCACGAGACCGCGCCGTAATGAACCGTCCCGCCACCCGCCTGGTTGCCGTAATCCAGGCGCGGGAGGGGATTCGCCCGCTCATTTGCGTTTCGCCGCCAGGTGACGGGCTGGCGCTTCACATCCGGACGCAGATCCCGCCGCTGGAAATAGCGCAATTCGTCGTGCGCACTGAAGTCCGCGGTGGTCAGACGCGGACCGCGCTCCAGGCCTACGACCTTCATCCCCGCTTTGCCGAGTTCGGCTGCAATAATCCCGCCCACCGCGCCCATGCCGACAATAACGACATCCGTCTTTTCCGTTGCCATGGCTTCTTCCCTCCGAACTCTTACTGGCTGCGCCCTATCGGGCTTGCATTCGCAGCCGCTCATTAATCAGGGCTTTTTGGTCTGGGCTTGCAGGCCGATGATGGGCGCGCGGATGAATGCCTGTTTGCTCTGCATGTCTGTCCGCGTAAAAATTGGCTGAGCGCCGGGGAAGCCCACCAGACGCCAGCCGGCGAAGTCCTTGTTGCCGCCGTATAACGGGTCGGCGAACATGCCTTCCATCGTGTGCGTTCGGAGCGTGTTGAAGAACTCCTGCGCTGTGGGCCAGGTGAACCCGGTGGCCTTGCCTTCCTCGAGAGCCGTGATGACGGCGTCCTGTTGTCCAGTGCTCAGGTGCACGAACGGCTCGCGATGAGTCTCGCGGCAGTATTGATCGAGCTGCGCCAGCCCGCGACGGTAGAAATCCTGCAGATCGGCGTAGGCGCCGGCGAGCGCCAGATCGATGTAGTTGAGCACTGCGGCATCGCGCGCGCCCGGCTTGCCCGGTGCCCCGGGCATGAGCCGCTCGGTGAAGGCCGCAACCGTGGCGGCATCGTCGCGGTTGAGGAACGCGCCAAGTCCCTCGCCGTTCGATTGCGAGTGGGGAGGGGCGTTTGTTTCGGGTGTTGATTTTTTGTCCTGCTCGCGAGTTTGCGCAAGCGCTTCAGGCACGATCCCTGCGCCCGCAACGGTCCCCGCACCAACCGCCGCGCGCAGGAATTCGCGGCGAGATGCATCATGTTCGCTCATGCTCATCTCCTTTCTTGGTGGCTGCGCAGCATTTTGTTAATGGCGAGTCCACCCCTCCTTTCAAGGAACGAGAGAAGTTGGGGGCGGGTCCACCTTAAATGGAGAAGCCTGGCAGCCCTACTTTGGATCCGTCGGGGCGCCCTCGCCGACGTTGGAGAGAAACAGCTTTCGGCCATCGGGCAACGTGAGATCCCGGCCATTGCCTTTCAGAGTGCCATCCTTCGCCCGGTAGCCATTGACGACGATCGCAGTTCCGGTCTTCAGGGATTCCTTCGTGAAGCCGCGCCGAAAGAGAGCGTTCGGAGTCCCGCCTTCGATCTTCCACTGCTCTATGGTGCCATCCGGCTTTTTGACGTCGACATAGATCCATGCGTGAGGATTCACCCACTCCATCTTCGCGACGGTTCCCTCCAGGTGAATCGGATTGTTGGAGTCAAACTCAGCCGAAAATGAATGATGAGCCAATGCAGGAACGACCGCGAAAAGCACACCCGCAATGCCAATGCAGGCAGCCAGTTTTATTCCCATCGCTTAGTCCCTCCGCTTACTTTCGTGGTTGCTTGCGAAGATGTCCATACAAGAGTTCCTCCGCAAACTCCACGCATTTGTATTCCAACACTTTTGCATTCTTTTCCAAACGGCGATACAGAGGCATGCTGATCTTCCAGGGTCGCGTAAACACCTTTGGATCCTCAATTGTCGCCTCATACATCAGAACGTCAGGCTTAATGCGCGTGTATCGTTCGACGACGTGTAGCGCGTCGCTATGAAAATTCCCCGCCCTGTCAAACCAGGTTTGATCGTTGAGATCGGTCACGTCGGCCACGAGCGTCTCACCGTCCCAGCGGCCACGCGACCACCCCATCCAGGAATCGGTCGGGGCTTTCGCCTGGCTATTCATGCGAATGGTGCGGGTAGCGCTCGCAAATTCATACGCTATCAAGATGTTGTCCGGCGTCTGGATAATTTGAAACGGAAACGGCATGTACGTGGCGCGAGGCACTCCCGGCATATAGCACTTGATTTCCGGATCAAGCTTCACCCAGTTCTCGGCGTTCTCCTGTTTTTTCTTGGCTGCCCAAGGCTGGTACGGAATCTCGTTGCCCTCAACTACGCCTTGTCCGGCCGGAATGCTGAAGGCCGCACCAAGAGTGGCCATTGGCCCGGCTTCTGCAGCGTGATCCTGAATGTTCCAGTTGGCCGTGTTGACGGCCTGCCACACTCCGTTCAGATCGGGTTTGCCGGAGGCGGTCCGCGGCGCCCTGTACGCTGCCGGCGCCTGAGCGAGCGCGACGGCGGCTGCGCTCACGATCACAACGCTTCTGACCCAATTTCCCATCTGTTTCTCCGGGGATTGACGGCCCAGTATTGCAGGAAATTCAGGGACTGGACAAGAAATTCGTGATAGATTCCGTTGAAAAAGGTGAACCCTATGAAACGAAGACTTCACATCGGCATGATGATCCTGTTCGTGCTGCTGGCGGCAAGTTTCGCTCAGGCGCAAACGGCCCCGGCGAAGACAACAGCCGCACCGAAGAAATGGACGCCGCCTCGTACAGCGGACGGTCAACCGGATCTGCAAGGAGTATGGGCGAACAACAACGTGACACCCTTTGAACGACCGGCAGCGTTGGCTGGGAAACCGTTTCTCACGGATGCGGAGGTCGCCGCGTTAAAGGCGAAGGCTTCCGATCTGTTCTCCGGCGATGGTGATGCCGCCTTCGGTGACGATGTTTTCAACGCCGTCGTGACGGGCGCGCAGAAGTTCACCTCCAGCGATGCCACGACAGGCAACTACAACCAGTTCTGGATCGCTGACAGAGATTTCGACAACCGAACGTCGTTGATTACCGACCCGCCGGATGGAAGGCTTCCTCCGTTGACGCCCGAGGCGCAGAAAAAGCGGCCCAGCCCGCAAGTGGACAGGACGCAGCGCGGCACTGACGGTCCTGAAGACCGAAGCTTGTCCGAGCGCTGCATCACATTCGGCGCGCCAAGGATCCAGGCGGCGTACAACAGCTACTTCCAGATCTTCCAGACTCGCGACTACGTCACGATTCTGATGGAGACCATCCACGACGCTCGCATCATCCCTCTGGATGGGCGCCCGCATATTGGGCAGGGCATCCGGCAGTGGCTGGGTGACTCCGTTGGCCACTGGGAGAATGACACCCTTGTCATCGATACGACCAATTACTCTCCCAAGAGCGACTTCAGGGGATCTCACCAGAACCTGCACGTTGTCGAACGTTTCACGCGCGTCAGTCCGAACCGAATCGACTACCAAATCACGGTCAACGATCCGACAACGTGGACCAGGCCCTGGACGGCCATGATTCCGCTCAAGCTGTCTCACGAAGAGATCTACGAGTACGCGTGTCACGAGGCAAACGAGGGCATGGTGGGTATTCTCGCCGGAGCCCGGGCCAAAGAGGCCCGCTGAAGAGGCACGGTAATTCGGAGAACAATAAACTGTAGCGGCGGTCTATGACCGCCGGCGATGTCGTCTAATGTAGTCGCGGGCTTTAGCCCGCGTTCCGTGGCGGTTCGCGAAAACTCAAGGAACGCGGGCTAAAGCCCGCGACTACATTTGAAGCACACACATTTGAGGCACGGGCAATTCATCTCGTCGGTCTATGACCGCCGCAACAGTTACTTCCGGTCGTGGTTCTCGTTCTCACCCTGGCGTTGCCCGCGTCGAAAATGCTTGCTGGCGAGCTGCGCTGCCACTTGTCTGCCAATAGCACCGCCGTCGACAAGTGAATGATCAAAATGGAACCCGGCAAAAATGCGCGCCCAATACACCTCGTGGTACCAGTCCGCCGTGCTGAAGAAAGTATGTGTGTGGACACCATCGCTGAAAGCCGTGCTATCCACCACGACGCGAACCCGGCGGGTCCCAAAAAAGTTCTCCACAAGGCTGGAGGTCACGCCCGTAGCGCACCCATGAGCCGCCGGATATTCCGGGTGATTGGGCGTAGTGCCAAGTGAAGTCCAATTCGTATCCGCTGTGAGTTCGGAATTGCCGCCACCCGCACGGATCGCTGTGACCGGTCGCCAGAAGCTATACGTGTACTTGGCATTCCAACATGCGATGCCTGCATCGGCGTAGCCCGTCCAGAGCATCGCCAGCAGCCGCGCCGAATTCATGACGTCCAACCGGTAATTTGCAGCAAGGTAGACGAAGGCGCGACTGTACTGCTGCCCGGTATGCACCGCCCAGAATCGGCCGATTTCAGATTGTGCCGGAGTGCGGATCGTACTGTTCACATCCCCGAACAGGCGGGTTGCATTCAGCTCCGCAACCCATTCCTCGCTAGTCAGCGCAGTGGGGCCGTCCGGCAGGAATTGCGCTGGGCTTTTCATGATAAAGGGACGCATCTGGCCGAGCCACGGCGTGAGCGGAGGCAGGAAACCAGGTGGCGTGGGCTGCCAGATGCCCGGACCGGTCCCGGGCGAATACGGCACGTTGGCCTCGAGACCATCGCCGGCGCGCGACGCAATCAGGGCCGCGGCGGCCGCCTCTCCCGTGGCGATGCCGCCGGCCTTAGCCTGGGCGGAGGCCATGATTGCGTTTGATGACCTGCTAAACGCCGCATCGAGGTCCGCCTGCTGCGCCGGAAAATAATTCACCAGGACGCGATGAGCAGCGGCCACCGCCGCCGCCTGGTCCGACGTGCCGGCCGGTGCGATGCCGTTGTAATAAAAAGGCTGGTAAATTCTGTGCACAGCATTGACGGCGTCGTAGACCGCGATGCTGGTGTAGGCAAACCACACGCCCGAAGCGACCGAGGCCTTGCCGCTGTTGGTGACGATGGTGGTCGACGCGATCGTATTCCAATCTGTGACCACGTTCTGAGCTTCCAAACGAACCATTGGAAGAAGTACTGCTGCGAGGAACAGTGAAGCGCGAAGGCATTTCATGAAAATTCTCCTGTGATGTTTGTTTACTGTTATCCGAACTGTGGCGGCGGTCTATGACCGCCGGTATTTCGTTGATTCCAGGAAAAACCGGTGCTCATAGAGCGCCGCTACAG
>Ga0137409_10004772_pt1 | contig 14206 bp, 7 predicted proteins | sample CZODoug1_16funga_FD_122059 | JGI IMG/M metagenome (GOLD analysis project Ga0137409, IMG submission 122059) | Vadose zone soil fungal communities from Angelo Coast Range Reserve, California, USA - CZODoug1_16fungal (Hybrid Assembly) | ecosystem: Environmental > Terrestrial > Soil > Vadose zone... | reverse complement strand
ACCGAAATGGTTTCGTGCTCTGGTTGAGCGGCTAAGCTGTCACCGAGCTTACTCGCTCAGGTGTTGAGCGGGCTACCAACACAGCCCAAAGACGAGAATGTTATGGTCGGCTTTGACACGGCCGACGACGCCGGAGTGTATCGACTGCGCGACGACCTCGCGATCGTGCAGACAGTCGATTTTTTCACGCCGATCGTTGACGATCCTTTTGTCTACGGCCAGATTGCAGCGCTCAATTCGATCAACGACGTGTGGGCGATGGCCGGAACGCCGCTGACTGCTTTGGCGATCACCTGCTTTCCCAAAAAGGGCGTCGATCCGGCAATACTCGGCGAGATCATGCGCGGCGGCATGGAGACGCTGAACAAGTATGGCGTCACACTGCTTGGCGGCCACAGCGTCGACAACGAGCAAATCATGTTTGGTTATGCGGTTACTGGAGTTATCCATCCGGCTAATATCGCCACTAACGCCGGCGCGCGCGCAGGCGACGTAATCATTCTGACGAAACCCATCGGCACAGGCGTGATCTCGACGGGTATTAAGTTTGAAAAGACGATTGCTGAAGTTGCCGCCGCTTCCGTCGCCACGATGCTGACGCCCGGCAGATACGCGGCTGAGGCGATGCGCGAATTTGGTGTTAGCGGAGCGACGGATGTGACCGGCTTCGCTCTGCTTGGTCACGCCTGGGAGTTGGCTTGCGCTAGTAAGGTTACGATATTGATCGAACCCGCCAGCGTACCGATCCTCGACGGTGCGATGGAATTAGCTGCTGCCGGCATGCTGACCAGCGCTGACAAAACAAATCGCGAATACATTGGCGCTGATATTGAAATCAGCGAGTCGGTAGACGAAAACCTGGTCAAGTTGCTCTTCGATCCGCAAACAGCGGGCGGTATGTTGATATCGATTTCGCCAGATCACGCTGGCGACTTGCTTGTGCGCCTCCGCGAAAATTATCCTCAAGTGGCGATAATCGGCCGGGTGCTTGAACGTGGTGAACATTCAATCGTCGTAAATTCTGCCTAGGAACGCTGTAGGAACAAACGATGGCTTCTACAATCGGGAAAATCGTGGTTTCAAAGACGTGCACGATTATGGATCTCTACCGGAGCGTGCGCGAACGCACGATGCAGATCGTCGCGCCGTTGGAGATAGAAGACTACGTGATTCAGACGGCGGAGTTTATGAGTCCGCCGCGCTGGCATATCGGCCACACAGCCTGGTTCTTCGAGACGCTGCTGCAAATTTACCAACCCGGCTACAAAGTTTATTCCGAAGAGTATCTCTTCTATTTCAATTCGTATTATGAGGGGTTCGGCGAACGAATAGCACGGCCTAAGCGGGGAACCAAATCGCGCCCGACAGTCAAGGAAACGGTCGCTTATCGCAAACACGTTGACGAACAGATGCTCGCGTTTCTGGGGTCAGTCGAGAACCAACCGGAAGCGGAAACTATTTTGTCGCTCGTCCGGCTTGGCCTCGAGCACGAGATGCAGCATCAGGAGTTGCTGGTCTACGACATCAAGCATTTGCTTTGCGATCAGTATGACGCGGCAATTAAGGCCAGACCCGCCGCCGTGACAAGAGTCGAAGGCATGGCCGAAATCGAAGGCGGACTTTTCCGGCTGGGTTACAACGCACAAGTCGACAGTCCTCAGTCCGCAGTCCTCAGTCCTTCTAATTACGACTTCGCCTTCGACAACGAAAAGCCCGCGCACCAGGTTTTCCTTCAGGACTACGCCCTCGACCGCGCGCTGGTCAGCAACGGCGACTATCTGGAGTTTCTCCGCGATGGTGGTTACCAGAATTTTCGCTGGTGGTTTTCTGAAGGCTGGGAAGTTGTTAATCGCGACGCGTGGCGCGCTCCACTTTACTGGGAACTGCACGACGGCCAGTGGCTGATTCGCGATTTTTCCGGTTTGCATCTGGCCGAAAGCAAAGCCAGCGAGCCGGTTTCGCATGTGAGTTTTTACGAGGCTTCCGCTTTCGCAAAATGGGCCGGCAAGCGTTTACCGACCGAAGCCGAATGGGAAAAGGCCGCGACCTTTGATCCTAAGAGCGGCGACCGAAATGATTTTCCCTGGGGCAACGATCCGGTCGACGAAGCAAAAGCGAACCTCTTCGAGAACCGACTTTGGACACCCGCGGCCATAGGTTCATTTCCTGACGGCCAGAACGGTTATGGCTGCCAGCAAATGATCGGCGACGTTTGGGAGTGGACGACTTCAGACTACGTTCCTTACCCCGGCTTCAAATCCGAGTTTGATGAATACAACGACAAGTGGTTTGTTAACCAAAAGGTCTTGCGCGGCGGTTCATACGCGACACCGCAAGCTCACATCCGCGCGACCTACCGCAACTTCTTTCACGCGCACGAACGCTGGATGGTCTCAGGCTTCCGCTGCGCTAAGGACGCATAACCTCATGTCCCGTCTATCGCCGCTTATTGCCCGGCTCGCAAGGAGAAATATGCAAGCTCCCAATGATGAAGACCAATCCCGAACTGCGGTTAAGGAACTGTTGCTCACGGATTACCACAATTTTTCGGAGTCATTGTGGAAAAACGAGCAGATCGGCGAAACCCGCGTCAACTGGTTTATCGGCATCGTAACGGCAGCCGCCGGCGGTCTGATTGGCCTAACCACCGCCGAGCGCCGCCCGCATGGCGAGCCGCTGCGTTTGATTTTCGTGGCTACTCTGGCGGCCCTGCTGTCTTTCGGAATCGTGACCCTGCACCGAATAATCAAGCGTAACGAAACGACCGACGGTTACAAGAAAGACTGTGACAGGGTTCGGCAAATGTTTAGGGTTTATTTCGACGGTGACAGTATTCTGCGTGACTATCATCCCTTCGGCAAAAAGAGCGGCGAAAGCAGTCCACCGCGGAAGCTGGGTGGACTAGCCCACACGGTCTCAACAATCAACGCTCTGCTCATTGCCGGAATCGTTGCTGCGTTAGGCTTTCCCTTCGGAAACGCTTTCGCCTTCAACACCGGTAGCCAACGTCTGTGGCTTACCTACGTTCTTGTCCCCATAGCGTTTATATGGGCCTGGATTGGGCAATTCGAGTGGCTAAAAGCAAAAGAGACCAAATCTCGGGATCTTACTCATGCAGGCGGCATTGTCTTTCGATCGCAGGAAGACAAGGTGGAATATTTGCTGGTGGGTCCGAAGAAGAAGGAAGGAGGTGAGTGGATTTTTCCCAAAGGGCACATTAAAGATGGGGAGCAACCCCAAGAAACGGCCCTCCGCGAAGTGCAGGAAGAGACGGGGGTGATTGGACGGTGCATTTGCGTCGTCGGGTCAGATGAATTTGTCGTGGAAGAGGAGACAGTAAAGGTCAAATACTATTTGATCGAGAAAACCTCGTCCACAGGGTCAATCTTGGAGGATGAGAAAGATCGACGCCGTGAGTGGTTTGACTTCGAAAACGCAGTAAGATCGCTGACGCACCTCGGCAACCTGGATTTATTGCTCCAGGCAGAACGATTGCGCACCGCCATTTCCAGGAAGGAAAGTAATTGACGACAATCTTGAACGACATCGAAGTTCGAGTGCTCGGCTCCCTGGTCGAAAAACAGGTGACCACGCCGGAATACTACCCACTCACACTCAACGCGCTGACCCTCGCCTGTAACCAAAAAAACAACCGCAACCCGGTCACGGCATGGAATGAAGACACCGTGGCGCAAGCGCTGGAAACTCTGCGCGAGAAGAACCTGGCCTACGTGTTCTACGGCAGCACGAGTCGGGTGCCAAAATACAAACACGTGATGACCGAAGTGTTGCACCTCAGTCCGCCGGAGCTGGCGGTGCTCTGCGTACTGATGCTGAGAGGCAGCCAGACGGTCGGCGAAATCCGCGGCAGCGTGACGCGACTTCATGAGTTTTCCGGGTTGGAAGAAGTGGAGGCCGCGCTGAATTCTCTAATTTCAAGAGAGCCGGACCGGCTGGTTACGCGCCTGCCACGGCAGCCCGGCCAGAAAGAAGCGCGCTTTGCGCATCTGCTTTCCGGAGAAGTTCGGAGCGAGGAGCCTTCGCTAACCGAACGGCAAACCGAAATCGTCCCGCGTACTACCCAGGCTGATCGCGTTTCAAAACTGGAAAGCGAAGTTGAAACACTCAAGACAGACGTCGAAAAACTTCGCGCCCAGTTTGAAGGTTTCAAAAAACAATTCGAGTGATTGCCTGGGACCGCGGGCGTCCCGCCCGCAATGAGCGCGCAGCGCGAACAGCTCGCTAGCTCAAACTAGTTTGGTAATGCAGCACATGCGGGCGGGACGCCCGCGGTCCCAGGAACAGGTTGACTTCACAATCGGCAATTTCCTCCAATTGCACGTCTAGGCCAGTGTTTCATTTGTGCAATCCTGCCGGTTCTGAGTTATAATTCCCGTCCCAATGAATCTCGAAATATTTCATCCAGCGGTCGCGCGCTGGTTTGCGAAGAGCTTTCCCGGCGCGACCTCGCCGCAAGAGAAGGCCTGGCCGGCGATCAAAGAGCGCCGCAATACCTTGATTGCCGCGCCCACCGGTTCCGGTAAAACGCTCGCTGCTTTTCTGGCCGCGATTGACGACCTCGTTCGTCTCGGGGTTGATGGCAAACTCGACGACACCACCCACGTCGTTTATGTTTCTCCGCTCAAAGCGCTCAGCAACGACATTCAACGAAACTTACAAATTCCGCTCGCGGGCATTCAGGAAGAACTCGCTGCGCTCGGTTTGCCCGAGGTCAACATCCGGACGTTTGTCCGAACCGGCGACACACCGGCCGGAGAACGCACCGCCATGACCAAGCGGCCTCCGCATATTGTCGTGACGACGCCGGAGTCGCTCTACATTTTGCTGACCAGCGAAGGCGGCCGTCGCATGTTGGAAACGACGCGCACGATCATTCTCGACGAGATTCATGCGGTGGTCGGCGACAAACGCGGCTCACATCTCGCGCTTTCCATCGAGCGCCTGGAACAATTGGTCCGTCAACACGAAACCGAAAACTCGCACCTCGAAACTCGAAACTCGAAACTCATTCGCATTGGGTTGTCTGCCACGCAGCGTCCGATTGAGGAAGTGGCGCGTTTTCTCGTCGGCAGTGAAAACATCGCTGCCGACGGCACGCCAAACTGCACCATCATCGACAGCGGACACGCGCGGCAACTCGATCTGGCAATCGAGCTTCCGGAGTCGCCGTTGCAGGCGGTGATGTCGGGCGAAGTTTGGGAAGAAGTTTATGACCGGCTGGCCCAGTTGATCCGCGAACACAAGACGACGCTCGTTTTTGTTAACACCAGAAGACTGGCGGAACGTGTTTCTCGCCATCTCGGCGAACGTCTCGGCGACGAAAACATTGCTGCGCATCATGGCAGCCTCGCGCGCGAACAGCGTCTGGTCGCGGAGCAGAGATTGAAAGGCGGCGAACTAAGCGCGCTCGTCGCTACCGCTTCGCTCGAGCTCGGCATTGATATCGGCGACGTCAATCTGGTTTGCCAGCTTGGCTCCACTCGATCGATCGCCAGTTTCCTGCAGCGCGTTGGTCGTTCAAATCACACCGTGGCCGGCTTTCCTAAAGGAAGAATTTTTCCGCTCTCGCGCGACGAGCTGGTGGAGTGCGCGGCGATAATTGATTGCGTGCGCCGTGGTGAACTCGATCGTCTGGAAATTCCCGAGCAGCCGCTCGACATTCTGGCCCAGCAGATTGTTGCAGCGTCGGCGGCGGAAGAGTGGACCGAAGACGCCCTCTTCCGAATGACTCGCAGCGCCTATCCTTATCGCAAGCTGGATCGAGAGAAATTTGATTCGGTAATTCGCATGCTTGCGGAAGGATTTTCCACCAAGCGCGGGCGCCGCTCAGCTTACCTGCATCACGATGCTGTCAATCATCGAATACGTGGGCGGCGCAATGCGCGCATTTCGTCGATCACTTCGGGCGGCGCGATTCCGGATACAGCGGACTATGCGGTGGTACTCGAGCCGAGCGATCTCGTGATCGGTTCGGTGAACGAAGACTTCGCAATTGAAAGTTTGCAGGGCGACATCTTTCAACTGGGCAACACGTCGTGGCGCGTGTTGCGCGTCGAGCAGGGCAAAGTGCGCGTCGAGGATGCGCACGGCCAGCCGCCCTCGATTCCCTTCTGGCTGGGAGAAGCGCCGGCGCGCACGCACGAGCTTTCGGTGTCAGTATCGCGTTTGCGTGAAGAGGTGGCAAACAGAATTGACTTCAATGACGATGGCGTCGATCTAGGCCAAAGTCCAACGTCCAAAGTCCAAAGTCCGGCAGGCGAGGTTGAAGCAAGCGCGGCCAGCGAGTTTGACGGCGGTGAGACGGATAACAGGAAGAAAGCGGGCTTACTGCTCGAGCCGGCGATCAAATATCTGACTGACGACGTTGGCATCTCGCGCGCGGCGGCGGAACAGATCGTGGAGTATCTCGCGGGCGCCAAGGCTGTGCTGGGCATCATGCCCTCGCAGGACAATCTCGTCCTCGAACGTTTCTTTGACGACAGCGGCAGCATGCAGCTCGTGGTCCATTCTCCGTTTGGCAGTCGCCTTAATCGCGCCTGGGGTCTGGCGCTGCGGAAGCGTTTTTGCCGCAAGTTTAATTTTGAGTTGCAGGCCGCAGCGACCGAAGACGCGGTCGTACTCTCGCTTGGTCCCACGCACAGTTTTCCGCTCGATGAAGTGTTTCACTATCTCAACTCCAAAACGGTGCGCCGGCTTTTGTGTCAGGCGCTTTTGGACGCGCCGATGTGGAACATTCGCTGGCGTTGGAACGTGACGCGCGCGTTGGCGGTTCTGCGACGCCGCGGAGGCAAAAAAATTCCTGCGCAGTTGCAGCGCATGGACGCGGAGGATTTGTTGACGGCCATATTCCCCGATCAGGTGGCTTGCGCCGAAAATCTTACTGGCGGCGAGCGCGAGATTCCGGCACACCCGCTGGTTGACCAAACCGTTAAGGACTGTCTGGAAGAAGCCATGGACGTCGACAGTTTGGAGCGGCTGCTGACCGCAATTGAGCGCAACGAAAAGAACCTGTTCGCCCGCGATGTGATCGAAGCGTCGCCACTCGCACAGGAGATTTTGAACGCCCGGCCGTATGCTTATCTCGACGATGCGCCGTTGGAAGAGCGCCGCACGCGCGCCGTGCAACAGCGCCGCTGGCTCGATCCGCAAACTGCGAAAGACATGGGCAGACTCGATCAAGGCGCCATCGATCGCGTGCGCGATGAAGCGTGGCCTCGGGTTGAAAGTGCGGACGAACTGCACGACGCGCTGGTGGAGTTAGGCTTTATCACTGAGGCGGAAGGCGCGGAGTGGCAGGAGTTTTTTGCGGAGCTGAAAAACGATCGTCGCGCCACTCAGCTTCAGGCTGGGAGCGCAGACATCCTGTCTGCAATGAGCGCGCCGCGCGAACAATCCCTTGGCTCCACGCTTAGTGACAACGGAACCGATGCGGGCGAGACGCCCGCGGTCCCGGCGGTAAAATTGTGGGTTGCAGCGGAGCGCTTGCCTCAATTACAAGCCATTTACCCATCAGCTTCTCTCAAGCCGCCAATCGTCGCGCCGGAAAGTTTTTCGCAAGTCACCTGGACGTTCGAGGACGCGCTCGTCGAAGTTCTGCGCGGACGCCTCGAAGGTCTCGGCCCCGTAACCGTGGACTCGCTTGCCGACTCATTCGCTCTGAGCAAGCGCGACATTGAAACAGGCTTACTCAAACTCGAAGCTGAGGGTTTTGTGATTCGCGGACAGTTCACGCCCGGCGGCACGGAAACCGAATGGTCAGCTCGCCGTTTGCTGGCGCGAATTCACAGCTACACGCTCAATCGTTTGCGCCAGGAGATCGAGCCCGTTTCCACTGCCGACTTCATGCGTTACCTGCTCGCCTGGCAAAAGGTCGCTCCCGACCATCAGATGGAAGGCCCGGAGAGCGTGCGCGCCATCATCGAACAGTTGGAGGGCTTCGAAGCGCCGGCGGCTGCGTGGGAAGGCGAACTGTTGCCGAGCCGGCTGGCGGAATATGATCCGGCGTGGCTCGATGCTTTGTGTCTCTCGGGCGAAGTTGTCTGGGCCAGACTGACTCCCCCGGCACCGCCTTCAGCTTCGTCGCGGGCGGCGACGGCCGAAAACGGCGGCGAACGAGCGCGTGGCGCTGCGCCTGTTCGCAACACGCCCATCGCGCTGCTGCGGCGCAAGAATTTTGCCATCTGGAATTCAGTATTTCCTCAGCCGTCGTTGAACGAGGTCGAATTCTCAACGACTACGCGCGCGGTGCACGACTATCTGGCGACGCGCGGCGCTTCGTTCTTCACCGACATCGTCGACGGAACAAAACTTTTGCGCAGCCAGGTTGAGGAGTCTTTGGGCGAACTGGTGGCCAATGGTCTGGTTATTTCTGACAGCTTCGCGGGACTGCGCGCACTGCTGACTCCAGGCAGCCGGAAGACGCATGCCGCGGCGCGCCGCAAGCACCGGCAACCGGTCTACGAAATGTCGAGCGCCGGACGCTGGTCGCTGCTACAGCGCAATCCTGGGAGCGCAGACATCATGTCTGCAACGGCTCGTGGCGGAAGCCCGACCGTCAGGGAGGGCTCACAGTTTGACGCAGAAGCGGCTGAAGAGATCGCGCGCATCCTCCTGAAACGTTACGGCGTAGTTTTCAAACGCCTGCTCGAGCGCGAAGGCATCGCATTGCCCTGGCGTGTGCTGCTGCGTATCTATCATCGGCTGGAAGCGCGCGGTGAAATTCGCGGCGGACGTTTTGTAGCGGGAATTTCCGGCGAGCAGTTTGCGCTTCCTGAAGCGGTGGGCATGTTGCGCGCCATTCGCCGTGCTGGAAAGTCAACTGAAGAACTGTTTAGAGGCGGGCGTCGCCCGCCGATTGTTGGAGCCGAGTTTCAATCCGGCTTAGCGGACGAAGCTTTGTCAAGTGAGGAGAGTTTAATCTCAGTCAGTGCCGCCGATCCTTTGAATCTGGTCGGCATCATCACGCCCGGCGGCCGCGTCACTGCTCACACCGCCAACCGCATCCTCTATCGTAACGGTGAGCCCATCACTGTTTTGGAGTCAGGTGAGACGCGTTTCCTCGTCGAGCTCAGCCGCACCATGGAATGGAAAGCCAAAAGCGCGCTGCTGCGCAAGGCCACGCCACCGCAACTGCGTTCGTATCTCCGTCGCCCGGCTTAAGACAGTCCAAAATCCAACGTCCAAAGTCCAATGTCTGTTTGTCGAGAGTATGCGGTAGGCCTTTGAATTGAGATCCAGCTCGCGGCGACGGCCTGAAAGGTAGGGTCTTAGTTTGAGGTCTTCTCTGTGCAACCTTTGTGTTCTCTGTGGTGAATTGACGCTCAACAACCACTCACCACAGAGACACAGAGGTCTCACAGAGAAATCCAATTTAGACACTACCGCCTTGACGCTGGACATTGGACATTGGACATTGGACGTTGGACGTTGGGCTTAGACCGGATTCAGGACGAGGATCTCGGCGCGCTCGCGGAGGTTATCCAGGAAGGCATCCGTGTCGGATTCAATCTTCGCTTCAGTGAGTATGTTTTCAATTTCGGCGCGCGCTTCATCAAGCGTGGGCACAATCTTACCGGGCGCGCGCGTCTTGAGACGCGGCACGTAGACGTCCTTGTAGTAATCGGCGATTTCCTTTTGCGTAATCACGACGAAGTTGCGAAAACGGAAGTCAAGGTACTTCTCAATCCTGACGCGCTGCTCCAGGATCTGGTCGAGTTTATCGGCCGTTAAGCCTACGCGCTGGAGGCGTTCCTGAAATTCTGCCTGTGAAGGAAACAACTTCACTAATTCATCGCGCGCGGTCTTCACCTCTTCGGAAGTGGGCGCGATTGAGGGCAGCTTCTCCGCCTCCTGAAGGATCAGCCGCTGGTCGGTAATCAAATGCAAAGCGCGGTTGAGGTCAACTGAAGTCGGATTCTCCAATGGCGTGTTCGGTTGCAGCGCCAACTGCCAGAGTAAGTCGGAATAAGTTATCAAACAAACCTGGCGGCAGTCAGGAATGACGCCGGCGTTTACGGTTTCGACCATCTTGTCGACGACCTGTTGGGCGCTGGCGGCGCCAGTGAGCAGTGAGCAGTGAGCAGTGAGCAGCAAAAAGAGCAGGAGCAGACGGCAGACGGCAGACTGCACGAATCGGTTCCGGTAGTCGATTGATGTTGTTTTATGAATCATCCTATCACTTGCTCCTACTGCTCACTGCTCACTGCTTACTGCTCACTGCTTACTGCTCACTGCCTTTAGAACGTTTGCGTAAACCTGAAGTGTAGCTGCGTTCGCTTCAGACGATAGATTGCCGGCGTGCCGTTGAAGTCGTCGGGTTGGCCGGTTGGACCACGTTGCGGAATCAGAAAATTCGGCGGGTTCAACAAGAAACCATAGTCTACTGCCAGCGCGCCGCCGAATGGCGTTTGAATTCTGAAGCCAAGGCCCACGGTGTTGGCCCAATGAGCGCGCAGGTTGGCGGCATTAATCGCCGCCACCACGTCGCCGGCCGGCAGCGGCGTGTTGTCGTGCCTGCCAAACAAATCGCCGACGCGACGAAACACGTTGCCGCCATCATAAAAAGGAACGGCCTGAAGCGCTCTGGTCAACGGGATGCGCGCTTCGAGATTCACTATCGCCAGCGCATTGCCGCCAACCGGAACGGTAAACGGATTCAAGACCACTGGCTTCTTGTTTTGATCGATGAATGTGCCTTGCGGAATTATGGCCAGTCGCGGACCTGCTTCCTCGAAACTAAAGCCGCGGAGTGTGGTGGAGCCTCCGGAAAAGAAGCGCTCGCTGATCGGCAAAGTGAGATCGATTTCATCAATCTTGCCGTTGCCGTCACGATCGCGCGGGTTAAAGAGATTCGCCAGGCCCAGCGTCGCGTTTCCGGCAAGCACCGTCCCACGAAAAGCGTTGACTTTATAATAACGACGATAAGTCGCCTGCAGCCGGTTGAAGGAAATGTTGCCGCCGAGTTGTCGCAGCGCCACTGCGTAATCGACATTGAAGAAGGCGCCACGCGTGGCGTCCAATTGATTGTAGCGGCAGATTTCTCCGGGTGCGCCCGTCTCTTCATCGGGATTGCGAACCGCGCCCAGCAAACCACGCTCGCACCTTTCGCGCGTGTCGCGAACAAACGAAGCGCCAAATCGAGAGAGCCGCACGACGCGATCGGGTTGCAACACCGGCTTGATGAGCAGGCTCTGAAGATTGAAGAGCCGCACGTCTTCATAACTATAGCGAACGAAGATTGCCGAATGCGTTTTCTCGTCAAGAATTCGCTGCGACTCAACGGCGGCGGTAAAGCGATTGATCGTCGGCTCCCTGACCTTCTTACCAAATTCGTCAAGCGGGTTTCCCTTGTCGTCGAGTCGCTGGACGATTCCCATGGTGCCGCGGTCAATCGTCGAACGGAAGAAACGAGTCACTGTCGAATCGCGTTGGTACTGAAGCGATAGTCCCAGCGGCGCAAAATGTCTTTGGCCATACCGCTTGAAACGCGGATCCAGATATTCAAATCTCAGGATCTGCTGCTGCCGGCTGACTCTGAGTCGCATGGCGCCCTGCCGCAGCTTGTTCATGAAATTAACGTTGCTAATCTCCAGCAATCCCAATGGGCCAGTGTCGGTCGAATAGCCGCCGCCATAGTCCATCACGCGCGGCTTCTTTTCCTCCACGTCGATAATCACATCGCGCTGCTTGAAACCCGACACCGTTTCTCCCGCGGCTTCCGTGCGAATAATCACTTGCCGGTAAGCATCGGTCAGATAAAGCTCGCGCTCGGTATCGGCGATGCGATCTGAGCGCAGCACGTCGCCCTCGGCAATTGGAATCACACGCAAAATTGCCGCGCGCTTGGTGGCTTGCACCCTGGCGCTGCCGGTCACACCATTAATGATAATGCGGTTGATGAAAACCTTGTCGCCTTCATTAGTGATCGAATAGATCAGCCTGACCTGCTCCTCATCGCCTTTCTTCGGCAGCTCAACAATCGAAAACTCCATCTGCGCGCTCACATAACCTTCGCGCGCGTAAAGCGCGAGCATGCGCTCACCGTCCGCGCGCGCCTGCGAGCGCGAGTAAGGAGCGCCGATAACAGTTTTCAACTCATCGCGCAATCGCTGGTCGGTATAAATCTTATTGCCGCGCACCTCGACGCCGGCAATTCGCGTCAACTCTCCCTCATTCACGTGAAAAGTGATGATCAAACTCTCACCGTTGATCGAAACGCCCTGAAGCACGTCAACCTCAGCGCGTCGATAGCCGAGGTCGCGCATGTAGTTTCTGATGGTTCGTTTGTCCTGTTCGAGCAAGGTGAGACTAGTGTAACCACGGCCATAGCCGAAAAATGGGATCAATCCCAGCGCGCTCGCCTTCTGAGTTTTCAGGTCCGCAGCAACGTCGGCGTAACTTAGTTTATTCGTGCCGGTAATGCGGATGTCGGTAAGCTTGAAGCGGCGGCCGCGGTCGATGTCATAACGTATCTCGACGCTGCGACCGCTAAGACTTTCCGGATTCAAAGTCTCGCAGGTTGCGGCTGTGCCATTCTCGCCGAGCTCAGGCGTCGGCGGCGTCACAGTGCACACGGGCGTCACCTCGGCAAAGAAATAACCCTCCTCCTGTAACTTATTACGCAACCGGCGCGCGCCCTCGACAATGGCCGACTGATCGATGTTGCCTTCGCGCTTCACCGGCAAAAGGTCGCGGGCCGTTTTCTCGTTCAGCGGAAAATTCGGCACGAGTACGCTAGCCTTTGGCCCAATCACGCCACTGAGGTTGATGGTAATCACGTTGCGCTCAGCGTCGCGCTCCACTCGCGCGTCGTCGAGCAACGGCGAAAGATAGCCCTGGTCGATTATTGCCTGCCGAATTTTCTTCACGTCTGACGCGAGCGCTTCGCGCGTGAAGGGCGCGCCCGGCGCAAGCAGGAGCAACGGCTTAATGGGCGCCGGATCGAATCCGGTGATATTAATATTGAACGACTCAACCCGCGCCTGCTCGCCGGGCACGATGCGATAAATGACGGTAGCGCGCGTGCCGCTGGCATCCAGTTGCTCGATCGGTTCAACGACGGCATTGAAGTAACCGCGATCTCGCAGATAGACCTGAAGCTCATCCGCGTTGCGAGTAATTATTTGTTTGGAGAGACGCGTGCCGGGCTGCGTCAGGTTCACACGACCGCGCAGCTCGTCCTCGGCAATTGGGGTGCCCGTGGGCGGAGTAAGTTCAAACTTGACGTCGCCAATCTGCACCTGACGTTGAATCACATAGCGCAGACGAAGAGGCCCATTCTTGCCCGGGCCCGCCTCAAAAACTTCCACGCGCGCGTTTGCCACTCGTTCAGAATCGAATAACGCCTGCAACGAATCGCGCACGGCCACGGCCGAGAATTCCGTGTTGGGAATGATTCGAATAATCGATAGAAACTCGGCCTCAGCCGCTGGATCGGAAGGCGAACCCTCGAAGGTAACTTCAACTGAAGTGATCAGCCGCCCTTCGTATTCCGCAAAGGTGGAACGCGCCTCGACGCTAACCAGAGCGATCAGCATCGTGGCGATCAGAGAAACCGCTGCGAGTAGCCGTGACGACATAACCTTTGCGTTTCTTTGCCTGTCGATTGCGTCCCTTGCGATTAGATAGAAACGACGGACCACGCAAACCACAGGGATCGTCGTCGGGGCACGCAAAGTTCCCATCAACTCAAAACCGTCTTCTGAACCTAATCTCAAAACTAAAATTGTTGTTGCGCGTGGTTAACTTCCGCGTCGAAGCCTGTTCATACTGCGCAATGAAAAACAGCCGGTCGGAAACGCGATACTCGAGGGCCAGGATCTGATTGGGATCGGAAGCAACGTTAGTCGAATAGGTGACCGACAGGTCTTTGTTGATTCTCTTCCCCACCGTCAAGCGCGCGGCCGGCGTCGATCCGGCGCCGCCGATTACCGGATTGATCTCAAAGCGGCTCAAGCCGAAAAGTTTGCTCGTCGCGCGTTGCGCGGGCGCGTTGATGAGCGCGTCTGTCAGCAGGCTCGTCGCCGTCCCCAAACCGGATTGAGAAAGTATCGACGTGCTGGTGTCGCCGGTTGCAAGCTGGCCGGTGGTAATCAACGAAACAATATCAGCCTGCGGCAGTGCCGGTTCAGAACTGATGATTGCCTGAGGCTGGGAGAGCGGTCCGCTCAGACCGACGGTCACACGA
>Ga0137409_10004771_pt1 | contig 14209 bp, 12 predicted proteins | sample CZODoug1_16funga_FD_122059 | JGI IMG/M metagenome (GOLD analysis project Ga0137409, IMG submission 122059) | Vadose zone soil fungal communities from Angelo Coast Range Reserve, California, USA - CZODoug1_16fungal (Hybrid Assembly) | ecosystem: Environmental > Terrestrial > Soil > Vadose zone... | reverse complement strand
CCTCCACTTCATTACTTAAGTACGTAATTTAGCACCGAATTTCGCGGCGAGAAGCTCAGTTAGTTGCGCCATTGCGGCGTCCGCTTCCGCATCGGTCAACGTCCTTGCAGTATCTTGCATAACTACCCGAAACGCAAGGCTTTTTCTACCCCTTTCTACACCCTTACCCCGGTAAAAGTCAAACAGGCGTATTTCCTTCACAACAGGGGGCCGGTTTCGCTCCATTTCCTCCAGGATTCGGGCTGCCGGAAGGGTTTCATCGAACTCCATGGCCCGGTCCCGGATCACCGGGGGGTACTTGGACACCTCCCGGTACCGGGGCAGGTCGACCCGGCCCAGGGCCTCGAGGTCCAGCTCGAACAGGGCCGCCGGAGAGGGCAAGCCGTACTTTTGCTGCCACCGGGGGTGCAACTCCCCCACCCAGCCGATCGGCGTCTCGTCCAGGATCACGCGGGCGGACCGGCCGGGGTGGAGCGCCGGGTGAACTGCCGCCTCGTAGCGGGCCACCTTGGGCGCAAGCAGCGCCTCGACGTCCGCCTTGGCATCATAGAAGTCGGCGGTGCGCTTGTCGGGGACGCCCCACTGTTCCTCGACTGCAGGACCGTATGCGATCGCACCCACCCGCATGGGCTGGCGGACGCCGGCGACGTCCTCTTCGCCCTCCCGCGCCGCAGCGTCCCGCAAGTAGACGCGTCCCATCTCGAAAATCCGCACCCGGGGGGCCTTGCGCGCGACGTTGTAGGCCACGGCCGCGACCAGGCTCCCGATCAGCGTCGTGCGCATCACCGCCAGATGGCTGGCGATCGGGTTGAGCACCCGTATCGGATTCGTCTCCGCCGCGAAGTCGCTCTCCCACTGCGGATCGACGAAGCTGAAGTTGATCGCCTCGCGGTAGTCGGCGTCCGCCAGGCGCCGCCGCAGAGCATGGCGCGAGCGGTGCGCCTCGCGCTGCGGGCGCATTACGACCGGGGCGCGCGGCGGGCGCGCGGGGATGCGGTCGAAGCCGTGGACACGCGCGACTTCCTCGATGAGATCTTCCTCGATCTCGATGTCGAAGCGGAACGAGGGCGGCGTGACGACGAAAGCGTCGCCTTCGCGCGTGTGCGCGAGACCCAGCCTGGCGAAGATGTCTGCGATCTCGGCCGCGGGAACCGGCACGCCCAGTACCTTGTGTGCACGCGCAACGCGCAGGCGCACCGGCTTGCGCTCGGGCAGCTTCGCCACCATGTCCACGGTGGGGCCCGGCTCGCCGCCGCAGATGTCGAGGATCAGCCGCGTCGCACGCTCGATACCGGCGACGTTGTTGTCGAAATCCACGCCGCGTTCGAAGCGGTGCGCGGCGTCGCTCGTGAAGTTGTAGCGCCGCGCACGCCCGGCGATGGCCTCCGGGAAGAAGAAGGCCGACTCGAGGAAGATGTTTCGCGTCGCAAGCTCGGCCCTGGTCGAGTCCCCGCCCATGATGCCCCCCAGCCCGATCGGGCCGGAGCGATCGGTGATGCAGACCACGGTCTCGTCCACGTCGACGGTCATCTCGTTCAGCAGCTTCACGCGTTCGCCCTTGCGCCCGACGCGCACGTCGATCCCGCCCGACAGCTTGTCCAAGTCGTAGACGTGCAGCGGCCGTCCCAACTCCAGCATCACGTAGTTGGTGACGTCGACGAGCGCGGAGATGGAACGCTGCCCGGCGCGCTCCAGGCGCTCCTTCATCCACGCGGGCGTCAGCGCGGCGGCGTTCAGGTTGCGGATCACCCGTCCCGCGAAGCGGCCGCAGCCGCGCGGGTCGCTGATCTTCACCGGGAATTTCGCATCGCTCGAGGGTGGAACGGAGCGGATGTCCGGCGCCTGGAGCTTGGCGCGAGTCAGCGCGGACACCTCGCGGGCGACGCCGAGAACCGACAGGCAGTCGGCGCGGTTGGGCGTGAGCTTGAGCGTGAATACGCGGTCGTCGAGCGCGAGCACCTCGCGCACGTCACGCCCGGGCCGTGCGTCCGACGGCAGCGCGAGGAGCCCGCTGTGGTCGTCGGAGAGGCCGAGCTCGCGCCCCGAGCACAACATGCCGTGACTCTCGACACCGCGCATCGTGGTCGCCTTGATGGCGAGCCCTCCGGGCAGCGTAGCACCGACCAGGGCGAGGGGCGCCTTCATCCCTGCCGCGACATTGGGTGCGCCGCACACGACCGCGAGTGGCGCTCCCGTCCCCGCGTCGACGCTGCACACCGTCAGCCGGTCGGCGTTCGGATGCTTCTGTACCGACAGCACCTGGCCGACCACCACGCCGCTGAAAGGCGGTGCAACCGGCGAGGAGGACTCGACCTCGACCCCCGACATCGTGAGCAGGTGCGCGAGCTCCTCCGACCCGAGTGGCGGATCGACGAAGGTGCGCAGCCAGCGCTCGGAGACCTGCATCGCTCAGGCGAACTGCTGCAGGAAGCGCAGGTCGTTCTCGAAGAACAGCCGCAGGTCGTCGACGCCATAGCGCAGCATCGCAAGGCGCTCCAGGCCCGAGCCGAACGCAAAACCGATGTAGCGCTCGGGGTCGAGACCGTAGTTGCGCACCACGTTGGGGTGCACCTGCCCCGCTCCCGAGATCTCCAGCCATTTGCCCTGATTCGGCCCCGAGCCGAACATCATGTCGATCTCGGCCGAGGGCTCCGTGAAGGGGAAGAACGACGGGCGGAAGCGCACCTGCAGGTCGTCGGTCTCGAAGAACCGCCTGAGGAAGTCGATGTAGACGCTCTTCAGGTCGGCGAAGCTCACGTCCTCGTCCATCCACAGCCCTTCGACCTGGTGGAACATCGGCGAATGCGTGGCGTCCGAGTCGACCCGGTAGACGCGGCCCGGCGCGATCACCTTGATCGGCGGCCGGTGAGTGCGCGCGTAGCGTACCTGGATCGGGCTGGTGTGCGTGCGCAGCAGCAGACCGCCCTCGACGTAGAACGTGTCGTGCATCGACCGCGCCGGGTGATTCTCGGGCTGGTTGAGCGCGGTGAAGTTGTACCAGTCGGTCTCGATCTCGGGACCGTCGGCGACGTCGAAACCGATCGAGCCGAAGATGGCCTCGATGCGCTGCCAGGTACGGATGACGGGATGGATGCTGCCCGTGCCGCGGCCGCGGCCCGGAAGCGTCACGTCGAGCGCCTCCTCGGCGAGGCGCGCGTCGAGCTTCGCCGCCTCGAGCGCTTCCCGGCGCGCGACGAGCGCCGCCTCGATGCGATCCCTCGCGGAATTGATGCGCGCGCCCGACTCCCGGCGCTGCTCGGGCGCGAGACGCCCCAGCTCTTTCATCGCCTCGGTGATCGCCCCCGACTTGCCGAGATAGCGCGCCTTGACCCGCTCCAGCTCGGCCGCGTCGTCGACGCCGCCGAACCGGGCGATCGCTTCGGAAACGAGTTTGTCGAGGTCGGTCATGAACCCCGGCGGTGCGTCACGCGCCGAGCTGGGCCTTGACCTGTCCGGCGAGCTGCGCGAAAGCCGGCTTGTCGGCCACCGCGAGATCCGCCAGCACCTTGCGATCGATCTCGATGGACGCCTTCTTCAGACCGTTCATGAACGCCGAGTACGTCATCCCGTGCTCGCGCACCGCGGCATTGATGCGCGCGATCCAGAGGGCGCGAAACTGGCGCTTGCGCTGCTTGCGGTCCCGGTACGCGTACTGCTGCGCCTTCATCACCGCCTCTTTGGCGATGTTGAAGACGTTCCCGCGGCGACCGCGGAACCCCTTGGCTTGGCGGATGACTTTCTTGTGCTTGGCGTGTGCGGTTACGCCGCGTTTTACTCGTGGCATGGAAATCTCCTGGGTAGCCGTCCGGTTGCGACGGCACAGATCCGGAAAAGCGAGGGACCCTATCCCTCGCTGGAATTCATCCCTCTAGGCGTACGGCAGCATTGCACGGACGCGCTGCTTGTCCGTGGAATGCACAGCCGCCGTGCCGCGCAAATGGCGCTTGTTCTTGGTGGTTTTCTTGGTGAGGATGTGGCGTTTGAACGCCTGCGAGCGCTTGATGCTGCCGCCTGAGCGGGTCTTGAAGCGCTTGGCGGCGCTGCGTTTGGTTTTCATCTTGGGCATTGCACTACTCCTGTTTTGACATGGCGACGGGTGGCTCCTGCGGAGCACTTCGCAAACCTCGGCACCACTTCTTCTGGACTACGACTGCCTCTTACGCGGAAGCTACCGGTTTCGGTTCCTTCGATTCTTTCGGATCCTTCTTCACTTCCTTCCTAGCCGGTTTTTTCACTTCCTTCTTGCCCTTCTTCGGCGCCAGCACCATGATGAGCTGGCGGCCCTCCATCTTCGGGTACTGCTCCACCACCGCATGCGGCTCGAGGTCCTGCTTTACCCGCTCGATCAGCCGCACGCCGAACTCCTGGTGCGCCATCTCCCGTCCGCGGTAGCGGAGGGTGACCTTGGTCTTGTCGCCCTCGTCCAGGAACTTGATCAGGTTGCGCAGCTTGATCTTGTAGTCGCCCTCGTCGGTGCCCGGACGGAACTTCACCTCCTTCACGTGAATCTGCTTCTGCTTGAGCTTCGCCTCGTGGGCCTTCTTCGCCTCGCGGTACTTGAACTTGCCGTAGTCCATCAACTTGCAGACCGGCGGCTTGGCCAGCGGCGCGATTTCCACCAGATCCACCTCGGCTTCCTCGGCCATCTTGATTGCCTGAGAGGTCGGAACGATCCCGACCTGCTCGCCGTTGACTCCGATCAGACGCACCTCGGGGGCGTTGATCTCGTTGTTGATGCGCTGCGTTCTGTCCGTGGCGATGTTCGATTCTCCGTAACCGTTAAAAATTAAGCCGTACCGCCCTGCCCGGCCTCCGATTCGAGGCGCGCGATGAACGCTTCCAGGCTCATTTGCCCGAGGTCCTCGCCGGCACGGGTACGCACGGCCACCTTTTCGCCTGCCTTCTCCTTCTCACCAACGATGAGCTGGTAAGGCAGTTTCTGCAAGCTATGTTCCCGAATTTTATAGCTAATTTTCTCGTTCCTCAAGTCAGCTTGCACGCGGTACCCGGCGCTTTTCAACCGTGCAGCAACGGCCCTGGCGTAGTCGCTTTGGCCCTCTGAAATGTTGAGCACGGCCGCCTGGACCGGGGCGAGCCAGACCGGCATCGCCCCCGCGTAGTGCTCGATCAGGATACCGACGAAGCGCTCCATGGAGCCGAGGACCGCCCGGTGCAGCATCACCGGCACCCTGCGGGCGTTGTCCTCGGCCACGTACTCGGCGCCCAGCAGCCCGGGCATGGAGAAATCGACCTGCATGGTCCCGCACTGCCACGAGCGGCCAATCGAATCCTTGAGGTGGTACTCGACCTTCGGGCCGTAGAACGCGCCTTCACCGGGCAGGGTATCGAAGAGTATCCCCCCCTCCTCGAGCGCGCCGCGCAGCGCGACCTCGGCCTTGTCCCAGACCTCATCCGAGCCCACGCGCTTGGCCGGGCGAGTGGCGAGCTTATAGAGGATGTCGGTGAAGCCGAAATCCGCGTAGACGCGCTTCAGCTGCGCGGTGAAAGCGGTCACCTCCGGCTTGATCTGGCTTTCAGTGCAGAAGATGTGCCCGTCGTCCTGTGTGAAGGCGCGCACGCGCATGATCCCGTGGAGCGCTCCGGATGGCTCGTTGCGGGTGCACACGCCGAACTCGCCGTAGCGCAGGGGCAGCTCGCGGTAGCTCCGCAGCCCCTTGTTGAAGATCTGGATGTGCCCGGGGCAGTTCATCGGCTTGATCGCGTAGTCGCGCTTCTCCGACTCCGTGGTGAACATGTGCTCCTTGTAGTTCTGCCAGTGCCCGGATTTCTCCCACAGGCTGCGGTCGAGCACCTGGGGACAGCGCACCTCGAGGTAGCCGTGGTCACGGTAGACGCGGCGCATGTACTGCTCCACCTGCTGCCACAGCGCCCAGCCGTTGGGGTGCCAGAACACCATACCCGGCGACTCTTCCTGAAGGTGAAACAGGTCGAGCTGGGTGCCGAGCTTGCGATGATCGCGCTTCTCCGACTCATCGAGCATGCGCAGATAGGCGTCCTGCTCCTCCTTTTTCGCCCAGGCCGTGCCGTAGATCCGCTGCAGCATCTCGTTCTTCGAATCGCCGCGCCAGTAGGCGCCCGCGACCTTCATGAGCTTGAACACCTTGAGCTTGCCGGTCGAGGGCACGTGCGGGCCGCGGCACAGGTCGACGAAGTCGCCCTCGCGGTACAGCGAGACCGCCTCGCCGGCGGGTATGGCGCCGATGATCTCGGCCTTGTAGTGCTCGCCGATCGACTTGAAGAAATCGACCGCCTTGTCGCGCGCCCAGACCTCGCGCTCGACGGGCAGGTCCTTCGCCGCCAGCTCGGCCATGCGCTTCTCAATGGCGGCGAGATCCTCGGGCGTGAAGGGGCGCTTGTACGCGAAGTCATAGTAGAAGCCGTCCTCGATGACCGGCCCGATGGTCACCTGCGCCTCCGGAAAAAGCTCCTTCACCGCATACGCGAGAAGGTGCGCGGTCGAATGCCGGATAAGCTCGAGGCCTTCCTTGTCGCGCTCCGTGATGATCGACAGCTCGGCGTCATGATCGATCCGGTGTGAGACATCCACCAGCTTGCCGTTCACCCTGCCCGCGAGTGCGGCGCGCGCCAGCCCCGGACCGATCGATTTCGCGACATCCGCGACCGTGACCGGTCCGGGAAAGCTCTTCACGGAACCGTCTGGAAGGCGAACATCAGGCATGCGTGTCCCGAAAACAAACCGCGCGTTGAACGTCGCCTGGCGTACGTTCCAACGCGCGGAGTTAAAACGGCGGCTACGCCGCCGTCATTGACAACAATTGGTAGGCGCGATTGGACTCGAACCAACGACCCCCACCATGTCAAGGTGATGCTCTAGCCAGCTGAGCTACGCGCCTGGAGAGCGAGGAATTCTATCGGAAAACCGCGGCTCCGTACACCGGCGAGCGCCAGCCGGTCAGCCGTTCCAACGCTTCGAGCGCGAGTCGTAGCTGTACGGCAGATACTTGAAGACCACGTGCGTGCAGGTCAGCGTGTATTCACCCGCGGAAGACGCGTACCCCATCGGCGACCCGCCCGGGCACTTGGCCACGGCGAGGATGTACTTGGGGACGAGCTTGTCGAGCGCGTCGGGGTACGCTCCCTGATCCCGCTTGAACGCGGACAGTGCCGAGGCCATCTGCACTCCGCGGCTCTCGACGACCATCATGTCCTTCTCTCCCCCGGTGTAGAGGTCGACGGCGACGTAGGCGGCACCGAGCGCCGCCGCGATCACGACGAGCAGGATGACCTGGCCCGCTCCTCTTTGAAAACCTGCGCTGCGCATCCGTGCTCCCTGAGGCGGTTCGATTCGACGGGATACTACCGCAAGCCAAGCATCTCCGCCGCGTGTTTGCGCGTCGTTGCGGTGATCGCGACACCGCCCAGCATGCGCGCGATCTCCTCGACGCGCGACTTTGCGTCGAGCACGGCGACGCGGCTGCGAGCGCTTCCGCTCTCCGCGCCTTTCGCGACCGACCACTGCTCGCGCGCCTGCGCGGCCACTTGCGGCAGATGCGTGACGCACAATACCTGACGCTCCTCTCCCAGGGCGCGCAAGTTCCTGCCGACGACTTCGGCGACGGCGCCGCCTATCCCGGCGTCGACCTCGTCGAAAATCAGGGTCGGGACCGCGGCGGCCTTGCTGGTGATCACCTGGATCGCGAGGCTGATGCGCGACAGCTCGCCGCCGGACGCCACCTTGGCGAGGGCGCGTGGCTCCGTGCCTGGATTGGTCGAAACCAGGAACTCGACCAGCTCGTTGCCCGTGACGCTGCCGTCGGGCAGCAGCGAGCGCAGCTCCACTTCGAAGCGACCCCCGGCCATCGCGAGCTCCTTCATCGCGGCGTTGACTTCGCGGCCGAGCTTTGTCGCCGCCTTGCCGCGCTCGGCCGAGAGCTTCCCCGCGAGCGCGTCGTATCGCGAGCGTGCGGCCTGCTCCTGTTTCGCGAGCGCCTCCAGATCCGCGATCACTTCGAGGTCTTTCAGCCGCTGCCCGAGCGAAACCAGCAGCTCGGGAAGAGCCTCGGGCTTTGCGCGGAACTTGCGCGCGGCTCCGTGTACCGCTTCCAGCCTCTGCTCGACCTCGCGCAGACGCGCAGGATCGAGCTCGACCCGGTCGATGTAATGACGCAGCGCGTACGCGGCTTCGCGAAGCTGCGCCTCGCCCGACTCGAGCATGGCGACGGTGTCGCGCAACGCGGCATCGTACTCGGTGAGCGGGCGAAGGCGCGAAAGCGCGCCGGAAAGCGCGACCAGGGCCGCGCTCTCGGACTCGGAGAGCGTGTCGATCGCGTGGCGCACGCCCTCGGTCAGGCTCGCCGCGTGGGCGAGCCTGCCGTGCTCCGACTGCAAGGCGTCCCATTCGCCGGGCGCCAGGGCCAGCCGCGACAGCTCCTCCACCTGCCAGCTCAACTGCTCGCGCTCGACGTTGCGCGCCGCGGCGTTCTGCTGATGATCCAGCCGGGCCCGGCAGAGGCGCTGCCATTCCCGGTAGGTGTCGCCCGCCTGCTGCACGAGCCCCGCGAGCCCGGCGTGCGCGTCCAGGACCTGGCGCTGCGCCTCGGGCTTGAGGAGCGACTGGTGCGCGTGCTGCCCGTGGATGTCGACGAGCTTCTCGCCGGCCTCCTTCAGCTGGTTTACCGTGGCCGTGTGGCCGTTGACGAATGCGCGCGAGCGTCCACCGCGGTCCACCACGCGGCGCAGCAGTAGCCGGTTGGCGTCGCCCTCCAGCGCCTGCTCGGCGAGCCAGCGGCCGATCCCGGGCAGGCCTTCGACGGAAAACTCCGCGGTGACGTCGGCACGCTCCGCGCCCGAGCGTACCTGCTCGCTTCCGGCGCGGTCCCCCAGCGCCAGGGAGAGCGCGTCGATCAGGATGGACTTCCCGGCTCCGGTCTCGCCGGTCAGCGCCGTGAACCCCGGCCGAAACTCGAGATCGAGTCCGTCGACTATCGCGAAATCCCGGATCGACAGGTTGAGCAGCATCGCGCCTCTAGAGCCCTTCGCTCCAGTGCAGTTTCTCGCGCAACATCGTGAAATAGCTATAGCCCGGCGGATGCACGAACTTGATCGTGTGCTCGGCGCGCCGGATGAGGACCCGGTCGCCTTCCTGCAGGTCGCACTGCAGCTGGCCGTCGAAGTGGAGCCGCGCGTCGCCGGCGCGCTTCAGTGAGATCTCGATCGCCGAGCGGTCGCTGATCATGATCGGCCGGTTGGACAAGGTGTGGGGCGATATCGGGACCAGCGCGAAGCCGGGCACGCCCGGCTGGACGATCGGCCCGTCGGCGGACAGGGCGTACGCGGTCGAGCCCGTGGGGGTGGCGACGATCAGCCCGTCCGCGCGCAAGTCGTAGACGAACTCGCCGTCGATGTTGACGACGAATTCGATGAGGCGCCCGACCGAGCCCTTGTTGACTACCGCGTCGTTGAGCGCCAGCGTGGAAAGCGTGACGGCGCCGTCGCGGTGCACCTCGGCGGCGAGCATGGTGCGCTCCTCGATGGTGTGCCTGCCCGCGAGGATCTCCGCCATCGCATCGATCATTTGGGAGGACGCGATGTCTGTCATGAAGCCGAGCCGGCCCTGGTTGACGCCGACCAGCGGGACGTCCCGTCCTGCCAGATTTCGCGCCGCGCTCAGCATGCTCCCGTCGCCCCCCTGAACGACGACCAAGTCGGCGCGCGCGCCGATCTCGGCGTAGTCGGCTACCTGGAAGCCGGCCGCGCCCTTGCCCGCCGCGGTCTCCTTCTCGACCAGCACGCCGCACCCCTGCTTGCGCAAGTACTCGCCCAGCGTCGCGAGCGCCTTTGCGACGCCCGGGGACTCGTAGCGACCGATGAGCGCGATGGTCTTGAAAGCGGGCATACCGGCATTAAATCATGCCCCTGTAGGGGTGACAAAAGATCGAGAGCGCGAGCGTGAACAAACCCCAAACGGGGCCGATTCGGTAGAATCGACTGCCATGCTGGACCGCCGCGCACAGATGCTGCTCAAAACCCTGGTGGAGCGGTACATCGCCGAGGGCGAGCCGGTCGGATCGCGCGCCCTGTCGCGCGTCTCAGGCCTCGACCTGAGCCCGGCCACGATCCGCAACGTGATGGCGGACCTCGAGCAACTCGGCTTCGTCGCGAGTCCCCATACCTCGGCGGGCCGCGTGCCTACCAATCGCGGCTACCGCTTCTTCGTCGATACCCTGCTCACGGTCAAGGAGCTGAATCGCGTCGAGATAAGCCAGCTCGAGGTCAACCTCCACCCCGATCATCCGCAGCGGCTCATCAGCGCGGCGTCCCAGCTCCTCTCCGACCTCACGCACTTCGCGGGCGTGGTCGTAGCGAGCAAGCGCAAGACGCCGGCGTTCCGCCACATGGAGTTCCTGGCGCTTTCGGACAAGCGGGTGCTTCTGATCATCGTCACGCCCGAAGGCGACGTGCAGAACCGGATCCTGTTCACGGAGAAGATCTACACACCGTCGGAACTGGTCACGGCCGCGAACTTTCTCAATCAGAATTACGCCGGCCTGACCTTCGAGGAGATCCGCGGCCGGATCCACGCCGAAATGAAGCAGCTGAGGGAGGACATGACCCAGCTCATGACCGCGGCGCTCGACGTAGGCAGCGAGGCGCTATCCCAATCGGCCGACAACTACGTGGTGTCGGGCGAGCGCAATCTCCTCGACTCGCACGACCTCGCGTCCAACATGTCGCGCCTGCGCGAGTTGTTCGAGCTCTTCGAGAAAAAGACGCTGCTGATGCAGATCCTCGAGATCAGCACGCGCGCGCAGGGCGTGCAGATCTTCATCGGCGGCGAGTCGGGCATCGCGCCGCTGGACGAATGCAGCGTCGTGACCGCGCCCTACGAGGTCGATGGGCAGGTCATCGGGACCGTCGGTGTCATCGGGCCCACACGCATGGCCTACGAGCGGGTGATCCCGATCGTGGACATCACCGCCAAGCTCCTGTCGAGCGCGCTTTCGCAGCCGTGACCCGGCGCTGAGGATGGGATGGCGAGCGTCGCGGTCCTGCTCATCAACCTCGGCACCCCCGACGCGCCCACCCCGCAGGCGGTACGGCGCTATCTGCGGCAGTTCCTCTCCGATCCGCGGGTCGTCGAGATCCCGCGAGCGCTGTGGTTGCCCCTTCTCTACGGCGTGGTCCTCAATACGCGCCCGCGGCAATCGGCCCGCAAGTACGCGAGCATCTGGACCGCAGACGGCTCCCCGCTCAGGGTGCACACCGGGAAGCAGGCGCGCCTGCTCGGCCAGCGCCTCGGTCCGCGAGTGCGCGTCGAGTTCGCGATGCGCTACGGCGAGCCCTCCATTCCCGGGACGCTGGCGCGCCTGAGATCGGAGGGGGCCGACCGGGTGCTGCTCTTTCCCCTGTACCCGCAATACGCCGCCAGCACGACGGCGAGCGCGCTCGACCACGCCGCCGATTTCCTGCGCCAGACTCGCAACGTCCCGGAAGTCCGCCTGGTGAAGGCGTTTCACGACCACCCCGCCTACGTCGGCGCGGTCGCGGCGATGGTCAGCGAGCACTGGCGGGAATCGGGCCGGCCCGCGAGGCTGCTCATGAGCTTTCACGGGCTGCCGCAGTATACGGTGGCGCGCGGCGATCCCTATTCGGAGCAATGCCTCGAAACCGCGCGTCTCGTGGCCGCACGCCTGGGACTCGCGCAAGGCGAATGGCAGGCCACGTTCCAGTCGCGCTTCGGGCGGACCGAATGGCTCCAGCCCTACACCGCGGCGATGCTGGCGGAGTGCGGCCGCCAAGGGATCGCCCGGGTCGACGTCGTTTGCCCCGGCTTCGTCGCGGACTGCCTCGAGACCCTCGAAGAAATGGGAATCGAAGGCCGCAAGACCTTCCTAGGCGCAGGAGGTCGCGAGTTCCACCTTTTGCCCTGTCTCAACGAGCGCGCCGACTGGATCGACGCCCTGGCCGCCATTACACGGCAGCATCTTTCCGGCTGGACCGAGGCGCCCATCGAGCCCCTTGAAATTCGCGGGCAGGGCCCCAGCTAGGATCGCCGGCGCGAGCCGTTCCCGACCATCGTTCAGTCCTATTTTGCGGAGACCGTATGCCTGACCCGGATCAAACGACTTCGCCGACCGCCGCGGGCGATGCGCAGGTCGGAGAACCGCCAGCACAGGGACAAGCGCGGGCCCCCGACCCGGGCGAACTCCTGCGTCAGGCCGAGGCAAAGGCCGCGGAGCATCACGACGCCTGGCTTCGAGCGAAGGCCGAGGCGGACAACATCCGCAAGCGGACCGCGGTCGAGCTGGCCAACGCCTACAAGTACGCCATCGAATCCGTGGCCGTCGAGCTCCTTCCGGTCAAGGATGGCCTTGAGGCGACGCTCGCCGCCGATTCCGCCTCGCTGGAGTCGCTGAAGAACGGAGTCGAGCTGACCCTGAAGCAGCTGAGCACCGTGTTCGGGAAGGCCGGCCTGAAGGAGATCGATCCCGGCGGCGAGAAATTCGACCCCCATCGGCATCAGGCCATCAGCATGCTGCCGTCCGAGAAGGAGCCAAACACCGTGATCAACGTGCTTCAGAAGGGGTACACCCTCCACGATCGGGTGATCCGGCCCGCGCTGGTGACGGTCGCGAAGCCCAAGGACCCGCAAGCTTGAAGTCGGAGGATTAATCCCCATATCGACATCCGGGTTATTTGCCAGAGAATTCAAAAGGAAGACCATGGGAAAGATCATTGGAATCGACCTCGGCACCACGAACTCCTGCGTCGCGATCATGGAGGGCGGCAAGCCCAAGGTGATCGAGAACTCGGAGGGCGCGCGCACCACGCCTTCGATCGTCGCTTACATGGAAGACGGCGAGGTACTCGTGGGCGCGCCGGCCAAGCGCCAGGCCGTCACCAATCCGAAGAACACCCTCTACGCCATCAAGCGGCTCATCGGACGTAAGTTCGAGGAGAAGGAGGTGCAGAAGGACATCGACCTGATGCCCTACAAGATCGGCAAGGCCGACAACGGCGACGCCTGGGTCGAGATCCGCGGCAAGAAGATCGCGCCGCAGGAAGTCTCGGCGCAGGTGCTGCGCAAGATGAAGAAGACCGCCGAGGACTATCTCGGCGAAGAAGTCTCGGAAGCCGTGATCACAGTGCCCGCTTATTTCAACGACTCCCAGCGCCAGGCGACCAAGGACGCCGGCCGTATCGCGGGCCTCGAAGTCAAGCGCATCATCAACGAACCGACTGCGGCGGCGCTCGCGTTCGGGCTGGACAAGAAGGAAGGCGACCGCAAGATCGCGGTCTATGACCTGGGAGGCGGCACCTTCGACATCTCGATCATCGAGATCGCCGAAGTCGAGGGCGAGCACCAGTTCGAAGTGCTCTCGACCAACGGCGACACCTTCCTGGGCGGCGAGGATTTCGACCAGCGTCTCATCGACTATCTCTGCGACGAATTCAAAAAGGAACAGGGTCTCGATCTCAGGAACGACGTTCTCGCGCTGCAGCGCTTGAAGGAAGCGGCGGAGAAGGCCAAGATCGAGCTGTCCTCGAGCCAGCAGACCGAGATCAACCTGCCGTACATCACCGCGGACAAGAGCGGACCGAAGCACCTCGCGATCAAGGTCACACGGGCGAAGTTCGAGAGCCTGGTCGAGGAACTGATCGACAAGACGGTCGAGCCGTGCCGCATCGCGCTGAAGGACGCGGGGCTCAAGATGTCTGACATCGAGGACGTGATCCTGGTCGGTGGCATGACGCGCATGCCCAAAGTCCAGGAAACGGTGAAGGACTTCTTCGGCAAGGAGCCGCGCAAGGACGTCAACCCCGACGAGGCGGTCGCGGTCGGCGCCGCGGTGCAGGGCGGCGTGCTCAAGGGCGACGTCAAGGACGTGCTGCTCCTCGACGTGACGCCCCTGTCGCTCGGTATCGAGACGCTGGGTGGCGTTTCGACGAAGCTCATTCAGAAGAACACCACCATTCCGACCAAGGCGCAGCAGGTCTTTTCGACCGCCGACGACAACCAATCGGCCGTGACAATCCACGTTCTGCAGGGCGAGCGCGACATGGCCGCGGGCAACAAGAGCCTGGGGCAGTTCAACCTGGAGGGCATTCCGCCGTCTCCGCGCGGGATGCCGCAGATCGAGGTCACGTTCGACATCGACGCGAACGGCATCCTGCACGTGTCAGCCAGGGACAAGGCGACCGGCAAGGAGAACAAGATCACCATCAA
>Ga0137409_10004770_pt1 | contig 14211 bp, 10 predicted proteins | sample CZODoug1_16funga_FD_122059 | JGI IMG/M metagenome (GOLD analysis project Ga0137409, IMG submission 122059) | Vadose zone soil fungal communities from Angelo Coast Range Reserve, California, USA - CZODoug1_16fungal (Hybrid Assembly) | ecosystem: Environmental > Terrestrial > Soil > Vadose zone... | reverse complement strand
GGGCCCCTCCGAGTATCCAGTCCGGGTATCCACACTTCTGATCTGATAAAATCCAACTGAAGCGACATCCCCGCTTAGCCGTAAACCTCCAGCTAGACTACAGACACCACTAGCCCTTATCAGTGGGAGGCAGGTAGTCAGGTCTTGATTAATAAGCTTTAATTAATAAACTTCAATATTATAATTTCTGGGGTAATTATGGCGACAAAATGTGGAATGGCGCTTTCGCACTGCGGAGCACGTCGTACCTGATCGCCTCAGCCCTTCTCTGGCGCGTGATCGAGAATCGCTTCCGCCTTCGGATCCCAGTACATCTTCTCCCCGGACCAATAGGCGCGCGCGGCCATCATACAAGCCACGGAGTGCGCAAAACCGTGTTGCACCGTGGCATTAGGTTGTTTGCGGCTCCGTAAACAATCCAGCCAATTGATCATGTGGGAAGGATCTTCATCGCCCATCCACGTCGGCGGAAGAGATGTATCGCCAGTCAGCAGAATGTCTTTGACACCTCGCCGGGTGTCAATCGTGGGATCATCTTCATGATTGCCCTTTTCCTCCACCATCTGCCAGCGCGGGCTGCCTTCGCCGCCGTGATTCATCATGGTGGCTTTCTTGCCCATGATGCGCGTGAAACTGGGTGCGTCATTGCCGAAGCTCGTCGAGTAGCTCACCAGCAAACCTCGCGAATACGTGAAGAGTGCCTGGAAAGTATCGGGATTTTCCCGGCCGTCATGCCAGGCAAAAATACCTCCGCTGGCCACGACGGACTCCGGATACTTTTCGTCCAGGAAGTAGTGGCAGAGATCGATGCCATGACTCATCCACTGGTCCGAGATGCCGCTGGAAAAGTCCTTGTACAGGCGGAACTCGAAATAAAGCTGAGGATCGAACGGCCGTTGCGGCTTGTTCATTAACCAGGCGCGCCAATCGGTGTCCTGTTCGCGAATCATCTTTACTTCGGGGCGGCCGCGCCAGCGAGGCCCGTGATAATTCCACACGATCTCGTATTTGGTGACTTCACCGAGAACGCCGGAACGGATCTGGTCGCGCACCGCAATTTGATACCGTTCGCTGCGATGCTGAGTGCCAATCTGGACGATGAGGTTTCGCGACAAAGCGGCATCGCGCGCCGCCTTCACTTCTTCGAGAACGTTGCCCATGGGCTTCTCGCAGTAGCAATCTTTGCCGGCCTCCGCGGTCATCTTCAGCACCGGGGAATGCGAGTGCTCCGGCGTGGAAATCACGACCGCGTCTACATCCTTGAGCGCCAGAAGCTCCTGCGGATGCTGGAGCGCACGAGGCCCCTTGCCGTAGTACTTCTGGTTTGCGGCAACGGCCCGTTCCAGATTGTGGCTCCACAAGTCGCAAACCGCCGTCATCTCCACGTTTTTCTGATCTTTGAGGCGGGCCACGATGCCGTCAAGCTCGCCGCCACGATTGCCGACACCAATATGCCCCAGCGAGATTCGATCGTTGGCTCCGGCAATGCGTGCGTAGGACAACGCCGTGCTGCTCAACGCTGCGCTTCCTGCAACAACTACCGCGCCCTTCTGCAGAAAGTCTCTCCGGTTGACCTTGCTTTCTGAGGTGTCCATTGGGTTCTCCTAGGTACGAAGATTATTAATGCCGATGGTGTTCTTCGCCAGGTCCCGAACAAAAGAACTCACATTCGCTTCCTTAATCGGGCAGGCCCAGCATCCTGCTCAGCGTTCCACCCATAATCATTTTGCGTGTGCGCTCCGGAACGTCGCAAGCATCGAACATCGACTGGTATTGGTTCACGACGGCCTCGATTTCGCCCAGATCCGTGTCTGACCCAAAGACAATTTTGATAAAAGCACTCGGATCGTTATTCGGTGTCTTTACCGTCCATTCCGCGCTGCGCCATTCTGTAGCCGACCACCAGAAGATTTTCTCGAACTCCGCGAGGCGTCCGTGCATTTTCGTCAGGGTCGAGCCACTGAGGTCGAAGAATACGTTTGGATTCCAACGCGCGACCTCCGCCGCCCATTCGTATTCTGGGTTGCCACAGTGTGCGCCAAGCACTGTGATCTTTGGAAAGCGGCGCGCGATCTCCTCCAGGTGAATCGGACGCATCCGACCCGAAGCCACATCTTCAGGCTCGTCAAACTTTTGCCGCAAAACGATGCCGGTGTGAAACAGGACGATCCAGCCGTAGCGGTTCGCCAGCTCATACACGGGAAAATAGGATGGATCGTTGTACGGCTTCTTGACGAACTCCAGTTCACCAAGGCCGCGGTAGCCCATGGCGTGAAGTTCTTCCACCTGCTTGACCACGTCAGGTGCGTCCAGATCCACGAAACCGAAGGGAATGATTTGCGTAGGATGCAGCTTTGCCGCTTCGGCAACAAGTTTGCGGTTAGCAAAGGGAGTGAGCAAACACGCCGTGAGGTTCAGGCGATCCGAAACCTTCAGGAAGTTGTCAATGTAATTGGGCTTTTTGGCATCAAAATGCACGTGCATATCCACGATGCGGCCCGCTGCTTTGTTAGAGCTAGCCTTCTCCTTGTCAGATAGCACGTTGTTGGACCGAAATGCTTCCACAACTTGCCAGGCGCGGGGAATCACTGCGGCAGCGCTTGCAGCGCCAAGAAATTTCCTGCGGGAAAATAGACTCGCCATGTTCCTCCCTGTATTTCCTATTGGCCGGTTGCAAACTATTTTTTTGTTTCTGGATGCCGTTGTTGTAGCCCGGGGCTGCGCACCACTGCGCAGACCCGAAAGGCGGCTCCCGGTCACCAAATCAGTTTTAGCGCGAACTGGAGTTGGCGGTTGCTGCCGGCCGTGCTGCTGATGGTGTTGAACTCGCCGAAGCTCGGGGCGGTTGACCCTACCTGGTCCTGGAACGGGTTGGGCATTGAAAAAATGGGGTGGTTCAGGATGTTGAAGGCTTCGAAGCGGAACTGAAGTTTCAGCCGCTCGGTGATGGTCGTGGTCTTCATGGAGCTGAAGTCGAAACTGACGTACTTTGGCCCACGTAGCACGCTCCGACCTGCGTTGCCGAAGACCTCCTGAGAGGTAGGAAACGCGATGGCGGACGTATTCCACCAGTTCAGCAGCTGTTTCGGACCATCGTTGGGATTGCCAATGATGTCGCAGTTGTCTTGTTCGAAGTTCACTTTGTTGGCGGCGTCATCGCTGGCATTGAGACAGGAGACAGGCAAGCCGGTTCGCACCACGCTGATGCCACCTACCTGCCAGCCGCCGAGAAGTTTGTCGACGGGCTTGGACCAGCTGGAACCCCAGCGCTTGTTTCGGCCGAAGGGCAGTTCGTAAAGCGCGCTGTTAACCCAGTTAAACTTGGCGTCGAACACGGAAGGACCGTAGTCGAGACGCAGGTTGTAGATGTGCGGAGTGGCCTGGCCAAAGCCGCCGTCACGTGTGGACGAGGCCGTGTCCATAGTCTTGGACCAGGTAAACGAGCTCAGAAAGGACAGACCCTTCGAAAAGCTTTTTTCAACCTTGGCCTGCAGGGAGTTGTAGTTGGCTGAGGTGGCACTCTCAAACAGGTTATAAAACGAGCCCAGAGAGGAGTACTTCGGCGCAAGAAACGTTACCGGCTGGGCGACCTGATCCCCTTGCATCAGCGGGAACGGCTGATTTTGATCCGTCAGGTGTGGCAAGTGGGTAGAGGCAGAACCCACATAAGCAAGTTCAAAGATGAGATTCGGCATGAGTTGCTGCTGGATGCCCAGGCTCCATTGCTGGATACGCGGAGTCTTCAAATGAGGATCGACGATGAACATAGATGGTTGAATGATGACTTGCGAAGTGTTGGTAAAGATCTGATCCACAACTGAGAACTGCCCCTTGCGGATAAACTTAGCCGAGCGCGGAGCATTGCGTGCAAAGTCAAACCAGGGATCCGCGTTCATGGGTGAATAAAAGATTCCTGCGCCACCGCGAATCACAGTCTTGTTGTGGCCGAATCCCGGTGACCAGGCAAATCCAAAACGCGGCGACCAGTTGGTTTTATCTGTAAACACCAGGTTGTGACCTAAGCGGTTGTCTCTCACAAACGGCAAGAAGGTGGGCGACGCTGGGTCGGTATCGAACTGCACGCTAGGAAAATCCTGGAAAGGATCGCCAGAGCCGGGCCGCACGACAACCGGCGTGGAACCACGCAGGTCCACGTTGACCATAGAATCCTTTAAGTCGTGCCAGTATGGCGCAACCTCGTACCGCAAACCGAAATTCAACGTGAGGTTATGCGCAAGCTTAAAATCGTCTTGAACATAATATGCCTGTGTCCAGCGAAAAAGGTGTACGTGTGAATCTCCGGTAGCGACTTCAGAGTCGTTGCTGATGCCAAGGAGCATCGAAGCTAGCGAGAGTCCGCCGCTGGTATTACCCAGCGTGTCTGGCACCGTGGCGGTGGCGATCGCAGGACTGGTAAAGGAGGCGCGCGCGATGTTGTGGGACAGCAGGTTCAGGTTCTCACGCCGAAAGTCGACGCCCACCTTTAAGACATGATGTCCCCTAATTAGAGACCAGTCGTCACCGTACTCATAAGTGGTCTGAACCTTCCGAAGTGGGTGCCCAAAAGCATCTTCGCCCAAGTCCTCGAAGTCGTCACCGGAACCCACGAAGTTCGGCGTTCCGAAATCGACAGGGTCGTTAGACGCACCCGTTATGCCAATTTCCTGGGACACGTTGGTCTTGCCTGCCAGCGGGCCTACGCGGCTTCCTTTCGCGCGCACGTAATTAACCTTGGCCTCGTTGACCATGTTGGGACTAAGGGTCCAGGTGTGGTGGAGAGTCAGCGTCATGGTTTTCACCGCTTCGGTGAGGTCGCGGACCGGTATCACATTGTTGTTCACAACATCTTCGCGCCCCCAGGAGTATCTGCCCCAGAGATTCATATTGGGCTTAAGGATGTAATCGATCCGGCCTGCCGCCTGATCATAATTCGTTGGAATGCCAACTACGGCGGAGTAATTGTTGACCAAGCCGGGCCGGTTGGGCGCGGGCACATAAGACGTGACCAAAAAAGCGGCTGTCGCGGAATTCCAACACTGCTGCGGGATCATCATGTTGGGCCAGGGCACGTCCGTGTTGGGGTTGGAGTTGAAGCAGCCTGCTGGAAGCGAATTCCCCGGGCGGAATGCGGGGGAACCATCCGGGTTGGTGTCATGCGGCATGTAGATGGGAGTGCCATAGTCGGTGAAGTCCCCGTTCTTCACGTTGGGCATGGGCACTGTGGCCTGTTTAGCCGCGTTGGTGCGGTCGCGCAAACCCTCGTAAGCACCGAAATAGAAGAGTTTATTGCGGATGATTCTTCCGCCTGCGGTAGCTCCGAATTGATTGCGCTTGAAAGGAGGTTTTGGACCTCCCGGGACCCCCGAATTAATGTCCGTAAAAAAGTCCTTCGCATCCAGAGCGCTATTTCGCAGAAAGTCGTAGGCGGTTCCATGAAACTCGTTTGTGCCGCCCTTGGTGACCGCGTTGATTTGCGCCGCACCGCGGCCGAACTCCGCCGTATAGGAATTTGTCTGCACCTTGAATTCCTGGATTTCATCGATGGAAGGGATGGCGGCGACGGTGTTGAAGTCCGGAGAAGTGTCCGTGGCGCCATTCAAAAGGAAATTGGTGTCCTGGGCGCGGGCGCCACCCACCGAGTATTGATCGCTCACGCGACGTCCGACATCGCGCACCTCTTGAAACGCCGTATTGGAATCCTTCGTGAACGTGACACCCGGGCCAAGGGTGGAGAGATCCAGAAAGCTGCGGCCATTCAATGGCAGGTCTACCACGCGCCTGTTATCGATCACCTGACCAATCGTGCTCGACTCCGTAGAGAGCAACGGAGCCTCACTCATGGCCGCAACGGTATCCGTGACCTCACCGAGTTTCAGCGTGATGTCCATGCGCGCCTTCTGGTCTACCAGCAATTCAAATGCGGCCACCGCTGTTGTACGAAAACCGGCATGCGTCACGGTTATGGAATAGTGGCCTGGTTCCAGCGCCGTAATCGTGTAATCTCCGGTGCCAGTCGTGCGTGTAACGTGGTGGGTATTGCGGTCGACATTCGTGACCGTCACTTCCGCATCGGGAAGGACGGCGCCGCTTGCATCATAGACAATACCTGTGATCGTCCCTGTTCCTATCTGCGCCGATGTGGGTCTTGCGATAATCGTGAACGCTAGAATCAAGAACGCAAGAGATGGAAGAATTCCTTTCTCAACTTCTCTGGCTTTCCTGGACATAGTCACTACCCCGCTCCGTTAAAAACAGATTTTCAGCCGCGTGAGGGTGTGGTCCCGGGCTCTTTTGAGTCCGACCACATTGAGCCGGGCCGTAGGAGCAATCAGGATTATTTCTTGGCACCCTCTTTTGGGGCGAAGCATACATCCGTTCGCCCTTTTTCGCCCGTATTTTTCTGTTTGCCCAGACACAGGATCGGGTTCTACGGTCATACGTGGCTGGAAAAAGCGGCTACCTATTCCCCACGGCGAAGGGGCGGCCATTGCAGCCGCGTAGTGTTTTGCGAATTCTGCACGAAACGGGAAAGCGAATCGGATTCCATGCGTTTCGCCGATGCCGCGCAGCAGTGCTTCGCAAGGCACAAGTGCCGGAGGGCCTAATCACTCTTTGGCTCGGCCACGCACGAACTTTGACGGACCGCTACGCATCGCAGCTTCGGGAAGATGTTAAATATCGCAGCGAATGGTGCGAGCGTGCCGGAATGGGCTTTTCAATTGTTACATTGTTACACGCGGACGTCGCTGCAATTGACTTCGCAAAGGTTGCGTAAACGTTTTGAGGGTAACGCTTTATCTGGTGTCGCTTCGGGACCATGACCCGATCTTCTTCCCAGCTCAATTGTCCGCAAGTTGTCCATAAGCTGGGTAACAACGGAACCGGCCTGTCTTCGACGGATTGGCCGCGATAGGAATCGCCGACAGTATGACTCCTCCGTTGGTTCCCTTCACGGAGGTCGATGTGTCCTGCCAGCCCCTCGCTGGCCCCTCCACTTAGGCCGAATTGCTTCGCCTACGGTTCGCAACTTCCGCGGAAGGCTCTCGCGAAATCTTAGTTTTTCTTTTGCGCCCTGTTTTCTCAGGCGGGGAGCCGTTTCACGATTGAAGCTATCCAGTCTCGAATCATCGGGAAGCGAAATCCGTTTTTCTCCATCGCCTCGGTAATTAACTTGTGGCCTTCGAAGGGCTCTACGTCCAAGAAATAGCCGTTGGCTCGGAGCATAGCGTCTGTCATGACAAAGCTGACACGCTTATTCCCGTCAATAAAGGCGTGATTATTTGCTAGGGATTCCGTCAGCGCAGATGCTTCCTCGATAAGATTGCTGTAGTAGCCATTTTGTGCGCGGAGAACGGCCGACTCCAGCAGTCCCGTATCGCGAATACCGTGGAGTCCGCCGAATTCCTCGATTAGCAAGCGGTGAGCTTCGATGGTTTCAGCTACAGTCGGGTAAATCCGTGGTGGCATCTACTCAGCCAAAAGCTGAAGCAACTTTCGGTTCTTATCCACGGACCGGCGCACGTGCGCCATAATCTCGGGACGCACGACACTCTGAGTTGGAGCAACAAACCGAATGTAGTGTTCTGCTGCTTGTTCCAAAACATAGGTCGTGGTCTGGCCGTTGTCCTTCGCCAGTTTGGCCAGGTCATCATAGAGAGTGGCCCGCATGTTGAGCCCAACCTGCTTTCTTGCTTCCTTTGCCATAGTCGAGTCTCCTCACAACCTGGGTTAATTATATCTGAGAATCCTCTCGTGTCAAGATGTATCTAGACGCATCAATGTCGGCCAAGACCTTCTCTGTAGACCTACCTTTGTCGGAAAAGAGAGAACGGGGGCGTCCTGGCCGTAGAGTGCTGCCTTCCGAATTATGCCGAATTGAGTCTCGTGGCCAACCGTGTTTCCTCCCGATAGCTGGCTGTCGTAGCCCAACGATCCTTGATTAAGCCGGCATAATCCCGCGGAAGCCAGCCTTCGGATCCGATCTGGTTAGTCGACGCAAACCGGAAAAGTGGCAGCCAGTACAAAGGTCAGTACCAACATCAGCGGTAACGTTAATCCGAGACCATGAAATTGGCGTGATACCATCGTTGCGATAACTTAATCTGACGCTCTGCTGAATTGCTTTCTCCTCAGAAATGTTTGAACAGGTCAGTGCATCGGGGGTTCGAAACTGGAAGCTGTGGCTAGTCCTCGCGGCTTTGGCCATTGCACTTCTGGCCAGTTTGATTTGGGCCTTGCGAATGACCCGAATGCCACTCAAGTCCTACGTTGGGCAACTCCCTCTGCTAACGAGCGAACAACTGGAAATCGCCGATCATCTATCCCAACACGTGAAGTATCTTTCTGGAACGATCGGCGAACGAAATCTATCCAGGATTGGAACTCTTCAGGCGGCCACTGATTATCTCCAGAGTCAACTTAGACTGGCTGGATACTCAATCAGACAACAAACTTACCTTGTTCAGGGACATCAAGTAAGCAACCTTGAAGTGATGGTGCCTGGAAGCGATGCTGCAGGCGAAACCGTCGTGGTGGGCGCACACTATGACAGCGTCCCGAGGTCGCCTGGTGCAAATGACAACGCCAGTGGTGTCGCTGCAGTACTTGAGCTGGCACGGATTTTGCAAGCTACTACGCACCGAAGAACGATTCGATTGGTGCTGTTCGTGAACGAGGAACCACCGTTCTTTCAAACTGCGGACATGGGAAGCTTGGTTTACGCTCGACAGCTTCGCAGCCAGAATGTTGCTGTCGCAGCGATGATTTCCCTGGAGACGATTGGTTTTTATTCCGATGTTCCTGGCAGCCAGAAATACCCCGCGTTGTTGGGGCTCTTTTACCCGGACCGTGGCAACTTCGTTGGTTTTGTTGGAAATCCAAATTCGCGAACTCTTGTGCGACGTACCGTCCGCAGGTTTCGCGAAACGACTATGTTCCCGTCAGAGGGCGTCGCCGCTTCCGCCGATTGGCCGGGCGTGGGCTGGTCCGACCATTGGGCTTTCTGGCAGGAACAGTATCCCGCGATCATGGTTACCGACACAGCTCTATTCAGGTATCCCTACTACCACACCACTTTTGACACTGCCGACCGTGTCGATTTCGAGAAGATGGCGAGAGTCGTGGATGGAGTGAGAAGAGTGGTTGAGTCACTCGCGACGGATCTGTGAACATTCGCTCGCACATTTCTGATTCCGGCACTTACAAAACCACAGATGTTGTCCGTATTGTCCGTAAATAATGAAGTAGATGTCCCGATTGAGAACGCAACGTAGCGCATTGATTTGAGAAGGGGCGAATGGATCCGAACCAGATTCCGTGCCTTATTGAAATCTATGAAATTCTGTGGTTCCGAAGCGACTGATAATGAACCTGTTGCGTCTCGCGTGTTGAACTTGAGTGAAGCGGTTGGGCTTGAGGTGCTTCTTCAGCTACAAAATCATCCACACTGACTGCCGGTCTCTGAGTGTAAAAGGAGATGAGTCAGCCCCTGATTCGTGTCGGGTAACGCGAGTTGGGGTATACAGTTTTCTTTTTAACATATCAGTGGATACCTATTGCTTCGTATCTCTCCTAATCTGAATCGTTCGAGCGTTTGCTTTCCAGTACAATTCGGATCGCGCGGCTGAGGCCCTTTGCACCATACGGCTTTTGCAAAACCGATGCGCCCTTTTCCGCCAAAGAAGTCAGAGATGCTGCCTCGGCCGTGTAGCCGGTGGTAAAAACCACCCCAAGACCGGGTCGAATGGCCGACATTTCCAAGTATGCATCGGGGCCGCTCATACCAGGCATCACCACGTCCATCACAACCAGATCTATTCGGTCCGAATTATTCTTGAAAAGTTCGACGGCTTCTATGCCGTTGGACGCGAGAATTACACGATAGCCGAGGGCTCCCAACGTTTCCTGGGCCAACTCGCGAAGGCTCTCGTGATCTTCGGCTAACAGGATTGTTTCGGTGCCCCCTTGAGGATGTTCGTCAGGCTCGGCCTTAGGCGGTTCTGGGACACCGCTGTCGCCGGGGAGATAAACTCGAAACGTTGTCCCTTTTCCAGGCTCGCTGTATACATTGATGAATCCGCCGTGCTGTTTCACGATTCCAAACACAGTTGCCAAACCAAGCCCCGTGCCCTTGCCGATCTCTTTGGTAGTGAAAAAAGGTTCGAAGATACGGTCGATCGTTGCGGCGTCCATCCCAATGCCTGTGTCGGATACCGAGAGCAAGACATAGCTCCCCGGCCGCACATAGTAGGTATGAAGGCGGCAATAGTCTTCGTCGATGTCAACGTTTTGGGTCTCGATTACAAGTCGTCCGCCTTTCGGCATAGCATCTCGCGCATTCAGACAGAGGTTCATGAGCACTTGGTCGATCTGGACAGGGTCCGCCAGCGCGACGCGAAGGTTCGCTGTAGGATGGAGTCGGACCTCTATGTCTTCTCCAATCACTCTTCGCAGGAGGCTTGTTCCCTCCTCGACCAGTTTGTTGAGGTCGATCCTTCGAGGTTGCAGGACTTGCCGGCGGGCGAACGCTAGGAGCTGGGCAGTCAGTCCCGCAGCCCGCTGAGCTTGGTCGCAAATCTTCCGGAGACGTTCCTGGAGACGCGTACCGGTTTGTGCTTCCTTATACTCCAGTTCGGCCCAGCCCAGAATTGCACAGATTACGTTATTGAAATCATGGGCTATGCCACCGGCCAGCCGTCCGATGGCTTCGAATTTCTGCAACTGCTGCACCTGCCGTTCCAACTGCTTGTGTTCTCGGCGCTGCTCTACGTCTCGGAGTTCACGCTGAACCGCGGGAACCAGCCGCTTCAAATTGCTCTTCATGACGTAGTCCTGCGCGCCTTGTTTCAGTGCAGCCACTGCAGCTTCCTCGCCCATGGTTCCTGAGACGAAAATGAAAGGCACCTCGGACCCTTTTGTTCTCAAAAGATTCAGCGCGCTAGTTCCGGAGAAATGGGGCATCGAATGATCGGAAATAACGATGTCCCACTCCTGCTTGCTGAGAGCAGAGTTCATGGCGGCGAGAGAGTCCACCCGTTCATAACTTACGTCGTAGCCACCGCGTTGTAATTCTCGGAGGAGCAGCGCGGTATCGTCTTCCGAATCCTCAACGATCATTACGTGAAGGGCAACGCCCATCATGATCTCCTAACGGGACAGATGCACTCGACGCTCGCGACAGTTGAGACACTAAGAGCCGCAACGAACTTTCATAAAAATCGTGGCATCAGCGCCTGGCCATTTTTTTCGATCTTACGTAAGTAGCCAAAACAGTTAACCAGCAGACTTTCGTACTGAAGGTCGTAGTATCGCCTTGAGATCTCCGTTGCGTTGAAGCCGCAGGAGCTCGGTCTCGGTCACCACGGAATTGCCGACACTGAAGACGAGCATTCCGTTTGGCCTCCGGTACGGACCCGTAACCTGGATACCCTGATCCCGCAAAGTCTTGATGGCGCTAGAGAGCTCCTTCCGTCGCTTTGCATTGCCAAAAAGTCTCATCTCGCCTCCCAGACGTTTGAGTCACGACGGCCCTTTACCGTCCCAACTTCCGAAAAACCATTTCCGGCCAACCTCCGAATGGGCGCAAGAACTAAGCCGCTGGCGCGACAGACGCTTCGCGGGCTAGACTCCGCGAGTCATGCCTCAAGCTGACGTTTCACTCGCTTTTTTCACTTTCGCCCCATTCCGGCAACTATCGTAAATTCTGTCGATTACAGGCGAAAGCCGATTCAATCCCCATAAACCCGCGTCTGTCGCAAACGCCAGCCACTTCCTCCTAGTGTCCTAATCGAAAATGCCTCGTATCGACGTCCCGGATCACGGAAGGCTTTCTGCCCGAGGCATTTCCGATCAAGGCTAGCGACAATCCGCCCAGAACCCCGTCTTTCACTTCCCACAATGCCGTCTGGACCGCGCGGGCCACATGGCGGGGATGCCGACTCTGAACGAAGCCGTTCGCCTTCCACCGGTTCGCGTATCCTGTCAATGATTTGAGGTCTAGGCGAACAGTGAAGTGAAATGTAGAACCACGTCCAAGTTCGCTTTCGAGCCAAATTATCCCGCCCGTCACGCCAACAAAACGCTTTGAAATGGCTAGCCCAAGTCCGGTACCTCCAAAGTTCCGTTGGTCCGCCCCTGTAAAGGCGCCCTTTACATGTCCGAACAGCTCAGATTCGACGAGCGTAGGAGTCAGTGCCGAACAATCAACCGGGACAAGCGCCTTCTCACGACGCAATCCCGTGAAGTGAATGGCTCGTGCCACCCGTTCTTTTTCCGTTCCGGTCTCTCCCATGAGCAGAACCGGGGAAGTGCTCTGGCAACCTTTCCGATTAGTTCGTAGAGACGACGCATCGGAGCGGATTCACCGATCAGCCTGCCAAAACAACTTGACTGAACCACGCCTCGCGCGAGGGGTTTGCGGGGTCTTGCATCCTTTCTAGCTTTCCTACCTCACAGATATCTGGCACGATATCTATTGCTAATAGATCTGTAACATCAGTTCAATACAGTGGAATGCCTCATGCGATTCACTACGGGACCGCCTCAGTACATGGCGTGTTGTCCATACGTAACACTATGTACGTAAAACCGGGTATAACGGTGGCTGCCAGATCCTCGTTATCCTGGTTATCCTGCGAAAAGGAATCGTTTCCCCCTATGTCTTAGTTGCGGTGACCGGTCGATGTGCGCTCCGGTGCAGCGTCGGCAGGAGGAGGCTATGAGCCAGATAGAGAGTAAGACCTATAACAGCGATGCTGACGGAACGTCGAATCTCGAAGAGCGCCTGCGGCTCATCATTGACGCCATTCCCGCAATAGTCTGGCGCAAGTTGCCTGACGGCTCAGCTGATTTCCTCAACCAGCATTTTCGCGAATATACGGGTCTTGCCTTAGAGGACGGGCTGGGGTGGGGCTGGATGAACGCGTTTCATCCTGACGACCGTTTGATGGAGGAATGGCGCGGGGCTTTGGCGGCTGGGAAACCCTTTGAGAAGGAGGCGCGTCTCCGCCGGGCGGACGGGCAGTATCGCTGGTTCCTAATTCGCGCCGTGCCGCTGCGAGGCGAGCCGGGAAACATTGTCAATTGGTATGGAACGTCCATCGACATCGAAGATCTGAAAAGGGCCGAAGATCGCATTCGGCTTGTTATCAACACAATTCCGACGATGGTCTGGACCCTTCAACCTGATGGCGCCCTTGATTTCGTCAATCAGCGTTGGCTGGACTATACGGGCCTTTCTTTGGAGGAGGAAATTGAAGAGCCGACGCGCCCAATGCATCCTGATGACATTCCAAGTGCCCTGGAAAAGTGGCGCAGGGACATGGCCGCCGGGGAACCATCCGAGGATGAAGTGCGCTTGCGGCGAGCTGACGGTGAATATCGCTGGTTCCTGGTTCGCACCGCGCCGCTGCGCGACGAGCAGGGAAACCTGGTTAAGTGGTACGGCGTATCAACCGATATTGAAGACCTGAAGCGGGCTGAAGCAGCCTTGAAAGAAAGCCAGCTCAGATTGGAAGAGGCCCAACGCATCGCCCACGTCGGACATTGGGATCGACACCTGGAAACGGGCCGCTCAGCTACTGGAAGAGGAGGAGTCGTCATACTGGTCCAAAGCCAATGTGAACCCCTATGAAGCTGACGAAGGTCTTGAATTAGCTATTGATCGTCTGGTGGAATCTGGTCGGCCGCATGTGGCGATCAAATGTCTTGAAAAGCTACGACACGACAAGCAACCTTTGAATAGTCAACAGGCGATCCTCGTACTTCAGGCAGTGCTGCATTCCACAGAAGAGGCTCGTACGATGGATGCACACGCCATCGTCGAAGTCATACAGGCATTGCAAGATGACCCGAATACAAATCCTGATGATCTTTTTCAAATTGAATGGGCATTTCTATCCCTTCTCGATCGACACCAAGAAGCTTCTCCGAAGCTGTTAGAGCAACGGTTAGCGGACGATCCTGCTTTCTTTTGTGAAGTTATTCGCACTGTGTTTCGGTCCAAGAAAGAGGAGCGCCGTGTTGAAGAGCCCACTGAGCAACAGAAGAATATCGCAACGAACGCATACCACCTTCTTAGCAAATGGAGGACACCCCCTGGCAGCCAGAAAGATGGGACATTTAACGGCCAAGCGCTGACTGCTTGGTTAAAGGATGTCAAAGCAATCTGCATGGAATCCGGCCATCTGGATATTGCGCTTTCCATGTTTGGTC
>Ga0137409_10004769_pt1 | contig 14211 bp, 14 predicted proteins | sample CZODoug1_16funga_FD_122059 | JGI IMG/M metagenome (GOLD analysis project Ga0137409, IMG submission 122059) | Vadose zone soil fungal communities from Angelo Coast Range Reserve, California, USA - CZODoug1_16fungal (Hybrid Assembly) | ecosystem: Environmental > Terrestrial > Soil > Vadose zone... | reverse complement strand
CAGGCTACAAAATCCTGTAACACTTTCTGGATGGTGGCGTTCATGAGTACGACCAACGGCAAGAACGGAAGTGGTCTCGACGTCAATGGTCACAACGCGGCCGCGCAACCTCGCGCGGAATGGCTGGCAGTTCGCGTAAAAGAGAATGGCGATGGGAATTTCTCACAGATGCACTACGCGCGCCGTGGCGTGGTGACGGAAGAGATGACATACATTGCGCTGAAAGAGAAAATTGCGCCGGAGCTGGTGCGGGACGAAGTGGCGCGCGGGCGGATGATTATCCCGGCGAACATTCACCATCCGGAGCTGGAGCCAATGGCGATTGGCGTAGCTTCGCTGTGCAAGATCAACGCGAATATTGGCAATTCCTCCGTCACCTCAGAAGTGGACGAAGAGCTGAAGAAGTTGCACACCGCCGTGCACTACGGCGCGGATACCGTAATGGACCTTTCCACCGGTGGCGACATCCACAACATTCGCGAAGCAATTTTGCGGCACTCTCCTGTGCCGATTGGCACGGTACCGATTTATGAAGCTATTTCACGAGTAAAACGCGTGGAAGACTTGAACGCCGAGGTGATGCTGGAAGTGATCGAAGAGCAAGCCGAGCAAGGCGTCGATTACATGACGATTCACGCTGGTGTGTTGCGCGAGCACGTGCCGCTGGTGCGCAAACGGATTACGGGGATTGTGAGCCGCGGCGGATCGCTGATGGCGCACTGGATGGAGCATCACAAAAAGCAGAATTTCCTGTACGAAAACATCGAGGCAATTTGCAAGATTTTCAAGAAGCACGACGTGAGCTTTTCGTTTGGCGATGGCCTGCGGCCGGGTTGCATCGCGGATGCGAGCGATGAAGCGCAGTTCGCCGAGTTGAAGGTGCTGGGCGAACTGACGAAAAAGGCGTGGGAGCACGACGTCCAGGTGATGATCGAAGGGCCCGGGCACGTGCCAATGGACAAGATCAAGGAGCAGGTGGATAAAGAGATGGAATGGTGCCACGAGGCGCCGTTCTACACCCTGGGGCCGCTGGTAATCGACATCGCGCCGGGTTACGACCACATTACCAGCGCGATTGGCGCGGCGATGATCGGGTGGCATGGAGCTTCGATGCTTTGCTATGTGACGCCGAAGGAGCACTTGGGGCTGCCGAACCCGGAGGACGTGAAGCAGGGCGTGATTGCCTACAAGATTGCAGCGCACGCCGCGGACGTGGCGCGACACCGGCCCGGTGCGCGCGACCGCGACGATGCGCTGAGCTATGCGCGGTTTTTGTTTGACTGGAACAAACAGTTTGAGCTTTCGCTCGATCCGCCGACCGCGAAAGCCATGCATGACGAAAATTTGCCTGATGATTTCTACAAGGAAGCGAAATTCTGCTCCATGTGCGGGCCGAAGTTCTGCTCGATGAACATCACGCAAATGGCCGACGCCGAAGGCGGCCACGACCAGGCCGAGCGCAAACAGAAGTTCGTCGAGCTGCTCGCCAAAGTGCAAGGCGCCTGACGAACTGGGCGGAAATTTGCAAATGGGCATGTTTGATGTGACAGTGACCCTGGCGAATCTGGCTGCTCCCAGCCGGACGGAGGAAATCTCTTTATTGGTGGATACTGATACTGGCGCTACTTTGTCTTGGATCCCCCGGGAAATTCTTCAAAGGCTGGGCGTGACTGCTTTTTCGCGGCTGCCGTTCTCACTCGCGGATGGTCGCGTACTAGAGCGTGACACTACTGCAGTGCTATTGACCATTGACGGAAGAAAAGCTCCGGTGCCAGTAGCTTTCGGAGAGCCTGGCGAAGAGGCTGTCCTGGGCGCGACAGCTCTCGAAACGCTGGGTTTCGTGGTGGACCCAGTCGCAGAGAAACTGATTGAGCGTAACCTGCTCGCCCTCTGTTCTCATGGCTCCCTCTGATCTCCCGATTTCTCTTCGCGAGGAGTTTGACCGCTGGGCGGAAGCCGGGCGCGGCGAAGGGATGGAGCAGGATCACCTGCCCATCACGCTGCCGGTGCTGGAGGAGATGCGGCTCGCCCCGACGGACAACGTCCTGGACGTGGGCTGCGGTGCGGGATGGTTGTCGCGGCGGCTGGCGAAGCTGGTGCCCGAGGGGCGCGTGGTGGGGATGGACATTTCGGATGAAATGATCCGTCACGCGCGGCGGGCCAGCGCGGACTTTGACAATTTGATGTTCGTCACAGGAGAAGTGACGCAAATCCCCTGGCAGCCGCATTTTTTCTCGCATGTGATTTCGGTCGAGTCGTCGTACTACTGGCCTGATCCCGCACCGGGGGTTAAAGACATTTTTCGTGTGCTCCGCGATAGCGGGTCGGCGTGGATCTTGATCAACTACTACCGCGACAATCCGCATTGTCACCAGTGGGGAAGCCTTCTCGCCGTGCCCACGCACCTCCTTTCTGCCGAGGAATGGTGCGGATTGTTCCGTCAAGCTGGATTCACAAACGTTGCACACGAGCGCGTCGTCGATCAATCCCCGTCGCCGGAGGTGTACACCGGACGGTGGTTCCGCGACGCGGAACAATTGCGCGCATTCAAGGCCGAAGGCGCACTGCTCATTCACGGCGCGAAAGAATGAAACAAGTGGCCTGGTCCCTCTCGGCGTGATAGAAATGCCACCGAACAATGAAGGTTTCCCGTGTCATTCCTGAGTGAGGGTGTGGCCGTTGTGACCGGCGCGGGGTCCGGCATTGGCCGCACTCTTGCGCAACAGTTGGCCGCAGCCGGTTCGGCGCTAGCACTCGCGGACATTGATGAAGCGGGGCTGCTGCAGACAGAGAAAACGTTAGCGGAGACAAGCGCGATCGTAACCACGCACCTCGTGGACGTCGCCGATGAGGAAGGCGTGCGCTCGTTCTCGGAGGACGTCAGCAAGAGGCACGGGCGCGTAACGCTGCTGATCAATAACGCGGGAGTCGCGCTGGAAGGCACTTTCGAGGAAATCTCACTGGATGATTTTCGCTGGCTGATGAATATCAACTTCTGGGGCACGGTATATGGCGTCAAGTATTTCTTGCCGCTGCTGAAGCGGGAAGAGCGGGCGCACATCGTGAACCTTTCGAGCGTCTTCGGATTGATTGCTCCTCCGGGTCAACCCGCGTATTCCGCCAGCAAATTTGCCGTGCGCGGATTTACGGAATGCCTGCGACACGAGCTTGAAGGCACGCCAGTGCGCGTTTCCTGTGTCCACCCGGGCGGAATCCGGACGGCGATTGCCCGCCGAGCGCGCATCGGAGCTGGTGTAACGAGAACGGGGCGCGAGGAAGACGTTGCCCGGTTCGAAAAGCTATTCCGGACTTCGCCCGAAGAAGCCGCGTCCCGCATTCTTCGCGGTGTGGAGCGAAGCGAGCCGCGAATCCTGATCGGCTCGGACGCGTATCAGATTGACATCCTGCAACGCTTGCGGCCCGGCACTTATTGGAAGACGCTGTCGCGCAAGCTTAAGAACATTCGGCGCACTTGAAGCTGACCACGCCAAAGTTATGGTGGCCGCAGAGAGTTTTTGACTCCAACGGGAACGGTGAATATACTCGGCATCATTAAGGAAGGACCGACCCATGGGCGTACTGGACCAGCGGTTCGAAAAGAACTTCATGATTACGTCGGTGGACTACGTGTTCAACTGGGCGCGGAAGAGCGCGATCTGGCCCCTCACGTTTGGGCTGGCGTGTTGCGCCATTGAGATGATCGCCTCGACGACTTCGCGGTTCGACATGGCGCGGTTCGGAGCGGAAGTGTTCCGGCCGTCGCCGCGCCAGGCTGACCTGATGATCGTGGCAGGCACGGTCACGCTGAAAATGGCGCCTGTGCTGAAGCGTGTGTGGGAACAGATGCCGGACCCGAAGTGGTGCATTTCGATGGGAGCATGCTCGAGTGTGGGTGGGCCGTTCAATGCGTATTCGGTTTTGCAAGGTGTGGACCGCATCGTACCGGTAGACGTGTACGTCGTAGGATGCCCACCGCGGCCAGAAGGGCTCTTTTTCGCGCTGCTGAAGTTGCAGGACAAGATCGACCAGATGACGCTTGCCAAGCGGCCCACGGAAGTGCGCTTGAAACCGCAGATGGTGGAAGAATTCAAGAAGGGTGTGATGGTGGCGCAAACACCGGAACCGCGATAGAAAATGGAAATCGGAATATAGAAATTGCAGTGGCAGGCTAGGACAGGACGGAACGAGGAGAGAGAAGAAAAGATGGGATTTGCGCGAGCGGCGAAGACGAATGAAATCACTCCGGGAACGATCCGGGAGTTTCAGGTCGAGGGCAAAGCGATTGCCCTGGCCAATGTGGGCGGCAAGTTCTATGCCATCAACAATACCTGTCTGCACCGGGGCGGGCCGCTGGGCCAGGGTGTCATGGACGGAAAGATCGTCACCTGCCCGTGGCATGGCTGGCAGTACGACGTAACTACGGGCAAGATTAGCCAGAATCCAACGGTAGGGGTGGATTGTTACGCCCTTGAGGTTCGCGGAGAGGATATTTTTGTCGACGCTGGCTAGATATTTCTCTTAAGTTAATGAAAATAGATAGGTTATATCGTTTTTTGCCTGAATAGAGTCGCTTGATCCTGATTTCAGCGCCAAGGCCCTGGTTCCTCCAACCCTCACATTTTGTTTCGCTTTTTCGATGCCAGCGTGTATATTGCTGCGGACTCGAAGCCTCGATGGCGACAACGACTGTTCAACGACACTACTGGATCTTCAGCGCCGACCCGCACCACTATCACTGGGACACTCTTTTCGTAAAGGGCAAGGAGATGTGGCACGGCGCCGGGTCCAAGCCCGACGCAATTCGCGCCTTGAGACAGGTGCGCAAGGGCGACCGGGTATTGTGCTACCACTCGGCCCCGGAGCGAACGCTGTATTCGATCGCCGAAGTCACACGAGACCCCTACCCGGACCCGCACGACCACAAGGGAAAAAACCTGGTGGCGGACCTGCGCGCTTTCGAGAAACTGCCTCGGCAGGTGACGTTGGCTGAGATGCGCGCGAATCCGGCGCTCAGGAAGATGAAATTGCTGAAGAATGTCCGGCTGGTCGTTTCACTGCTCACCGACCAGGAGTATCAGGAACTCCTGCGCATGGCCGGGATCGTCGCGACGCCGGGTATTCCGCTGCCTTGATGAGATGCGCGCGGGCGGCGACTGCTCCGTAAATGAATTGAGGTGAGAGATGGCTTCCTTTGGCCGCTCCGGTATTCTTGTTGTTTGTCTTGCCGGTCTTTCCGCACTCTTCTACCAGAACGCGCACCACGATTCGATCCTTGAAGGTATTCCCACCGGAAAGACGCCGGTGCTCGACTTGAGTTATGTGATCAACGACAAGCTGGTGCCGTGGCCCGGAGATGCGAAGTTCTTCGAAGCCAAGGTCAATGCCACGATTGAGAAAAACGGCTACTTCACGCGAAGCTTCTGGATGCTGGAGCATTACGGGTCGCATCTGGATGCGCCGGCGCATTTTCCGCCAGGCAAGACGACCGTTGACCAAATTCCTGTGAAGCAGTTGTTCGGGCCAGCCGTCGTCATTGACGTGCGCACCGAGAGCGCCAAGGACGCGGATTATCTGCTACCCGCGGAGCGCATTGCGGACTGGGAGCAGCGGCACGGACGGGTTCCCGAGGACGCCATCGTGCTCTTGAGGACCGGCTGGGCGTCACGCTGGCCCGATGTGCAGAGGTACCGGAATCAGGATGCAACGGGCAAAATGCATTTTCCAGGGTTTTCAGTAGAGGCCGCGAAAATGCTGATGGAGCGTAAAGTAAGCGGCCTGGGGTGCGATACACTGAGCATCGACTACGGCGCATCGAGTGATTTTGCCGTGCATCACCTCTCGCTGGGTGCAGGTTTGTATCACCTTGAAAATCTGTCAGACCTGAGCGAGTTGCCGGATATAGGGGCGTTTCTCATCGTGGCGCCCATCAAGCTGGAAGGCGGTTCAGGCGGAGCAGTGCGAGTCTTCGCACTCCTGCCGTGAATCTGGCGCGATTTTTGTTCTTCGTATTCTGAATCAGGTCAAATCGGTTTGTTGCGACGACGAAAAGCGGTTGCCCCGGTGTGCTATTTTTGAAGGGTCGGTTCTCTGATGCCCGAACTTCCCGAAGTCGAGACAGTAGCGCGCGGATTGCGGCAGACGATCCTCGGCCGGCGGATTCTTTCCGTCACGCTGGGCAAAACGGATTTTATCGACGATCCTGCCGCGCTCGAGCAAGACTTGCCGGGCCGCCAGATCGAAGCGGTCGAGCGTTACGGCAAATTCATGCTGCTGCGGCTGTCGGCAGTGAACGGGAATACCAGTGCGGCGACAAATGGGGATGCGGCGCCCGCCTCGCTTCTCGTCCACCTGGGGATGACCGGGCAGCTCGCGCCGAGCCCGGCGGGGCAGCCTCTGCAAAAACACACTCACGTCTGCCTGCTTCTGGATGACGGGCGCGAACTGCGATACACAGACGCACGTCGTTTCGGGCGCATTGCCTATCTGACGAAAGATTTGCTTGCGGAAGAATTGACGGGATTCGGTGCCGATCCGCTCGAAGTGAGCGAGAACGAATTTGCAGACCGGATTTGCGGACGGCGCGCGCGGATTAAGGCGCTCCTGCTGGACCAGGCCGTACTCCGAGGCGTTGGCAATATTTATGCGGATGAGAGCCTGTGGAAAGCGAAAATTCATCCAGCGCGGCTGGGAGCCAAGTTGAGCAGGAAAGAAGCGGAAACGCTGCGCCGCGCGCTGCAAGAAATCTTGCAGAAAGCCATTGTGTTGCGCGGGTCGTCGGTATCCGATTTTCTTGACGCTGAAGGCGAGCCGGGAGAATATCAGCGGCACCATCGAGCGTACGCACGCGAGGGAAAAAACTGCTATCGGTGCAAGACGCCAATCCGTCGCGCGATTGTGGCGGGGCGCAGCAGTTATTTCTGCCCGAGGTGCCAGCCGTCACCGCGCGGTTTCGCGGCGCTACCGCTGCCTCGGACAAATAGAAGAAAGGCTAAACGCAGGGGCGCCCGACAGGGCTCGGGCAGGCGTCGCGGGCAGAGAAGAGACAACGACAAAATCGGAATACCGGGCAGAGTGCGGGATCAAGAAAACGAAACCGGTTGAGAGGTTTCGCGCGTCTATAGGAACAAGTCATAAAACGGCCGCAAGACCATAACGGCGGGCGGGCGGATTGGTTGCGCAAGGGTGACGAAACTCTTTCAGTGAAATCTTGCTGAAGAATTCTAGGGAGATCGAATGAACTCACGTCGAGTGGCAATGCTTGTGTGCGTTGCGGCCCTGGTTCTGGCCGGAGTGCGGGCGGGAGCAGCGAAGCCCGCGCCGGACGATACCAATGCATTCGCGGCTGCGGACGCGCAGATATTAAGCGAAATCCGCGATCACAGTCAGGCGATGGATAACCTGGAGTACCTGTCGGACGAGATCGGGCCCCGGCTGACCGGCTCGCCGCAATTGAAACAGGCCAACGATTGGACGGCGGCGAAGTTCCGCGAGTACGGCTTGACCAACGTGAAGCTGGAACCCTGGACGATCACGCATTCCTGGACGCGCGGGACGGCGCGTGCCCGCATTGTGAGTCCCGCGACGCATTCGCTGACTATCGCGTCGGCCGGGTGGTCGCCCGGAACAAACGGGGCGGTGCGTGGCCCGGTGGTGTATTTCGATGCGAAAACGAAGGAGGAATTCGGGAGATTTCGCGGCAAGCTGAAAGGCGCGATCGTTATCTACCAGGAGCCCGAGAGCCTTTCTCCACCGAAGCCGCAAAATCCGAACGCGCTATTAATTCGTCCGATGCAGGCGCCTCCGCCGCTGAAGGGACAGCCGGCGCAGCCTTCGCCGTTTGCCGCGCAACAGGAAATTGCGCGCGCGGTAAACGAGTTCTTCAAGCAGGAAGGGGTCGCGGCAGTGGTGCGTGATTCAGGTAAGCCGCACGGCCTACTGAACATGACCGGCATTGGCGGCGAGAAGTTCGACATCGGCGCAATCCCCACGGCGTTCATTACGGGCGAAGGCTATCGCATGCTCTTCCGTATGCAGAAGCACGGAAGAGTGGAAGTTGAGATCGAGATGACAAACTCGTTCGGCGACAAGCCCATGGATGTTTACAACACAGTGGCGGAAATTCGCGGGAGCGAAAAGCCGGACGAGATGGTGATTCTCGGAGCGCATCTTGATTCCTGGGACCTGGGGACGGGATCGACCGACAACGGCACGGGATCGATGGCGGTCCTGGAAGCGGCGAGGACGCGGGCGAAGCTAAACCTAAAGCCGAAGCGCACCATCCGGTTTGTGTTATTCAGCGGAGAAGAAGAAGGATTGGTCGGATCCGTCAAATACGTGGAATCGCATACAAATGAGCTGGAGAAAATCTCCGCGGTGCTTGTCCACGATACCGGCACGGGCCGTGTTCTGACTCTCGGACTGCACGACAATTATCAGGACCGCGAGATCGTGGATCAGGTGCTGGCCCCGCTGAGAGAATTGAAGTTGCTGGAACCCACAATGCGAAGATCCTTCGGAACGGATCATGCCTCCTTCGATGATGCAGGAGTTCCCGGATTCCTCGTAATTCAGGACGGCGCCGAGTACGGCCTGACGCATCACAGCCAATCGGACACCTTCGACAAAGTGTGGAAAGACGAGCTCAACCAGGGCGCGCAAGTGCTTGCGGCGTGGGCCTACAATACAGCGCAACTGCCCGTTCTGCTGCCGCGCAGGCCATTGCCCTATCGTCCTTCCACTCCGGGGGCAAAGTCAGAGGCGCCGAAGCCCGATCCGATTTCAGAAATGGATACGAAAATTGTGGAACAGGTGAAAGCGAGCGAGGCGGAACTGAAATCCAATCTGGAATACTTGGCCGACCGCATCGGCCCGCGCTTGACCGGTTCCCCTCAACTGGACAAAGCGAGCCATTGGACGATGGAACGGTTCAAGGAAGCCGGGCTCTCGAATGCAAAACTGGAACCATGGACGATTGCAAACAGTTGGACGCGCGGCCCCGCGAGCGGCCAGGTCATTTCTCCATCGCGGCATGTGCTGACGCTGGAGACCGCGGGATGGTCAGCGGCCACGAAAGGCGAACTGCGCGGTCCCGTAATTGGCATTGCCGCGGAAAAACCGGAGGACCTGCAGCAGTACAAAGGCAAATTGAAGGGCGCCATTGTTATTGTCGGGCGCCCGGTGGAAATGGTCTCGCCCGGAAATCCTTTATTGACGCCGTGGGGTGAAGAAACCATCCCCGTGGCGATGCCGAAAATGGACGCCAACAAACCGGTGGACTTTGAGGCGTTCATGCGAGTCCGACAGGCACAGACAAAATTCTTTGAGGAAGAAGGAGTCGGCGCTGTCCTGCGCGGTTCCGAGAAATGGTACGGCCTGCTAAACATGAGCGCTGCCGGCCGCGAGTACGCACCGAGCATGATTCCGACCGCTTACATCTCGCGAGAGAATTTCACTTTGCTTTGGAGGTTGCTGGATGCCGGAGCTGTAGAAGCGGAAGTGAACATCGGGAGCAGCTTCAGCGGGAAGCCGGTCGAGGTATACAACACCGTCGCGGAGATTCCGGGCGCCGAGAAGCCGGATGAGGTTGTGATCGTTGGCGCGCATCTCGATTCGTGGGATTTGGGTACCGGTGCAACCGACAACGGCACGGGCTCGATGGCTGTACTAGCGGCAGCCCGCGCGTTGCAAAAGCTGGGAGTCAAACCCAAGCGGACCATCCGTTTCGTGCTCTTCACCGGCGAAGAGCAAGGGCTGAACGGATCAAAGGCTTACGTCAAGGCACATCAAAACGAGCTCGGGAAGATATCCGGCGTGCTGGTGCACGACAGTGGCACCGGAAAAGTGCTGACCATTGGCCTGATGGGCAATTACGCGACGCGAGAAACCGTCGACCGGGCGCTCTATCCGCTGGCGCGGGTCAAGGAAATCGGATTAGCGGAACCCACGCTTCGTTCCGAGGGGGGAAGCGATCACGTTCCGTTCGACCAGGCTGGCGTGCCGGGCTTCTGGTGCGTGCAAGAGAACGCAGATTATGACAAGACGCACCATTCCCAGGCGGACACGCTCGACCGCGTGCGTTGGGATGACCTAATGGAAGGGGCGCAAGTGCTGGCGGTGTTTGCGTACAATGTCGCCCAGCTTCCGGAAATGCTGCCACGCAAGCCCACGAAGCAGGGCGGGAACTGATCCGGTTGCATGCGAGCAGTGCTCCAGAGAGTCAGCCGCGCGAAAGTGACGGTCGAAGGACGCGTGACGGGCGAAATCGGCGCCGGGCTGATGGTTCTGCTCGGTGTCGGCCGCGAAGATACGTCCGCGATCGCCGGAGCGATGGCGGAGAAGTGCGCGAACCTGCGCATCTTCGAGGACGACCAGGGTAAGATGAACCGTTCACTGCTGGATGTGAAAGGCAGCGCGCTGGTCGTTTCGCAGTTCACGCTTTATGGCGATGCGCGCGGGCAGCGGCGACCAAGCTTTATTTCGGCGGCGCCGCCGGAACGAGCCAAAGCGCTCTACGAAGAATTCTGCGAAGCGCTTCGCAAGCTTGGCGTGACCGTGGCGACAGGAATCTTTCAAGCGATGATGTCCGTGGGGTTGGTCAATGAAGGCCCGGTCACGATCCTCCTCGATTCCGACAAAACATTCTAATCCCGGCAACGGGCGGAACTCCGCACGTTGGACGAGAGCGGCCGTGCTGCGCGAATTGAAATCGCTGGCGGACCCGAAGGTACGCGCAAAGATGGCTTATTTCGGCGTGAACGTCCCGAAGGCGCATGGCATCTCAACTCCGGTGTTGCACGCATTGGCAAAGCGGATCGGGAAAGATCATCGCCTGGCGCAGGACCTTTGGGCGGCCGGCATTCATGAAGCGCGAATCCTCGCAACGCTGATTGGCGAATCGAAAAAAGTCACCGCGGCGGAGATGGAACAATGGGCCCGGGATTTCAACTCATGGGATGTGGTGGATGCGGCGTGCTGCTATCTTTACGCGAACGCAAAACCTGCCTGGAGCAAGGCTGCCGCGTGGAGCCGGCGCCCCGAAGAGTTCGTGAAGCGCGCCAGTTTTTCGCTGATTGCGTATGTGAGCTATAAGGACAAAGCCGCCCCAGATGCGCGTTTTGCGCGATTCTTGCGACTGATCGAGCGCGAGGCGCATGATGAGAGAAATTTTGTGAAGAAAGCGGTCAACTGGGCTTTGCGGAACATCGGGAAAAGAAGTGCGCGGCTCAACCGGGAGACGATTCGCTCCGCGGAGAGAATCCGGCGGCAAGATTCACGCGCCGCGCGGTGGATTGCTGCGGATGCCCTTCGCGAATTGAAGAGCGCCCCCGTGCAGGCACGACTGCGGCGCAAAGGGTCCTAGAGTCGGAAAGATCAGAGAAGAGAAAGGATAACGCAGAGACGCAGAGCGCGCTGAGGAATCGCAGAGAAGAAGGAATGACAAGCGAACGATGCATGGAGAAATGAAAATCCGGCCGGCGAAGCGTGCCGACGCGCCGCGGATCGCGGCACTCTCCAGCCAACTCGGGTATCGCGCGACCGCGGCGCAAATGCGCCAGAGATTGCTGGGGGTTAAGCCTGCCTCGCAGCACGCCGTATTCGTGGCTGACTCGCCCGATGATGGTGTCATCGGCTGGGTGCATGTGAGCAGGCAGCCATTGCTCGAGGTTGAGATCCGCGCGGAAGTGAACGGGCTCGTCGTTGCCGAAGGGCAGCGCAGCCTCGGAGCCGGAGCGCAGCTGCTGGCTGCCGCCGAAGATTGGGCGCGCAAGCATGGCTGCAAGGGCATGTCGGTTCGTTCAAACGTGATCCGCGAGCGCGCGCACCAGTTCTACGAACGCCACGGCTACGAGCATTACAAAACGCAGAAATCGTTCCGCAAACCGCTGTAATCCTGAATTCCGAAGTTGAAGAGAGATTTTACCGCGAAGAGAGCGCGTGCTGCGGCAGAGGTCTCCGCTCCGGGATGGCAAAAACAGCTGTCCCTCCGGTCGAAATGACAGATTTGCTCGTGGTTACTCCCGTGAATCACTGCAAGCGCCGAGTGGAAGCATATATCGCATTGCGATATAATCGTTTCATGGCCAAAGAAATTACCTCGGCCGAGTATCAGGCCCTTGCCGAGTTGCGCTACCGCATTCGCAAGTTCGTCAGGGAAGGAGACGCAGTGGCGCGCGCCGCAGGCCTCGAACCGCAGCAGTACATGCTCTTACTGGCGCTTCGCGGGCTCCCGGCTGGCGTGGAAGCGACCATTCGCACGCTGGCGGACCGGCTGGCGCTGAGGCATCACAGCGCCGTTGAGTTGATAGACCGGCTGGAGACGCATGGTTACGTGCGCCGGAGCCGCAGCCGGGACGACCGCAGACGCGTCCTGGTGACGTTGCTGCCGCGGGGAGAGAAGCTGCTCGAGCAGGTGGCTCGAGACCGTATCGGCGAGTTGCGCGCAAGCGGCGCGGCGCTCGCGAAGGCCATCAGCGCCTTGCTGGAGATCGGCCCCTCGCCGGCTGGCAATAAACAAACTCGTTGATCTTTCGGATGCGGGGTCCTGAGTGGGTACACCCCCACCAGTTCAGATGAATATCAAAACAAAGGGCTTACGAGATTACATTTCATAAACGATTGATTCTAAAGGGCCTGGATTGCAGCGCAATAGCTGAGGCACGTGGAACCCTGGACCGGCAATAACGCCCCCCTGTACCACGCCCTGTTTTTTGTAAGTGTTACATCTACGGGACTTAAGCATTGCGCAAGTCCTTTGTTTGCAACACATACGAGGGGCTCACAAGTGTTGCATCTAAAGGACTTATATCTCACCAAAATTGTGCACATTTGCTGCGAGGGGTAGATGGGCACAGGCGAGGACAGGAATTAGCTGTAATTGTACCTAGAAGCTACTGTACCAGAGGAATAGAGGCTCGTCAAGAGAAAACGGCGGCTAGCGCAAGGCAGCCCATCCCGTTTCTGCACAAACCGCAGAAAAGTATGGGCTACCCAAGGAGGTTTGGCGGATCGCGTGGCGGCCACCCGCCCGATACGTCACGCTTTTCGCGAGGGATTGAATGCGTCGGTATCTTTTCACTTCAATGGTCTCAGCCGCGGAAAGCTTCCGGTCAACGTGTGATTCAGAGCGCAACGCACCTGAATGCAGCAGGCAACGCTTCCCGGCAGCGACACCACATGTAGGACAGGGGACGGAGAATAACTGTTCGGGGGTCAGGTCTCTCATTCTCACGGGTACAGGGTGCGACAAGACATGCGGGAAACCTATCCCATTTGGAACAATGTCAGGAAAGCCGAAACACTCAGCACTCACATCTTACTTAGCGACTGGTTTGTTTGAATGAATTCGGCAAATCGGAAACTCGCCTGCTACCGGCTGGGGGGCTAGCGGCTCGCGAGGTTTGCGGCCGATGCCGGCTGCTGCCCGGAGCGTCGCGGTGAGCGCAGGCGTCTCGGCAAGCCGAATAGCTTCGCGTGGCACAAGAGTATCGCTGGCGTATCTTGCCGGATTGATTTATGCTGCCCGCGGAGATTACCGCTTCCCTTAAGCCCCGATAGAGCCGGGGCGCCTATCTTCACCATGCTCTTCAAGACGCAAAGCGCTTCGGTTTACGGGATTGATGCCTACCTCGTGGAGGTGGAGGTGGACGTGGGTTCCGCGCGCATGCAGGACTTCAACGTGGTGGGGCTGCCCGACAACGCAGTCAAAGAGAGCCGCGAACGAATCAAAAGCGCGCTAAGAAACTGCGGGTTCGAGTTTCCTCATGGGCAAGGCGTGACGATCAATCTGGCGCCAGCGGATGTGCGCAAGGAAGGATCGGGGTTCGATCTGCCCATGGCACTGGGGCTGGTGGGCTGCCAGGGACAGTTTTTCGGCAAACAATTGGACAAGATGATGTTTCTGGGCGAGCTGTCGCTGGATGGGAGCGTGCGCTCGGTGCGCGGAGCGCTGTCCGCGGCGCTGGCGGCGCGGGAGTTCGGGTTGAAGTCGCTTGCCGTTCCGGAAGCCAATGCGAAAGAAGCGGCGGTCGTGGAAGGCGTGGACGTGTACGCATTGAAGTCGCTGCCGCAAGCCGTGGACCTGGTGAACTCGCCCGAGTCATTCACACCGGTAAAAGTGGACGCGCAGCAGATGCTCTCTGAGGCCGCGCAGTACTCGGTGGACTTGCGTGACGTGCACGGACAGCAGGCCGCCAAGCGGGCCCTCGAAGTGGC
>Ga0137409_10004768_pt1 | contig 14214 bp, 14 predicted proteins | sample CZODoug1_16funga_FD_122059 | JGI IMG/M metagenome (GOLD analysis project Ga0137409, IMG submission 122059) | Vadose zone soil fungal communities from Angelo Coast Range Reserve, California, USA - CZODoug1_16fungal (Hybrid Assembly) | ecosystem: Environmental > Terrestrial > Soil > Vadose zone... | reverse complement strand
TTCGGACTGCCCTTGCTGAATCCGGGCGATCTGAATGGCGCGATTCCTGCCAATGATCCCTACGAGACGAATTTCATCGACCACGGTCAACGCAATATCTTCCGGCAGCCGTGGCAGAGGCGTGGTGACATTCAGCTTGTGAAGGTTACCCAGCTCACCGAAAGGACATCCTTGAAGTACAGTCTGGATATCTTCAACCTGACCAATACCGCCAGCTACGATATTACGATCGACGATATAACCCAGAACCCGAGTTTCAATGGATTTCCTAAGGAGGGTACACCCGCGGTTAAGCCCGGCGGTGGCTGCAACAACAGCTTCGACCAGACCGTGGCCTTGTACGTTTGCCCGGGTCTGAGCGGGTTGGGCGTGACGAACAAGACGATTGGGAGCCCGAGGCAGATTCAGATGTCACTCAGCTTAAGTTTTTAGTCGCAGTCAAGCTGGACAAAAGCGGCGGCCACAAGAGCCGCCGTTGTTATCAGCATTCCGCAACACCCAATTAGCTCGTGCTTAGGGTGACCGACAAGATTTCTACTGTCGCAGCTTGGAAGCGGCGCTGGAGTTCAGCTGCGGACCCGAAGATTTTGCCTTCCACCTTTCGCGCGGGAAATGAGAACGTTAGCGAAGGCTCCGCGAACGGGTAGGGGTCTAGAACAAAATGCCGTGGGCCAGTGGACTTGACTTCGACGCGGCTGTGTCCTCCTCCGCATAGCGGCAAGGGATGCAGCAAATGCGCGGGCTGGCGAAAATCTACGCAGGTGAGCAGGGATAGGTTATCCGTCGCTTGCAGCAAGCGAAAGTTATGCAGCACTTTCGCTTCGCTGGCATCGGCAGGCGTGAATCGTGAATCGGCGGTCATCTGTTCCCGCAGCGACTGCTGTAGCGCTTTCTGTTGTAGAAGAAAATCATCGAGCAAGGGCAACTGGGCGGGGGCTATGGTCGACCGGTCGGCGTGGTCGTTGAGCAGGCTGTAAGTGTGCATAGAGATCAGCAGCGCCGCATAGGCATCTTCGGCGGCGATGAGGCGGACGGCACGGCTGCGGACGGCTAGGTAGTCGGCTAAGTCGATTTCTTCAAACGCCGAGTACTTCCCTACCAGTTCGCTGGAAAATGCGCTGGGTTTTCCCTGGCGCGTAATTTGCGGCTGGGCATCCCGGGCTGCCCAGCCATCGTCGTGGCAGGAGATGCCTTTGAGCACGTGGGCGCGAGGCTTCGGGCGGAGAAAGCGGTCATTCCCCCAGTGTTCCGCAAATGCGCCAGCGAGCCGCGCGTGGTCGGGATGCGTTACCAGCCACCATCCGGTTTCGGTTTCTAGCCGTAGCATGAACTACCCCTCCGTCAAGCCTATTCAACCTCCGGCGTTCGCGCCGATTCGTGCCAGTGGTGCAGGAAATACCACTCCAGAAACGAAACCAGGAAAAAGAAACTGAAGCCGAGGACCGTGGCCGCTAGTACCAAGGCAAACAGGTAATCCGTTTGCAATTGTGACGACGCATAAAGAATGGAATAACCCAACCCGCCCTCACCTACGCGGCTGGATCCGGCGTAAAGTTCGCCCGTGATTGCGCCAATCACGGCAATCCCGCTGGCGATGCGGATGCCCACAAACAGGGAGGGCACCGCGTGAGGCAGACGCAGACTGACAAGCACTTGTCTGGCGGACGCGTTATGCATAAGGAACAGATGGACGAGATTTTCCTCCACGCTGACTAGACCTTGCGTTGTATTGGCGATGATCGGAGCGAGTGAAATGATGAACGCGATGAGCGTCACGGAGCCGGTGCCAGCGCCGACCCACATCAAGATGAGGGGTGCAACGGCGACGATCGGCACGGTCTGGAGGAGGATCGTATAGGGATACAGCATGCGGCGAATCCATCGGGATTGCGCGAAGATGAGGGCGATCGCTACTCCGACAACGATGCTGGCGATCAGTCCGCCCACGGCCTCTTCGGCCGTAATCGCGAATGCTCCGGCCAGTGACGGAAAGCGCGCAGCCACAGCGCGGGCAACAGCCCAGGGTGAGGGCAGCATGTAGGACGGGACGCGGAATATCCATAGCACCAGTTGCCATACGAACAGCATTGCGCCGAACACGGCAACGGCATTCAGCAGCGTGGTGAGCCTTTGCCTCATTGCGAGCGCGCTCCCCGCAACGTGTGAGATACCTTGGCGACCAGGGCTTCGAATTCCGGAGCTGTCCGGAGCGCCGCGGATCGCTCTTGCGGCAGATCGACTGGCAGGATGGCATGGACGCGTCCCGGATTCGGCTCTAGCACGACGATCTGCGTGGAAAGGAAAACGGCTTCGGGCACAGAGTGCGTAACGAAGACAGCGGTCCAATTTTGTTCGGCGCGCAGGCGCAACAATTCTTCGTTCAGGTGGTCGCGCGACATTTCGTCGAGGGCGGCGAAAGGCTCGTCCATCAATAACAACCGCGGGTTGGTTGCGAGGGCGCGCGCGATGGAAACGCGCATCTTCATGCCGCCGGAGAGCTCGCGCGGATAAGCGTCCGCCACGGACCGCAGGCCTACGAGATCCAGCAGCGGGTTGGTTTTTGCGGCGCGACGGTCGCGACTCATTCCATCGAGTTCCAAAGCAAGTCCAATATTGTCGCGCACGGTGCGCCAGGGCAAGAGCGTAGGATCCTGAAAGATGTAGGAAACCGTCTCCCGCGCGTTCCTGGGGGTCGTGCCATCAACGCGAATGGTTCCGGAAGACGGCGGAGTCAATCCTGAGATCAGCTTCAAAACTGTGGATTTTCCGCATCCGGAAGGACCGATAATGCTCACAAATTCACCCTTTGGAATCGCCAAGTTGAGTCCGCGCAGAACCGGCGCGCCGTTTCCGTACTGCTTGGCAACATTCGCGATGGCGACCTGCGGCACGCTTGATAAACTGGTCATTCGGCGGACTCGCTCAGGGGCAAATAAAGGGCGGAGGGATACTCGGCGTTGTGATAGATGATCTGGGTTGATCGTTTCCAGTCCCACGACGTAGCTTCGCAGGAAGGCACGCCGCTTCCAGGGTTGCGGTCATACAGCGGAAATGCGCTGCTCGCAATTTCCAGGTGAATGCAGTCTCCGGCGGCGAATCGGCACGAGGTCGGCTCGAGATCGAATTTCCAGCGATGCATGGTGTCCGCGGCGTAGGACTTGTCCGCGAAGAGCCGGCTGGAACGGGCGATGCCGATGCAGAGGAATTCGGCCGTGCCATCGGTCCTCACGCGCACCAGTTTGGCGGTTAAGTCAGTGTGTGCTGCGGATGTTGAACAATGGATTGCAACGCGCGGGGCGCCGAAAATCCGCAAGGGCTGGTCCAGCGGTGCGGTCGAGTAGATCAGCAGATTGTTGCCGAGTTCCAACGTTGACTGGTCGAACTGGCCAGCAAGTGCCGCAGCGCCGCCTGGCGCGAGCACGGGAACTTCGGGGTCGTACACGAACACGTCGCAAGGCTCATCTTTTTCAGGTGCGATTGCCGATAGTATGCCGTCACCTTTGCTCGAATTTGCCTTGGTTGAGCAGTGCAGATATAGGACGTAGTCGGCGCTTTCGGGTAATGCATCCGCCGAACGCCACTGATTTTCTCCCAGCACAAAGTGGCGGACGCGCGGCTCGTTGGCGAACTCCCCGGAATCTTTCAGCCAATGATTGAACCAGCGCAGCAACAACGAATCCGTGTCGAGCAGCGCCTCCCTGCCCAAGTCAGCCGCTCCTGCGCGATCGCCCCACGGAATATGCACCCAGGGACCCGCAACAAGATACTGGTGCCGCCGGGCAATTTCACTTCCGCCGGACCTCGTCAACTCAACAAAGCCTTCGATGGATCCTTTGAGATAAAGGTCGTACCAACCCGAGATGTGGAGCGCAGGAACGAGGATACGGTCGACCGATCGGCTCACGTCCATGGAACTCCAGTACTCGCCGGGATCGGAGTGATCCAACCAATCGAGGACGTATTGCGGAAGCTTTTCATCTCGCAACGCCGGATGGGAGCGCAACGGGAGTACAGCCGTTTGGGCCGGTAGGTTCGCCCAGGCTTGTTCCAGTTTGTCACTTGCGTCGCGCAAGTGCTTTCTTCGGGCGTCGGCCTTCAACAACTGAATGCTCCACCCCAGGCTCGAGGCCAGCCGGAGCGCACCGTTGTTGTAAAACCAGCCGTTATAGAGATCGTGCGCGGTCATGCCCGGAGCGATGCATACGAGGCCTTCTGGCTGTTCGGCGGCGGCGAGAAGCTGCGTCATCCCCTGGTAGGAAAATCCGTACATGCCAATGCGGCCGTTCGCTTCGTGCCTGCTGCGCAGCCAGGCTATTGTCTCGGCGCCGTCGCGGGCCTCGTAGCGGAACGGGTAAAACTCGCCCTCGGAGTCGCCGCGCCCGCGCACGTCTTGAATCACGACGTTGTATCCGTGGCGCGCGAACCAAATAGGGTGTGCGTAAACGACGGTAGAAGCGATTTCACGGCCATAGGGCTGTCGCATCAAGAGCGTAGGGTGCGGAACGTCTCCGGGGGGCAGAAAGTGGTCGGAGACCAGCTCGACGCCGTCCGACATTCGGCAGCGGACGCCGCGTTCCAGGCGCACGCCATTGCCGCAATCGACCCAGCGAGTCTCACTCATGGCTTCGACGGATAGCGGCACATCGCTTCTAAGGCTGCGGCTAATCGCGTCGCTGCTTGGTCGAGCCAACGCGCCCCGTTTTCCGCTGAGGCAGGACGCGGGTCACCCATCACGCCGCTGGGCGCAATATCCCGCGTGAGCCAGGCAAATGTGGCCGGGGCGTTTTCCGGAAACAACAACTCAGGATTGGCGACATCGGCGATGTAGTTGACGGTGTAAGCGGAGATATCCACGAGTTCCGGACTTGAAGCAAGCAAGAGTGCCGTTTCGACCTCGCCGGCGTGGTATCCATAAGCTTTTTCTTGCGGGCTGAGCCCTTCGAAGGAAATTCCGCCCGAACCATGCAGCGCAAAAGTGCGCAGCCCAAACTCGGCGCGCAAGTCTCGCGCCATCACGTCGATGAGAGCAGTGTTTCCGCCGTGCGTATTGTAGAGAACAAGCTTTTGAAATCTCGCCTGCGCCAGGCTGGAACCCAGATCGCGCAGGACCGCCATAAAAGTGGACGCGCTGACCGAGAGAGTTCCCGGAAAACCAATGTGCTCATTGCTCTTGCCGTAGTGCACAGGCGGCAGGGCGTAAACGGAAAGCTCCGCGGGCAATATTTTCAGGGCGTGGCCAAGCATCAAGTTGTTGAGCAGCGTATCGGTGGCCAGTGGCAGGTGGTGCCCGTGCTGCTCAATAGCGGCGGTGGGCAATATCAGCAGCGTCGATTCGCGGGGAAGCGCGTCGACAGTTTTCCAATTCAAGTAGGCGAAATTGCGCTCGTCGGGAACCCAACTCTTCATCGCGCGGGAACCGATTCCAATTCGGCGCCTTCCGGTTTGAAGGTGATCATCTTGCCGGGGTTGAGCAATCCCTTGGGGTCGTAACGCTGCTTCGCCAGCAACTGTACGTTGTCGGGGCGGTAGCGTCCTCCGCCCTCGACATTGTTGACATGCGGGTTCGCGACGGAGACCCCAATCTCGCGGCAGAAGTCGATCATCTCGTTCAAGCGTTCTTCGCTGACATACCGGACAATAGGGATGGCGCCCGGAACAACCTGTCCGGTGGACTCTTTCATGAATTCGATATGGAAGAGGATCTCATCGCCGAAGCGTTGTTTTAGTCTTAGAAACTGGCCGCGGACGGTCGCGGGATTGAATCCGGTCTGCAAATAAGTGTAAGCGGGGTCTGTCTTGAGAGCCCACAGCGTGGTGTGGTTCCACGTGTAGTCGGAAAGCAGCGGTATCGTGCGCAGTCCTTGATACGCACCCGAGTAGGTAACGATTCCTCCGGCGTCTCGCGCTTCGGCTTCCAGCCTGCCGATCTGCACAGAGGCAATCATAAAGAAGATCAGCGCCTTACCTTCGCGAACGCACTGCTTGACCGGCGCAAAAAATGACGGAATCGGCCACTCAAAAGTGGTCACGAGACGCTTGGTCCAGGAGTCGCTGGTGGCAATGCGCTCGCTAAAATCATACGCGGCGGCGAAGCTGTCGAAGGCTACGGAGCATTGCGACCACTCCACTGCCGGGGTCAAGGCCAACCAGATGCGGGTGATCACTCCGTTCGTTCCCCAGGCGTGCAAGATGTCGTGAACAGCTTCGCCCTCGCGACGCACGACTCGCGGCTCGTCTTCCATCGTCACAATTTCCAATGCACGAACAGTGCCGAAATCGCGCAGACCGCCGTGGCTCACGGAACCGACGCCGCCGGAGCCGCCAGCCAGGAATCCACCGACCGTGGCTTTGATGATCGTCGAAGGGTAGCAACGCAGTTCCCAGCCCGCTTGGCGCGCTTCATTTTCCAGAACACCGAGGCGTAGCCCCGGTTCGCAGACGGCGACCCCGTCGGGCTGAATCGCGTCGATCCGGTCCATGCGCGCCACGTCTAAGACGACGCCGCCGTGCAGCGGAATCGCCTGGCCGTAGTTGCCGGTTCCGGCGCCACGAAGAGTGACCGGCAAGTCGTGCGCGTAACAATACCGGAGAATCGCCTGGATTTCGGTGACGCTCAGGGGCTTCAGGACCACTTCCCCCGTCTTGTCATCGAGCAACTTCCGCAACACAGGCGAATACCAGTAAAAATCGCGCGAGAGGCGTTGCACGACTTGCGGTTCCGTGATCACGCGGGCGGCATCCCCTACGATCTCAGTCAGCGCGTTGATGTGGCCCTGTTCCATACTCTCCGTTTAGCTGGCTACTTCTTGCGCGTGCTTTTCTTCGCAGAGCTGCGCTTACCAGAACTCCACGTACGAAACGCTTTCTGCATATTTGGGTGCGTGAACAACGTGTTGCAAAGCTCGCGCAATACCGGACCAACGACGATGCACTGCATGTCGGACCGCGCAGCGACTTCGGCCGCTGGGATGTAAATCTGCCGGCAATGGCGGCTGGCGTCCGCAATGGTTGCGCCAAATACCACCCGGTCCAGTCCCGCCCACAGCGCGTTCGCCATGCACATTGGGCAGGGCTCGCACGTCGAGTACATCGTAAATCCGGCAAGCGAGGTGCTTCGTAACCTTTTGCACGCGAGACGGACAGTTCGAACTTCCGCGTGAGAACTGGGATCGTTCACTCGACGCACGGAATTTACGGCCCTCATGAGGCGCTCCCCTGTCCGGGTATTCACGATCAGCGCACCAAAAGGTACAGGGTGCTTCGTCTCCAACGTCCGCGCGGTAAACCCGTAGATTTCGCGCATGCGATCTTCGTCCAAAGCAGTCCGCGACGCGGGACTACGCGATCCTGCCGCGGATGTCCGCATGGAGCAATTTAGCACGCACCGGAAGGCCAGCGACAATCGGAAAATCGGTTCGCCCTGATAACTAATTCTTATTGGCGACGGGGGAAGTTGCGCTGCTAGGCTGCTGCTCAAGTACTTCTGTGCTATCGATTGGAGCAAGATTGCAGATGTCCAGATTGAGCTTTCGCAGCGCTTTTTGCTTTCTGCTCTTGCTCACAAGTGTGTTAGTCGGGTGCCATCGGCACCTCGACGCCATACCTTCCAACCTAACCAAAGTCGCCTTGCAAGCGGATTGGTATCCTCAGCCCGAGCACGGCGGCTTCTACACGGCTCTGGTCAAGGGCTACTACCGCGAGGAGGGCCTGGACCTGATCATTGTTCCCGGCGGGCCTTTTGCCGTGGCCAGCAAACAAGTCGCTTCCGGGGCGGCGCAATTCGGAATGGATTCGTCGGATCACGTTCTTGAAGGCGTCTCCGAAGGTGAGCCGCTCATCGCGGTCGCCGCAACCATGCAGCGCGATCCGCAAGGCATTATGGTCCGGAAAGATTCGCCTGTACTCTCTTTCCCGGATCTGGACGGGCACACCGTCGCGGTCAAGGCTGGCTCGACATGGTTCGAGTTCATCGTGAAGCGCTACCACTTGGACCGCGTCCGTGCGATTCCGGCGACGTACAGCGTTGCGAACTTCGTTGCCGATCCGCAATACATCCAACAGGCCTTTGCAACTTCGGAACCATTTTTTGCGCGCAAGGCTGGCATCGAGACGCGCGTTCTCCTCACGAGCGACGCTGGATACAACCCTTATCGCGTAATGTTCACGTCGCAGGATTTTCTCAAGCGGCACCCCGAAGTTGTAGCGAAATTTGTGCGAGCTTCATTGCGCGGATGGCGGGACTATCTGAACGACCCCACGGTTGCCAACGCCGCTATTATGAAACTCAATCCTGCTCTGAATCCGGAATGGATACAGTTCTCGTGGCAAGCTCTGCGCGACGGGCACTTTGTCACGGGCGACGACCCGAGTGGTTCGCAGTTGGGCCAGATGACTCCGGAGAGATGGGCGACGATGTCACAGCAACTGGCAGATTTGAAGATGCTGCCTAAATTCACGGATCCCGCGACGGCCTACACTCTTCAGTTCTTGCAAACGAGCCGATGAGCGTTTTCTTTACTAGTTGCCTTCAGCCAGTCAACTTCAGCTAGTCAATTTCCGTCTCAGCGACTTCCAAGCCATCTGCCATTCTCACCGTTGTTTGCCCGCCTCGAGTTTGCCACGCGTGCCAGGCGATCCCCAGTCCCAGATACCCAAGAAACATGTATGGCAGCCAGTTCTTCGGAGCTTCCGGTACAGGGTAGAGCGTTCCTTCCAGAACCAGAACCATCGCCAGCACGGAGACGGTCGCAAGCGCGACAAGCGCCGGGGAAAGCTTTGCCTGGGCTTTGAGATGCAGCGGTAAGGCTACTGCCACCAGCGCGTACACGGTAATAAATCCGTAGGTGGCCAGCGAACCCATCCAGTCGTAGATGGTCACGCCGCTGGCTTTGGTCAGGAGTAATCCGCTCGCTGGCAAAAGGGTCGCCAGGCCGGTGATCAGCACAGCGGCGTGGGGAGTGGAGTTTCGATCATGCGTGCGGCTCAGCCAGCGATGCGTCATGCCATTGTGCGACATCATCAGCAAAACGCGTGCCGCCGCCGTGACGCAAGCCAGAACGCAGGCGAACATGCTGATCATGGCGCCGATATCGATGAGAGGACCGAGACGCGGTGCGCCCGCCGCAGTCGCGAGAGCGCCCATGGGCGATGCACTCTGGTCCAGTGTTCCCGCGGAGGCGGGAAAGCCGACCACCTCGGTGTAGGACGCGGTAATGAAAAAGAGGCCGGCGAGCAACGCACTCTGGAGTACCGCTCGCGGGATGGTGCGCAGGGGATTTCTAGCTTCTTCGCCCAGCGTAGTCGCGCTTTCAAATCCTACGAAGCTAAACATGGCCAGCACGATCCCAAGCCGGACTCCACTCCAATGCACGCCGCGCAGATGGAACTGCGCTGGATCCACATGCAGACCGCGGTTCCAAAGCACCATCGCAAGGACTACGGCGATGGAAATGACCGATACCAACTCGATGTACGCCATCAGCCGCGTGGAGATCTTCACATCGCGGTACGCCACGGCGACGGACACCGTGACAGACAGCACGGCCAACAAGAGAGGAGCCGCCGATACTCGAAAGAACTCTCCAAGCACTACATTGGCATAGTGAACGAAACCGCCGACCACCGATGCGCCCGTAGCCACGTACGCCAGGAGCAGCGCCCACCCCGACACGCTACCCAAGATCGGAGGCAGCGACGAAGTCGCATAAGAGTACAGCGACCCAGGCGAAGCCGACTCGTGCGCGAACCTCGCCACGCACAACGCGATCAGGAGCGTGCACGACATCGCCAGCAGATACGCCAGCCAAGTCCCGTTCCCCGCGGAAGCGAATACGAGCGGGACCGTCATCGCAGGCGAACACGTCGGGGCCATGGTCGAGATCGACTGTGCCAGCGTTTCCAGCGGACCCAATGTATGGCGCTGCAGGCCGTAGCTCGTTGATTCGGCATTCGCTGGTTCCGCCGTCGCGCCGGAATTCGCCAAGCGGAGGTCCTTTCTTAACTAAGTTTCGACGTCTGGGTATTGAGAAGTTGCGAGACGGCACCGGATTGGCGAGTGAACTCCAGTTTCGATGCCAACTCTCTTGGAGTCAAGAGCCAGCCGAGTGTTAGTCTCGCTGCATGAAATCTGATAAATCGATCCTGGATCCACAAGACATGCTAGCCGTCGCCATCAACGAAGCCCGCATTGGCCTGGCCGAGGGCGGTGTTCCCGTCGGCGGAGCCATCTTCGACATCGACGGCACCTTATTGGGCGCCGGGCACAACCGCCTGGTCCAGGAAGGCAACGGCTCTTTACATGGCGAAACCGATGCTTTTCGCGCGGCTGGGCGCCGGCCACACTGGCACGACACCATCCTGGTCACGACGCTGGCTCCCTGCTGGTATTGCAGCGGCATGATCTACCAGTTCCACTTCCGCCAAGTGATCGTCGGCGACAGCGTGAACGCCCAGGGAGGGACGGCGTGGCTGCGCGAACACGGCATCGACATCGTGGATCTGCATTCCCAGGAGTGCATCGATCTCATCGCGGATTTTCAGCGCAAGCGGCCGGATCTCTGGAACGAGTGCATTGGGCAGAGCTAGTGAGGCGGAGTCGACTCCGCCCGCGGAGCACGGCTACGCCGCGGACTCGGGTGTTCGCTTCGCCCGACAAGGTGGACGCACCCAAGAACCGCAACTAATACAGTCAAGCCGGATGACTTGACTTAGGTGCCGGATTCGGATCGATCTACGACCACCACAAACGTGCGTTTGATTGGCATCTAATTCTTGTCCCGATATTCGGCTGGTACGTCTCAAGACCCAGTCGAGAGGTCCGCGAGCTGCGGGAGTGGCGGCAAAGCAGTGACCGACTTCGGTGCGGATGACCGGGAGTTTTTCCGTCGCCTGCAGGCGGATGGGAAGATCGTTGCTGCGGGGATGACGGGGGCCGACTTCGCACAGGCGCGCTATAACACCAATGGCACGCAACACCCGTGAACTAACCGCGTCGTGGAAAGCGGGCGGAAGCGCATCTCTCCGCCTGCTGTTTTCCAGAGAAGAGAGGCTGATTCCAGCACAAGATCTCAGCCCAAGAACAGAACGTCTCCCGCGAATTTTGAAAGACTTACGCAGCTACCTAAGACCTGCTCTTGTAAATACTCTGAAAAGGCTGGCGTCGGCGGTTCAACTCCGTCCCTGGCCACCACATTTCAAAGAACTTAGTGGAATCGTGTCTTGCCTTCCCAGTCCGCTCTCAGTCCGCTATTTTTCGACAAGATCCGGTTCGGTTCCTGGCTACGATGATGGTGAAGGACTTAAGCGCGAATTGCCTCTCGCTCAGTCCGCTTTCAGTCCGCTTCTGTCTGCGGCGTGGCTGAAAATCGCAGTCAGCATTGCCCCCGCCGCAGCCATGCGATCCTCGCTGACGCGGCGGGATATGGAAGCACCTTTCCGAACAGGTTGTGTGCACTTCCGAGCATCCCGCCATTAACCACTTGGTGCCAAAGGTCAACAATCCTTCTTGCAGGCCATGTCGATGAGGACGGGGTCGGACCGAGCAGTCCACTAGCTGACTCGTGTACCGAAGTCTTTATTGTTGGGGAAATGATTCCCACCCTCCTCCGAGTGCTTTGTACAAAGCGATCAGATTCGTCGTCACCGCAGTCTGGCTCTGCGCCAAAAGGTCTTCATTCCCGTAGAGTTGCCGCTGGGCATCGAGCACGGCCAGAAAGTCCCCGAGGCCGGACGTGTAAAGCTCCCGGGAGAGCTCAAGCGCCGTCTGGTTCTGCGACACGGCTGCCTGGAGCCGATCGCGGCGCTCCTGCTCCTGCGAGTAATTCACGAGTGCGTTCTCGGTCTCTTCCAGAGAGTTCAGAACCGTCGATTGATAGAGGATCTGGGTCTGTTTCCAGCGCGCGTTTTGCACGGCGACGTTCGAGCGTATACGGCCGCCCGTGAATATCGGCAAGCTGATCGCCGGTCCCGCCGCAAAGAAATTTCCCAGCGACAGCGAGAGATCATGGAGTTGCGTCGCTTGCCTTCCCGCTGACCCCAACAAAGTGAACCTCGGAAAATAGTCCGCCCTTGCGGCTTTGACGTTGGCGGCGGCACCGGCGATTTCATCATCTGCCCGGCGAACATCCGGCCGTCGCTTTAACAGGTCCGATGGCAATCCGACCGGAACCTCGGGCGGAACCACTGGCACTGGGGCGGACGTTTCCAATTCTTTTTCCAAGGCTGCGGGCTCCTGACCGAGAAGCACGCTAATGCGGTGAATCGAAGCCGCAATGGCGCTTCGCAGCGACGGGACCACAGCGTTCGTGGTCTCGAGTTCTGCAACTGCGCGCGAGACATCGAGCTGAGTCGCTAACCCAGCCGCCGCTCTGGTTTGCGTAAGGTGGACGGTATCTTCCTGTGTCCGAATATTTTTCTCGGCTATCTCGAGCCGCAGTTGAAAGCCCCGGAGATCCGCATAGCTCCGTGCGACCTCGCCAAGCAGCACGACGAGAACATCGCGCCTGTCCTCTTCCGCAGAGCGTACGTTGGCGCTCGCAGCCTTCACCTCATTGCGGATCCGACCGAAGACGTCGATCTCCCAAGCGGAGTCGAATCCCACCTGGAAATTGTTGAGTTCGACCGGGTGGAAAGTGGGAGCGTTTACGCCAGGATTGAAAGCAGCAACCCTCTCGCGCAGACGCTCTGCGCTGGTTGTCACACCCACGGACGGGTAGAAGGCGGACTTCGCGACTCCTCGTGCTGCGCGCGCTTCGTCGACACGCGCTGCGGCCAGCCGTAAGTCCAAGTTGTTGGCTACGGCGCGGCGGATCAGCCGCGTCAGCTCTTCGTCATGGAAGGAATTCCACCACTCCGCAGCGGGCTTCTCCGTGGACACGCCGCGAATCGACGTGGCCGCCCAGGTTTTTGTGGATTCCTCGGTCTGTGCCCTGACGTTCGGTCCGCAGACCGAGATCAACCCGCATAGAAATAGGACTGATCTAACGGCTAGTGCCTTTCGCTGCGCCTTCACTGGCTTGCTCCTGAGTTCGCCGAGCTCTTGGAACTCAAGCGGATTGCCGATCCGTCGATATAGACATCCATCTGCTGACCGACATAGACCGCAGGCTCACCATCCCGAATGCGATAGATCACCTGTAGAACGCGAGTGTCTACGCGCTCCGTGCTGTCGCCCGTCAGCGATTTCTTGGGGATCACATAAGGCTCGAAGCGGACAAACTCCAGGGGAATTCTTATAGAACCGTTTCCACGAGGAGACGCCGCCGCCGGTGCTCCGCCGCGCACACGCCAGGCATCGTGCTCATCTACATCCACACGGACATTCAGAGGAGTGACACTTCCGAGAATCATGAGAGGCTCGCTGAGCGGGCCACATTGCGCATATTGGCCCAACCGCACTTTGTTCTGCAGAATGACGCCCGCGATCGGCGCTTGCATGGTCAGACGATCAATATTGGTCTCAACCATCTTGACCTGAGCTTCCGCCTGAGCGACTTCCGATTTCGCGACGGCAATGTCGGGAGCCCATGCGCCCGCCTTTAGTAACCCCAACTGGGCTTCCACCTCGGCCAACCGCGCCTGCGCCGCTTTGTAGGCAAGTCTCCTGCGCTGAACGTCCTCGTCACGAACCGCCCGTTTGTCGGTAACGCTTTCGATCAATCGCACTTGCACCTCGGCATCCGCCAAATTTGCCTGGGCCTCACGCACGCGCTCTTCGGCCGGTGGAATGTCTTCGGCACGAGGTTCCTGTTCGAGCTTGGCCAAGCGTGCCTGAGCCCCCTCTAGTGCAGCGCGTTTGACCTGTTGATCTGCTCGCAGGTCGCGGTCATCCAGAGAGAACAGCTTCTGGCCTTGCCCTACACGGTCTCCTGCTTTTACGTACAGCTGCGTGACCATGCCGGAAACCGCACAACTTACGTCGATGTTTTCAGAGTTGGCTTCGACCAGCCCCACTCCCGCGACGACCTGCTCGAAGCTTGACGTAGGCGGAGCCGAAGGCGGAACCGTCGGTTCCCGCTTGGGACGCGTACGCGCCACCGAAATCATCGCAAGAATCGCCGCAACCGCGGCAACGATCGGAAGAACTGTTCTCTTCATGACTGAATCTCCTTCTTCCCGTTTCTCTCCGTTTTTACGATCCGCCCGTCGTCCATGTGGGCGATAACGTCTGCAAAGTGAAAAACGCGCGAGTCGTGCGTGACGACGACCGCAGCGCGA